>Ga0307423_1000213_pt1 | contig 39064 bp, 34 predicted proteins | sample SalMarWE160310MG_FD_202154 | JGI IMG/M metagenome (GOLD analysis project Ga0307423, IMG submission 202154) | Salt marsh sediment microbial communities from the Plum Island Ecosystem LTER, Massachusetts, United States - WE1603-10 | ecosystem: Environmental > Aquatic > Marine > Intertidal zone >... | reverse complement strand
CTGCAATAATGGCATAGAATGATAAAATTAAAAATCCCCCAACTATACCCATCCCGCCAACACCAGCCCAGAATTTGGAACCACTAAGTCTGAAAAATGCACCAACAGGATTTCTTTGGGCCGATCTACCAATTAATATCTCTGCAATCAGAACCGGAAAACCTATAACAGCAATACAAATAAGATAAACAATTACGAATGAAGCGCCCCCATTTTCACCTGCTATGTAAGGAAATTTCCAAATGTTGCCAAGACCGATAGCAGAACCGGCAGCCGCTAAGATAAAACCGGTTTTCGACCCCCAACTCTCTCTTTGTATTTCCATATATTTTCGGAGTTTGTAGTATTATTGATTCAGCGGTTGTCAATTTAATAATTTGTTTTGGATAATTACAACTAAGATATTTAATTTCAATTTTAAGGTAGGAATGAAATTGTTGTACAAAATTAATTTTTTATTATACACGATATATTTAATCTTTTCAACTGATGTTATATTACCGAATAACTTCATACAATAAAATAAATGTCGCAAAAATTAAAGCTAAGTTTTAAACCATATACAATCGTACTAAAACACACGTTTGCGATTTCAGCTTCTGTAAGAGATGTAACCCCATCAGTTCAGACGGAACTTGAATATGATGGGATTGTGGGTTATGGCGAGGCATCGCTTCCTCCATATTTAGCTGAAACTCAGGAAAGTGTGATTCGCTTTTTATCTAAAATAAATTTGAGTCACTTCAATGCTCCTTTTCAAATAGAAGAAATATTAAATTTTATTGATTCTATTGAAGATGGAAACAATGCAGCTAAAGCTTCTGTTGATATTGCTTTACACGACCTTGTTGGTAAGATTAGAGGCATACCTCTTTATAATTTTTTTGGTTTGAACGAGCCTGAAAATTCATTTACTTCTTACTCAATAGGAATGGATTCCGACCAAATGATCGATAGAAAGTTAGATGAGGTAGGAGATTTTAAATTCCTTAAAGTAAAGTTAGGTTCTTCGAGAGATAAGAAAATAATTGAATTTATCAGATCAAAAACGGATCTTCCATTATATGTTGATGTTAACCAGGGTTGGAAAGATAAATATGAAGCTTTAAGAATGATTGAGTGGCTAGCAGGGGAAAATGCTCTTTTGATTGAGCAGCCATTATCTAAAAAGCAAACTGATGAAATCGCATGGCTAACTTCCAATTCTCCTTTGCCAATTATAGCCGATGAATCGATTCAACGCTCGGACGAAATAGAAAAAATAAAAGACATTTATTCCGGAATTAATATTAAATTGATGAAATCTACCGGATTGCATGAAGCTTTTAAGATGATGAAAATAGCAAAAAAGAAAGGATTAAAAATTATGCTTGGTTGTATGGTTGAAACTTCCTGTGCAGTATCAGCAGCCGCACATCTTGCTTCACTTGCAGACTGGATTGATCTTGATGGTCCGTTACTAATTATAAATGATAATTTTAAAGGATTAACCTATCAAAATGGTGCAATCAAAATCAGTGATCTACCTGGCATAGGAGTGGAAAAAATATCAAATATGATCTAAAAAACACATTTTTTCTGTATCAATATTTTTTTTAATAATTTATTATTGATCAAATAATTCTTAACTTAGCCCGGAAAATATACAATTTAAGGAGCTTATATGGCAAAAAATTATGTATCGAACAAAGACGAAACAGCAAGAATGTTTGAGAGTGATTTTTTAGAAGCATTCTCTAAAGTGCATTTTACTGTTCCACTTTATATATATATACCAGTGATTGGATACTTGTTTTATCTTACTGTTGCTGTTTATTCAATTCCGTTTTTAAATGTAGTTGAATGGATAATTATTGGTGTGGTCGTGTGGAGTCTTACGGAATATATGCTTCACAGATTTCTTTTCCACTTTAAAGCAAAATCGGATTTTGGCAAACGAATATCATTTATTTTCCATGGTGTTCATCACGATTATCCTAATGATTCCAAAAGACTTGTGATGCCTCCTTCAGTTAGTATACCACTTGCCGTAATATTTTATCTGATTTTCCGTGCTATCCTCGGTGAATTTTTGGTTGCACCGTTTTATATAGGATTTATTGCCGGATACCTTGTTTATGATATTTCACATTATGCAATCCATCATTTTAATATGCACGGTAAAATTTGGCTGGCAATAAAAAATCATCATATGCTGCATCATTACCAGGATGAATTCAAAGGTTTTGGTGTAAGTTCACCAACGTGGGATATCGTATTTAAAACAAATTTTGATAAAAGGAAAAAATAATTCTGAATCTCTTTATATAAATTTCAATTGTTCTTTTATTCATCTTACATTCTGTGTCAGAAAAGAAAAAAATATTAATTGTAGAAGATAACACCGAAACACAGCTTATAATTAAAGTGTCTATCAGGGATCTTTATGATGTAGTTGTCGTGAGCAGTGCTGAAGAAGCTCTGGATTCAATTAAGAATAATGATTTCAATCTTGTTTTGCTTGACATAAATTTGGGTGGACAAATGGATGGCAGGATTGTGCTGGAAAAAATTAGGGGTGAACTAAATCTACCTAATATGCCGGTAATTATAATAACAGCGTATGATTTGCCCGAGACTGATAAAAATTTTTTAATGTCTTTAACCTGTGATTATCTGGAAAAGCCTATCAACAAAGATGTGCTAGTATCCACAATTGGTAAATGTTTAAGAAGATTAGACAACCGCTAAGTAATAATAAATAAGATTTAACTTTTCTGTTCCTTCCTTTTCTTACCTGAACTGCTTCTGCAAGTAAAAAAAACTTCTATTTAAATGTGCTCTACAATCCTAAATGAAATTAATTGCTATAAAATCTGACAACTTCATTCCTGACAAAATTTTTACTGTTACAATACTTACTGACGAAGTTTTTACGAAGATATCTGGTTTAAAATTTCATAAATTTCTGTAGTAGAATAATACATATAATTTTTTTTTGTCTCTGTTTAGTCCAAAAAATAATGCCCTGTCAATAATAGGAAACAGAATACAAATTGACGCAAACGGCATAATATTTGGCTAAAAAAAGGAAATTTCTATTACACATGACAAATAAAATACAGTTACTCCCTTCCGGTATACCTCTCGTTGATTCAGCGTGGGGAGGGTTATACAGGGGAGGTACGTACTTCCTTATAGGGCCACGCAAATCAGGGAGAACTCTCTTAGCATTACAATTTGCATTAGAGTGTGCTCATCAGAAAGAAGTATGTCTTTTCTTTACTAGTATGCGTCCGAAGGATCTGATGATTCATGCTGTATCTATTGATTTTGATCTTCAACAATATATGAATCAGAATTTAATAATTGTAGTTAAGGTATCTCCACCGGTTGAGCTGGAAGAAGTTGAAGATCCTGATAACTATCTGGCTGATTATATAAAAGATATTCTCCCGGTCATAAAACAATATAAACCGAATAAAATAGTATTTGATGAACTAACTCCTTTCATCAATTTTAATAATAAAAAATTATTAAGCGATACATTTCTTCAAACACTGGAAGAAATTGAAGATGCTGATATTACAACACTTTTACTTCTTGGTGAACCGGCAAATCCGGTTTCTCTGAACATAGTTGATCTTCTTACCACCAATTCTACTGGGAAAATAGTATTAACAAAACGGGAAGATGTGGTAAATAAATATCACTTAGGAATTATGACGATCACTCCGAATGTCGGTCATACCGAAGGGAAATTTTCATCTAACTATTACATTGAACCATATAAAGGAATAACAGTTGATTTCAATCCTTCTGATCAAGAAGAGATGTTACACCAATTTATTTCCACACGACAAAAGAAAGAACAAAGAAGACTTTCTGAATTAGAAGTTTCGGGCGGTATTACTGATTTATCAAACGTTTATTCTCTGAATGATTTTAAATTAATTATAAATAATCAAATAGCTCTATACCAGATTACAGGACAACTATTTTCGTTAGTAGTAATCCGGTTAAATGCCGGCGTTGAAAAACACCAACTTCTTTCTTTAGATCAACTGGAAAATACAGTAAGATTAGCAACTAATAAAAGAGATAAAATTTGTAAAATAGCGGATAGAATTTTTATTCTGGTAACTAAAGAAACAAAGAGTGCAGTAGCCAGTCTTATAGCAAAAATAAAAATGAATCTACCGGCTGATAGTCAAAAATATATGCAGACTGTTTCTAAGTTAATTTCAGTTTCGGCACTTCAGGTTGATATGGAAATTGAAAATGCTGAAAGTATGATTGCTTTATTACTTAAAAATCAATCTGCCTAAATCTTAAAGAGTTATTTAACTTTTATTTTGTTTCATAATGTTTCCAATCAGTGTCAGAAATTAAAAAAATATTTTCGATTTAAGACTGTGAAATCAATTTCGTAAAGATGATAAAAAGGTTTTGAATTGAAATAAGGTATTAATTAATTTTAAATAAATAATATATCGAGTAGTCATTTTTTAAAGTTTTTGTATAATAAGGTAAGAACCTTATTTAGAAATTTATAAAATGCTTATAAAATTATTCCTGATTTATTAACGCTATGCTGAGTACCGAAGAAATTCCGGAAACCTGTTTAAGATAAGCCGGAATAAATCGGTTCGAAAAAATATTTTAAACTATTTCTTACTAACTATTACTAGTTGAGGGCAATTATGGAACTCTTTCCATTATTATCAACGATAGTTATTGTAGCAACGGTATGTACAATAATCCTTGTTATCGGTGTTTATACACTTTACAAAATCCAGGAAAAAAAATCGGATTTGTTTGCTGGCAGAAAACAACAAATAAAAAAAGTTGTATCTGCTAATCCGGAAGATTTTGGAGGTAGAAAATTACAAATTAAAAAACCAGCAGCAGTTCCAGTATTTAAGAGTCATTATGAACCTTTTGATAAATCTCTTCCACAAAAGCAAAAATCAGATAAAATTTATCAGAAAGGCGAAAGAAACAAAATTAAAAGAGTACCAACTGAACCTAAATATGTGAAGTACTCGACTGAAGAATTTTTGCGGGCAGCTGAAAAAGAAAATTTAGGAGTTATTAATTGGAGGTAAATCCTTTTTGTTAGTGCTTAAGCATTTCGATAATGTGGAGCTAATAAATTGAAAATTTACAAGTGATAAATTTACTTGTTTGTCGATGTTGGTTACGCCGTCTCTTAAAAATGTTGTTTGCAGCAAAGCAAGTAGTTTCGGAGGCGGCTTCGTTATTTTAAATTCCGATGTACGTATTTCACAACCGGGTTATACACAGAATATTAATAACATTCAGTTTTTAAAGTAAATGTATACCAATTTATTTTTTGTTATAATTAGTTGATTAAATTTTACATTTCATGAATAATTCACTAGATAAAATATTAAGTGCAATTCCACAAAGCAGCAGGGATCCCTTATTTATTTTGGAAGGAAACGGCAAAATTCTTTATACAAATAATCAAGTTGAAGAACTACTAAAAATTTCCGAGCCACAGAAGAACATCGGTGATTTTTTTGCTAAGGAGACAAAAGAAAAATTCAATGAGCTGCTGGATAGACTGATTGATAGAAACGAACTTTTAGAAATCGACCACTTTGAATTTGAACTGAGTGATGGAGAAAGGATAAAGGCTAAGGTAATTCTTAATATTATCAGGTCGGGAGAAGAGTATTTCATATTGTGTACATTAATTCCGATTAACTATAATGTAGATTACAAAGATAAGATTAGAATCGGAGTGAAAGATATCAATCTAAATAATTTAATCAGGGATAAAAAAGTAATAGAAATTTTAGAAAAGGTTGAAACACTTTTCCCGTTTACATTTATCGGTTATGAAATAATACATAAGCTTGTTAATTCCATAGATGATCTCTTCTGGATAGTTGATAATAGTGGAAAATTTTTAATTGTGAACAATGAGTTTGCAAAGAGTATCGGACTGAGACCATTTCAGCTGGAGGGCAAGAAAGCTGAAGAATTTATTCCTGCTTATATTAAAGAACTTAACTTGGCGTTAGAGCAATTTATGAAAAATACTATGAGTTCCGTCATAATGGATAGCGCACTATTTAAAGAAATTAAAAATCAGGATGGAATAGAAATAGTCCAATTGCCCTTGCTGGATAAGGAAAAAAACATTCAGGCTATAATAGGTATATCTCAATTAAAGGAAATGAACTATAAATTTAAACATAAAGATGAATCTTTCACTACGCTTTATAAAATAATTGACGATTTCCCTAAACCGGTTGCATTTATTACATCTAAAGGCACTATTAAGCATTCGAGTACCGGATTTTGTAAATTATTCAATAAAAAGCAGGAGGAATTGAATGGCCTGAATTTTGCAAATATTATACACGACACTCTGGCAGAAGGGATCAGCAGATTCTTATCATCTGAAGATTCGGAAAGAATTCTGCCGTGTAACAGGCAGTTCGAAATAGAAAAAAATACTGAGCCTGATTACACAGTATATTTAACAAAATTCTATGGTGGCGAAAATCAATTTGAAGGTTTTTCAATTTTAATCGAAAACATTGAGTATGTTGAAAACATTCAGCATCTAATAAAGAGCAGAGGAAGAATGTTTGAATTTTTAATAGAAAATAATCCGGAACCCGTTTACATATACGATAAAGAAAATTTAAGATTTCTTGAAGTTAACCAGGCTGCACAGGACCTGTACCAGTATACAAAAGAAGAATTCCAGCAGCTTGATCTAACCGATTTATATAATCCTGAAGATATCCAGACTTTGCTGGGTACTTCGAGTGAACAACTGGAAGAAGGAAAATTTAGTTTACCCTTAAGACAAAAAAGAAAAGATGGTTCAACTATTCTTGTTGAGGTAAGCAAATTCAGTTTTAAATTCAATGACAGGGATGCGCACTTCAATATAGTAAAAAATGTAACCGATAGTCTGGAGCTTGAAAAAAATGTTCAGCTGTTTAAAGCGGCATTTGATAATTCGGCAAATTTGATTTTTGTGACAGATCCAGATGGTATAATAAAATTTGTTAACTCATCGGCAACTGATATTCTCGGTCTTCCAAAACAGGATTTAGAAAATTCATCATTTGCTTCTCTTTCAATTGATGAAGACAGAACTATAATAAATACTTCTGTCTTTCAATCGCATTTGAAAGAGCCAATCTCAATGATTGTTCAGTTAAAGTCTTTAGATAATAAATTAATTGAAACAGAAATTACCGCAACGCCGGTATTGGATTTTGAGAAAAATGTTGATTCATTTGTTATCATAGGTAAGATTCTTACAAATAAAGTCGATGAGGAAAAGCCGTCTGAAATCACAAAAGAGGTCGAAAAAGAGAAACTTTCTGAAGCAGGATCAGATAATTCCGTTCAGCTTGAATCTGCATTTCTCTCAGGCGTTTTTCATGAAATATTAACACCGATGAATGTGATTCTTGGGTTTGCACAGGAACTTACTGAAGGAATTGATAATCTTACACCTGATCAGAAAGAAGCGGTAGAAATCATTAATCAAAACCGTGGTAAGCTGCTAAGTACAATGAACGCAATAATTGAGTATTCGGAAGTTCAGAAGAAAAAAGATGAATGGGATATCAGTGAGATCACAATTACAAAGGTTGTTGAAGAGCTTGATAAATATATATATGAAATTATAGGTTCGAGAGATGTTGAATTTGCTTACGGTAAAATATCATCTTCCTTACAATTCTCAACTGATAAAACCAAATTTGATTGTCTTCTAAATAATTTAATACGTTTAGTCAGCACCTTATGTCAGGATAACAAAATATATTTTTCATCTTATCCGGTTGATGATGATAATTTTATAATAATGTTGACCGATGGTTACGCTTCGGCTTCTGATTACCTTGCAAATACGTTAAGGAAATTATTTATTGATAAGAGGGAAGCAAAGGAAATAGGTGTATCGAAGCTTGGAGCCCAGATTACTCGATCGTTGCTGGATTTACTTAAAGGTAAATTTATTTCTTCTATTGATGATTCCGGTAAGTACGAATGTGGTTTCGTTTTCCCAATTAACTTAATGCAATCTTTAAAAGAAGAAACGGAGCCTGTTGTTGAAGAACCTGTTCCTGAAGTAGAATCACAGGTACCTATTGACACAATAGAACAGGAAGAACCACCTGTTCAGGATGAAGTTTCTGCACAGTCGGAGGAAGGAATTGAAATTGAAGAAGAGACGGAAATACCGGAAAAACCTGTAGAAACATCTGTACCGGTCGATACAGAAATTCAGGATGAAAAGGAAGTCAACCTGGAAAAGATTGAAGAGCCGGAAACTTTTCAGGAAAATATTGAGAAACCAAAAATTCAGGGACCGCCCGCTCCCAGAGTAGAAGAGCCCGAAGAGAAACCTGTAGAGGAAAAAGCTGAAGTGCCTGTGACTGAAGAAACTGAAAAACCGGTTGAAGCACAAGAGGAGGTATTTGAAGAGGTTGAAGAACCGAAGCAGGTATCAGCACAAAGTAAAGTCGAAGAATTTTCTTTTGAGGATGAATCTTCAAATCAAGAATTTCAGCCATCGGAGGATAAATTAGATTTATCCGGTTTATCCTGCCTGTACATTGAAGACCAGGTTGATTCTCAAATCCTTTTCAAAGTACAGATGAAAGGTTTGAAAAATATTAAGTATGCAGTAAGCTTCGAAGAAGCCCTGCCGTTTCTGGATGCAGATCATTTTGATTTTATAGTAATGGATATCAATCTTCAGGGCGAATATAATGGATTGGATGCGTTGAAGATAATTCACAAAATGCCCGGTTATAAGGATATTCCGATCATCGCTGTAACCGCTTACGTTTTGCCTGGCGACAAAGAAAAATTTATCGCAACAGGGTTCAACGACTTCATTTCTAAGCCCATTTTCCGGGAAAAGATGCTCGAATCTTTGGAAAAGATATTCCTCCAAAAAGTTTAAATTTTTCACTTCTTTTTTTAATCCTTCCACAGCTTAAGCCGTCGGGAGGATTTTTTTTGCCTCAGCCGCCTTTTAATCATTGATTATTTCATTTGTACGAATTATGTTTACCATACAAATGTATGGTATTTAATATTTCCTATCATTTTTTGTAACTCACTAACCGAAGGTGCGCTTATGCCTCGTGAATTAACGGAAATCCAAAAAAAAATTCTTGAGTTTTTAATCAATCACAAAGCGGATAGGGGGATGCCGCCCACACTTGCCGAAATAGCAAAGCATTTTGGTTACAGGAACAGGGCAACGGTTCAGCAGCATCTCGGTGCAATTGAAAAGAAAGGTTTCATCAAAAAGAATCCAAAGCTTTCAAGAGGAATTGAGCTAACCCTTGAAGATAAATTTTTTATACCACGCCCTGTTTTGGGCGAAGTAGCTGCCGGAAACCCTCTTACAATTTATCCTGATGCAGTTGATACAATTGATCTGCCGACTATCGCTCATATGCCGAAAGATTCTTTTTTGTTAAAAGTGAAGGGAGACAGCTTAAAAGATGCCTACATTTTCAGCGGTGATATTGTAATTGTTAATCCGAACCTGGAACCGAAAAACGGGCAGATTGTTGCGGCAATACTTGATGATGCAGCAGTGGTGAAAAGATTTTATAAAAAGAAAAATGAAATTGAACTGGTCTCGGAGAATCCTGAATACAAACCGATAGTGATTGATAAAAAGTACCCGTCGTTTAAACTTGTAGGAATTGTAATAGGTGTTTACAGAAGTATGGAAAAAAAAGCGGGATAGATGTGTTCTTGTAAAGGTTTGATTTATCAAACCCTTTAAAAAATTAATAAATGTATAAATAAAATGTCGCGAGATCCAAAACATTATTTTAGACAATCTACAAGATTAAAGAATTATGATTATTCTGAAAGCGGGACGTATTTTGTTACTATAAATGTTGATAACGAAGGTAATATATTTGGGAAAATTGAAAAGGGCAAAGTTGAGTTAAGTAAAGCCGGTGAAATCGTTAAGAAAGAATGGATGTGCTTGCCTGAGAAGTTTACAAATGTAAGATTAGGTGAGTTTGTAGTGATGCCGGATCACTTTCATGGGATTGTAATTCTTAGTAATAAAAAGGAGGGCTTGATGAATCAAGCCCATACAGAAAACAAGACTTGGATTCTTATGAAAAATGAGGATGACATTCTTGGCAAGATAATCAGAGCTTTTAAAGCAAAGGTAACAAAATTAATTCACGAAAATGGACTCAAAGATTTTAAGTGGCATAGGAATTATTATGATCGTATTGTGAGAAATAAAAAAGAATTGTTTGCAATTAAAAATTATATAAAAAATAATCCGTTGAATTGGAAAAACAAAATGTAAGGGTTTGATTTATCAAACCCTCATATAATTTATGGCTGACATTTATAAAAGCATGAAAAAGAAAAAGGGAGGATGAGAAATTGAAGAGTAATAAAATGGAATCACAAAGTAATTTAAAGGGTTTAAAGCTTGAACATTACCAACAGGATATATTTAAGAATTTAAAAGAAATAGGAGACGAAATATCTGCTCTTTATTTAGATGGTGTGAGTGTATACCATAATTCTAATATAAAAGCTAAGGCTTGTATATTAGGACATATTGCTAGAGAAATAGATGGTGGGTTAAGAGATATATTGAGTCCCAAATCGGTCAAGAGGAACATCGAGCAAAACCTAGATCCTAAATTACTTGGCGAGTTTAAAAAACAAAAAGGACATATAAGCTCAATTTTAGTATCATTGGGTAAGACTGAAGAAGAAACTGAAAATAAGCTTGTTAGAAGATGGGCTTCAATATCTACAAAGTTTGACAAATACGCACATAGACATGGTGCTTGGAAAAAACCCCGGGACAATAAAGAAATAGAGAAAATATGGGAAGAATATGAATTAATTCTTTATGTCTTGGTGGGTTCCTATCTAAATTTGTTAGATCGTGTCGATACAATTCTCAGATTTGATCAACCAAGTAGAGATATATTGGATAGTCTTGAAAATTTGTTAAAAGATGATAAAAGACATCATTATTTTTTCTCAAATCTAAAATCTTATAAATGGTTTTTACCTTTATATCAACAAGATGATTTTACAGCACAAAACATATATAATAGATCATATGCAAATGTAGAATTTTTAGAAAAAGTTATCACTCAAAAGGTAGCAAAAGAAAAAATTAGGAAAGCATTATGTAAAATTTTAGAAAATGTGATAGAATATAGGACAACAAAAAACTTGGTAGGAAACTTTGTTAGTTATGTAGATGCTTCAATTATAAACATTTCCACCTCTCTTTCCATTGAAAATATAAGTTTTAAGATAATTGACTTTATCGAAATAGGTTTGAAGGAATACGGTGACTACAGTCCTTTATCGATGGCTGTAAAAGAAAAATTTATTCCGTATCTCTTAAAAGAACAATCGAACGATCATTTCAACGGTTTCCTATCAATATTATTAAAGTATGAATATAAAAGTAGTGAGTTTGGTGACAAGTTTAAGCCAATGCTTAATGAACATCAACTAAAGGAAATCTTGGATCATTTCAAACTGAAAATGGTGGAAGTTTATCCACAAATAGTTTTTGATATTTCATTGAATAAGGTTAAAGATGTTTTATTGAATGATTCGGGTGCATTTAATATAGTTTGGATTCCAACAATTGAAGATCATTCACAAATTACATTCCCAGAGAGATATGTTTGTCAGATAATTCAATTGTTGAGAGATGTCAGTGTAAAATTAAATCCATCGGACTTATACTCAATTATGAGTGAATGGTTAAGTGGAGATATAGAAATTCTTAAACGGTTGGCTGTATATACTCTGAGTGTTCGATATGATGAGTACAAAGAAATCTTTTGGCAACTTGAGAATAATCCATTTGATTATCTGTATTGGGAACACGAACTATATGAGTTTTTAAAAAACAATTGTTTGAAATTCACAAATGAAGAGATTACAAAACTTGTTTATTGGATAGAAACAGAAGACTACTCGGCATTTAATGATGATGAACCAAAATTGAAAGAAGAGCAAATTGCTTATCAGAAGAAAAAATGGTTATCAACCTTAGAACAAACTCAAAATCCAACTGTCAAAGAGAAAATTGAATACTACCATAAAATAAACCCCGTGGTATTGAAAAATCCAGGATTTCTCATCTGGAGTGGCGGTTTTGAATGGGGGGATGATTCAAAAACTCTAGATAATTTTGATGAAAAAAAATCAGATGAGATAATTAAGGAATTAAATTCTATTAATTATAAAACTGATTCAGAAGAATTAGATAAGCGTGAATTAAGTATGGGATTTGAGCATTATGTGGGAAGAAATCCATCCAAATTCATAGATAATTTAGAAAAATTTCACAACCTTCAGCAAAGGTTTAAAGATGATTTAATAAGTGGGCTACTTATGTCTTGGAGAGATGGAAAAGATTTGAATTGGCAGAAAGTACTAAACTTCATTCATAGAGAAATCTTTAATGGTGAGTTTTGGCAGACAAAGTATTCTGGGAATCTTAATTATAGGAATAGTTTCATTAAGGCGAGTTGTGGGTTAATTAGTGCGGGGACTGCTAATGATCAAAGGGCATTCGAAGAAAAATATATTCACATGGCAAAGGATATTTTAGTAAAGATAAATTCAGGTATTGAAGATGACTTTTATATGATAAAGGATATAGCAACTGGTTATTTGAATTCAACCAAAGGGAAATTCTATGATGCTGTATTAAATTTGTCTCTACGGTATGCAAGACTGCATAAAGATGATGAAATTAGATGGTTACCTGAAATGAAAGAAATAGTTTCAAATCGGTTAAATCGTGAACAGGATAAAACCCCAGAATTTTCAATTTTAGTTGGCGGATTTCTTCCTAATTTTCTCTTTTTAGATGGAAAGTGGGTAAAAGAAAATATTAATCTAATTTTCAAAGAAGACGATATAGAGCAATGGCAATTTACAATGGAAGGACATCTGTTTTTTACTAGGACTTATTATCAGGATAATTATTTATTATTAAGAGAGAATGGTCATATAAGAAGAGCGTTAGAATATGGGTTTGAAGATCGAGGAATTAATAACAAACTCTGCGGTTATATACTTTTAGCATATTTTAATAGTATAGAAAGAATAGAAGATGAGAGCGAAATAAACAGATTGCTTAATGGGAAGGATGAGTATCTCCACGAAATAGTAACATTTATCTGGAACGAAAGAGAAAATCCTAATATTAAAGAAGATAAAGTAAAACCAATATGGAAACATATCTATGATAAACTTTCGAATGATTTAAATTCTTCTGAAAATCAAACAACATTAGCAGAGTCTACAAAGTTTTTGTATTTCTTTTCTGACATAGATGAAGAAATGGAAGAAATAATTACTGAGGCAACTAAGTATTTACATAGGACATTTATTTCTGTGTATTTGGTCGAGCAATTTAAAAGATTGGTTTCATTACATCCCACAAAAGTTGGGGTACTGTATTTGAAAATCCTGAAAGGTGGTTATTATCCTGATTACAAACAAGAAGATATTATAACTGTAGTTGAAACTTTATATATCGGGAAAGAAAAAGATTTAGCGGATAAAATATGTAATCTTTATGCAGAAAAGGGATATTTATTTCTACGTGATTTGTATAATAGAAGCCAAGGACTTTAACAAAAAAAGTAGTTTATTTAAACTCTAAAAGCTAACCAATGGCTAACAAATCAACTATTGAATGGACTGAATCGACCTGGAATCCCGTTACCGGCTGCAATAAAATTAGCCCGGGTTGTAAGAACTGTTATGCAGAAAGAATGGCCAAGAGACTTCAGAGAATAGGAGTTGAAAGGTATAAGAATGCATTTGAGTTAGCTATGCATCCGGATGTATTGGAGGTTCCTCTTTCCTGGAAAACACCAAAAGTAATTTTTGTAAATTCAATGAGTGATCTTTTCCACGAAAAAGTGCCTTTAAGTTTTATTCAGGATACGTTCGATGTTATGAAGCGGGCTCATTGGCATACTTTCCAAATACTTACTAAAAGGTCTGAAAGGTTAAGGATACTTGCACCTATGATAGAATGGCCGGATAATGTCTGGATGGGCGTAAGTGTAGAATCGCAGAAATATGTTAACAGGATAGATCATCTGAGAACAGTACCTTCAGCAGTAAGATTTCTTTCAGTCGAGCCTCTTATTAGCAGAATCGACAAAATGGATTTGAAGAATATTGATTGGGTAATTGTTGGCGGAGAATCGGGACCAAAGGCACGTAAACTAGAACAAGAGTGGGTAATACATATAAAAAATATCTGTGAAAGATACAATGTCCCCTTCTTTTTTAAACAATGGGGAGGTACCAGGAAACATAAAACAGGGAGAAGTTTATTAGGTAGAACATGGGATAGTATGCCGGTACCTAAAAATCCACGAAGAAGAAGGGCCGCTCTAAAATATTACTAAACTCTGTTCTGTTTATTCTTAAGCTACAACTTACACTTAAAACTGGTCTTAAATGCTCGAGCATATTTCTTTATCTGAATTAAACTTTTCAATTAATCACAATATTCCTCTGCTGCCGATACGGCTTTACCAGGACATTCCGCGTCAGGAGAAGGGGATACCGTTTGACATTTTCAATTATGAATTTCTTTTTAACGATCCTGAAACATGCCGCATAATGCAGAAAGGTTTAACAATTGGCTGTTTTTATATTGAATCCCCGGGAATGCGTTCACTTTTAAGAAGACTCGACGTTACAACTTTTGAAATGCTTACTGCGGCAAGCTCGGTTATTCGTCCCGGCGTTGCAGAAAGCGGAATGATGCAGGAATTTATTGCACGGCATAAAGATCCTTCGAGAAGAAAATATCTTCTTTCTCAAATGGAAACAGTTCTCGGAGAAACCTACGGCGTTATGATTTACCAGGAAGATGTAATTAAGGTTGCACATCACATTGCCGGCTTAACTCTTGATGAAGCTGATGTTCTGCGCAGGGCAATGAGTGGAAAGATGCGTTCTCACGAAGCAATGAAATTGATAGTAAAAAGATTTTTTGAATCTTGTGATAAAAAAGAAATTCCCCGTGAAATATCAAAAGAATTATGGCGGCAGATAGAATCTTTTGCAGGATATTCTTTTTGCAAAGCTCACAGCGCAAGTTTTGCCCTGCTTTCTTTCCAGGTTGCCTATTTAAAAGCTCACTTTCCTGCCGAGTTTTTGGCGTGTGTGCTGAATAACGGCGGCGGCTTTTACGCAAGAGCTGTTTACATACAGGAAGCAAAACGCTTTGGAATAAATGTTCTTCTTCCCTGCATCAATGAAAGTGAAAAAGAATACAGGGGAAAGGACAAAGAAATCCGTGTTGGGCTAATGGCAATAAAGCATCTTTCTTATTCCTCTATTGATATAATTATTGAACAGAGAAAAAAAATCGGCAGGTATGTTTCACTCCCGGATTTTATTGTAAGAACAAAAATCGGATTGAAAGAAGCACAGCTTCTCATAAAATGCGGCGCAATGGATTGCTTTGGCGAAACCCGCTACACTCTTTTAAGACTGGCTGATATTTATTTCAACAAGCTTAAAATGCTGGAAGAAGGCTACAATGATCTTTTTATTAATGAAGCATTCGAACTTGAAGAAGCTGTAAAAACAAAAAAAGATTTTTCACTTGAGGAAAAATGTGTTGCTGAGTATGAAGCCTTTGATTACATGGTAACCAAACACCCACTTGAGTTTTTTAGCGAGTATGATAAAAAATATCATTTTGTCCCTTCGGGGCAAATGGAAAAGTATAAAAGCCTGCCTCCCGGCAGGCAGGTTAAAATGATAGGCTGGTACATGTCATCAAAAAGAATAAGAACAAAAAAGGGAGACATAATGAAGTTCCTGTCTCTCGAAGATTTAACCGGAACTTATGAAGCTGTTATTTTCCCGCGTACTTACAATAAAGTTGCTGAGAAAACTCTTTCGATGGGGCCATACATAGTTGAAGGAAGAATTGATGCTGAAAATTCCAACAACATAATTGTTGAAGATCTTGATATACTTGCTAACGAAGCGGTAAAACTTGAATCTTATAACGATACTGCAGAAAAATATTATGTACCGGATGATGAAGGTTTAAAGGAAGAAGATATTTATTCTTCTGCTTTTCCGAATGTTGAAAAACTAAAAACAGCTTATGCAGGATAGGAAAGTTCAGGTGTAAGTTCAGGTTCAAGTATATGAATGTCAATTTCTCTCTTGGAACTTAAAAGTTGAAATTTATTTGATATTTGTTTTTTATTATTTGGAATTTGAACAAAATGATTCCGCTTCACGTACATTCAAATTATTCTTTGCTTGAAGGTGCTATCACGATTGATGAAATACTTGAGAAAGCTGTTATTTATGGACTGAATTCTATCACTCTAACAGACACAAACGGAATGTACGGGCTTGTTTCTTTCTACAAAAAAGCAAAAGAAAAAAGAATAAAACCGATACTTGGAACTTATATTGATGAACCGGAAAGAAAAACTATTCATACACTTTTCCTGGCAAAAAATTTTGATGGTTATTCGGACATCTGCCGGATTACAACTTCGAGAAAGCTAAAAGAGGATTTTTCATTATTCAGACTTTTACAAAATGAATTCCCGAATCTTTTTATCTTAACCAGTTCAATGAAGCTTCTACAAAACATTCCTAACTATGAAAATGTTTTTGCCGAATTGATTATTACAAAAGAAAACAAATTCAATGCAAGAAAATTATATGATGTTGCAAAGGAAAGAAATTTTAAGTATGTAGTTTCAAACCCGGTTTACTTTTCAGAGCCTGAAGATTATTTGCTTTACAAAGTTGTTACTGCGATCAAAAGCAGGAGCACCTTTGAAAATCTTGATGAGAATGACCTTATAGATAAAGAATTTTATTTTAAACCGCCTTCCGCATTTGATCATCTGCAAAATAAAATACCGGAAGCCTTTGCAAATGCTGATTTTATTGCAGAGCAGTGTAATGTTGATCTCGGTCTCGGAAAACATAAAGTGCCTGATTTCCCCGATGCTAAAGAATATTCAGGTTTTACTTTATTGCTGAAGCACACTTACGAAGGGCTTGAAAGGAGATATGGCGAAGCCGCGGCTGGTATTAAAAACAGGCTGGATGAAGAGCTGCAGATTATAAATGATCTTGGATTAGCCGATTATTTTCTCATCGTCTATGATATTTATCTTGAAGCAAAAAGAAGAAAAATGATGACGCTTACGCGAGGCTCGGCTGCGAACAGTCTTGTTTGTTATTGTCTCGGCTTAACGGAAGTCGATCCAGTTAAATATGATTTTTACTTTACCAGATTTTTGAACAGGAGCCGTTCCTCTTTGCCAGATATCGATATCGATTTTAGCTGGAAAGAAAGAGATGAAATTGTTCAGTATATTTTTAATAAATATGGTTACAGCAGGGTGGCTTTTATTTCAACTCATGTTTCAATTAAAGCGCGCTCTGCTTTCAGGGAAACGGCAAAAGTCTTTGGCTTTTCAGATGAAGAAATTTCAAAGATCAGCAAGTTTATCCCATGGACTGACGCAAGAAATCTTCCGGATATTTCAAAGCGGTTTCCCGAATCGAGATCACTTAATTTTAACAACGAACCGTGGAAGAGCATAATAAATATTGCATCACGACTTGCGAATTTTCCGCGGCATCTCAGCATTCATCCCGGCGGAATTGTTATTTCTCCTTTGCCGATCACAACTTACACAGCGCTCGAGTATGCAAAAAATAAAGGAGTCGGTTTGATAATTACCCAGCCGGATATGTATGGAGTTGAGGATCTCGGACTTGTAAAAATTGATCTGCTTAGCCAGAGGTCGCTGGGTGTGCTGAGAGATTCCATTCAGCAGGTAAGAGAGAACGGATATTTTATTTCAAATTAGTAAATACAGATAATTAACACTTTTGTTAACTTAATGTATTTAGAAGACAATTAAAGAATATCAAGTTTTTATGTTCGTGGGAAAATATTTTATTGTCATTTAAAAGTTATCTGAATGAAATCACAACATTACTTTTACCCAATGCATCTGCAATTTTTTGGAGCATATCTAGGGAGATGTTTTGCTTGCCGCTTTCTATTCTTGAAATTACAGATTGTGTTGTGTGCAATCGCTGGGCAAATTCTTTTTGAGTTATCCCGGCTTTTTCACGTTCTTCAGCGATCTGTATTGCCAGTTGCAGCCTTGTTTTTGCAGCGGCATACTTTTCATCGAAGTTTTCTATTCTTGTTCTTAATTTCTTTTCGAGTTTGGTTAAATCATTCATTTTCAATTTCCTTTTTTCTTTTGATTGCTAACTGTAATTCTTTAGCAGGAGTTTTCTGAGATTTTTTAACGAACCCATGAAGTACAATTATGATTTTATTTTTTCTGTAACAATAAAAAAATCTGACGATTATGTTTTTACCTTTAATTCTTAATTCGAATAAATTTTTAACTCCGGTTATTTTCTTTGATAATGATCCCAGTGAAAAGGGATTTTCTTCAAGTCTTTTGAATAAAGCAAAAGTGTCAAGCTGCAGTTCTTCATCAAGTGATAATATAAAGTCCATTATGGGATTTTTAGTCCCGGTTTTAAAGAAAACAATCTCAAATTTCATAAACAAATATAGCATATATGCTATTAAGCTTCAATAAAAATTTTTATACAAATTATGCCAAAATTCTACATAGGTACAGCTGGCTGGTCTTATAAAGACTGGGTTCCGAACTTTTATCCGAAAAAACAGTCAGGCTCATTTGACTGGCTGCAGTTTTATTCACATTATTTTAATTGTGTTGAGGTAAACTCGACTTACTATACTTACTTGAGTCCAAGAGTGTTTGAAAGCTGGGTGAGAAAAGTGGAAGACTCCGACGAATTTATTTTTAATGTGAAACTTCACCAGGATTTTACTCACAAACGAAAGTATGATGAACAAAATATAAAAGCCATAAGGTACAATCTTGAAATTTTAAAAAACGAAGAACGGTTAGGAGGATTGCTCATTCAATTTCCTTATTCATTTGCTTATAATAACTCTGCAACTCAATTTATAAGTGAATTGAAAGACATATTCCAGAACTATAATCTTTTTGTTGAGGTCAGACATTCATCCTGGCAAAACAAAGAAGCCTTTAAATTCTTTAAAGAAAACAATCTCACATTCTGCACAATTGATCAGCCGCAAATCGGGCAGGCAATTCCTTTTGAGCCAATCATAACAAATGATAAAGCATACATCCGGTTTCACGGAAGAAATGAAGGAGAGTGGAAGAATTCTATTAATAATTTTGGTAAAAAGCAGAGTTATGAAGAACAGAATCAACGTTACAAATATTTGTATTCACCGGGAGAGCTTGTTGAAATTGAGCAGGTAATAAAATCTGTGCAATCGAAAGTAAAAGAAGTTCACGTTATAATGAATAATCATCCACAAGGAGATGCAGTTGCAAATGCGTTTGAGTTAATTCATCTTCTGGAAGAAAGAATTAAAGTTGAAATGCCAAAAACTATTGTTAAAGCATATAAGAGATTAGAAGAGATATTCAGTGTTAATTGAAAATAAAATTATAATTTTTTATGCGTACAATTTTTCATTTGGACCTCGATGCATTTTTTGTTGAAGTAGAACGAATACTCGATCCTTCACTAAGAGGTAAACCGGTTATTGTTGGCGGTAACCCGAAATACGGAAGGGGAGTTGTGGCTGCCTGTTCTTACGAAGCACGTGCATTTGGTTTGCATTCCGCAATGCCGATAAGAACTGCTTACAAGCTTTGTCCGCATGGAATTTATATTCACGGCAGTCATGGTGAGTATTCACGTTTTTCAAAAGCAGTGAAAAGAATTCTCGAGCAGTACGCTCCTGTAGTTGAACAAGCTTCCATTGATGAGTTTTATATGGATTTTACCGGCTGCAGAAATGTTTACGGCTCACTGTTTGCATTTGCTTCTTTCCTGCAAAGGGAAATCCGGCAGAAACTTTCTCTTCCTTGCTCAATAGGAATAGGAAGCAACAAGACAATTGCGAAGATTGGCTCAGACTGTATGAAGCCCTGCGGGGTAACTTATATCATTCCAGAAATGGAAAAAGAATTTCTTGCGCCGATGCCGGTTGAAACAATCCCCGGCGTTGGAAAAGTCACGTTGAAAGATCTTAATTCAAAAGGAATTTTTAAAATCGGTGATATCACAAAACTTCCACAGGATTATTTTGCTGCTGCATACGGTAAATATGGAATCGATCTTTATAGAAAAGCTTGCGGTAAAGGGAGTGAATATTTAACAATTCAATGGGAACAGAAAAGTATTTCGCACGAAAGAACTTTTGCAGATGTTACGAGCAAAGAATTCTTAAAAGAAAAACTATTTTATCTTACTGGAAAAGTCTGCCACGAGTTGAGAGAAATGGATTGGCAAGCTGCAACAGTAAGTATAAAACTTCGTTATTCAGACTTTAAAACTTTAACAAGAGCAAAAACAATAAAACCCACCGATGATGATAAAGAAATATTTGAAGTTGCCTGGGATATGCTTGCAAAAGCATATACACGAAGGATTTCTGTAAGGTTGATCGGGGTCAGGCTAACTAATTTTTCTAATTACTCAGAGCAGGAAGAATTGTTTGAATGGGCAGAAATAAAAAGGAGAAGGATGCTGAAAGTTGTGAACAGGATCCGCTATAAGTATGGCTACGATTCAATATTAATTGGTGAATTGAAACGGGTAACAACAACTGATAAACAATCAAATTATTTTCAGGCTTAAAATTTTATTTGACAGATTTAAGGTCTGGAACAGGGTGTCATTCCTGTGAAAACGGGAATCTCCAACTAAAAAATTAGATTCCCACTTTTGCGGGAAGACATATAATCAAAAAAATTATTATTAAAAAGAAGAATTTTCAACCCGGAGGCCAATTCATTTTTCTGCCACCTAACAAATGCAGGTGTAAGTGATAAACATCCTGCCCACCATTATCACCACAATTGAATACTAACCTGAATCCGTCGTCAGCGATTCCCATTTCTTTAGCTATTTTATTAGCTACATCCATCATTTCACCAAGTAAAGAAGCATGCTCTTTTCCGCTGATGTCTGTTACTTTTGGAATTTCAATCTTTGGAATAATTAAAACATGAATCGGTGCTTGTGGATTAATATCTTTAAATGCAAGAATTGTATCTGATTCAAAAACTATTTCAGCGGGAATTTCCTTGTTGATTATCCTGGAGAAGATCGTACTCATTTTTATTCTCCTTTTTCTATTCCGTATTTCTTCATTTTATTGTACAGATGGCTGCGCTGGATATCAAGTGTTTCAGCCGTTTTACTGATATTCCAGTTGTTGATCTTCAACTGCTTAAGGATAAACGCACGTTCAGCTTTTTCTTTAAAATCCTGGAATGAATTGCTGTCTTCAATAATATCATCCATCGATGACTGTCCTGCCGCAGAAAGAAATTCAATATCGCTTCTACTTACTTCTCGTTTATCAACGATGATAATTATTCTTTCGATGATGTTTCTTAACTCGCGTACATTTCCGCTCCAGCTTAATCCTTTTAAGAATTGAATTGCATCGACAGAAAAATTAACAGGAGCTTTTTTGTGTTTGTTCGTTATATCATTGGCAAAATGTTTAATGAGAATGGGGATATCCTCAAGTCGTTCTCTTAAAGGTGGAATATTTATCGGAATAACATTTAACCTATGAAAAAGATCTTCCCTGAAATTTCCGTTGGCAATTTCTTCAACTAACTTTTTATTTGTAGCTGCAATAATTCTTACATCGACATCAATTTTTTTCCCGCCGCCAACCCGTTCAATTTTACCGTCTTCAATTGCTCTTAATACTTTTGCCTGAGCCTGATGACTCATATCGCCAATTTCATCTAAAAAGATAGTTCCTTTATCAGCTAATTCAAACCTGCCGATGCGCTGCTGAACTGCGCCAGTGAATGATCCCTTTTCGTGACCAAACAATTCCGACTCAATTAGTTCATTGGGAATGGCTGCGCAATTGACTTCTACGAAGGGATTGTTTTTGCGTTGACTGTTTTTATGAATTGCTCTCGCTACCAATTCTTTTCCAGTTCCGTTTTCCCCGGTTATCATTACTCTTGTATCGAGTGGTGCGACTTTATCGATCATCTCAAGAATATTTTTTATGGCTTTGCTTTCGCCGAGTATCTCGCCGTTCTCTCCCAAATTCTTTTTAATTTCTTTATTTTCGATTAATAATTTGGATTGCTCAACTGCATTTCTTACACTGATCAGAAGCTTGTCCCGGTCGATTGGTTTTTCTATAAAATCGAATGCACCAAGCTTAGTAGCTTTAATTGCGTTCTCAACACTACCGTGTGCTGAAATAATTATTACAGATAGTTCGGGTTTTGATTCTTTTACTTTTTTCAGTGCTTCAAATCCGTTCATTTCCGGCATCTGAATATCTAGCAGCAGAGCAGTAAAGGAATCCTCGTTAAGTTTGATTAACCCGGAAGGTGCGTCGGTAGCATAAACAGCTTTATATCCTTCGTAATCGAGGATCATTTTGATGCTTTCGCAAATCTGTATTTCGTCATCAATAATTAGTATTGAGTTCATTGCACAAAATTAAAATAACGGAGTGAACGAATTAACATAACCTGAGAAGGAAGAAGCTCATTATGTCTTTCTAAAAGCTTACCAAAATAATTACCATACGAATTAACATCGAGGTCACGGTAATCGACTCTTGAGTCTACCTTAAAATCCTCCTCAAATGATTCTACAAAATAACCAATTAGATGAGATAAATCCAAGATGTTCTCCGAGTAACCAATGAATGCATTCCCGAAAAAATGCGCAAGTTTATCAAGATCACCATAATCATTATCAGGAGAATCGAGAAATAAGTATCTCGGCAGGTTGCGATTTTTCTTTTTGAAAGTTGAATCGTTTGCCGAAACCAAAGGATAATAAATTAACGATTTAATTAACGGAACGACTATCGGAACTTCCCTGTATGGGATTGTTGTGAATGTTGTTGCCAGCAAAGCTTCTGAATAATCTTCGTCTGCAATATTAACAGCTCTTAAGTAAATCGAATCTACTAAAGTCAAATCATTATTAGTTTGTTTTAATTCTATAAAATTATCTGAGGCTATAAATTCTGATAACTGATTTACTGCTTTGGAGAGCTTACTTTGCTGAGGAAAGATTGGATTTATAATAACAATAAAAAAGAAAATGAATAATAACTTCATATTAATTTGTGATTGAAAAGTATTTGTCAATTATAAGAACAATTACTTTATTTTTTTGCTACTTTAAAAATATCCGCTCTAAATATTGTAATCAATTATTCTTCAGATTTTTTCTTCCACCAAGCGTCTTTCTTCCGAGAGTATCTGTATCCAGGTAATCTCTTTTTACTCCAATATAGAAGCTTACTTTCCCATTGTTCATCAGGTTTTGAAGGCACATAATTTTTACCTCTTATAACTGAGGAATTGTTTTGTCTTGAATTGGTTGTATTAATTTTATTTTTAGTGTTATGTGAAGTTATAATATTAGATTCAAGAGAACTCGTATCATAGGAAATAACATGAGTTGCCGATTTTAATAAACCGGCAATCAATTGTTCTTGTTTTGATTCCCAGTCATTGTAGGAACAAAATATGACTAGTTTTTTTCTTGTTCTACTCACAGCAGTATTTACATTGTTTAAACCGTTCGAGATGTCTAAAGTTGTGTCGGTAAAGAAAGGTGTTCTCTCATTCCCAATATCACAAACAGAAAAAATAACAGTATTCCATTCACGACCTTGTGATTTGTGCACGGTTAGAATTCGGTCCTCATCTTTTAAATCCGGAAGTAATTGCTTTAATCTTTTGATCTGATCATTGTAGGGAGCTAAAATAGCAAAATCCTTATCTTTGCTATGATATTTATAAACATAGTCCTTAATACATTGAGCCTCAGCTTCATTGAGTCTACCTTTGTTTCGTAAATTTAGGGGATTTGCAACCTTACAAATAATAACTTCGGTGTTGTCATTATTGTATGAACTAAAGCCATCTTCTGTGTAAACATACTGGCTTAATGTTTTAGTTAAGTTCGGTCCGAAGCGGTAAGTAGTAGTTAAAGCTGATTTTCTTAATTTATCAAAAGAAGGTGTCTCGGATTTAAAGTATTTATTAAGTATATCAAGTTTATTTTCATTAGTCCACAATTCCTCTAAATAGATCGCTGATTGATCCCAAACGAATGCATCGATATAATTTTTATTCTCTTCAATTTTTAATTTCGACAACTCACATACGGGCAATAACTGTTTATGATCACCAAGCAATGTAATAGGTGTTTTACTTGTGAAAACAGTTAGTGTTTTCACAATGCTAGCATATCCAGCCTCATCTATGAAAATATGATCGACGGTCAGCGGTTGTTGCTTAAACCGATATAAATATGTGTCTAATGTAGCCCCAACTATATTTACATTTTGTAGTCTTTCTTCAAGAGAATATTTTAATAGTCGGTCTCTTTCTGTTTGAAGCATTTTTAATCGATTATTCAACTCTTGAGTGTTTAGGTTTTGATATTCTTGAGATAACGATTGAAGTATTTCGGCTTCTTCTTTTTTAGATTTTATAGTTTCATTTAATTCTTTAATGACTATATCAATATTTTTGAAATGGAATTTTAAGAAGGTAAATTGATTTTTGATTTTGTTTGCGAGAGAATCAACTTCTACCTGCTTTTTGCTATAATTCTCGGATAGGTTTGATATATTTAATTTCAGACTACTGCGAATATTTTCTAAATCTTTAATTTTCTTGTCAAAAGTTTTTTCTTTCTCTATTAAAAGATCTAGCTCATTATCGTAATCGATTTTCTTAGTAAGAAAACCCAAAACTTTACCAATAAGTGAATTTTTTTTGTGGAGGATAATTTCTCTTTCCTGATGTAGAGCTTTAATTCTATATTGATTATCGATGAGAATAGACTCTGATTCTTTTAATTTCTTTTTTTGATCATGTTCTTCATTAAAGTAATAATCTTTTTCTTGATTAAATTTTTTGAGCATTTCTAGCTGTTGAATTGCTAACTTAATTTCTTTTTCCTCTTCGGTATCTATGCCAAGTATAGATGAGATTATTTTGATTTGTTCATTAAGTAGTTTGAGCTCTTTTTCTATGCCTTGAAGCTCACAAATTTCACCAAAATCATTTGCAAATGGTTTTGAAGGAAAACCCAAGCGTAAGAGTTGTTTTCGATCAATTCCAGCAGCATCAGTCATTTCAATTACTCCGCTAAATATTTGCTCTAATGCAACATTAGTAGGTGCGAGGATCAATACCTTTTTCTTTTGTTTGATATAATTAAGCAATGCATAACTTAATACGAACCTTGTTTTACCTGTTCCTGGAGCTCCCCAGATATAGCTGAAGTTGCATTCAAAGATAGTCTCAATTGCCTTTCGCTGTTCGTCTGAAGGATTTCCTTTTTCAGGTATAAATACATTTTCATCAAATTGAATATTATGGGAAATATGTCCAGGGTGGAAAACTAATTGGTCTCCATTCAACATGTACCAATCAATTACACGTTGCACCAAAAATTTGAGATCTTTAATTAATTTCCATTTATCTGGATTATTATTTTGTAATAAGAGGAGTACCTTTGATGATACTTTTACAACTAATACTCTCTGATCGTTATCATATACTTTTATCTTAATATCATCGCTGGTAAAGAATTTAATCTCATTGTCAGTATAGCGGAAGTAAATAGATTCAGCATCGAATAGTTTTTTGGTAATTTTTAGTTTGAAAGTGTCAGTATTAACCTGATCAATTTTTGAAACGTCAATTTCCTCAACCCCACCATTTTTTTTATTTGCTAAATAATTATAGTAGATTTTTGAACCACTGAGACAAATATCTTTTATCTCATTTACTTTCATTATTTAAATTACTCCCTCATATTTTTATTATTCACCTAATTGTAAACACATTTATTTTTCTATGTCTGTATCACTCCTGGATTAAATCTTGGTATTTCAGGATTATTATAAGCAGATTCGATCGCCATTGAAACAAATTTTCTTGTTTCTGCAGGATCAATTATCTCATCAATCCATAATCTTGCAGCTGCGTACACGGGATTATTTTTCTCATCATAAGCTTTGGAAATTTCATCCAATAATTCTTTTTTTTCTTCATCGCTAAAATGTTCACCGTTTTTCTCTGCTTGTTTTAACTTGATATCGAGAAGAACACTGTTGGCTTGTGAACCTCCCATTACTGCAATTTTGGCATTGGGATAAGCAAAAATAAAACGAGGATCGTAAGCTTTACCGCACATTGCGTAATTTCCTGCACCAAATGAGTTGCCAACAATGATTGTAATTTTTGGTACAACCGAGTTTGCAACTGCATTAACCATTTTTGCTCCATCTTTGATTATGCCACCATGTTCAGCACGACTACCAACCATAAATCCTGTTACATCCTGCAAAAAGAGAAGAGGGATTTTTTTCTGGTTGCAGTTCATAATGAATCGTGTTGCTTTATCGGCACTATCGGAATAAATAACTCCACCTACCTGCATTTCACCCTTTTCGGTTTTTATAACAGTTCTCTGGTTCGCAACAATTCCAACTGCCCAACCATCGATTCTTGCGTAAGCTGTAATAATGGTTTTTCCGTAACCTGCTTTGTATTCATCAATTTTCGATTCGTCAACAATTCTTGCAATTACATCATACATATCGTAAGGCTTGAGTGTATCTTCCGGCAGAATATTATAAATTTCTTTTTGATCAAAAACAGGAGGTTTGGAATCGATTCTGCTGAAACCTGCTTTATCACTCTCCCCAAATTTATCGACAAGACTTCTTATCTGTTCCAGACATTCTTTATCATCTTTCATTATATAATCAGTAACACCGGAAATATTGGATTGAACCAATGCTCCACCGAGGCTTTCGTTATCTATCTGTTCACCAATTGCGGCTCTTACCAAATGAGAGCCGGCAAGAAAGACTGATCCTTCCCCTTCTACGATTAATGCCTCATCACTCATAATAGGGAGGTAAGCACCACCCGCAACACAGGGACCCATTATTGCGGCAATTTGAGGAATTCCTTTTGAAGACATTTTAGCATTGTTTCTAAAAATTCTTCCGAAATGTTCTTTGTCGGGAAAGATTTCATCCTGTAGAGGAAGAAAAACACCGGCACTATCGACAAGGTAAATTATAGGCAAGTGATTTTCCATCGCAATTTCCTGAGCGCGCAAATTTTTCTTTGCAGTAATGGGAAACCATGCACCAGCTTTAACTGTAGCATCGTTAGCAACGATTACACAATATCTGTCATGAATTTTTCCAATCCCGTAAACTGTTCCTGCAGAAGGAGCACCGCCAAATTCGTTGTACATATCCTGAGCAGCAAAAGTGCTTAATTCAAAAAATTCTTTTGGATCATCGATCAGAAGATTTATTCTTTCACGTGCGGTTAACTTTTTTTTCGATTTCTGACGTTCTATTGCTTTTATGCCACCACCAAGCATTACCTCAGATTTTAGAGCACTCAGCTTGCGCAAAAGTTCTTTCTGGTAATCCTGTCTTTTTAGGCTCTCCTGTGTTTCTTTTATTTCTTTACTAATCGATCTCATTTTAATTTATTTAAAAATCTAATAATCGTGTTATAAAAAAATTAGAACTTAATGTTTAAGTAAATCCCTGGCAATGACAATTCTTTGAATTTCTGAAGTACCTTCGCCGATAGTTAATAGCTTAACATCGCGATAAAACTTTTCAACAGGATAATCTTTTACAAAACCGTAACCACCATGGATCTGTACTGCTTCGTTTGCAGCTTTTTCAGCAATTTCGCTGGCAAACAATTTAGCCATCGCTGCTTCCTTTTTATTAGGGATCCCTTTGTCTTTTAGGTAAGCAGCACGTAATGTTAACATTCTTGCAGCTTCGATATTAGTTTGCATTTCTGCGAGTTTAAATTGAGTTACCTGAAAATCACTGAGAGGTTTTCCGAACTGTTTTCTTTCCTTGGAATATTTAATTGAAGCATCAAGACATCCTTGAGCCAATCCAACACTTAACGAAGCAATTGAGATTCTGCCACCTTCAAGAATTTGCAATGCCTGGATAAATCCCATACCTTCGTCACCAATCAAATTTTCTTCAGGTACTTTACAGTTTTCAAAAATCAGTTGGGAAGTTTCACTGGCACGCATGCCAAGCTTGTTTTCTTTTTTCCCCGCAGAAAAACCAGGCATGCCCTTTTCCAGTATAAAAGCACTAATCCCTTTCTTTCCCGCATTTTTATCTGTTATAGCCATTACAACTGCGGTTTCACCGTATTTGCCGTGGGTAATAAAATTTTTGGTACCATTTAATATATAATGATCGCCTTTTTTTTCCGCAACTGTTTGCAATCCGGCGGCATCGCTTCCAGAAGCAGGTTCGGTTAAAGCCCACGCACCGATCTTTTTTCCCTGAACAAGATCGGGAATATATTTTTTCTTTTGTTCTTCATTCGCAAAACGGAAGATATGATTTGTGCATAATCCATTGTGTGCGGCTACAGAGAGAGCAATCGAGGGATCTATTCTTGCGAGTTCTTCGATGATGATTTCAAACTCGATGTAACCCAAACCTGCACCTCCATATTCTTCAGTAAAAATGATTCCCAGGAATCCCAATTCACCAAGTTCTTTTAATAATTCCATTGGGAAGCTTTGTGATTCATCAAGTTCCATAATTATAGGGCGAATTTTATTTTCGGCAAACTCCCTTATTGTATCGCGAATGATAACCTGATCTTCAGTTAATTCTGCAATAAACGGTGGGTCAATTGAACTCATAAAGAATCCTTAATTATCTGTAATTTATGAAATGAATATGATTAATATTTTGAAGTAACTCTAACTTTGATTTTTGAAATTATCAATAATTTCTTCAGCTATATGATAGGGAGATAAATTCCCTAATACAACTTTTTCCAACGAAGAAGTTAAATAATTTTCACTGTTTGAACTCCACAGTTCCTCTTTTATTTTATTCTCAACAATATCTTTTATTCTTTTTTTCATTCTTCGTTCTCGGCCTTTAATGAAAAGTGCATTTCCTGTTATATAGTTACGGTGTCTTTCTATCTCACTGGCAATTTCTTCTATACCTGTATTTTCTGAAGCAATAGATTTAATGATATTCATCATCCAGCTTTTTTCATTATGATCTCTCATCATTAAAATTGATTGAAGTGATACTATTGCCTGCTGAGATCCCGGGCGATCACTTTTATTCATTACAATAAAATCTGCAATTTCCATTAGTCCGGCTTTCATTGCCTGAACCGCATCACCGGATTCCGGAACTAAAACTACTATAGTAGTATCTGCTGCTTCAGCAATATCCAGTTCCGATTGTCCAACACCAACTGTCTCAAAAATTATAAGATCAAATCCTGCAGCATCAAGAACATCTGCCGCATCAATTGCACGTTTACTCAATCCGCCAAGACTGCCGCGTGTTGCCATACTTCTTATAAAAACTCCATCATCCATTCCGATTTCAGACATACGAACACGATCACCAAGCAATGCGCCACCTGTAAAAGGACTTGTCGGATCGACAGCGATAATTCCTACTTTTTTATTTTGCTTCCTGTAAAGTTTTGTAAGCTGATTTGTAATCGTACTTTTGCCTGCGCCGGGGGGGCCAGTGACTCCAATACGGTATGCGTTGCCAACCCGTGTGTAGATAGTTTTTAATAGTTCAGCAGATTGTAAATTATCCGATTCTATGATTGAAATAGAACGTGCAACTGCTCTGTGATTGTTGCTGAATAATTTTTTTACAAGTTCATTCTGCATCACTAAAAAAATCAAACAAGGTTATTTTTGAAATAATCTACCGTTTCTTCTAAACCTTTATCTAAAGTTGTTGCGGGTTTCCAGTTGAATTTATTAAAAAGTTTTTCCGATGTAATTACACTTCTCATTTGTTCTCCCGCAGCAGCAGGACCGTGTTTTTCTGTTTGCCCTTTACCTATTATTTTATTCAGTGAATTAAACAAAACGTTAACATTTGTTTCAATACCTGTTCCAACATTGTATGCATCACTTTTATCGTCTTCCAAAGTAAGAAGATTTGCTTTTACAACATCTTTTACAAAAACATAATCGCGGGTTTGTTCACCTGTTCCATTTATAACAGGCTGCTCGCCTTTTAATAGTCTGTTTGAAAAAATAGCAACAACACCTGCTTCACCAAAAGGATTTTGTCGTGGACCATAAATGTTTGCGTATCTGAGTATAGTGTAATTTAATTTGTATTCGTTGTAATAGAAATAAAGATATTTTTCCACACTTAATTTTGATATGCCGTATGGAGATAGTGGATTCATAGGGTGTTTCTCATCAGCAGGGAAGTATTCCTGTTCTCCATAAACTGCCCCACCAGTTGATGCGAACATAAATTTTTTCACACCATGTATAATAGAATTTTGAAGAAGATTTATTGTTCCCAATATATTTGTCGTTGCATCAAAAGCTGGATCTCTGACTGAACGGCGAACATCCATCTGGGCGGCATGGTGATTTACAACATCGAACTTTTCTTCTTCAAATAATTTAGAAACCTCTTTATCACAAATGTTTAATTTAACAAACTTTGCTTTTGGATTTATGTTCTTTTCAAATCCTGTAGAAAGATCATCGAGGATTACGACATCGTGTTTATCTTCAATAAATGCATCAGCAACATGTGAAGCAATAAAACCGGCTCCACCTGTAACAAGAATTTTCATCAGTTTATCCGTATAAATTGTTCTTGTAAATATATTCCTTAACTTTTTCGGGGACAAGAAAATTGATTGGCATTCCTTTTTTAACTCTCTCACGGATATCTGTTGCACTTATTTCAATTCCCCTTGTTTGTACGAACGTTGCCGCTTTTACAAACTTATCTTTAAATGAACGTGGTATGGACGATTTTCTTTTTAATACAATGATCTTTGCGAGCTCCAATATTTCATTCGGATTTTTCCAGGTATGAAATGTAAAAATATTATCATAGCCGATAATAAACTCAAGTTCATCATATCTCTTTTTAAACTCCTGAAGCGTATCGACTGTGTAGGAAATTCCTCCTTTATCAATTTCATATTCCGAATAATCAAAAAAATCAACTCCTTCAATAGCAAGTTTTATCATATTCAGTCTGTGTTTGGGACTTGCAGATTTGATATTTGGTTTATGTGGAGATACAAATGAAGGAACGAATATAATTTTATCAAGATTTCTTAGCTCTCTAACAGACTGAGTAGTGATAAGATGTCCATTATGGATCGGATCAAATGTACCACCGAATATTCCAACTTTACCCATGATAAGATATCCCGATCAATAAATACCAATTTCGATTATACAGATTTTTTATATGCAATTTTTTCATTAATTGATATAAAAAGATTTTTGATAAATTGCCTGTAGTTTTCAACTTCATATTCGTAATATTTTCTACTATTCCCTTTAGATTCTCTTAATTGTACTTTTCTGAATGCCAGAGTTGTTGCTGCTTTTATATACTGCTTTCGTATACGTTCATCAATCCAACCCTTTGCATTTCTGCTGGTTGAACTTAGAATTTTTACGTGAGCTGACGGAATGACATCTAGATCAACCTCAGGTAAAAGTTCGTCAAAAATAATTTTTTTCTCCCCTAAAACCGATGCCGAAAAAATAGCAATAAAGATAATAATTGTAATGGCCAAAAATAGAAATCCTAGCAAAGCAGTTGATTTAAAGCTTACCATAAAATTCCATGAAAAATGAATTAATATCGCAATCACCAAGCCAACAAAAGGCAACGAAAATTTTAGGGTACGCCGTTTGAATTTTGCATAACCGAGAAAAGCACCGAATGTTGCTGTTGATACACAATGCATTACAGCAGAAAACAAAGTGCGGATAATTACCATTGAAATCCATCCAGATATAGTTGTTCCGTAGGAAATAAAGTAAAGAAAATTTTCAGTCATTCCGAATCCAAGACCAATTGCACCGCCGTACACAATGCCATCGGTTATATTATCGAATTTTTTATTGGTAACGGTGATTAAAAGAAATATTCCTTTAGTAACTTCTTCAACAATTGGTGCAGTAACAACAGTTCCGAGGTATTCAAGTTCATCTTTATCTGTTACAAACATTGAAAGAAACGAGGAGAAGACCAAGCCACCGACTATTGCAAAAATTATCGCACCGATTGAACCCCATAAATAATTTTGAAGAACCAGCTTGAACGGTTCCCTGTCATAACGGTCAAATCTCCAGATGATTATGAGATAAGCTGTCATCGGAACGATTGCCGCTAATGCCGATGAAATTATAAGCATATAAAAAAGTTATTCGGCAATTAAATAATAATCAATAATATATGATCAAAATATTGAATGAGATGTATATATCAAACCGGAAGATATCGCTTAAAAGTTTTATTTTTCTTTTGTCCACCTGATAAGCTCATTTATAGTTGGTCTCTTTCCGTATGACAGGATTCCGATTCTGAAAATTTTTGCTGCAATTTTTAGTGTGATTAAAATCGATAATATCAATATTGCAAGTGTGATTATTATGTCTGACACGGGAACAGGAGCAACCTTAAATCTCAGGAGCATGATTGATGGAATTGTTAAAGGGATATAAGAGAACACTTTAACAATCATTGTGTCTGGATTTTGAATTGCCGAAACAGCTATTACAATTGGCATTACCAATATCAGGCTTATATACGTTGTCATTTGCTGGGCTTCCTGCTCCGTATTAACAATCGAGCCGATACCGACAAAAATTGTAGTGTAAAAAAGAAAACCAAGAATAAAATAAACCAACATCGGAAGTATATTTTCAAATGCTTCGGGCGGAACAAGAGCTCCACCAACAAGACTTATTCCTATAAAAGACCATATTATAATTTGCGTTAATCCTAACGCGCTGAGACCTAAAATTTTTCCCGTTAGAAGTTCTTCAGGCGTGCAACTCGAAATTAAAATTTCAATCAGCCGATTTGATTTTTCCTCAATTAAGCTGCGCACAAGTAATTGCCCGGAGTAGATCACCATCATCATTAATAATAAAATAAAAATAAAAGCTGAAAAGAAAACGACAAGAAAATCCTGTTTACCTTCTTTACCGCTTTTTTCAATTTTGATTTGTTGAAGTTCAACATTATTCTGAATAACACTAGCAACTTCAGGATCTATTCCTTTTTTTAATAATTCATTATCGATTCTTATCTTATTTATTTTTTCCTCAAAACGACCAAGGTCGCGGAAACTACCGAAATTTTCGCTTCTGTATTCAATCGACATTGAATCGGTATTGCCATATTTAATAAGGAGGTAGCCTTCAACTTTATTTTCTAATACTTTTTTATCAGCCTCAGTTTTCAATTCATCTGTTGTTTTACCTTCTGTAGTAAGGTTCAGAAGTATATAATTCGGTTGTCCGTTGTCTATTGTGTATTTCCTAAGTTCTGAATTTAACTGGTTAAAATATTCACCGGAAGGATCTACAACCCCGATTGCTTTAGTTCTTAATTCTTCCTTGTTAGATAGAAGTGTTGGAAGAATTGAAAACCCTATTATAATGAGTGGTGTAATTATTAAAGATATAATAAATGCTTTAGTTTTAAGCTTTTCAAGATATTCCCACTTTGCAATCGTTAAAATTTTTTTCATCATTTACTTCTAATTTTGTTCGATTAAATTAATAAAGATGCTGTTTAGCGTTGGCTCAATAACTGAAAAATGTGTGAGTTCTATTTTATCAATTATTTTTTTTAAGAATACCGAAGGTTCTACTATATCTTTTAATTCGATTTCAGCGTAGTTATTATAAGTGTCGAGTTTGACAACTTCATCCATAGATGAAAGAAAAGAAACATTTCCATTGTACTTAATTTCGACATGATTGCCGCCGAAATCTCTTTTAATACGTGCAAGATTCCCACTTGTAACTTCTTTACCTTTATTGATCAGGAATATTTCGGAACATAATTTTTCTGCTGTTTCCATCTGATGTGTGGAAAGTATGATAATTTTTCCCGCCGAAATGAAAGAAAAAATAAGTTCTCGTATCTCTTGTTGATTTATCGGATCGAATCCGGCAAATGGTTCATCGAATATCATCAGATCGGGATTGTGGATCACTGCCGTAATGAATTGTATCTTTTGCTGGTTTCCTTTTGATAATTCTTCAAGCTTGTTGTTGCGATATTGCTTAATGTTTAATTTATTGAGCCAGGTATCTGCTTCACTTATAGCTTGCGAACGACTCATATTTTTAAGCTGAGCGAAATACGCAATTACATCTATGACTTTGCTTTTTTTGTACAAGCCTCTTTCTTCCGGCAGATAGCCAATCTGATTTAGAAAATTTTTTTTAATTGGTTCTCCGTTAAATAAAACTTTACCGGAAGTAGGTTTGATTATATTTAAAACAGTTCTGATAGTTGTTGTTTTTCCTGCACCATTAGGTCCTAAAAGACCGAAAATAGTGCCTGATTTTACGCTGAAAGAAATATCATTAACAGCAACGGTGTGCTGAAATTCTTTTACCAGGTTTTGTACTTCAATCATTGATTTCCTATTATAGGCTGTAAATACAACATTAAAAATAACAATAAATTGTTAATACTGAAGAATTTTTAATCGCGAAATTAGAATGATGATAACTATAACACCAATTTATAATAGACTATTTTAACGATACTTATGTGATTAAATCTACCCTCCAGAATGTTTGATTGTCAGCAAAAGTGTTGATATATTTATTGTCATTTTTATTTAAACTTTGCGTACAGTGATGAAAATCAAGGTTTCCGGTCTTACGAACGGTACGTATAATTATGATTTTGATTTTGGTATAAAGAATTTGGAACTTGGAGAACCCTTCTTTGGTGATTATCATACTAATATTGTTCTTAATAAATTTGATGACCAGATTATTGTAGAAGCGTCGACTTCAGTTAATGCAAATTTTATTTGTGATCGGTGCAGTAAAGAATTTGTAAGTACTGTTGAAAGTAAATACAAAATGGTGTACCTGTTGAGGGATATCAGTTCAAAATCAGAAGAAGTGGATGTTACTTATCTTCCACAAGATGCTGATAAAATTGATATTTCACAGGATGTTCGCGATTATTTAATACTATCCATACCGATGAAAAAATTATGTAAAGAAGATTGTAAAGGTTTATGCTATAAATGCGGCAAAGATCTTAATGAAGGTAAGTGCGATTGTCCTGAACAGGAGATAGATGAACGATGGAAACCATTATTAGAATTGAAAAATAAAATTAATAAAAACTAAAGGAACAGATATTAACTATGCCACATCCGAAACGAAAACATTCAAAAAGCAGAAGAGATAAAAGAAGAACTCACTATAAAGCATCGGTACCTTCAATGAGCACCTGTTCTCATTGCGGTGAAATTAAGCTTGCACATCGTGCTTGTCCTTCCTGCGGATATTACAATGAACGTTCAATGTTCATTCCAAAAGGATAAAAAACTCTTTTTTAAATGACCAATTTTAATAGTTCCGGCTCTCAGTGTAGAATCGCAATTGATGCTATGGGTGGAGATTTTGCACCAGAAAATGCTGTGCTTGGAGCTTTTCAGGCTTACACGGAAGCAAAGAATTTTCAACTACTTCTTGTTGGTAAGAAAGAAGAAATTTTAAAAGTAGCTTCTTCACACAATCTATCCGTCAACGAAGATATGATTGTTCATACAGACGAAGTGATCGAAATGGGAGATAGCCCGACCAGTTCACTTAAAAAAAAGCTTAATTCATCTTTAGTTATTGGTCCTAAATTAGTACGAGATAACAAAGCGGATGGATTTGTAAGCGCTGGAAATACCGGTGCAATGACTATGAGTTCAGTGTTAAATATTGGTAGAATTCCCGGTGTTAGCAGACCAACTCTAACGGCACCTTTCCCGAATGAAAAACAGGGTTACACATTTATTTCCGATGTGGGAGCATTTGTTGATTCAAAACCCAAACACTTGATTGAATTTGCTTTGTTAAGCTCGATCTTCATCGAAGAAATTTATGAAATTAAAAATCCCAAAGTCGGTCTTTTGAATGTAGGTGAAGAAGAAGGAAAAGGTTATCTGTTAACTATGGAAACCGGGAAATTATTAAGCGAGTCAAAATTGAATTTTATTGGTAATGTTGAAGGTAAAGATATATTTAAGGGAAAAGTCGATCTGGTTATTTGTGATGGCTTTATCGGAAATATTTTGTTGAAGTTTGCTGAAAGTATCATCCCATTTCTTAGAGCACAATTAAGAAATTATGCAAATAAAGGATTCATAAATAAGTTGAGAGTGGGATTAGTTAGAACTCCTCTTAGGGACTCATTAAAAAATGCAAACTATGAGTTGCAGGGCGGATTGCCACTGCTTGGTGTAAACGGTATAAGTATTGTCGGTCACGGATCCAGTACTCCTCTTGCAATAAAAAACATGGTTTTACGTGCAAAAGAAATGCATGATAAAAAATTAATAGATAAATTAAGAAACGAAATTGAACAATATTCAAACACTCAAAATAATTAACGGAAAAGATTTTGGAGAGAAAAAAATATAATGCGATAATTACAGGTTTGGGGATGTATGTGCCGGATAAGGTTTTAACAAATGCTTATTTTGAAAGTATTGTTGATACGACAGATGAATGGATTAAAACACGTACTGGTATTAAAGAACGAAGAATGCTTGAAAACGGAGCAACAAGTGATCTTGCAACTAAAGCTGCTGAAGATTTAATCAAAAAGCATAATTTAAAACCGGAAGAAATAGATGCTATAATTGTTGCAACTGTAACACCTGATATGTTTTTCCCGGCAACTGCATGTCTCGTGCAGGAAAGAATAGGTGCTGTAAATGCCTGGGGATTTGATTTATCTGCTGCATGTTCCGGTTTCTTATTTGCATTCCAGACGGGTTCTTCATTAATTGAAAGCGGACAGTACAAAAAAGTTTTGGTAATCGGTGCAGATAAAATGACGGCAATTACTGATTACACCGATCGTAATAATTGCATTTTATTTGGTGATGCCGGCGCGGCTGTTTTATTGGAAAGATCCGAAGATTTAAGTTTAGGATTGCAGGATTTCATCTTAAGAATCGATGGTTCCGGTAAAGATAAATTGTACATGCTTGGCGGCGGCAGCCTGAATCCACCAACAAAAGAAACGGTAGATAAAAAAATGCACTACATCTACCAGGATGGAAAAGCAGTCTTTAAAGTTGCAGTTAAAGGAATGGCTGATGTCTCATATGAATTGATGAAAAAAAACGGATTAACAGGAGATGACGTTGCTTTTCTTGTCCCTCACCAGGCTAATATGAGGATAATCGATGCAACCGGAGAAAGAATGGGATTGAGTAGAGAAAAAGTTATGAGGAATATTGATAAATATGGTAATACAACGGCAGCTACAATTCCTCTATGTTTAGTAGAATATTACAGAGATGGTAAGATCAAAAAAGGAGATAAACTAGTATTATCAGCTTTTGGTGCAGGTTATACTTGGGGAGCATCCTTAGTTGTTTGGGCAATTTGAGTAAAATATTATAAGACGATATGAGTAAGAAAGCATTTTTATTTCCTGGTCAGGGATCGCAATACGTAGGTATGGCAAAAGATCTTTTCAATAGCTCTGTCGAAGCGAAAGAAATGATTCAAACTGCAGATGATGCTCTGGGGATTAATCTTTCATACATTATGTTTAATGGTCCAATCGATGAGCTTAAGCAAACAAAGCATACTCAACCTGCAATATTTCTTCATAGCGTTGTACTTGCAAGTATAATCAGAACTTTATCGCCCGAAGGAGCCGCTGGTCATTCATTGGGCGAGTATTCGGCTCTCGTATCAAACGGCTCAATTCAATTTTATGAGGCTATAAAACTTGTACAAACCCGCGGACAGGCAATGCAGCAAGCCGGAATTGATAATCCCGGTACTATGGCTGCGGTTATAGGGCTTGAATCTGATAAGGTCAATGTTTTGTGTAAAGAAGCTTCTACTGAAGGAATTGTGCAGAGTGCCAATTTTAATTCACCTGGTCAGGTGGTAATTTCAGGTTCTGTGGATGGGGTTCACAAAGCTATGGAGTTATGTAAATCAGAAGGAGCTAAACTTGTAAAAGAACTTGTTGTTAGTGGAGCATTCCATTCTTCTTTAATGGAATCTGCAAGAGAAAAACTTAATACAGCGCTCATTGAAACAAATTTTTATGATGCAAAATTTCCGGTTTACACAAATGTCACAGCCTCACCTGTATTTTCAAAGGACGAGACAAAAAAAATGTTATATGAACAGGTTACTTCACCCGTCCGCTGGGAAGAAACGATTAACAATATGATAAAAGACGGATTCGATGTGTTTTACGAAGTTGGACCGGGTAAAGTTTTACAAGGGCTTCTTAAAAGAATCAATCCGGATATTCAATGTTTTAATATCGATAAGTATTCAGATGTGGAAAAATTTCTCTGATGGCTGAAGAAAAAGAAACAATCAATAAAAAGAATTTAAAAAAAGTAAACGGACTTTATATAGATCCGAAAATCTTTACATTCAAATTTAAATGTAAATGCACCGGTGAATGCTGTCATTACGGCGTTTATACCGATTTGAAAGAACACGATCAAATTATGGAGTTGAAAGATCGGGTGATGGGGCTTTTTGATGAAACACAATCAAAAGATGTAAGGAAATGGTTTGAACCACCGGAAAAGGACGAAGATTTTGAATCAGGTGTTGCAGTCGGTACGGAAGTAATTAACAGTAAATGCACATTTTTGGATAAATATGGATTGTGCACATTACAAAGATTGGCTAATTTAGATGGTGTGGATAAATGGGAATACAAACCGATGTACTGTATCTTGTTTCCACTTACTATTTATGAAAATACGCTTACGATAGACGACGAGCATATCGATAG
>Ga0307423_1000212_pt1 | contig 39122 bp, 36 predicted proteins | sample SalMarWE160310MG_FD_202154 | JGI IMG/M metagenome (GOLD analysis project Ga0307423, IMG submission 202154) | Salt marsh sediment microbial communities from the Plum Island Ecosystem LTER, Massachusetts, United States - WE1603-10 | ecosystem: Environmental > Aquatic > Marine > Intertidal zone >... | reverse complement strand
GTTTAATCGCCGTGAAGGCCTGCACGTAGTGCAGGTAGGGTCGCAACGCCCCGATTCCTCGCTGTTCCTGAGGGGTATCGAGCCTGAACCGGAATTACTCAGCACACGCGTCGCCGCAGCGGGTCAAGACACCGTCACAGCTCCATCGAAAACCTTGACCACATTCGTGTGCCCGTCGCCGGGGACGATCGTCAATGTGCCGGCCTCGATCAGATTCGCCGAGGAGGACCCGAGGAACACCTCGATGGTGCCGGGCTCTACCACGTACGAGCCCTCCCGGTCGTAGTACCCGAGCTGGGCGATGGGAAGCCGAAAGGACAGGGTCCTGGACTCCCCCGGCTGCAGCACGACACGAACGAAGTTCTTCAGCTCCAGCACCGGGCGGGTCACCGCCGCCTCGGCATCGCGAATATAGAGCTGCACCACCTCGTCACCGGCAACCGATCCCGTGTTGGTAACGCACGCATCAATCGTGGCAACGTCGGCTGCGGTGAGCCTCTCCTGCTTGACCACGATGTCGCCGATGGAGAAGGACGTATAGCTGAGCCCGTGGCCGAACGGATAGAGCGGGCTCGATGGCAGATCAACGTAGTCGGTGCGCCAGTGCGATCGGCCTCCCGAAATCTTGTGCCCGTAGAAGACGGGAACCTGACCGACCGCCCGTGGGTACGAGATCGGTAGCTTGCCGCCTGGATTGACCGCGCCGCACAGCACATCGGCAATGGCGCCCGCTCCCTCCTGACCCGGAAGCCACGCCATTACCACTGCAGCGCAATGCTCGTGCAACCAGGCACTCCCGCACGGCCTGCCGGCCACGAGCACCACCACAACCGGCGTACCGGTGGCTACTACCGCACGCACCAGGTCCTCCTGCACCCCGGGTAGATCCAGCGAGGCGCGGTCGCGTGACTCTCCGCTCGTGCAGTCGCTCGTCAGACCCGCCTTGTCACCCATCACCATCACGGCGACATCGGAGCGGGCGGCCAATGCGACCGCATCGGCGAAGCCATCGGTCGAATCACCCATGACCGCACAACCCCGGGCATAGTCGACGCCGGCGCCGAAGCGCTCGCGGAGAGCATCGAGGACCGAGGGAGCAGCGGCCCCGGTGGCGGCTATCTCGTATTCATCCGGAATCGGGATGGAAAACACGTTGTCCGCACGTTGCATCTCGACGAGAGACTCCATGTGGGACAGGTACGAGTAGTCGCCGAACAGGTTTCTGGCTACGTGTGCGTTGGGGCCGATTACACCCACCGACTTGCCGCCGGCGGCTATGGGCAGGATGCCGTCGTTGGAGAGCAGGACAATGCTCCTTCTTGCCAGCACCGCCGCCAGCTCCCTCTCCGGCATCGTGTTCATCGCAACAGCGGCCGTGTCGAGGTCGACAAACGGGTGCTCGAAGAGACCGAGCTCGAACTTGGCTCGCAGCACCCGGACCACCGCCGCGTCGACATCCGACAGCGCCAGCGCTCCACCGTTGAGGGCTTTCAACAGCGGCGTTCCGTAGCAGTCGGTGCCCGGTAGCTCCACGTCGATGCCGGCGGTCAAAGCCATGGTCGCCGCATGGGAGGCGTCACCTGCGATTCGGTGGTACTCAGCGAGCTGGCGAACGGCAAAGTAGTCGGATACTACGAAACCGCCGAAACCCCAGTCGCCACGAAGGATGGTTCCCAATAGGGCGGCGTCTGCTGCCGCCGGTAGCCCATCGAGCTCGTTGTATGCATTCATGATGCTCCACAAGCCTGCCGTGCGTACCGCAGCCTCGAATGGGTGCAGATAGACCTCTCTCAACTCAGCCGAGCCGATGTGGGCCGGTGCCCAGTTCAGACCGCCTTCCGAGGCTGAGTAGCCGACGAAGTGCTTCGCCGTCGCGATCACACCATCGGAGAGTTCGTCGCCCTGCAGACCTCGCACAAATGCGGCGCCCATGCGCGCAACGAGGTAGGGATCCTCGCCATAGGTCTCCTCCGTACGGCCCCACCGGGGATCCCGACAGACATCGAGCACCGGCGAAAGGCCCTGATGTGCCCCCACCTCTCTCATTTGACGGCGAATGACGTCGGCCATCGCACGAGCGAGCTCTGGATCCCAACTGCCGGCAACACCGATGGATTGCGGAAAGACTGTTGCGTCTCTCGCCATGAGACCCGAGTTGATCTCCTCATGGACGATTGCCGGGATCCCGAGCCTGGTTTCCTCCACGAGAAAGCGCTGGATGGCATTGGCGACTTGTGCGGCATCGCCGGCGCCCAGACTGCTCGCCCCGGAGATGCGAGTCACCTCACCGAGGCCGAATCGAAGCTTCTCCGACGCCCAATCCTCACGCAACTCGCCATTCTCGACGAGCTCGAACACCCAGGCGCTACCGAGCTGTGCCAGCTTCTCCTCCAGTGTCATCCGACCCAGGAGGTCGTCGATCCGCTCGTCGACTGTCCGTGCTGGATCCTCGAACGGGGCGTCAATTCCAGGTCGCGCCATGGTCATCCTTTCAGCGATCCGGCGGTGAGACCCTGGACGATCTGGCGCTCAGCGAGGACATAGAAGAACAGCGCCGGGACCATGGAGAGAGTCGTATATGCCAGCACTCGCGCTGAGTCAAACGTGTATTGGGCGGAGATGTTGTTGACCCCGATGGGCAGGGTCCACCGGTCCGGTTGGATCAACACCAGGAGCGGAAGCAGGAATGCGTTCCAGCTCGTCACGATCGCCAGGATGGAGACGGTGGCCAGGGCAGGTCTGGACAACGGCAGGATCACCGACCAGTAGAACCGGAAGCTGCTGCACCCGTCGATCGCCGCGGCATCCTCCAGATCGCGCGGGATGCTGCGGAAGAACGGCCGGAGGATGACGATCGACAGCGGGAGGGCAAACGCCGCTTGGGCAAGGGCGATACCGATCGGATTGTTGAGCATGCCGAGTTGTCGCAGCACGATGAAGAGCGGGATGATCGCCACGGCGACCGGGAAGAGTAGACCGAGTGTGAAGAGGGTGTACAGGCCTTCTCTGCCGCGGAAGCGGAAACGGGCGATCACAAAAGCCGCCAGGGACGCTGTCGGTAGCACCAGCGCGGTGGTGAGCAACGCGATCACGGAACTGTTGAGCATCTGCCGCCAGAAGGTCGGCTCGGTCAATGTATCCGTGTAGTTTGAGAAGACCCACGGATTGGGCAGACCAACCGGGTCCGCCGCGATCTGTGCGGTACTACGAAACCCGCCGAGGATCGTAAATAGCAGCGGGATCACGATCACGGCGAGAACCACGTACGCCGACACATACAGCAGGATGCGCCCGGCAACGTACCGCACACGGGAGGCATTACTGTGAACTACGGCTGTCGATGTCATCCCGTCACCGCGCCTTCCAAGTCTCGCTTCAGCACGAAGTGGTTGTAGAGGAGCGCGACGACCAGCGACACCATGAAGATGATGACGGACACCGCGCTGGCGTAGCCGAACTGGCTGCGCCGGAATCCCCAATCGACCAGATAAGTCGCCATGGTCGACGACGCATTGACCGGACCACCCTTGGTCATCACCCAGACCAGATCGAATAGCTGCAGCGACCCGATGATGGAGAGAAACACCGACACCCGGAGGGTGGGCCCGACCAACGGGAGCGTGACATAGCGGAACCGTTGCCAGAAGCTTGCGCCGTCAATGGCCGCCGCCTCGTCGAGCTCGCGAGGGATCAGCTGAAGACCTGCCAGGAGAAGGATCATGTGAAAACCGAAGTACTTCCAGGTGATAACGAAGAACAGCGTGTAGAGAACGATGGTGGGGTTTCCGAGCCAGGTCTGGATGAGGCTTTCCCCACCGGCGCTGGCGAGAACGTGGTCGGCGAACCCGCCGGGACGAAGAATCTGCCGGAAGACAACTCCCGTCACGACCTCCGACAGGATGTACGGGGCAAAGAAGAACACACGCAGCAACACGCGGCCGCGCAGATTCTGGTTGAGCATCACCGCTACGAAGAGGGAGAACGGTATCTGCACGAGCAGCGACAGCACGATGATGATCACGTTGTGCCGCATCGCTCCGAGGAACGCCGGATCGCCAAAAGCGGTCTTGAAGTTTTCGACTCCGACAAAGTCGGTCAGTGGCTCAAGGCCGTTCCAATCAAAGATGCTGTAGCGAACGCTCTGCGTGATGGGGTAGATCACGAAGACCGCGTACAGCACCAGCGCCGGCAGCACGAACGCTGCAATCATCGGCCAGCGCGCGGTGCCACTGGCGAAGAAACCCCGCCGTCGGCGCTTGCGGGCAGTTTGAGTTGGGGCGTTTATATCAGTCGTCACTTTCGCAGCATCGTGGTAGCAGGAGGCGCGGAGGGCTCGCCCTTCGGACGGGCCCTCCGCGTTCTTGTCCTGATCGTCGGTACTTACTGGTCTGCCGCCCACGCGTTGGAAATCGCGGTCGACATCTCGTCACAGGTCGCCGTGCCGGCAAACACTGTCTGCACCGCGTCATTCACCGCTGCGCCAACCGCAGGCGAGAAGAACTGATCCAGGTACAGCTGGATGAACGGTGCCTCCGCCATACCGGCGAGCACGAGCTGGTTGTTCGGGTCCTCGACCGCAGACGCCGCACCGATCGTCACAGGCAGCGTCGTCCCGGTTGCAGCGATCCGCTTGGCGTTCTCGAGCGAGCTGAGGAAACCGAGGAAGTCCACGGCTTCATCCGGCGCGTCCTTTCCGACGGCAAAGCCGTCACCGCCGCCAAAGCCGTCCTTCGGACCGCCGGCGCCTCCGTCGACTGAGGGGAAGGGGAACCATCCGAGGTTGTCGCCGACTGCGACGACTTCGCCCTCGGGTGCGTTCTCCTTGAACGAGTTCGCTGCCCATTGACCCATCAGGTCGAAGGCAGCTGCGCCGGTCCCCATCACGGCAGACTCGCTATCGGGACCCGTCCAGGTGGCCGCCAGGAATCCGTCCTGGAACGGCTGCTTGTCGATCAGTTGCTTCATCGTCTCACACGCCTGCAGCGCCCCGGGGACGTTGAAGTTGCCGTCGCTCGCAAGTTGGTTCATACCGTCTTGTCCGAGGTAGCGGACCAACAGGTACGAGTACCAGAAGTGGGCCGGCCACTTGTCACCGGCGCCCACTGCGATCGGCGTGATGCCGGCCGTCTTCAGCGCGTCAACCGCGGCGAGCAGATCGTCCCAGGTCGTGAGCGGAGCCGAAACACCGGCCTGCTCGAACAGCGCCTTGTTGTACCACATACCGACCATACCCAGGTTGTATGGAATGGCATACTGGCGTCCGCCGACCTGCCAGATCGGAAGCGCTCCGGGGTTGATGATGTCGATCCAAGGAGCCGCGACGTCGGTGATGTCACGAACGAGCCCCGCATCGACCTGCGCACGCAACCCGCCGCCGCCCCATGACTGGAAGAGATCCGGCACATCACCCGCCTGCAGATTGGCTTGCAGCGCCGACTTGAAGGCCTCGTTCTCCATGACGGTGATCTCAATAGTCACGTTGGGATGCGACGCCATGTATTCGTCGGCCAGCTCCTGCCAAAGGCTGAGCATCGGCTCCTCGTTTTGGATGTGCCACCACTGTATAGTCACCGGTTCCATCGCCTCGGTGGTGTCGGGTGCCGCTGTGGTACCCGGCGCCGCCGTGGTGCCCGGCGCTGCCGTGGTGCCCGGCGCCGCCGTGGTGCCCGGTGCTGCCGTGGTGTCTCCGCCGCCGCTGTCTCCGCAGGCCGCCACAAGAACGACGAGAGCCGCCAGCAGCACGAGCAACCGTTTTGTTACGGTCTTCACTTGCCTCCTCCTTGTTTGTTTCCGTCTGAGCCCGCGGATACCGCTGTTTGCGGTGCGGGCGATGGTTTGCTTTCTTCCGTATCCGAGGTGACAGCCGGTCCGATCGCACGGCATGTCTGTCGTTCTACTAGCCGGACCGGCAAGCTCACATGTTGCGGCTCCTGGTCCGGTTCGGCGATGAGATCCACGAGTAGCCTGGCCGCCTCGTATCCCATCTGCGCTATGGACTGATCGATCGTGGTGAGCGACGGCTCCGCAAGTGCGGACTCGGGGATGTTGTCGTAACCGACTATCGAGATGTCGTCGGGTACCCGGAGACCGTGACCGCGAGCGACCTCCATCGCACGAATGGCCATGACGTCGTTCGCCGCAAAGATGGCGGTCGGAGGGTCGTCCTGGGTGAGGAGCTCATTGGCGGGCGTCTCCGCCGACTCGGCCGTGTACCTGCCTACTTTGACGAGCTGCGGGTCGAAAGCGACGCCGGCGTTCTCCAGCGCGGCTCGGTATCCCTGTTCGCGCAGCCGCGCCGACTCGAGATCGGTGCGACCGGTGATGAACCCGATACGGCTGTGACCGAGATCGAGAAGATGCCGCGTCGCCGTCACGCCGCCTTCGAAGTTCTGCGAGTCGACCGTCGGGAGGTTGGTCGGTCCGAGGTGAGGATCGACTGCAACAACCGGTGAGCTGTGAGGGACGTCGACAACGGTCGGGGTCACGAGCAGGACACCGTCGGCGAGGGTACCGCTCAGCCGAGCCAGGTACCGGGCTTCCCAACCGGGCTCGTAGCCGACGTGACCGGCACCCGAGTAGACGATCAACTCGTAGTGGGTACCTCTGATGAAACGCGCCGCTCCCTTGAGAAGCTCTGCGCTGAAGGGTTCGAGATCGCTGACGACTACGCCGAGGACGTTGGTGCGGTGACTTCGCAGCGATCGGGCGACCAGACTGGATTCGTAGCCCAGATCGGCGATGACTGCCCTGACCCGCGCTTCGGTGGCCGGGGCAACGCCGTAGCGGCCGTTGATGACACGGGAGACGGTCGCTATTGAAACGCGTGCCGCGACGGCGACGTCTTCAATCGTCACCTTGGTCGATCGGGTGGGAGGCCTGTCCCCTGACCCGTCGAGAACGTTGTCGATAACGCTTTCGATAACGTTTACAATCATACCCGACGCTAAACGGGGGTGTCAAAAAGCGGGTCAGCGCTATGCGAGCCGGGCAAAGCTCCACGAACCGGGGGCAAGCTCGAGAGAGAGCCGGTGACCGTCACGGGCATGAATCCCCGGACTAGGCACAACCCGATCCGGCTCGCGCTCCGTGTTGGCTGCGCCGAGATCGTCGTCGGCGACGGTGACGTACTCACGCACTTGGTGACCGCCGAGTTCGCCCAAGTCGACTCTCAGCTTCCCAACCGATGTAGTTGCCCGGTTTACCACGAATATCGACAGGTTCCCCGTCACATCGTCGTGTGTGACGACGGCGTCGATGACGGGAACTTCGCCATACTCCCCGGTGGCGTATCCAGGTCCATCGACGGTGGCAGCCAGCACCGACCCGACGGCGTTGGCCGCGGTGAGCGCAAACGGGTGATAGATGGCCTGGCGCCACGCCGGACCGCCCGGTGCGGTGCGGATAACGCCTAGCGAGTTCACCAGCTGCGCCAAGCAGGCTATGCCGACGCGGTCCGAGCGACGCAACAACGTCATCAGCAGCGACCCGACGACGACAGCGTCGGCAACGGTGTAGTTGTCTTCTGAGATCCGAGGTGCCTCACGCCAGCCCAGCGACGGACCCTCGTCCATGTGGCGCTGGAGGTACCAGACATTCCACTCATCGAGGGACAAACTCAGGCGCTTCGCCGAACCAATGCGGTCGCCAACGCGATCGGCAATCGCGATGACATTCCCCAGGTATCGATCGAGATCAACGCCGCTCGCCAAAAAGCTCTCTATGCTCATCGTCTCAGGGTCGTAGTAGGCGTGTGCTGAGATCATGTCGACCAGCTCATAGGCGTGGCCGAGGACCACCTCCTCCCACACGCCAAACGTGGGCATGGTCGACCCGGAGCTCCCGCACAACACGAGCTCGACGTCGGGGTCGAGCATCCGCATAGCCCGCGCTGTCTCAGCGGCGAGCCGCCCGTACTCCTCTGCGGTCTTGTGACCAAGCTGCCATGGCCCGTCCATCTCGTTGCCGAGACACCAGGTGCGAATACCGTAGGGAGCCTGACGACCGTGGCTTCTCCGCAGATCGGATAGCCGGGTCCCGGAGGGGTAATTGGCATACTCGAGGAGGTCGAGTGCGTCCGGCACCCCGCGGGTTCCCAGATTGAGCGTCATCATGATGTCGACCTCTGCCTTGGCGGCCCATCTGGCGAACTCGTCGAGCCCAAAGGTGTTTGGCTCGACCGTCCTCCAGGCCGTGTCGAGCCGAGTCGGGCGATCCGGCTCTGGTCCGACTCCATCCTCCCATCGATATCCCGAGACGAAGTTGCCACCCGGATAACGAACGATCGTGACGCCGAGCTCACGAACGAGCTCGAGCACGTCGGAACGGAGGCCGTCTTCATCGGCAACCGGGTGACTGGGCTCGCTGATCCCCGTATACACACAGCGACCCATATGCTCGACAAACGATCCGAAAATGCGCCGATTGACCGGTGCGATCACAGACCCCGGATCAATCGCAAGCGATGCGCTGACGGTCATGTAGCGCCCCGGCCGGTCACTGATGCACCGAGTTCGATGGCCACCCCGTCGAGAATGTCGTTTGTCGATATCCGTATCGCTGCGGCCCCGACCCGGATCATGGCACGTTCGGCGCAGATGACGCCTGCCTGCAACACCTCCGCCCGCCCGGCAGCAACCGAGGGGAGCTTCGATATCTCCTCCACGCTCATACCCAGCAACCGGTCAACCACCGTAGCCACCGTGTCCTTGGTGAGTGTGATGTCATCGCACCGCTCGACATCATGAGGAACGGCATCCACGGCGACGGCCGCAAGTGTGGTGAACGTTCCGCCACAGCCGAGAACGAGCGTCGGAGCCGCAGGGGGCGCGACCTCCGCAAAGAGCTCATCTACGTAATCGCGGATCTCTGCGGGTGTGGCCAAACCAAGCACACCGATCCTCTCGGTGAGTCGTACCGACCCGATGTCGACACTCACCGCATACTCGGGACGCTGGTGGCCAACGACGAACTCCGTGCTGCCACCGCCAACATCGATCACACAGCAGACGGCCGCCATGTCGAGATGCGACGTTGCCCCCAGAAATGTGAGTCGAGCCTCCTCGACACCATCGATGACCCTTGGAGCGAATCCGAGTGTGGTGGCGATTTTGGCGGCGAAGTCCGCGCCGTTGGCTGCACTGCGGGTTGCGGCTGTCGCAACTCCTCCAACGGCGGCAGCACCGCCATCTCGGATGAGGTGAGAATACTCCCGCAGCCCGGCAAGGGCCCGGTTCATGGGCGCCTCCCCGAGTACGCCCGAGTCGTCGAGGCCCTCACCGAGTTTTGTTACAACTTCGAATCGCTCGCACCCGGACAGTCTCACTGAGCCGTCGGCGTTGATAGCGTCGGCCAGCAGTAGTCGCACCGTGTTGGTGCCGATGTCGACCGCGGCGACCTTCACGGTTCGACCCAATCCGGATTGACGACAACCCTCCCGTCGATCTCGGCCACACACTCGATCGCACAATCCAGCGGCTCGACTGAGTCAGCGGTATTTGCCCCGATCGGGTTTTCGTTGCCGGAGGCGTGATCGGCATAGTGCGCATGGAGGCATTTGACCCCCCGCCGTGACCCGCCGACGCCACCGCTCGGGCGGTACATCGGGGCGTCGGGGGCGATCAGCGCCTCCCGGTCCCTCTCGTAGCGATCCATGGCACGCTGGTATGCAATGGCAAGCTCCGGCTCGGCGGCGATCCTGGCGTCGGCGCGCTTGACCCCACCCGCGGCTTCAAGACGGCCAATACGCCGTGTTGCAAGGGGGCAGGTGAGCCAGTACAAGGTGGGAAAAGGTGTCCCGTCGTCGAGATGTGGCGGAACACGTATAACCGTCGGCATATTGAGGTGGCAACGGGAAACGACATCGACAACCGATCGTGGCTCTCGTTCGATCTGGGCTGCAACAACCTGCCGATCATCCATCTGGGACGAGGTCACGCCCCGTGAGGAAATCCCAGAATCGCTGCAACAGGGACCGTGAGTCCAATTCGGTCTCAACAGGTGTCACACCGTCGCTAGACGGACCACCATCGAGTTCGACCATGTACGTCGTCTCGCCCGGTCGGGCCATTCCGTACTGCTCACGGGCGATCCGTTCCAGCTCGGCCGATGAGTGCATGGCATCGATCTGGCCCTGAAGTCGAACATTCTCATCGACCAGGGCATCCAGCTTGGTCTGGGTGTTGTCGACGAGCCGTTGCTGAGCGATCAACTGTCGGAACGGGAACACACCGGCGAGCACGATGGCGAGGCCAACCAGCAGGATGACGGCGAGCAGTGCTCCCCGTCTCCCGCCACTCGACCTCTGTGTCGCCGATGTGTCCAGTGTCGTCATGGACTCCCTATCGCTTGAACGGCTTCCAGCCCGCGAATCTCGCTTCTGATCCCAGCGTCTCCTCGATGCGGAGCAGCTGGTTGTACTTGGCGGTCCGCTCACCGCGTGCCGGCGCTCCGGTCTTTATCTGCCCGGCATTCGTGGCAACGGCAAGGTGCGAGATGAAGGAGTCTTCTGTCTCGCCCGAACGGTGCGAGATCATCATCCCGTATTTGTTCTCGACACCAAGCTCCATCGCGTGCAGCGTCTCAGAGAGCGAGCCGATCTGATTGACCTTGATGAGGACCGAATTGCAGACGTTCAGATCGATGGCTCGCTGCACGAGTTCGACGTTGGTTACCAACAGGTCATCACCGACGATCTGGATCTTGTCGCCAAGCCGTTCGGTGAGGATCTTCCAGCCATCCCAGTCGTCTTCGGCAAGCCCGTCCTCGACCGAGACCAGCGGGAACTCATCAACGAGGTCCTCGAGGTAGTCGACCATCTCCTCGGAAGTCAGCTGACGACCGTCGAGCTCATACCGGCCCGCCCTGTAAAGCTCCGAAGCAGCGGCGTCGATCGCAAACGAGATCTCTTCGCCCAGCTTGTAGCCGGCGGCCACGACAGCTTCCGAAAGCAGCTCGAGAGCAGCGCGGTCGGCGGGCAGGTTCGGTGCGAAGCCACCCTCATCACCTACGTTGGTGGTGAGCCCGCGGCCGGCAAGCACCTTCTTGAGAGCCTGATAGGTTTCGACACCCGCCCGTAGCGATTCCTTGTAGCTGGGGAAGCCACCGGGGACGAGCATGAACTCCTGGATGTCGACTGAGTTGGCGGCGTGGGCACCACCATTGAGGACGTTGAAACACGGCACCGGAAGCACCCTGGCAGCGGTACCGCCGAGATAGCGGAACAACGGTAACCCGAGCCCGGCCGCCGCAGCCCTTGCGGTTGCCAGCGAGACGGACAGAATGGCGTTGGCTCCCAGCTTCTCTTTGTTGGGCGTGCCGTCGAGATCGATCATCGTCTGATCAATGAGCTCCTGGCGTGTGGCATCCATGCCCACGACCTCGGTAGCGATGATCTTGTTGACATTGTCTACGGCCTGCTGCGTTCCCTTGCCACCGAAGCGTGCACCGCCATCTCGAAGCTCGTTCGCCTCGAGTGCCCCTGTTGAAGCTCCCGAGGGAACCAATGCCCGGCCAAAGCCACCGCCGGCAAGCGTCACCTCGGCCTCGATCGTCGGGTTACCCCTGGAGTCAAGGACCTCGCGAGCCCATACCTTTGCGATTGTCGTCATGATTAGGACCCTCTCTATACGCCCGAATCTATCACTACCATGAGGTTAGACCCGGGAAATCCGAGTGCAACAATCGGCTCAGCTTTGTAGCGATTGCTTCGCCAGATTCCACATACGGTCGAGTTCGTCGAGCGTGTAGTCGGCGAGAGACCGGCCCTCGACGGTTGCCGCGGCCTCCATATGGCGGATACGGGCGGCAAAGCGATCGTTGGCGCCTGCGAGCGCCAGCTCCGGGTCAACACCGAGATGGCGGGACAGGTTGACGGCGGCGAAGAGGAGATCCCCAAACTCCTCTGTGGCCCGCACCGGATCGTGCACTTCGGCGGCCAACTCCTCGAGCTCTTCGCTGATCTTCGCAAAGACAGGGGCAGAATCTGCCCAATCGAAGCCGACCGATCTCGCCCGTCGCTGCACCTTATCGGCGCGGACGAGAGCAGGCATCGCAGAAGGGATGTCGTCCATGATCGAATCGCGACGCTTCTCCTCGCTCTTGATCTCCTCCCAATTGCGGATGACGGTGTCGGCATCGTCTGCGACCACATCTCCAAAGACGTGTGGGTGACGATGGACGAGCTTGCGGCGGATCATCTCAGCGACCTCTTCGACATCAAAAGCGCCTACCTCCCCGGCGAGGGTGGCGTGAAAGACGACCTGGAGCAGCAAGTCACCCAACTCCTCTTCGACCTCGGCATAGGCGGAGTAATCAGGCTCGCCACCCGGCGCGTCTGGTGGAAGTGCCCGGAGCACATCGACCGTCTCATATGCTTCCTCGATCAAGTGGCTGATCAAACTGTGGTGAGTCTGCTTGCGATCCCATGGGCATTCCTGACGCAAGATCCTGTTGGTGACGATGAGCCCGTACCATCCGGCCGGTTCCGGATCGAGGAACAACGTAGTGCGCGGGCCGGGCTGGAAAGCGCCGAGACCGGCGAGGTCGGTAGAGAGGATGTCCTCGTCCGGATCACCAAGACGGTCGAGAACGAGAACGGGGGTGCCGTCGTCGAGGACCCGCCCCAGCTCTGCAGCGACATTGCCCAACACCTCAGGACGATCGACCTGGGTGATGATCAGCGCCATGTCGAAGATGAGCGGATCAGGCAGGTCTCGACCGTCGAGGATCTTCACCGGAGCGGCAATCGGGTCGACCCCTGCTGCCAGGTATACGAGATCCAGGAATGATTCCCCGGGAAGCACCTCGACGGAGATACCGGCCGTCGCCGCCCGGCGTCTGATCTCAGCCACGGCTCGCTCGCCAACCACCGCGCTTCCTGGAACGGCGTAGACCGTCGGACCGGCTGCGACGCTCGCCATCACCCGATCGGCGATCGCCTGATACAGATCTTCAAAACCTGCGGCCGAGTCGTAGAGGTCGTCGCATGTCTTCACGGCGCGGCCGGCGTCCAGCCCGGCCGCGGCGGGATGCTGCAACGTGCGGACAATGACCGTTTGCTCCGGGTCAAAGACGATGTCGGCCACCCGCGCCGGCAGTCGATCAAGCCCGGCGGGCCCCAGCCCGACGATCGTCAGCTGCGCGCTCACTCGGGGGGAGGCGAGATGCCGAAGCCGGCACTCGACCAGGTTCCCAACGCCGGGCTCACCTCGATGTCGGTGGTCCGGAGCACGTCGGACGCCCACGAGTAGTAGTAGTCCGTGGCGATGTTCAGATCCAAGTACTGCATCGGATCGGCACTGAGCTCATCAACTGTCGGCTCGGTCCTGTCTTCGATCCGGATGACGCTGTAACCGGAACCAAACTGGACGGGGCCCAGTGGCACGTTCATCTCAGCGGTGGATACCATCGTGGCGAGGTCCTGGTCGAGCGTCGCCCATGAGGCGAGACAATCACCGTCGCCGCCGACCAACAAGCCACCCTCTGAGGCAGTGTCCTGGGACAGCTCCCCTGCAAGGGCAGCGAAGTCTTCGCCGTCCTCGAGGCGTGCCAGCACCTGGTTGGCTTCATCCTCGGTCGCCACGTTGATGTGGCGAACACAGGCCCGGGTCACATACTCGGGATGAGACGCGAGTACCCCGGCCCAGCCGTCCAATTGAGCCTCAACGAGCAGCGGAGAGACCTCGTCGAGGAGAAGGCTGACAACCGCACGCTGTTTCTGCACTTCGGTAATCCCCTCGGCGGCGCCGTCTTGCGCCAGCAGCGAGACGTATCGCTTTGGCGGATTGACGAGGCGCTCGGCGATCTTGGCATCGTCGATGACCACGGCAAACTCAGCGGAGGCAGCTTGCAGCGACGTCTCGAGGACGATCAGATCTGTGACGGCCTGCCGGAGCTGCTCGCCGGTGAAGTCGGTGACCGTGGCGTTCTGGTAGTCCGGGTAGATCCTGTAGAGATCATCCTTGGTTATGTCAGTGCCGTTGACGGTCGCCAGTGTGTTGCTCGACGAGCAGGACGTCGCGAGCAGAGCGATGGCAAGGATGGCTAAAAGGCGGCGGATCATCAATTCTCCTGATCTGGTGGCCACATCTTACGAACGAATTCGATCAAGGACTGCGTCAGGTCACGTCGGGGTGCCGGAATGAACACCGTTCGGCCCCGAACGACCGAGCGTGGCGCAAGCCGATCCAGTCTCACCTCTTGCGATGATTTGAGTGATACAGGCCCAAGCCGCACCTCATTGTGCAACTTGACGATTTCGGTAAGCCCGACCCGCAGCGCCTCGACCCGAAGCAGGGCAACGTCAACGAGCGCTTTTGCTTCCCCTGGGAGCTCGCCAAATCGGTCACGCCACTCTGCGGCGACATCATGAACCTGAGCCCCGGAGACCGCTCCCGCCAGACGACGGTACGCTTCGAGGCGCTCGTTGGCACTGTCGACATAGTGCTCCGGCAGATGCGCATCGACCGGCAGGTCGATCCTGACTTCCGTAGGCCGCTCCGGGGCGGGCTCCCCCTTGAGCTCGTTGACCGCATCCGACACGAGCTCGACGTACAAGTCGAACCCGACCGCGGCGATGTGACCCGCCTGGGTCTCGCCGAGGATGGAGCCTGCTCCACGAATTTCGAGATCGCGCATTGCCAGCTCGAAGCCGGAGCCGAGATCTGAATACTCACCGATCGCCTCGAGACGTCTGTACGCCGATTCGCTGAGTGTTTGATCCCTGGGGTGGAACAGGTAGGCATAGGCGCGCTGGCTCGAGCGACCGACCCGTCCCCGCAGCTGGTAGAGCTGGGCGAGGCCGAGCCGGTCGGCCCTCTCGACAAGCAGCGTGTTCACCTGGGGCAGATCGAGGCCGGACTCGATAATGGTCGTCGCCACCAGCACGTCGTAGCCACCGTTCCAGAAGTCGAACATCACCTGCTCGAGTGTGGCCTCGCTCATCTGCCCGTGAGCGACGGCAAAGCGAGCGTCCGGTACCAACTCTTTGAGCCTGGCCACAGCATGGTCGATTGATTGCACCCGATTGTGCACATAGAAGACCTGACCTTCACGAAGCATCTCCCGCCGAATCGCGGCCGATATGGCCCGCACGTCATGCGGCCCCACGTAGGTGAGGATCGGGTGACGGTCTTCGGGGGCAGTTCTGATGTGGCTGACCTCCCGAATCCCGGTCAGGGCCATCTCGAGCGTCCTGGGAATCGGGGTCGCGGTCAGCGTGAGCACGTCGATCGAGGTCCGCAGCGCCTTCAGCTTGTCTTTGGCTGCTACCCCGAACCGCTGCTCCTCGTCGATGATCAGCAGCCCGAGATCCTTGAACCTGACATCTTCCGATAAGAGCCGATGAGTGCCGACGACAACATCGACGGTGCCGTCTGCAAGACCGCGCACCACCTCTTTCTGCTGGGCGGCTGTGAGGAAGCGGCTGAGCGAAGCCACCCGGACCGGATATGGGGAGAACCTCTCCTCGAACGTGCTGAAGTGCTGCTGTGCCAGCAAAGTGGTCGGGACCAACACTGCTGTCTGCTTGCCGCCCTGCACCGCTTTGAAGATGGCCCGCAGGGCCACCTCCGTCTTCCCGAAGCCGACGTCGCCGAAGATGAGCCTGTCCATCGGCTCATCTGCTTCCATATCCGCCTTGACGTCGGCGATGGCCGTTACCTGGTCGCGGGTCTCTTCGAACGGGAATGCCGACTCGAACTCGGTTTGCCACGGCGTATCCGGGGCGAAGGCGTGGCCTGTGGCAGCAGCTCGCTTCCTGTGCAGATCGACCACCGTCTGGGCGATGACGGCGACCTCCTTGCGAATCCTGGTCCTGGTCTTCTCCCAGTCGGCGCCACCCATCCGGGACAGCCGGGGTGTCTCACCACCGGTATACCTGACCACCGCCGCGAGCTGGTCGGTAGGGACATAGATGCGGTCCTCGCCGTGGAACCGGATTTGCAGGTAGTCCCGCTCGACGCCGGCCATCTCGCGATGGACCAAACCCTCGAACCGGCCTATGCCGTGGTGATGATGCACAACGTAATCACCGGGGCTCAGATCCCGGTAGGCATCCCCCGTCTCCTGTGTCTCTCTTTGCCGGCTGCGCCGGTGCGCCCGACGGCGTCCGGCGATCTCATGCTCCCCCACCACACCGACGCCGAGTTGCGGTGAGACGAACCCGTGGTGAATCCCTTCGCCAACCACCACCGATTCGAGCTTGTCGATGTGATCTCGTACCGGCATTGCGTGGCCCGCCTCAGCGAGCAGACGAGCGATCCGCTGGGCTGCACCGGCACCGTCCATGGCAACAATGATCTCGACACCACGTCCTTGCCAGTGCCCTAGTGCTGCCGCAACGGAATCCGCGTCCCCGGCGATGGCATCGAGGCCCCGTACCCCAACAGCATCGTCACCCGGGCCCGCGGCCACCGGAGGTGCCTCGACGAAGGTGGTTTCCGGGAATTGCATGAACAACATCGGGTGATCATCTGCATCCGGGGCACCGGTGCCCCAGGTCGGTGCCAGAGCCGCGGCGAGATCGGCTTCTTCTTTGCGCAGCTCCTCACTTCGCGCCCGCGCCCGCACGGGATCGAAGACGATGGTGTACCGGTCGGCGTCGGCATCGAGTGTCGAGACCGGATCCGAGAACCACGGCAGCCACGACTCGAGCCCCTGGAACGTGATACCGGCAGCAATCCGCTCCCATGTCTCGGAGGCCCAGGGATGATCTCGCAACAGTTGCTCGGCGGTGGCCCGGACACCGGCGTCGGGACGAAGCTCCCGAGCGGGGAAGATTTCGACGGACTCGGTCTCCTCCATCGACCGCTGCGACCCGATGGCAAAAGTGCGGATCTCGTCGATGTCGTCTCCCCAGAACTCGATCCTGCAGGCGTCGTCGGCCTGGGCAGGGAAGACGTCGATGATCCCACCCCGGATTGCGTACTCACCACGGGCCTCGACCCGGTCGGTGCGGTGGTACCCGTGGACGGTCAGCTCGGCAACCAGGTGGTCGAAGCCGTGCCCGCGTCCTGCCGTTATCACGATCGGGCCTACCGTCGATGGCCCGAGCCTCTGGATGGCGGCCCGGACCGAAGCAACAATGACCGTTCCCGGTCCGCCGTGCTCGAGCCGGTACAGCGCCTCGGCGCGGCGAGCCATCGTCACCTGGTTCGGGGACACGTGCTCAAAGGGCAGCGTCCCCCACGCCGGGAGCTGCCACGCCGATTCGGAGAACAGCAAGACGTCGTCGAACAACTCCTCGGCGGTGCGCTCACCAGGAACAACCGCAAGCAGGGGGCGGTCGAGGCGTGCTGCGATGCCGGCCAGGCTCAGCGCGCGCAGGCCAGGGGGTATGACAAGACGGCCGCTTGCCGCCGGGACGAGCGACTTCGGCCATGCAGAAACCAATGCTTTGAGTGCAGCAACCACAGAACCAACCAGGGTAGTTGTCTGTCCTCAGGACAGATTCGGATCACACCTCAATCGGCACAAACCGAAAGGGCCTACTCGTCTGCCGGCATCGCCACCTTCTCATCGGTGGTGAAGGAGGCACTCCAGTAGCGGTGGAAGTAGTCCCAGCCGGACAGAACGGTAGCCATCACAGCCAGCAGCATCACCCATTCGTCGAAGAAGAACGGCCCCAGCTCGGTTGCGGGGCGAATCAAGGCGAAGCCGATCGCAAAGAACTGGAACGTGGTCTTGCTCTTACCCCAGAAACTCGGCGGCACCGTCGCCTTCTCCAATGCCGCCACGGCCCGCAGCCCCATTACAGCAAGCTCCCGGGTAATGATTATGAACGCCGCCCATGACCATGCCCGGCCCACCTCGATGAGCACGAGCAGGCTCCCGGTCACGAGGACTTTGTCTGCTACCGAATCGAGAAAGGCACCGAAGACAGTGGTGAGCTTCCACCGCCTGGCCAGATACCCATCGGCAAAATCGGTGAGCGCAGCGGGGACGAAGATGGCAAGGGCGATGCCAAAGGCGTGGTCCATCTGATCTGACAGCAGGACAAATGCCATCACCGCCGGTGTGAGCACAATGCGCGCGAGCGCAAGCATATTGGGTACGTTCATCGACCGCGCCATGGGACGATGCTAACCGCTCGACGAGGCTCGATTCCGGCGCGGATCTTCCGGTAGAGTCACCCCCGTGAGTTTTGACTTCTTGATGACGTCACTAATCGTCGTGGTCATCCCGGGCACCGGTGTCATCTACACGGTGTCGGTGTCCCTCGCCAGGGGAGGCCGGGCAGGCGTCATCGCCGCCTTCGGCTGCACCCTCGGAATCGTGCCACACCTCGTGGCCGCGGCGTTCGGTCTCTCGGCGTTCCTGCACGCCGGGGCGCTCGCCTTCCGTGTCCTCAAATACGCCGGTGTCGCGTATCTGCTCTTCCTCGCCTACACGATGATCCGGTCCGGCTCATCACACGGCCTGGCCAACCCTTCCGCTGAGGAGCGATCCGCAGGGTCGACGATCGTCCGGGGCATCCTGCTCAACGTGCTGAACCCCAAGCTGACCTTGTTCTTCTTTGCGTTCCTGCCCCAGTTCCTCTCAGCTGATGCAACGCTGCCATCCCTACTGGGGCTCGGTGCGGTGTTCATGGCGATGACATTTGCCGTGTTCGCCGTGTACGCGATCCTCGGGGGTCGCCTCGGCACAGCGTTCTCGACACGCACGACGCTCCGCCACCGCATAGAACAGTCGATGGGGCTCCTCCTCGCAGGCTTCGCCGTCAAGCTGGCTCTTACCGAACGCTAGAGGTTCCCCGCAGGCGCCACGAGCTCAGCCTCGATTGCGCTACCGATGATGGCTACTGCCCTGCTCAACTCACCCGGTTCTGCTGTGGTGAAGTTCAGCCGCATCGTCTCGATACCCGTGTTCGGTGAGGTAAAGAAGTACTTGCCCGGCACAAACGCAGCCCCGGCGGCCACCGACCGTTCATAGACGGGCCCCATGTCGAAGCCGTCCGGGCCTTCTACCCAGACGAACATTCCACCATCCGGCCGAGACCAGGTGAACCCATCCGGCAGATCCTCGGCGAGGGCTCGCATCATGAGTTCTTGCTTCGGTCGGTATATGTCGACGATACGGGGCACCTGATCTGCGAGAAAGCCACCTGCGATGTACCCGGCGGCAAGCGCCTGGTTGAAGGTGCTTGTGTGCAAGTCAACACCCTGCTTGGCGATCACGAGCCAATCACGCAACCGGCTGGGAGCAACCGTGTACCCGATGCGAAGGCCGGGCGCGAACACTTTGGAGAGAGTGCTCACGTAGACCACGTGCCGGGGGGCGAGGCTGGCGATCGGCGGAACCCGGTCACCGCGGAAACGCAACGCGCCATAGGGATCGTCCTCGACAAGGAGTACCCCGTGGCGTTCAATGATCTCGGCAATCTGCAAACGCCTTCCCAGCGGCACGGTGCGGCCCGTTGGATTCTGAAATGTCGGGACGAGATAGACCAGCTTGACATGGTTGGCCGCCAGCACCTCGTCGAGAGATTCCGGGATAACGCCCTCGTTGTCGGTGGCGATTTCGACATAGTCGGGCTGGTATGGGCTGAATGCCTGGATCGCACCCAGGTAGGTGGGGGCCTCCACCGCAACGAGATCACCCGGATCGAGCAGGACCTTGCCGATCGCGTCGAGCACTCCCTGGGAGCCACTGGCGACGAGAATGTCATCGGGAGTCGCCATGATCCCGAGCCCGGCGACCAGGTCGGAGAGCGCCTCGCGCAGCGGCAGAAAGCCCTCGGTGAGGTCATACTGGAGAGCATTGCTTCCATACTGCTCGAGGACCCTCGGCACCAACTCCCCGATGATCTCCATCGGGAAACTGTCCGGCGACGGGATGCCGCCCGCCAGCGAGATGATGCCCGGTCGCGACACGACCTTGAGGATCTCCCGGATCGCGCTGACATTCATGTTGGCGGTTCGGGCGGCGACGTCGATCCTTGGCTCTGCCATGTCCTACTCCAGCCAGTTGAGGCTTCTGTCCACGGCTTTCCTCCACTGTCGGTAAAGAGCCTGACGGTCATCCTCGGACATCGACGGAGTGAACCTCCGGCCCTCCGACCAGTGCCGGCGCAGCTCGTCGATCCCGGTCCAGAAACCGGTTGCGAGACCGGCGGCGTATGCGGCACCGAGCACTGTCGTCTCAGTGACGGCGGGCCGGACAACATCAACATCGAGGATGTCCGACTGGAACTGCATCAACAGGTCGTTGACCACCATGCCGCCGTCGACCCGCAGATCGGACATTGCGACACCGGAATCGGCCTCCATGGCTTCGAGCACATCACGTGTCTGATACGCCACGGCCTCGAGCACAGCCCTGGCGATATGACCGGCCTCGGTGTACCGGGTCAGCCCGGCAATGACTCCACGAGCATCTGACCGCCAGTACGGAGCGAACAAGCCCGAGAATGCAGGGACGAAGTAGACATCACCGTTGTCGTCGACGGACTCTGCCAGCGGCTCGACCTCCTGGGCCGAATCGATCATCCTCATCTGGTCTCGCAACCACTGCACACCGGAGCCGGCAATGGCCACAGAGCCTTCGAGGGCATACCGGGCTTTGCCGCTTGCGATCTGGTAGGCAACCGTGGTCAACAGACCGTGCGATGACACCACCTTCTGCATCCCGGTGTTGAGCAGCAGGAAACAGCCGGTGCCGTATGTGTTCTTGGCGTCACCGGGGTTGAAGCATGCCTGCCCGAACATCGCCGCCTGTTGATCTCCGAGGATCCCGGCGATCGGGACGCCTTCCAGCACGCCCTTGCCTCTACCAACAAGACCGACCGAAGGAACGATCCGGGGCAACACTGCCCGGGGTATGTCGAAGACACCGAGGATCTCGTCATCCCATTCGAGCGTGTCGAGATCCATCAGCATGGTTCGACTGGCATTGGTGACATCCGTCACGTGCTCGCCGGTGAGGTTCCACATCACCCATGAGTCCATCGTGCCGAATCGGACCTCCCCCGCCGTCGCCCTGTCCCGGAGCCCGGACACGTTGTCGAGCAACCAGCGCAGCTTCGGGCCCGCAAAGTAGGTGGCCAGCGGGAGCCCGGTTTTTGCCCGGAATCGATCAGCGCCATCCACACCGCCCAGCTCCCGGCACAGAGCGTCGGTGCGAGTGTCCTGCCAGACGATGGCAGGCGCCAGGGGCTGTCCCGTGCCCGCATCCCAGACCATCGTGGTCTCCCGCTGATTGGTGAGACCGACGGCAGCCAGATCGCCTGCCTCGATGCCCGCGTCGGCAAGCGCGGCGCGGATCACCTCTTGTGTGTTGGCCCAGATCTCGTTTGCGTCGTGCTCGACCCATCCGGGTCGAGGCATCAGCTGGGCGTGCTCCTTCTGCGCCATGCCGACGAACGTTCCCGTGTGATCGACGATCGCAAAGCGAGTACTGGTTGTTCCCTGGTCGATCGCTCCGACGTATGCCACGTCAACTCCTTCCGGGCTCAGTTGCTGGTGTCGCCGACGCCGGTGAGCTGCCGGGCAGCCTGACCTCCGTCGACGACAAACCTCTCGACGACATCAGCTGCCCGCTCGATGGCCAGATCGATCTCCGGCTGCTCCCTGGCGGTGAAGCGACGCAACACATAGTCTGCCGGGTCCATTCTGCCCGGCGGGCGGCCGACACCGCATTTCAGCCGCCAGAACTCCTGGGTTCCGAGGGAGCCAATGACCGACCGGGCTCCGTTATTCCCTCCAGACCCACGGTCGAACTGGAGCCTGAGCCTGGCAAAAGGGAGGTCGATGTCGTCGTGAACGACCAGCAATTCAGCGGGCTCACCATCGAAGTACCGCAGCAGGGGAGCCACGGCCTGGCCGGACTCGTTCATGAAGGTAATCGGTACCGCGAGCACAGCGCGCGTTCCCTCTATGCGGGTTTCGCTCACCTCAGCGCGGATGGTGCGTCGGGCGCGTTTGAAGCTCGCACGCTGTCTGCGGGCTACGGCAATAACGACCTCGGCGCCCAGATTGTGACGCGTCTGATCGTATTGCTGTCCCGGGTTGCGCAGCCCGACAACGATCGGGATGCGCCCGGGGGAAATCTGCGAGGAGACAGTTACTCCTATTCCTCCGCCGGCTCTTCGCCCGCTTCGCCTTCTGCACCTTCCTCGGGAACCTCGATCGGTACGCCTTCTTCGTCGAGCAGGAGAGCTGCCACCGGCTCCTCCTCCTCGGCACGTGGCAGCAAGACGGTGACCAGCGGGTGGTCGACATCATCGGTGTACTCGACACCCTCGACCGCAGGAAGATCGGATACCTTGAGCGTGTCTCCCGTCGCCATGTCTTCGATGTTGACGACGATCGACGAGGGAATGGCAGTTGGCAATGCGGAGATATTGACGATCGTCGAGAGCATCTCCACGAAACCGCCGTCTTCACGAACGCCGAGCGGCGTGCCCACGAACTCGAGCGCGACCTCAGCTGCAATTGCCACGTCGAGCGAGATCTGAATCAGATCGAGGTGGGTGATCTCCCCCCGCACCGGATGGCGCTGCACCTCACGAGCAACGGCGAGCACCTTCTCGTCACCTTCGATTTCGACGGTGATCAACGCATTGCGGCCGGCGTCGGTGTGAAGCGCCGAGTAGAGCTCGCGGCCGTTGATCGTGATGGATTTCGGCTCGCCGTGCTTGCCGTAGACGGTGGCAGGGACCAGTCCCTGGCGTCGCAGGCGCCGGGACGCACTTGTCCCAATAGCAGCGCGCGTCTGCGCGCTTAGTGTCACCTGCTCCATAGTGTGCGTCTCCTCATAAGTCGAAATTGAAGGGGTTACTTTCGCCGCGCAGCATCGGCGCGGGCGACAGATCGAGACATATTATGCGTCATTGCAGCGCTCTAGGCAAAGAGAAGCGTCGGGCCTGCCCTATCCGGATAGGAAGCTGAGCCTGATTCGGCGATCGGGATTGTCGCCGTTGGGATCGACGAGAACAACCGACTGCCAGGTCCCGAGTGCCAGCCTCCCATCCAACACCGGGACAACGGTCGATGGGGACACGATACCGGGCAGCACATGATCCGCCCCATGGCCCTGACTGCCATGGCGATGGCGGTAGCGATCGTCTCGCGGTGAGAGGTCGTCGAGGATGTCCATCAGGTCGTGATCGCTGCCTGCACCGGTCTCGATGATGGCAATCCCCGCCGTGGCATGGGGCACGAAGACGTTGACGAGCCCGTCACCCTCGTCGCGGACGAACTGCGCCACCTCACCGGTTATGTCGGTGACTCCGCGCCGGGACCCAGTATGCAGATTGATCTCCATGGTCTTCATCACGTTCTCCTAGTCCTTCTCATCACGCCCGAGCCGAGCCGGCGACTCCGGTCATAAGGGAAGATCTCGATTACCTCACCCGAGCGCACTCTCTCTTGCACCCGGCGCCAGAAACGGACCCTGAAGAGGTCGCCGTGATGCCTCATCAGAACGTCGCGCAGCTCGCCACGGATACCGAGGAAGTTCTGGAACTCCTCGGGAAACACATCGTTCTCGCCAACACCAAACCATGGCTCGGCGGACATCTCCCGGTCCGGGTCCGCGGTCTGCGGTAGCTCCCGAAAGTTGCACTCGGTGACCCGGGTCAGCTCGTCGTAGTCATAGAAGACGACCCGGCCGGATCTGGTGACCCCGAAGTTCTTCAACAGCATGTCTCCGGGGAAGATGTTGGACATGGCCAGGTTCTTGATGGCACGGCCGTAGTCGATGATTGCGGCCCGGCTCTTGAGCGGATTGCTTTCGCGCAAGTAGATATCGAGCGGGACCACCTTCCGCTCCAGGTACACGTGGTGGAGGATCACGGTCTCATCAGTAACCGTCACAGAGCGGGAGGCCGCTTCTTTCAGCTCTGCGAGCAGCTCGGGGGCGAAGCGATCCCGGTTGAACCGCATGTGCTCGAACTCGTGTGCATCGATGAGCCGTCCGGCCCGATCGTGGCCGAACACGATGCGGTACTTCGACATCACCTGTCTCCTGGTGGTCTGCTTCGGGTAGGGGAATCGATCGCGGATTACCTTGAACACCGCGTCGTACCCCTCGAGGGTGAAGACGATCATCACCATCCCGCGAATGCCCCTGGCGTACTCGAAACAGACGTCCGAGCCATCGATGAAGGCACGCAGGTCGCGGTACCGGTCGGTCTTTCCGTGCTTGTTGAATCCGATCGCGCTGTACAGCTCGGCGGGCTTCCGATGCGGGATCAACCGGTTCAGGAAGTTGACCATGGCGGTCGGGTCGTCGATCTCAACCAGAAACGAGGACCGGGTGTAGCTGAACAGCACCGACATGTCGTCTTGTTCGGTGAGGATTGCGCCGATCGTCAACCCCCGGTAGGTGTGATGTACCGCGATCGCCAGCGGCAGCGTGATCTCGCCAGCCCGAATGGTTCCAACGATGTATGCGGCCCTGCCCCGGTAGAAGGGATGTGGATAGACCGCAACGGCATCGACGTCTCGTGTCTCGCCATGAGAGGAGAACCGCCGCTCAATCTCGATGGAGGCCAGCCGGGCGTCACGGGCGAGATTCTGCCAGGCGGCCTCGAACACAGTGCCATGCACCACCTCGATCAGCTTGTCCTCGGTGCTCCCATCGTTCGCCAGCAGCAAGACCGGCTCGACCTTCGTGGCGGGCTCTGCATCATCGGTGAATTCGACAGCCGGGTCGGTGCCCTCAGTTTCGAGCACCCTTCTGGTGATAGAACTGAAGAACGTCTTGCCGATCGGGGCGAATGGATCATCTCCGAGCGCGGCGTCGAACTGGAGCTTGGCCGCAACCCAGGCACTCCGATCAGCCGCACCGGCATGAGGGATTCCTCTGATAAGGGTGACGGCCGACGCAACGGTGGCGTTGTAGAGCGCCAGGCGCTCGGCGGCGTCGTTCTGGAGACCGTTCCAGTCGCGGCCCATGAACCGCGTGGTAGCCCGGCGTGTGATGGCAGCGAACTCTGTGCAGTAGCGGTCGAATCCGGAGACTGAGATATCGACGATGCGGTCCTGCGAACCGCTCACATGTTCTCGCCCTTGAAGATGGCGCTCACCGAGGCGTCGGTGAAGATGGCATTGATGGCGCCTGCCAGCACGGACCCGATCGAAAGCACAGTGAGGTTCGTCAGGTCGACCGCGTCGTTCGGTACGGGAAGCGTGTTGCTGATGACAACTTCGCTGATCGCCGAGTTCTTGATTCGATCCACCGCGGGATCCGACAGAATGCCGTGGGTAGCCGCCAGGCGAACGCTGAGTGCACCCCTCTCGTGAAGCAGGTTGGCCGCTCCGACCGCAGTCCCGGCCGTGTCGATGATGTCGTCGACAATGATGCAGTGACGCCCGTTGATGTCACCGATCACCTCGAGCGATGTCGATTTGTTGCGAACATCTGTGCTGCGGCGCTTGTCGATAAAGGCAACCGAAGCATCGAGGTGCCTGGCGTGGCGAGCGGCTCGTTTCACGCCACCGGCATCGGGAGAGACGACGGTGGTGGGCCCGTCCAGGGTCTTGGCCAGGTAGTCCACAAAGACGGGAAGAGCGGTGAGATGGTCGAAGGGGACATCGACAAAGCCCTGGATCTGCCCCGTGTGCAGATCAACCGAGGCGAGACGGTCCGCACCGGCGGTGACAAACAGATCCCCCATCAGCTTTGCGGTGATCGGCTCCCGGGGCCGTCCCTTCTTGTCCTGGCGGCTGTATCCGTAGAAAGGGACCACTGCAGTGATCCGCTTCGCCGACGCCCGCTTGAGGGCATCGATCATTATCAACTGCTCCATGATGTGGAAATTGACGGGCGAGACGTGGCTCTGGAGCACAAAACAATCCGCACCACGAACGCTCTCGGTGAAACGGATATATAACTCGCTGTTGGCGAAAACCTCACGCTCAACGCCACCGAGATCCGTACCGAGGATATTGGCTACTTCCCGAGCGAGGCCCTCGTTCGCCGAGCCTGAAAACACCATGAGATGCTTGCGACTCGTGATCTCCACGTTGTCGGCCCTCCCGTAGGCTGCGACCGAAGGCTAGCTGTGATCCTCGACTTCCACCAACGCGGTCACAAGATGTCTTTTCGACGCTCGAGAGCTGCCTCCACATCGGCAATTTGGTCGAGCGAATTGACCCCGAGGCCCTCTTCAGCATCGGCGATGTGCGCCTCCACACGGTCCCCATCGCCTGCCAGGATCCCGATCACATCGGTCAGGTAGTACTCGCCCTGGGCGTTGTCGGTGCCGATCCGCGACAGCGCCGCGCGCAACCTGCTTCCCGAGAACGCATACACCGAAGTTCCTACCTCGTTGATGGTCAATTGATCCGGTGTTGCATCCTTTGCTTCGACGATGCCGAGTACCCGGCCACCGTCGCGAATGACTCGCCCATACGCACCCGGCTCATCCAGATCCACGCTGAGCATCGTCGCCGCCGCACCGGTTGATCTGTGGATGCCGAGCATGCTGATGATGGTCTCCGCACGCACGAGCGGCATGTCGCCCGGCATCACAATGACCTCGTCATCGGGGTCGACCTCGAGATTCTCGAGGGCCACCATCACCGCGTGCCCGGTTCCCAACTGCTCGGCCTGATACGCCGAGCCGACCCCCGTCGGCAGGATGGCCCGCACGGCATCGGCCTGATGGCCGACGACAACGACGGTCTCATCCACATCAGCGGCCACGAGCACATCCAATGCCCAGAGGAGCATCGGGCGACCGGCAACCGGATGCAACACCTTTGCCAGATCCGATTTCATCCGCGTGCCCTTGCCGGCACCAAGGACTATTGCTTTGAGCGCCATGCGCTGGCCACCATCTCTACTGAAGCTTCGCTGGGGGACCAGGACTCGAACCTGGACTGCGTGGACCAAAACCACGGGTGCTGCCGATTACACCATCCCCCACTGCGGGGCGGGAGCAAGATTGTAAAGGCTACGGCTCGGTTGTCATCCGCCATCCGACGGAAACCAGATCACAGGCCTCCGCGAACCTCGCGCCCTTCGGCACGGAGTTCGCCGCTGCCGCCGCCTCGTCTGAGTCGATAAAGAATCCGAACAACGAGGCCCCGCTGCCGGAGAGGAGCACCGGCCTGCTCCAGCGTTCCTCCAGTTCGGCCCTCCAATCGTCGAGCTCGGGTGCGAGCGCCACGGCCGCCGGGTATAGATCGTTGCGGAGATCCCCTTCATCACGCAACTGCGGCGGCAGGGCTCTTTGTGGGATACAAAGCCCCTCCGGATCGCCCAGCTCGTCCCAGCGATGGAACGCGGCAGGCGTGGAGATCTCAATCGGCGGTACAACGATCGCCAGGCTGAACCCGTCGAGCCCATCCATTGCCGTGACCACGTCACCTCTACCGGAGACCCGGGCAGTCCCCCCGACGAGGCAGAACGGGACATCGGAGCCGAGTTCCGGAGCCAGACTGTCGAGTATCTCCCGGGATACGCCGAAGTACCGTCCCGCCACAGCGAGGCCCGCGGCAGCATCGGCGCTGCCGCCACCCAGCCCGGCCGCAGCAGGGATAGCCTTGTCGAGCGACACGTGAAGCGGCTGTTGGGAATCCGCCCGATCCCGGACTGCTTTGACTGCCCGGAATACGAGATTGCCGAACCCGTCTGCCACCGGCCTGCCGCCCACGCCAACAACGGCATCCTCCTCTGCTGCAGCGACGGTGAGCCGATCAGCAATGGCGACAGATTGGAAGATGCTATCGATCGAGTGGTACCCGTCATCACGCAGTCGCCCCACGCGCAGCCCGAAGTTGACCTTTGCGTATGCGAGGGCGTGGATCATGTCACAGCCCCGGCGATGCGCAGGAAATCCTCCGGAGTCAGCTCTTCGGGACGGGCGGTGTCGTCGATGCCGAGCGCGCCGAGTGTTGCCTGCGGGTTTTCGAGGACGTCGGCAAGTGACCGCCGCAGCATCTTGCGCCGTTGCCGGAAGGCGACACCGGCAAGCTCGATGGCAGCGCCGGCCAATTGAGGCGCGGCCACTCGTGTCAGGTTCACGAGAGCTGACTCGACGTCGGGCATCGGGTAGAAGACGTCGCGCGGGATCTTGAACTCGAGCCGGGCGTCTGCGTGTAGCGCAACGACGACCGACGGCAATCCGTACAGACGCGTACCCGGGCCTGCGAGAAAGCGGCCGGCCACTTCGCGCTGGACCATTACGACCAGCCGGGTGACACGTGGCACGTTCCGCAGGACATCGAGCACCAACGGAGTGCCCACGTTGTACGGGAGGTTGGCAACCATGGTCCACGGACAGGGGCCGAGTGCATCGTTGAGATCCACTCTGGTGACATCCTCTCCCCTGATCTCGACATCGGTCCCTGCGAGCACGGACTCGAGCAACGCCAGCAGACCTCTATCGACCTCGTAGGTCACCACACGGGCCCCGGTTGCGGCCAAAGCCCTGGTCAGGGTGCCGGTGCCTGCGCCCACCTCTACCACATCATCTCCAGCACCCACGCCGGCCGTGCGGACAATCCGATCGACGAGATTGGGATCAGCCAGGAAGTTCTGCCCGAGACTCCGTCTCGGCTTCAACCCATGCGCTGCCAGGAGATCCTTGATCTCCGTGCGTCCTTGCACCATCACTCCTCACGCCCGTACACACGCGACGCGGTCTCGCTCGTCAGACGAGCGACTTGCTCGACACTAATGCCCCATATCTCGGCGAGTTGCTCGCCGACAAGCGGGACAAACGACGGCTCGTTGGGTTCCTGCCGGTGCGCCTGTGGCGCCAGGTAGGGAGTGTCGGTCTCGATCATGCAGCGCTCGGGCGGAGCTACCGCCACGGCACGACGGACCGTGTCCCCGGTCGGGTATGTGATCATCCCGGCAAAAGAGAACGTCACACCGAGCTCATTGAATCGCTTGGTCCATTTCGGCCCACCCGTCCAACTGTGGAGAATGACCCGCTCCCCGAGGTCGGCAGAAGCAATGTCCTCGTGCACGTCGGCAAAGGCGTCTCGACAGTGGACGATGATCGGCTTGCCGTGATCGCCTGCGAGACGGAGTTGCTCGCGGAACACCTCGCGCTGCACCGGGCGGGGGGAGAGATCACGGTAGTAGTCGAGCCCACATTCGCCGATGGCGTCCGCCGTCGCGATCAAGGAGGTCAGCCTGCCACCCTCGTCTGCCCAACGGACGGCGTCGTGAGGATGTAATCCCGCCGCCCACAGCACACGATCCTGGTTTGCTGCCGAAATGCGGTGTGCCTGGAGCGAGGTCTCGAGATCCACTCCCGGGCACATCAGCCAGTCAACGCCTGCGTCGGCGGCTCTGTTGAGCAATTCCTCGGGCGTATCCTCGGAAGCGAAGAGATGACAGTGACTGTCAACCCACATGCTCAGTCGGCGTCTTCGGGAAGCTCGACTTTGGCGAACAAGGGCACGGCAGGCCCGAGCTTCGTGCCCGCGACCACCTCGCTCCGACCCCAGGCTGGTTGACGAGCCGAGGTGTCGAGACCCAGGATGTCCAGCACGTGCACCGACGTGACCGGAAGATACGGCGCAAACCCTGCTGCCAGCCCCGCAATTGTCTGCAAGGCGATATTCAGGGTGGTGCCGGTCCTGACAAGATCGGTCTTGGCCGTCTTCCACGGCTCGCGCTCCGATAGATACTGATTGGTGGCCTGGGCGCCCGCGAGCAATGAAGCCAGGCCTGCCCGGAGGCGAACCGCTTCGATATGCTCTGCGGCCCCGGCAAGAACGTCATCGACGGCCCGCAGCGCATCGTTGTCTATGGAGTCAACCTCCCCCGGCTCCGGGACGACCCCGTCGAAGTAGCGATGGGTCATGGAGACGACCCGATTGACGAGATTGCCCCAGGTGGCGACGAGCTCTTCGTTGATCCGGCGAACGAGCTCGGCTTCGGTGATGTCGACGTCGGAGGTCTCGGGGAAGTTGGCGGCGAGGGCGTAGCGGAGCGAGTCGGGCTCGTAGCGGTCGATGGCGTCACCGATAGTCAACCCGATTCCGCGGCTGGCGGACGCTTTGCCGCCCTTGAACGTGACGTACTGATTGGCCGGAACATCTGTCGGCAAGTGCAACCCACCGTATGCCATCAGCATGGCGGGCCAGATGATTGTGTGGAACGGGATGTTGTCTTTTCCGATGAAGTAGTAATGGACGGCATCATCGTTGTGCCACCACTGCTTCCAGGCATCGGGATCGCCCTGGATCATCGACCATTCCTTCGAGGCGGACAAGTAGCCGATGACCGCGTCGAACCATACGTAGATCCGCTTGCCGTCACCGAGCCCTGCAACGGGGATCTCAACCCCCCAATCGATGTCCCGTGTGATGGCCCGATCGTGCAGGCCTTCCTCGATCCACCCCAGCGAGAAGTTGAGGACGTGCTTGCGCCATCCTTCTCTGGTATCGAGCCATTCCTTGAGCCGGTCGGCAAAGTCGGACAACCGCAGGTAGAAGTGCTCGGTCGACCTCTGCACCGGGGTCGACCCGGTCAGCTTGGAACGGGGATCGATGAGATCGATCGGGTCGAGGGTACGACCGCAGTTGTCACATTGATCGCCACGAGCCCCGTCGTAGCCGCAATGAGGGCACGTACCCTCCACGTATCGGTCGGGAAGGAATCGTTCCGCTTCCGGGTCGTAGTACTGCTCGGATGAGCGTTTGTCGATGTGCCCGTTCTCGTAAATGCGGAGGAACATGTCCTGGGTGACATCGTGATGGTTCTCTGTCCCGGTGGTCGTAAATAGGTCCCAGTCGAATCCGAGGGCGGCCCATTGCGCCACAAACTCGTTGTGGTAGCGATCGACGATCTCCTGCGGGCCGACGCCCTCGGCCTCGGCCCGGACGGTGATTGGCGTCCCGTGCACATCGGATCCCGAAACCATCAGTGGATCATTGCCACGCGCCCGTTGGAATCGGGCAAAGATGTCGGCAGGTAGATAGGCGCCTGCGAGGTGCCCGATATGACGGGACCCGCTGGCATAAGGCCAGGCGACGGCGACCAGGATCTTGCGGGGTGTGTTTGAAGTCTCCACGGGCCGGGGATGGTAACAGCCCCACCTGTGGTAGCTCTGCAGGAAGGCCGTTGCGATCGGCCCCAAACACGCACTACATGCGCTTTGTCTCCCCCAAGTCTGTCACCCGATTACCACTTTTCGGGGTACAATCGGGTGAGACAGACGAACTATGACGACCGACAAAAACGGCCATCAATACGGAGGTACGTTCACTTGAACACCGCAATGGTGCGTAAGATCGACGACCTCGGCAGGATCGTTGTTCCTGCTGAGACACGCCGACTCTTCAATATCCGCGAGGGGGATGAACTCGCCATTTCGGTGGACGGCGACTCAATCATTATCCGCAAACTGGACGCAACCTGTGTCTTTTGTGGATCAACTGATGATGTCGGCGAATTCAAGGGCCGTGGAGTATGCGCTACATGCCGCTCCGCCTTGGCGGGCTGATCAATCAGCCTTAGAACGCCGAGCGTCGCTGTGGCTCATACCTGACCGTCGAGGACGGCCTGGTATAGCTGTCGGCGGCTGACCCCGGAATCCGATGCGATACGCCGTACCGCATCGGCCATCGACTCTCCCGTTTCAATCGCATCCTCAACCAGCACAACGATGCTGGCCAGGTCGACGCGCCCCGGCCCGGCACCGGCAATGACAAGAGTGAACTCGCCGCGAGGCGCTTGCGACGACCAGTGGCCGACGGCTTGTTCGAGGGTGCCTTTCCACACCTCCTCGAACGCCTTGGTGAGCTCACGGGTCACAACCACCGGCCTCTCGCCGCCGAGCGCCGCTGCGAGGTCGGTCAGATCGGCAACCACCCGGGATTTGCCCGAGAACACCACGGCCGTGCGCTCTTCATCGCCAAGCGAAGCGATCCGCTGCCTGCGCTCTCCCCCCTTGCGGGGCAAGAAGCCCTCGAACACAAATCGCTCCGACGGAAGCCCTGAAATCGCCAGGGCAGTGGTTACGGCGCTTGGCCCGGGAACCACACTCACCTGCGCCTCTACCTCCTCAGCCACCTGAACGGCGCTCAGCCCGGGATCGGCGATTGACGGCATACCGGCATCCGAGATCAGGGCGATTGTCTCACCAGCCTCGAGTCGTTCCCGGAGCTCGTCTGCGCGTCGCTGCTCGTTGCCAACGAAGTAGGACCGGACTGGAGTGTGCACGTCGAGGGCGCTCAACAGCTTTGCCGCGCGCCTGGTGTCTTCGGCGTAGATCAAGTCGGCCGAGGCGAGCACCGACCTCAGTCGATCAGAGGCATCGCTCAGGTTGCCGATCGGGGTCGCACAAAGCAGGAGTCTTCCGGTCACGCTGGTGAGGATAGATCGACAGCGTGGTCCCGATGCGGGGCTGATCCTCGGCGAGCGACTGTTCGAGCAGCCACGTTGCGCCCCGGACCAGCGCGAACCGCCCAGGTGCCAACGCCCTGACGCCCATGACCGTGCCGGTTTCATCAATGGCAATGACCCGGAGCCCCCGAGACAGCCCCCTGCCATGGACGCTGCTGGTACGCAGCATCACTGTCCCTGCTCCGGTCTTGACCCCCAGGCGTCGTTGCCCCGGGGTAACAGCGACATGGACCGGGGATGCCCGCCACGAGCCATCATCGGCGACGACGGATATGGCGTGCATCGATCCTGCTACGCTGCCACGTCCTATGGCTAAGGCAAAACGACGCAAGCTTCGCGCACGCCGCAGTAAGGCAAACCACGGGCGCCGCCCCAACGCCGGTCGCGGCTGATCAGTCGCGCGTTCTCGAGTATGTAGATCGGTGTTGTCTTCGCGCGCCCGGATCACACCGCAACCGTAGGCGATAGCAGCTCAGGAGAGAACCCTCTCGACTCCGCGCTGGCACGCCTACGGGATACGCATCTGATCGACCGCCGCAGCCCCCGCACCGGCGTCGGTCGAGATGACAAAGACAAACCCGTCACCGATCCGGTCGAGATACGCGTAACGACCGTCTTCGGCGTTGTAGGCGACACCCCCTCCGGATGCGACGGGCTCGCCCAACCCGAGGGAATCGACGAGACCTTGCAAGGCATCGGCCATCTCGAAGGCGTCGTCCTCGGAGTCACCCTTGAAGGCCAACGCCAGGACCACATCGTTGGCGTCGTAGAGGATGCTGTAGGAATCCCCACCCCAACCGTTGGTAGCTTGAACCGCGACGCCGGCCGGAGCATTGGCGAGGATCAACTGGAGACCCCATTCCCCGAAGCTCGAGGTCTCGAGCACTTCGTATCCGGGTATCTCTATCTCGAGCGGGGCCACAGTGAGCACGTCTTCGCCGGCCTCATAGCGGGCCGGGTGCATGATCACCTCGGTGGACACGGGACGGTTCGTATATGCATCGTCGACTGCCGCAATGCCGCCCGCATCGATAAGGCTCGAGACAAAGGTACGACCGGACTCATAGGGAAAGGCCAGGCTGTTATACAGCCAGGAGGGCACCGACGAGTATGCGGGTGCGGCGTTGAGCCGATCGAGTTCTTCCATGGCGGCCGACATCTGCTCGGCGAGCGGGAGCTGCTCGAAATAGACCAGTTGGAAGTAGGTCGCATCACCTTCGATGAGCGCCTGGAATGCAGCACCCTGGTCGTACCGCTCTTCGTCGAACATCGCCTGGTAGTCATCGTTGAACAAGAATTGCTGGTCGGTGAGGGCATGTACGAGCTCGTGGACGATGACACTCTTGGTGTAAGGAGTCAGCTCGGCTACTTCCCCACCGATGACCATCTCACCGGTATCGCCGTCGTAGAACCCGGCGACACCTTCGCTGTAAAGACTCACCAGCATGTCCTCGAGGGAGTCACCCGGCTCGAGCAGACCGAGGAGTTGATAGACGCGGGTCTGCACATCGAGCTCTTCGGGAACCAGTTCCTCGGAGATGTCCGCCTCAACCCGGGCCGCCAGCTCGTCTGTCGACAGGATCGTGACGGACGGATGTGCGAGGAAATCGAGGCCACGCAGCCTTTCTGTCTCTGAGATCAGCTCATCCACCTCGACAGTGAGACGGTCGATTGTCTCCTGATCAATCCCATCGCTCGCGGTAACTGTGGGGCCCGCCCCGGTCGTTGCCGTTCCCCCGGCCGTGGTCGTTGTGGTCGTGTCCCCCGGTGCGACGGTTGTCGCCTGGGTGGCTTCGGTGGTCTGGTCCGGTGCGGCAACAGTGGTATCTGTGGCGGTGCCCGAGCATGCGGTGACGGCCAGGGCGACCGCGACGACAAACGCGCCGAGGCCCTTCGTTGGTGTGGATATGCCTCTCATCAAGCGATGAGCGTACCGCATCCAGTCGCCAACGAAGGGCCCCGGAACCGCAATGGTTCAATCTGTGTTTGCCAGACGCAACCGGTTATGAATTGTTCCAGATAGCCCGATTGACCTTGTTCTCGAGCGCTTCCTGGCGCCCCGAGACCGGCGTCGGGTCGATCCCCTCGTCATACACCTTGTTGCTGATGGTCTCTAGCGAGGCATCCGGCGACATGATGTAGCTGCCCAGGTCGCTTTGCCAACCCGCATAACGATCTTCTCGAACGCTGGTCAACGTTTCCTTGTCCAGCATGTCGAATGCGATGATGGCGGCCTTGGCCAGCGTGTCGATACCGCCGATGTGACCGTGGAACAGGTCGGAGCGGTCGATGCTCTGACGACGAAGCTTCGTGTCGAAGTTGAAACCGCCCCTCTTGAATCCACCGGCACCAAAGATCTCGTGAAGCGGGAGCACCATGTCCTCGACCGAGTTCGGGAACTGGTCGGTATCCCAGCCATTCTGCGGGTCGCCACGGTTGGCATCGACGCTGCCGAAGATCCCATTCTGCACCGCATAGGCGACTTCGTGATGGAAGCTGTGGCCGGACAGCGTTGCGTGGTTGGCCTCGATGTTGACCTGGAACTCATCGACCAGGTCGTACCGTTCGAGGAAGCTGTGGACGGTGGCGCTGTCGTAGTCGTATTGATGCTTGGTTGGCTCCTGCGGCTTGGGCTCGATCAAAAGCTGCCCTTCAAACCCGATCTTGCGCTTGTGCTCCGCCACCAACTCCATGAAGCGGGCGAGTTGGTCGGCTTCCTGCTTCAGGTTGGTGTTGAGCAGCGTGTCGTAGCCCTCACGGCCGCCCCACAGGACATAGCTCTCACCGTTGAGTCGCTTGGTGGCCTCGAGGGCGTGCCGGACCTGGGAGGCGGCGAAGGCAAATGCCCCGGGATCCGGGTTGGTTGCTGCGCCCGCGGCAAAGCGAGGATGGCCGAACAGATTTGCGGTGCCCCAGAGCAGCCGGACCCCGGTCTTCTCCATCTTCTCAGCGGCATAATCGACCATGGCGTGCAGATTGCTGACCGTCTCTTTGTAGTCGGCCCCGTCCGGAGCAATGTCCCGATCGTGGAAGCAGAAGAACGGTGTGCCCAGCTTGGAGAAGAACTCAAACGCAGCGTCCATCTTCTCGCGTGCAGCCGCCATCTCGTCAGCAGGGCTGTCGAGCCACGGACGGTCGAAGGTCGCATCACCAAACACATCGCTGCCCGGCCAGGTGAATGAATGCCAGTAGCAAACCGCTATACGCAGGTGATCCTCGAGCCGCTTGCCGGCAACTACACGGTCCGCGTCGTAGACCTGGAAAGCAAGTGGGTTATCGGTGTCCGGGCCTTCGTAACGTATCGGCTCAGTGACATCAGTGAAGAACTCGGCCATTGTGGACACCTTCCTCGGATCGGGGTTCGCTCCTACATTACTCTTTTGTTGTTCACTCCACCTAATTCATTTTTGGCCCCGCTCTCCTAGCATTTCGGGGCTATGGACATCCTCGATGCAATCCGCAACCATCGTTCCATCCGCCGGTTCAAGACCGATCCCGTCCCTCAGGATCTGCTCGACGAGATCCTGAGCGCGGGCATCCGTGCGTCGTCATACGGGAACATGCAGTCGTACTCGGTGATCATCTCACGGGACCAGGAAACCAGGGATCGGCTCTACGTACCGCTGCGCAATCAGGAAATGGTGCGGCAGGCCCCGATTCAGGCGACTTTTTGTGCCGACTTTCGCAGGATGCGCAAGTGGCTGGCGGCCAACGACGCACCTGACAACTTCGGCGACTTCTTTGCGTTCCTGATCGGTGCGGTCGACGCCTGTTTGGTGGCACAAAATGTCGCAATCGCCGCCGAGTCCCGCGGTCTCGGCGTGTGCTTCATCGGTGCGACCCTGGCCAATACGGATCAGGTGGGTGAGATCCTCGAGTGCCCGCCGGGGGTGGTTCCGGTCACCGGCATGTCTATCGGTTGGCCCGACGAAGACCCGGGGCTGCGAGACCGGCTGCCGGTGTCAGGGCTCGTCCACTACGACCGCTATCACGACCATGATGATGCTGAGATTGCAGAGATCTACCGGGAACGGAACACCGCAGGGTGGGATCGCTACATGAGCAGCCCTCGCCTCCGAGCAGCGATCAGCGAGTCCGGGGTTGTCAATCTCGCCCAGGTGTACACAGCGATCAAGTACACACCCGAGAATCACGAGCGTATCTCGGCATCCCTGCTCGCCTACCTCCGCCGCCAGGGCTTCTTGGACTGAGGGCCTACTGCCCCTGGTTGCGTTTCATGTCCTCGTAGATGGCTTCGATGATGAGGTCCACCACGTCCCGGCGCCCGGTCTGCAGCGACTCGGGCATTGTGACCTGAGCGCTCTCGTGAGATCCGCACAGGAACGGGAAGATCCTGCAGATTATGTCCCGAAGCACATTCGATGGCGGTGGCTGGACCGGCGCAGGCGGCTCGGTCGGTGGCGTCGGATTGACAACCGGTAGGAACGAGAAGCCCAACTCGTTGGCAACAGGGATGATGGGACAGGCGATGGCGTTCTCGGCGGTCGGGGACGCATCGGTCTCACCCGCAAAGTGCAGGCCAACCGCCTTCCCGGTGTCCTCATTGATCCAGACCGAGCCCGAGTCTCCACCCGCCGACACCTCGTAGTCGACCCCCGGCCACGGTGGGCGCGGAACGATGTGGATTTGGTCACGGTATGAGACCGTACCTGTGGAGCCTCCGTAGTTGATCGCTGTTGACAGGCTGACCCCGTCGATGAGGCCCTCGGTATTGGCTGTGGTTCTACCCGATTTCACGACATTCATGCCGAGCTCGGGCTCCTCCATCCCTGTCACCGGGTTGAGCCCGATGATGTCACGGACGTAGTCGCGGTCCCCGGTGAGTTTCGCGATCGCCGCATCCATTCCCCGGCCGAGCTGGAACTTCGCCAGCCGGGCGACGAGATATGACGAGTTGCCACCATCGACTCGACCCGGCTGCCAGATCTCCTCACCTACCGCGGCATCAGCGCTACCCGCCAGCACATGCCAGTTGCTCAGGATGTGAGGCGACCCATCGGTGCGGCTGAACACGATGCAGGCAAGCGTCCCGGCGGTCACCCGGGCGTTGCCGCAGCTGATACCCCCGACGAGCGGCGCGACGACACCGGTCCTATCGATCGCCTCGTTGACTGCCGCCGCGTTCTCGGGATCCACCACCACCGGGCGCGCAGGCACATAGATCGCCTCGATGACATCGATGGGGAATGACCCGACCTTCTTTGGCTTGTTCTTTGAGGTCGTGTCCGCCTCGGATACGTTGAAGATCTCATGATCAGCGAGCTCAGCAAGCGGCTTCTTCCGCTCCACATGAACCCGGAGCGCCAGCGTGCTCGTGATCTTATTATCGGAGATCTTGAACCCTACGTCGACCGCAGTCACCCCGGGCCGGCCCAGCCACTCCTTGCGCTGCTTGTTCAGCAGATCCGTTGCTTCCTCGATGCGCTTCTGCGCTGGTTTCCTCGGCATGAGAACCCCTCCTGTTCACCGCTAGTAGACCGTCGTCCCCTCCGGGAAATACATCGGGCTCCTTCTACTCGGGCTGTGGGACCATCTCGGACTCCTCACGAACCTGGACCCGTGTCTGCCCCAGAAAGCGGGGAAACAGCTCTCCGTCAGGCACTTCCTCAGGCTCCATCAGTTTCTCGACCTTGACCCGGATCCCGACCTCTTCAGTCATGGTCGATCCCTCCCAGAGGAATCCGATGTCGATCCCGGTAACACCGGCGCGGCTCATCCACTCCTCGCGCACCGTCTCTAGCTCGAGCTTGGCCCGCTCGACCTGTTCGCTGGTGGATTGCGTCATGAAACCCCCTGGGGATCGACTGCCACAAACCTACCTTCGAGTCAGGACATGCGGGTCCGAAGATCGCAAACGGCCGACATAAATACTGGACATGTACAACGTGCGCATTGCTTCATTGACGACGACAGGTTCCACGTAGGGGCCTCTCGCAATCGCGCACACAGGAGCCCCACGGAGGTGGGGCTCTCGCCATTTGAATGCCTCGCCTCCTCCGACAAGGAGAGCCAAATGACCGCGTACCAATCCCAAGATGAACAGTTGCTGAGACTTCGACATTCGTCGGCACATGTGATGGCACGCGCCGTGTTGGAGCTGTTCCCGGGAACTCACATCGGGTTCGGGCCCGCAACCGCGATGATGGCTTCCCTTATGACTTCGCCGCTGACAACCCGATCAGGGAAGAGGACTTGCCGGCGAGGCGCGGATGCGGGAGATCATCACCGGGAAGGAACAGTTCGTTTTCCGGATCATCGACATCGATGAGGTGCGGCGCCTGTTCGCCGATCGGCCGTTGAAGATGGAGATCGCCGAAGAGACTGCGACCGGGCGTCGCATCGACGTACCCCTTCATGGTCATCATCGGCGACCGGGAGCGTGACTCCGATTCGGTCACCGTACGGGCCCGCGGCGGTGCCCAGTTGGGACCTTTCCAACCGACGAGTTCCTGGCCCGGCTGGATCAAACCATCGAGACCAAGACCCGTGAGGTCGAGCTACTGAAAACGGAAAAGAGGAATCCGGGCTGATGCTTGGATTCCTCTGGTGGAGGTGAGGGGATTTGAACCCCTGACTTCCACGTTGCGAACGTGGCGCTCTGCCGAGCTGAGCTACACCCCCAAAGGCGAGACGCAAGTGTAGCCGCGTGTGACAGCTCCACCGTTTTGGCGTCGCAACGCGGAATGTATTCCGGCGAGTTCAGGTGGTGGGCGCGACGGTGTGATCCTGGAGGTGGGTTATATGGGCCGTCGGAAGACTTCGTGGCTGGTGGCGCGGGAGGCGTTGTTGGC
>Ga0307423_1000210_pt1 | contig 39569 bp, 39 predicted proteins | sample SalMarWE160310MG_FD_202154 | JGI IMG/M metagenome (GOLD analysis project Ga0307423, IMG submission 202154) | Salt marsh sediment microbial communities from the Plum Island Ecosystem LTER, Massachusetts, United States - WE1603-10 | ecosystem: Environmental > Aquatic > Marine > Intertidal zone >... | reverse complement strand
GCTTGTTCGCCAAAGACGCCGAGTTGACTCTTCCTCAAAACGTCCGTGGCCGTCACGTTTGCCCCCTGGTTTTTCAGAAACCGGGCGACGGCAACGCCGGTCCGGGCCAGACCGACAACCAGCACTTTCTTGTCTCTCAGCTGCAAACCCATCTTCTTTCCTATTCTCGGGGCCGCGGCACTTATCGGAGCTTGAGTGTGCTGACGGCCACAAGACCCAGAATGATGGCGATGATCCAGAACCGGACGATAACTTTAGGTTCGGGCCATCCTTTCAGTTCAAAGTGGTGATGAATCGGGGCCATCCTGAACATGCGCCGCCCGCTCGTCACCTTGAAAAAGCCGACCTGGAAAATCACGGACAGGGCCTCCACCACAAAGATACCTCCCACCAGAGCCAGGAGGATTTCCTGTTTTGTGATCACGGCGACTGTCCCCAGGGCTGCACCTAACGGGAGAGAACCGACGTCCCCCATGAACACCTGGGCTGGATAGGCATTGTACCAGAGGAATCCCATACCGGCCCCCACCAGGGCCCCGCAGAAGACAGCCAGCTCCCCGCCCCCCGCAACGTAATGAATCTGCAGGTAATCGGCGATTTTCACATTGCCTGTCACGTAGGCGAGAATCACATAGGTAGCGGCAGCAACGGTCACCGGGCCGATAGCCAGACCGTCCAGTCCATCGGTCAGGTTGACGGCATTGGATGTTCCCACGATGACGCCCGTGGCAAAAAGGATATAACCCCAACCGAGATCGGGGGCGACCTCCTTCAGGAAAGGAATGCTCACGTGGGTATCGAAATCGGCTCGTCCATAAAGAAGCCCCGCGGCAAGCAAGCCAATGACGACCTGTATCAACATCTTGACCGATCCCCGCAGCCCTCTGCTCTCTTTCTTCACCTGCATCAGGTAGTCATCGAGAAACCCGATCGCACCGTAGCCCAGGGTCACCAAAAGAACGATCCACACAAAAAAATTGGTCAGGTTGCCCCAGAGCAGCGTAGCCCCTATCACGGCAAACAGGATTAAAAGCCCGCCCATGGTCGGCGTGCCGGTCTTGCTCTGATGCGTGGGAGGGCCGTCCGTTCTCACGTATTGACTGATTTGATGCTGTGCAAGTTTTCGAATCACCCACGGGCCTAACAGCCAGCAGATCAAAAGGGCCGTGAGACTCGCATAGATCGTCCGAAACGTAATGTAGCGAAAGACGTTAAATACTGAAAAGGTTGTGTGAAGCGGATAGAATAAATCAAAAAGCATCTCGGATTCTCTACGGGTTCTTCCTCTGTTGTTTGGGATCGCACCCCATATCCAACCGGAGTCTATCAACCACCTGATCCATGGCCATGCGATGAGAACCTTTTACAAGGACCCAGTCTCCCGGCGCCAGCCGATCTTTGAGAACCTCAACGATCTGTTCCTTGGTTCCGGTGAACACTCTGCGGGGTGCCATGCCCGCGCCCACGGCACCTTCGGCCACCGTCGCGGCAAACTCACCGGTGGCGTAGAGACCGGACATGCCGGCACGGGCCGCCATGATGCCGATCTGCTTGTGGGCCCTTTGAGCATGTTCACCGAGCTCCAACATATCCCCGATGACCACGATACCCCTTCCCTGACTTTTCAAGGTTCCAAGGGTTTCAATGGCGGCGGCTACGGAGCCGGAATTCGCATTGTACGTGTCATTGATCAGATGTATTCCCCCTGAGAGGGTTGTAATTTCCATACGGCCCGGTAAAGAAACCGTTCCTTCCAGGCCTTTTTTCACGTCCTCGATCGACAGCCCGACCCGGTAGCCCACCGCAGCAGCCGCCAGGGCATTGTAGATCGCGCCCCTGCCGGGAATCTTCAGAGAGACTCGGACTGTTTCGTCATACCAGGAAAGATCAAAGGAGGAGCCTGCACGGGTTTGAGACAGGGGTGTGCCCCATACCTCTGCCGAACTCTGAATACCGAAGGTCACGACCCTGCCGGGAAACCGCTCCGCCAGCCTGCAAACCCGCTCATCATCGGCGTTCAATACAGCGATACGGTCTTGGCCAAGCACATCAAGGAGCTCGCCTTTGGCCTCCATAACGCCGTCGATATCCTTCACACCCTCCAGATGTCCCGCCTCTATGTTCGTAATGACGCCGATGTCCGGATCGGCAATCTCGGCCAGTCGGCGAATTTCACCAGGATGGTTCATAGCGATTTCCAGCACGGCCCATTCGCGCCTGTCGCTGAGGCTTAGGAGGGTCAGAGGCAGTCCAACGAGATTGTTGAAGTTACCGGGGGTCCTTAGGACACTGAAACTCTGGCTCAGGACCTCAGCGGTCATTTCCTTCGTTGTGGTTTTGCCGTTCGTGCCGGTGATGGCGACTACCGAAAGGCCGCTTTGCCTTCGACAAAAAGCAGCCAGGTCTCCCAGGGCCCTCAATGTGTCGGGCACGGCGATCCACAAGCCCTCCCCCGGGGAGATCGACGATGGACTCCTCACATACGCCTCAGCCACCAAGACACCCTGCGCGCCCCTGTCGACGGCCTGTTGCAGGAAGCTGTGTCCATCATACGTTTCCCCGGCAATCGCCACAAAAAGATCACCGGCCCGGGTCGTCCGGGAATCGGTGGAAACACCCTGACATTGCGTCCGTTCATGCCCGCTGACAAGACGGCCGCCCGTGGCTTTCAGGATATCTTCGACCGTCCACGGACCCGGATTATTGCTCATGTCCTTGCTATTCTCTCGTTACTCGTCATCATGACCTGTGTTGCGTCCCGGCACCAAGGACCAAAGGAATTCATCACGAAGACACGAAATTGTGTTTCTTCGTGTTTTCAGTTTTTCGTGATTTCGTGATTCTGTCCTTAAAAACGCTCCCAAGATGCTCCCTGCCTGACGTCTGTACGGTGCTCATCAATCAAGAGATCGCTTGCGCCATGTGCCGATTTCCTCTTGAGAGCCGTTGAAGCGCCTCTGCGGCTTCCACCCGGTCATCAAAGGGTCTCTGTGTACGGCCCATGATCTGATAGGTTTCATGTCCTTTGCCCGCGATGACCACGGTGTCTCCCGGCCTGGCCACACCTATCCCCAGGGCGATCGCCTTACGACGGTCCGGTTCAAGGATATAGCCCTTGGCCCTGAACCCGCCGGCCAGTTCATGTGATTCGTATCGGTGGGATTCCACGGCGGCGGTGCCCCGGACAATCTCTTCGAGGATCGCCTCCGGCCGCTCGGTCCGGGGATTATCGGAGGTCAGGACCGCAAGATCGCTGAAACGGCCTGCAGCCGCTCCCATCATGGGCCGCTTCTCCCGGTCCCGGTCCCCGCCGCAGCCGAATACCGTAATCAAACGACCGGAGGTAAGTTCTTCCAACGTACGCAATACATTTTCAAGGGCGTCCGGCGTGTGGGCATAGTCAACAAAGACGGCAAATCCCTGATTGTTCGGAACCCGCTCAAGTCGTCCGGGCACGCCGCTGAGGCCGGCGATGCCCTGTTGAATGGTTTCCAGCGGAACGCCGAGGGCCACGGCCACCCCGGTTGCAGACAGGATGTTGTAGATGTTGTGTCTTCCTACCAGTGAAGACGTGAAGTCATAATCGCCATCAGGCGTCCGGATCCGTCCGGAGACCCCGTTGACACTGATGTTGGTGTTTTCGGCCCGGATCTCACAGGCCTTTGAAAGGCCCACACGGAGACACCGAACAGAAATGTCGCCGCAAAGGGTTTTGCCTCTGGGGTCATCCCAGTTGATGACGGCGGCAGCCCGCTTCCGCTTTGACCCAACGCCCAACCGACTCACGCAAAGCTCCCTCTTGCAGCGCCAGTAGGTTTCCATGTCCTTGTGATAATCGAGGTGGTCCCTGGACAGATTGGTGAAGACACCCACATCGAATTCACAGAAGGCGACGCGATGCAGGTCGAGGGCATGTGAAGAGACTTCAAGGATAACATGGGTCGCGCCGCTGTCGGCCATCTCGCGAAGGAGCTTCATGAGATCAGCCGACTCCGGCGTCGTCACCGGACTCGCCCAGCGAAGCCCTCCGAAGCGGGAGTTAATCGTACCGATGACGCCGGCCTTGTATCCGCCCGCGTTTAGAATAGATTCTATCAAGTAGCTTGTTGTCGTCTTGCCGTTGGTGCCCGTGATGCCGATCATGCAAACATCTCGAAAGGGCTCCTCATAGAACGCCGATGAACTGGCAGCCAGTGCGAGGCGGGCATTCTCAACCTGAACCACGCTGACGGGCGGCGAGCCTGACCATGCTTTCTCTGTCATTACAGCGACCGCCCCTTTGTCGATAGCTTCCAAAATATAAGCGTATCCGTCACAACGATGGCCCGGGATGGCCACAAAAAGCCCGCCTGGTGTCACGGTGCGGGAATCATAGTGAATGGACTCAATAACCTGCTCCGGGGGCCCTGACAGATGCTTCACGGCCACTCCCTTCAAAAGAAGACTCAGCTCTAAAGCCGGGTTCGCCCTTTTCATGAGATTCTGGGCGCCTCCTCGGTTTCCTCCTGGGTTTTCTCTTTAGGATAATGAGTCTTGGGATCCGTCAATTCCGGAGTGGCCGATTCCGGAGCAATCTTCAAGTATCGAAAGGTCTCCTCGACGATGCGCTTGAATACAGGGGCGGCGACGACACCTCCGTAATGCTTCTTCTGAGGTTCATCGATCACGACGAGCGTGACAATTTCCGGATTTTCTACCGGGGAGAACCCGACGAACGAAGCCATGTACTTGTCCTCGGCGTACCCACATCCGGCAGGATCCGCTTTTTGTGCGGTCCCGGTCTTTCCGGCAACCGTGTAATCCCGCAGGGCCGCGCGAACCCCGGTGCCGCCCTTCTCCACGGTTCTCTCCATCATCCGTTTCAGATGCCGGGCATTTTCAGGCGAAATGACCTGTCGCAGGGGGGTGGGCGTCGACTCTTCAACCACATGACCCTTCGCGTCAGTGACTCGCTTCACCATGCAAGGTTTCATCAGAAGTCCATCATTTGCGATGGCCGAGACTGCAGCGCCGAGCTGCAAGGCCGACACGGCGACACCCTGTCCGAAGCAAATGGCTACGGTGTCGATGTTCGTCCAGTCCCGGGCGGGACGCAACCGGCCCGGTGTTTCCGCGGGCGAGTCAACGCCGAACCGCCCTCCAAAACCGAAGTCGTGGAGTTTCTGATAGAGATAAGCCGATCCAACCTTCTCCCCCACTTTGGCCGCACCAATGTTGCTTGAGTATTTCAGGATGTCCTGAAGGGAAAGTGTGTCATGGGGATGAACGTCGTGAACCACATTCCTTCCAATCCGATAAGAACCTTTTTCACAGTAAAACTCTGAAACCGGGGTGCAAAGGCCCGATTCCAGCGCAGCAGCGACAAGGAAAATTTTGAACGTGGAACCGGGTTCAAAAGAATCCGTGACCACCCGATTACGCCACGACCATCGCTCATATTGTCTGAAGGCATTGGGATTGAACCGGGGGAAATGGGCCATGGCGAGAATCTCTCCGGTCCCGGGCACCATCACAAGGGCGATTCCAGACTTCGCCGAGAAGGCTTTCACGCCTTCTGCAAGCGCTTCCTCGGCAATACACTGAATATTCTTGTCGATGGTCAGAACGAGATTGAGCCCCGTCGTCTCCTCGGAAGCAGAGGCGGGCGTGACGAAGCCCCGACCCAGAGCGTCTCTCAGGACAGTCCATGTCTCTTCCTCGCCCCTCAAAACATCGTCATGACGGGATTCTATGCCTGCGAGGCCCGTTCCGTCTGTCCCGCAGAAGCCGATGACCTGGGCTGCCAGGCTCTTCAGGGGATAGAAGCGGCGGCTCTCCGTCCGAAAACCGATGCCCTTGAGACCCAAGGCGTTAACGGCGCACACTTCTTCCGGATCAGCGTGCCTTTTGATCCAGACAAAGCTTTTGTCTGAACCCAGCTTCTCCAGCAGGGGTGCTCGCTTCAGTTTCAAAGCTCTCGAAAGAGCATCAGCCGTCGCTCTGGGGGAGCCGATGCGTCTTGGGTGGGCGCAGATGGACGCCACCTCGAGGCTCACGGCGAGCTCCGCGCAATTCCGATCATAGATGATACCCCGTTTGGGCTGGTCGCCAAAGGCCTTCTTGTACTGGTCTTCCGCCTTTGACTGAAGCCATTTGCCTTCCAGGACGTGTAATTGAAAGGCCCGCCCGAGCATGAGAGTGAGGCAAAGACCTAAAACAGATCCCACCAGAAGGACCCGAAAACGAATCCACTTGAACGGATTCGGTTTTCTTCCAACCGGGCCTGTCATGGGACCACCACAACCTGCTCGGAATCGGGCATGACAAGTCCCCGTTCACGGGCTATCTGTATTATCCGCTCGGGAGATCTCAAGTGGGCCTCCTCGACCTTGAGCTTTCTGTGAAGCTCCGTGAGCTGCTGACATTCCTCCGTAGCCTGCGCAATCTCGTAACCCGTCGTCACATATTGCACTCTGCACCACGTGTAGACGAGGGCCTCCGCCAGAAGCATGACCATCAGCGCAACCCAGATGGCGGTCCGAGGATGTCTTTCCTTTGTGGCTTTGTCTCCTTTCATGATCCCTCCTCTCTAAGGCGTTCTGCCGCCCTCAGCTTGGCGCTTCGGGCCATAGGATTTGCCTGGATTTCCGCTGGCGTGGGTCGAAACGGGCGCTTTGTCAGCAGGGTGATCTGGGGCCTTCTTGCACACACACACTGAGGCAATTCAGGCGGACATGTACATGCCCGCGCAAGGGCCCTGAAGCGCTCTTTGACCATGCGGTCTTCAAGGGAGTGAAATGTCAAGATGCAAAGCCGTCCCCCCGGATTGAGCAGATTGACGGCCTCGTTTAAGAACACCTGTAATGCGGCCAATTCTTGGTTGACTGTAATTCGCAACGCCTGGAAGGTACGCGTTGCCGGATGGATTCGCCCCCGCCGATAGCGCACCGGAATTGCCCGCTCGACGATTTGGGCCAGTTGACGGCTGGTTTCAATTTTTTCCCGGCGTCGGGCATTCACAATGGCCTTCGAGATTCGAGGGGCCCACGACTCCTCTCCGTACCGGGCGATGATCTCCGTCAGCCTTTTCTCCGGTAGCTTGTTTACCAACTCCGCTGCCTTCTGACCCTCCTCGGGATTCATACGCATGTCCAGAGGCTCGTCTCGCATGAAGCTGAAACCGCGCCCGCTTCCCGCGAGTTGATGCAGTGAGATGCCAAGGTCGAGCAAGATTCCGTCAACCTTGCCCGTGTGCAGTCGTGAAAGAATCTGTGGCAGATGGGTGAAATCGTCGTGAAAGATCTGAATGTTCGGGCTATATGTGTCGAGGAATGTCTTGCAGTGGTTAACGGCATCCGGATCTCGGTCAATCCCGAGCAGTAAACCGTCCGGCGCGATGGCCTCCAAAATAGCTTGAGCATGGCCACCCCCCCCCAAGGTGCCATCCACGTATATCTTTCCCGGTGAGCAGTTGAGACAGGTCACGATCTCTTTGACCATGACGGGGACATGGCGATATGGCGGCATGACACACTCACCTTAAAGTCCCAGTGATCCGATCTCGTTCCTCAGGTCTTCATTCTTCAAGTCATCTTGCAGTTTCTTGTCCTCTCGGTCCCACCCGTCCTTATCCCATATCTCGAAGTGATCCAGCACCCCGACAAGCACAACCTCCTTGTTCAGAGCCGCACTCTGCCGAAGGCTTGGCGGGATCAGAATTCGGGATTGCTTATCAAGCAAACACTCGTGGGCACCACCAATGAAAATCCGCCGAAAGCGGCGCATGTGTTCACCCTTCTGAGCAAGGTTCAGAATGCGCCCTTCAATCTTTCGCCATTCTTCAATGGCATAGCAGCATAGAGCCCCGTCCATCTGGGAGACCATAAACCCGTTCACGCTGCTCTGCTTCAGCACATCGCGAAAACGTGTCGGAACAATCAGACGGCCTTTTGCATCCAGGTTGTGAAACGACGTACCTCGAAACATATTCTCACCCGGCGGCTCTACTTACATCCACTTTACTCCACTTATTGGTGGTAATATAGATTTGACATGCCCATGTCAAGAAAAAAATGTAACGACAGTGATTATTTTATGAATAATTAACGGGATTTAAAATTGTGGACGCAGGATTTTGGAGTGTGGTGTTTTGTGGGTGAAATAGGCCATACTACATGCGGTAGCCCCGCTGTTGAAGTCCACTATATAGACACCGTGAAGCATTGCTCCTGTTCTTGATACCGAGCCTCGGGAGCGGAGGGACTCAAAAGCCAGAGACGATCACCGTCGCGGTTGATAACGCCGAACCATGCGTTTGTGCTCGGCGAGGGTCCGCGAAAATTGGTGGGAGCCGTCGTTCTTGGACACAAAGTAGAGGTACGACTCGCCGGATGGATAGAGCACAGCCTCAATGGCAGCCCGGCCGGGATTCCCGATGGGTCCCGGCGGCAGAGCGCTTATCTGGTAGGTATTGTAGGGTGTAGGCGTCTCAAGGTCTTTCCGCGTCAGATTTCCATCAAAGTCCTTGATGCCATAAATGACCGTCGGATCGCTCTCGAGCCGCATGCCCCGTTTCAGGCGATTCATGAACACCGCGGCAATCAGGGCCCGTTCGTCCGGCTTTCCCGTCTCCTTTTCCACGATGGAAGCAAGGGTTACGATCTGGTGCACGGTGAAGCCCATGGCGTGAGCCCTGTCCGCCCACGAAGGCAAAAAAATGGAAAAAAAATGGGCAACCATTGTTCGTATCACCTCCTCAGCGGTTACGCCTCTGGGGAAGTGGTATGTTTCGGGAAAAAGATACCCCTCAAAGGTCGGCCCCTCGACACCGAGCGCCTGCATCAGGACGCGATCCGAAGCCTTCTCCAGAAAGGCGTCCCGCGACACGAGGCCGGCCTCTTCCAAAATCTCGCTGATTCTGAAAAGGTTGGATCCCTCGGGAATGAGGACTTTATGCAAAAGAATCCTGCCACGCACCAGGGTATTCAGCATGGCGCGCGGGGTCATGGATGTTGAAAGTCGGTATTCACCGGCCTGGACCCGCCGGTCATCCCCCGTAAGGGCCGCAAGCCATCGGAATCGGTTTGGCGCCGTCACCAGACCGGCCTCCTGCAATTGCGCGACCGTCTCTGAAAAGCTCTGGCCTGGTTTTATCCAGACCACCGCGAGTGTTTCAGACCCCCCCACCGGCTTTGTAGCATACCGGTAAAGGGATACGGCCGCACCGGCCATGACCGCACACAGACTCAATAGCCCCAGGCCTATGATAATAGCCGTCCTCATTTCTCTTCAGGCTATTACAGCAGTTCTCATCAACAGGTTTTCCCTATCCTCTCTTATGTATGCTTTTTCGGCTGCTTGAGATCCATTTTGCCTATCACATCGACTTTGATGACGTAGTCATTCTCGGCGACCCGGCCTGCCTTCATGGCACCATCAAGTTCTTTCCTGCTAAAAAAATCAATGACGATGTCACCACCCTGATCGTCTTTCCCCCGAAAAAACAAATATCGCTTTGCACCCTTGAAAATTCTCCCCATGATTCACCTCCTCTACCACTTCTCCTCGTCATCTCCAGGCTCTGCAAACACCACGCCCTCCCCCGGATAGACCGTGCGCTCCTCGAGGGGCGTGGGGCTCGCCGGCTCAGGCCAATATCCTGATTGTGGTTCAGGGCCTTCCCGTGCGATGTGGCTTGGCCTTTTGTCCCTCATTTGCGGATGCCTTCTAATGTCCACCTCAGACACGGGCGCGCTGAACTCAATGGCGATGTTGTTTGGATCAAAGGTGTAGATGGAATGAATGAACCCGTGATTCACGACCTCGGAAACCCAGACCTCGGCCGCCTCCAATTTATCTCTGAGCTCCCACAGATCCTCGTCGCTTTGCACCTCGAACGAAACATGGTCGAAAGCAAAGGGGCCCTTGACAGGCACGCCGTGATCCTTTTCCCGCACCTTCTCCACGTCGGGCCACTCAAAAAAAGCGATCATGTCGTGCCCCGATATTTCAAAAAAATAGTGCCTGTATCCCGGTCGCCCCAAGCCTGCCACCAGACGCATCCCCAGCAAATCCCGCCAGAACCGGAGGGTCCCATCCATGTCCCCTGTGACCATAGCCAAGTGATTGATTCCCGTGTATCGCGCCATCGCCTCTCCCCGGAAAGGTCTATTGCTTGTGTGTCTCCACGTTTTCTACCCTACAATGGCGGCCAGGACTGCAGTGCCCAGGCACAAAACGGCAACGCCCCATACTCTGTATGCCTGGTCGGAAGCGTCAAAATACCAGTCGACGATTCTTCTTACCTTTTCGCGGGGCCCGAAGAGAAGCAGGAGCCCCTTTGCGAGCCCAAGCAGTCCAAGAATAGTAATAAACGTCGCCTGCGAACTCGAGGATGCCGCGAGCAAGAACAGAACCCCGCCGGCCAATGCCAAAGGGCTGAAGATTCTGTGATCCATCGCTTTCAGCCTTGCCATGTACGGCTCCCTCAAAATGCGAATTGCAAAGATCATCAACGTGCCGGCCATGACCCATATCAGGCCCATGGCAAATAGATACCATTTCATAGCAAGCCTCCGCCTTTCTCACTGGTGCCCATCAAGATCAGCCCACCGCAAACTCGGCCGCAACAAACGTATGATCTGAAGGCTTGGCCGACAATCTTGGGCCAATATCGATCCATGCCCGGGTCGACTTTTCCGCCAAGGACGGTGTAGCCCAGATGTGATCAATCCGCCAACCAAGGCCCCGCTTTACAGCGCTTGGGACACGATAATCCCAGAACGTATACATCTGCTCTCGTGGTTCATGCTTCCGAAATACATCCACGAATCCCCATGCCTTGACCGCGGCAAGCCGCTTGTGTTCCTCCGGATGAAATCCCACGCTTCCTGACAGTTTCTCGGGATCGAACACATCGATACGCTCGGGCGCCACGTTGAAGTCCCCGACCCATAAAAGAGGCATGTCCGGAGTGAAGTGTTTTTCGAAATAATCTCGTAAGCGTTCAAACCACCGAAGCTTGTATTGGAACTTTCCCGACCCGGGCGCATAGCCCTGGGGCACATAAGTATTCACAATGGAGATGCCCTCGATGGCCACTCTCATCAGCCTCGGTTCTTCCCTCGAATCTCCGTCTCCGAACCCGAAAAATACGCTTTGCGCGGGTTCCTTGCTTAATATGGCTACGCCGTTGTACGCCTTTTGTCCACAAAAGGCACAATGGTAGCCCAGAGCTTGGAAGGGCTGACACGGAAAATCAACATCCTGCACCTTGGTTTCCTGGATACACAGGATATGAGGTGATTCCTTTGACAGCCACGCCAATATGACAGGAAGGCGGGCCCTGATCCCGTTGGCATTGAATGTGGCAATTTTCATCGTGCTGAAACGCTGAGCCCTTGGAAAAACGTTCACAAGTGTGTCGTTGCGTATTTATCACTCAAGCTTCGCACCCTGTCACTGGCTTCAGGCATTGTCTGTTTTAGCTTCATGGCCAGAGTCTGGTGAGAACTCGCGGCCAGTGAATTCGCTGATCTCGGCCTCCAATGCCTTTAGAGGGTCTGCATAGATGCCTGCAGGAAATGGCTGGAGGCCTGCGTTCAGCGAACCCACTGGCCGCTCTCAAATACTTGAGCGATGAGAGTATTTTTTGCTCAAGTCAAGAAGTTAGCGCGATGGATGATCAGTTACGTCATCGCGCGCTGTCTGAATGCCTTACGGGTCGTTAAGAAAGAACAGCTTGCCTCTTTTATCGTCATGACATCAAAGAAAAACCAGAGGCATTCTATTTCCTTAATTTTATATATGTTTCCTGGTCTTTCTGGTACGAGCCGTTAGGCATGAGTTTGCACGGTGGCGTGACTGATTATCCATCGTGCGGAATCAGAAGAAAAACTCCCCGACGGCTAAAGCAACTTTCCTCAACTTTTGAACGTTACCAATATTTTTTCTTCAGTCGTGTCCCGTGTGTATGATAGGATCCTGATTGAGCGAAAAAGGTTTACGCCCGTTCAGCGTGGCAGTATACAGCACCAATGCTCATTCATGCAACCATTACCGGGGGCTGGGCAACAGGCTAGATAGTGCCCATCCACGAGTCTCAAAGAGAACTGGCTTGTGTCCAATTCAAAAATGACCAGTTTTTTCGACGAGCAAGGCTGCGGAGAACGCTGCTCATCGGAAAAAGGGCCATTTATGGATGGACACTAGATATCATCAGCAGGTTCCGATAGGGCCAAAGGAGGAGGTTTTGAGCGGCGATGTGACTGCAGTGGACAGTCAGAAAAAGGACTGGCTCAAGGTCTTTGGAACAATCTTGCTGGCTGCGGGCGTCGGTGTATGGATTGTTTATGCCGTCCTGCATTTTGCGATGGGTCTGGATGTGACCGGACGGCAATTCTTGCCGTATCACCTGGCCGGGGTTATTCCGGGGGCAGTCCTTCGGCGCCATCGGTTCTTCAGAAACATCCTCAGGCATCTTTATCCTTGAGTGCCGCCGGTCCTCCGCCCGTGCTCACATCAATGCCGTTTTGCTGAAAAAATATCTTGAGTATTCTCGCGGTGGCACCCCAGATCAGGTGGTCGCCGTATGAGATGCAGTGAGCCTCCCGGGTCCCATGCTTCGAATCAAAGCAACGGCGATGCCATTTTCCGGGATCGGAGAGAAACTCAACGGGCACCATGAGAATCTCCGCCACCTCACGGCCGTTCGGCTGAAAAGGGTAGGGATAGGGGATCAGCCCTACAAAGGTGTGAATGAGAAAGCCGGACGTGATCGTCTCCACGGGCTTCAGGGATCCTATGATCTCCACATCCTGTGGCCGCAGGCCAATTTCCTCGTAAGCCTCTCTCAGGGCCGTGAACAGCAGGGTGTCGTCACCCTCGTCCCGGACACCCCCGGGAAACGAAATCTGGCCCTTGTGGGCCCTGACGGTTTGGGTCCTCTTGGTGAAAAGGATTTGGACCTGTGCCTCCTTTTGCAGCAAGGGAAAAAGCACGGCGGCCGGCACGAGATTCCCGGGGGGCGGGCTCTCAGGCGATGGGGCGTTCAGGCTTTTTCGGATACGATCCAATTCCATGACCTATTCATCTCGCTCCCCGCGAAGCGGTAAAATAAGGAATGCGCGTTCTTATGGTAAGGAATAGACGGCCCCCCACGCTTTCTCAAAGGCATCTCTCTGGTCGCGAAAGGCGACAATCCGGTCCCGGAGTTCTCGAATCCTAACTTTGTACGCGCGACCCGCATAATCGGTCCTGGTGTATTTGCCCCGTTCAAAAAGTGCGGCCTGTTCTCTGTCCAGATCGCCGCGCTCTTTCTCGAAAGAGGCCCTTAAGTCTTTCAATGCCCGGGTGTCAGAAGAATCATCGGGTGGCGGTCCGTGGAAGGCTTCCCAGTCTCTTTCAAAGGCTTCTCGTGCTTGCTGATGTTGAACCATCCTCCGGTGCAGCGCCATCAAATCACGGTTAACAACCCGAATATAGCTTTCGATTCTCATTTCCTGGACTTTTTGCAGAAGCTCGTCTTGTTCCCTCTCGAGCTGACGGCGTTCCTTGTCCAACTCATTTTTTGTGGCCTTCAAGGATTCAAGCACCGCCGGGTCCTTTTTTTCTTGATTAGGCTCAGGCACCGGTTCGGGCGCTGCGGCCTCGGCCTCTCGGCTGACTGCGGGTTCTTTCACCGGCTCGGCTTCCGGAACAACAGGGCTTTTTGTTTCCGGCAACCTGGTGACTTGTGATCGCTGATCTTCAGGAACATCCGCCAGATTGTCTGTGAAATGCGTGAGGCCGTCTTTGTCTTTGTACATGTAAAGCTCGGCCCGGCAGAGACCGGGCAGGACAAAGACGAAAAAAGCGACCATCAAGAAAAGTGTGTGCAAACCGGATACCTTCATTTGCGGAATTAGCCGGACCCTGAATATGAAATGCTTTGTTCCAAGCATCATCTCAGATCTCCCTGATTTCTTCCACCCCGGTCTCGATCGGTTCCAGTTCTTTTTCCCGTCCCAACGACCGCAACCTTTCCCGGAGCTTCTCCAGCTCCTCGCGGATCTTCGGCACGACCTCTTTTTGCATCTTCTCCTGGACCGATTTACCGGACCGTTTCATTTCTTCGGTAAGACGCGTCAGTTCTTCCTCAAGCTTCTTGTATTCTTCACTCTCCGGAAGGCGTTTCAACCCGTCCAAAAACTGCTCAAAGTTTTTCTGCAGGCCCTGCAGGCCCTCCTCGAGTCCGCCTGAAGCCTGGCCGAAAACGGTGGAAGATTTTGTTGATCCATCAACCGTCACACCATCTTGCAAAGGGGCTCCACCCGTCCTCGTCTGAATCATCTCAACAGCCTTCTTCCCCTCGTCTTCGGGATCTGCGGTGATAAAGAATTTCGAGTATTCCGTCGCGACGCCCGAAAAACTTTTTCTGATCGATAGGTCAGCCACATAGGGACCACCGGCGCTGGAAGACACCGCGGACACGGTGCCTATCTCATTCTGCTCAAGCAGGACCCGGTTGCCTTCTTGAAGACCTTGAATATCATCATAACGGACGCTGATGTGAAGACCGCTCTCTTTACATCCGAAAAAAAACAAGGGCAAAATCAACAGGGGCAAGATCCTTTTGGCCATACGCACTCTCCTTGGAACGCTATGATCGCGGTTTATGCCTCCCGCAGCCCTCTTTATGCGGAATCCCCGCTTAAGCCGAACCGCTGCAGAGGGTCTGACTGGCATCGGGAAGGGTTTACGGAACGCACCAACGCAGCTTTTGACGCCCGCTGGATCAATTACAGGGCCTTGTATCTTCTGAGAACTTCACGGATATAGTCTTTAGTCTCCGCAAAAGGCGGAACGCCCCCCCAGCTCTCCACCCTCCCTTCTCCAGCATGATAGGCCGCCAATGAAAGCTCCAGCCTGCGATGAGACGGGAACTGCAATGACCATTCATTGAGCAGGTAGCTGAGAAATTTTGCACCGCCCTCGATATTGTCTTCCGGATGGAAGGGCCTTCGAACGCTAAATCTCTCACAGGTTGCGGGCATCAACTGCATCAGTCCCAGCGCCCCTTTATGGGAAACGGCCGATGGATTGAAGGCTGATTCCACTTCAATAACCGCCGTCAAGAGACCCGCAGGAACACAATACTTCTCGGACGCTGCCCACACAAGCTGCTGAATCTTCTCCCTTGCCCCCCTTTCGTCAGGCTTTTGAAGAAGGGTCCACCTGCGGGAAACCCCGCAACTGGTGAGGTCGGCCCCGTTGGCCCTTTTCATGGTCACAGAAGCCAACTGGGGCAAGAAGTCCCGGTAAGTAAAAATGTGAAACCAGCCGACGTTGCCCACAGGGGATGGCTTTTCCTCAGCCGTCAGCTCAAACTTCAGGGTAACCTCCTTGCCAATCTGACGTCTGCCGAGATATTTGGACCACACATAGGCTTTCGCCACCAGCTTGTGTTCACCGACCGTATTTTTTCCGCCCACTGAGAGACTGGTGCTCTTCCCGGGATATACGGTGCACAAGCCTTGCTCGTCTATCCTCAAATCCAACTGAAAATCCGGTGTCTCATTGATAATACCCACGTTGGCGTGCTCAATGTCTTGGGCCTTTGCCTCGGCCCGGGGAAGGAGAAACAACAGGGAAACGAAGAACATCGCAACAGAGAACACGAACCGATATTTAAGCATACCACATGTCATCAAGATGAACCTTCTGAAAGCAAATCAAAGCGCGGTCGTCCCGCAAGCGGTTACGTTTGCCTGCCTGTCCATAAAATGATAGCGTAATTTGATTCCAAACAGAAGCAGAAAATGCACCAAACAGAAAGGGCCCGAAGATGGAGACGAACCGGCATTGGCCCTGGTTGCTGTGCTTGTGGGTCTTTATGGTTTCGGGCTGCGCCACGCCCTGTGCCCCTCAAACGCCTTTATACGCTGATAGACCGGGAGCGTGTCGGGCATTTCTGGGGTCCCTGGACCAAACGGTCAAAGCAGACGGGGTGAAAGATGATGCCAGCTTCTCTGTGCCCTGCTTTCCTTATCTGCGTTGTAATCGTTTCCTGTCCGCCTTAAAGATGGATTTGAAAAATTTTGAGCAACGGGAGTATTGGCTTGAATGGATGCAGCAGTTGGATCTTGAAGCAAGACAACGAGAAATCAACAACCTGTCGGACCAGGCGATCCGGTCTCTGCATTTGGACGGATCACAAAAGCCGGATCGAAAAAGATTATACGGCGAGGCAGTTGCCTGTTCAGATCAGTTATTCACACAGGATCAAACCCGTCCCGGGTTCTATGGTTCTTTATATCCGCACGCGAGTGTTCCGGATGAATATTCCTTTTTCATGCGGGCCGCCGGGCTCTATCCTTTAGCGTCCGTTCCTGTGACCATTGTGACCGCAAAGGTCCGAAAAGAGATCCGATCATGGTTTGATTTAAAAAGGGAAGACCTTAAAATCACCGGAGAGCTGACGCCTTACGCCCCTCACGATGAAGTTTTCCTAGACTCCCGGGAGATTGAGAATATCATCGATGAGGCATCGAGAAACCCCTTGGGCGTTCCACGGCTCAATGCGACCCAGAAGCAAAAACTTGTCGCGCATTTTGCTCCTATTGTGATTCAGGACCTGGCCGCCGCATATGATGAATTTGGCAAGGTTGTGTGGGAGGGAGATTCTTTGGCAATCGAACCGGCTAACTCCACGGTTTACTACTATATATCTCACGCCTTTTTAAAAGGAGAACCGATACTTCAACTCAACTATGTCATCTGGTATTCCGCACGGGACGGCAATAATTCACCCTGGATGGAGCGGGGCTCTTTGGACGGATTGACGCTTCGAATATCTCTGGACCAGCAAGGCAAGATCTTCATGGTGGATGTAGCAAACAATTGCGGATGTTATCATTTTTTCTCGCCAAAGAGAGAAAGGGTCCTGCGCGTAATTTCCAAACGATTCGGACTTGATCCTTTCGTGCCTCAGTGGCTTCCAGAGATCCCTTCTGAAAAGCGTCTGGCGATCCGGGTCAATTCAGGGTGGCATCAGGTGCAACGGCTCCTCGCTGCTTCTTCTCAAGCCGATGCTGCGCGCTACATGCTGATTCCGTACCAGGCTCTGGAGGCCCTTCCTCGCGATGATGATCACAGTGAAAGCATGTTCGATTCCGAAGGAATAGCCAAAGGCTCAGAAAGGATAGAGCCTTTTATTCTTTTTTCCATGGGCATCCCCTCGGTGGGAAGTATGCGCCAGCGCGGCAGCCATGCCATTGAGTTGTCTGGCCGGGCCCATTTCGACGATCCTTATCTATTCGATCGCAATTTCATCTTCAAGTAGTCCGGACAGGCCATTTTCGGCCCCGGTGCGGCGTGGGGCTGCGGCCTCAAAGAGGCTATTGATCACAGGTTCTATTTTAACGACTTTGATTTTTGGGGTCCGACCTACTGGGGGTAGGGTATTCGTCACAATGACGGCCTTTATGGGGGATGCCTGGAGTCTTGTGATCGCGTCCATTGAAAACACCCCGTGTGTGGCAACGACATAGACATCTCTCGCGCCACAGGCTTTCAGCAGCCTGGCAGCACCAATGATGGTGCCCCCGGTATCTATCATGTCATCTACGATGATAGCGTGATGACCTTTCACGTCACCTTCCAGGTTGAAACTTCTGACCTTGCCTGAGCCGAGTCTTTCCTTTTGAATACAAGCCGTCTCAGCATTCATGAGCCGGGCCACCGCCTGGGCCCGTTCAACGCCCCCGCGATCCGGAGCCACAATGACCGGATTCTTGACCCTTGCCAGGGCCTTGGAAAAGAGATCGACTGGAATGACGTTTTCGAATCCAAGAAAGCGCTTGAGTCCTGCACTATGCACGTCCATGACATACGTCTTTTCAAATCCTGCGGTTTGTAAGATTTGACAGACGATCTTTGCCGTGAAGGGCTCCCGGTCATCCGGCTTGTCTTGCCTCGCATAGGCAAAGTAAAGGATAACGAGTTGCACCCTGGATCCCTTCCGCTTCAACAGGTCCGCAGCAATCAGAAGCTCAAGAAGACTGTTCGCATCCGGCAAGACCGAGCCAACGAGAAAAACATTTTCCCCTGCCACATCATCAGAAATGACAATCCGCATTTCTCCCGATGGGAATTCCTTCAAATGCAATTTCTTGCGGTTGCCTCGAATCCCTTTGATGTGTCTCGCTGATGTGGCTAACAAGTATGTCATCTAACGACCCACCTGAGATGGAATCCATTTACGAGAATTTGAGGGGGATACGCTGAAATGAAATAGACCGTAACGTGCTAAAGGCAAGGAGTCGCTTCGCGGGCGAGGGCGGGCCCGCCACCGGATATGTTGCCATTCCCTCGAAAGAAGGTCCGGACCAAACCAGGCGGATTCTGCCTGTCTCTCAGCCTTTATCCTGAGCTATCCGATCAGCGACAGGGCATCCACCTGTTTCATTCAACAAGAAAAAGCGCTGGATTATCTCTTGCGCTTTAAGAGTTCATCCATCTTGTGGTTGATCTGGCGGATCTGGAACTGCATTGCCAAGACCATGACCAGGAGAAACAAGACAATAATCAACGAAATGGTCGAGATACCCATCAATAGATCCTCCTTCGGCTTTTGCTGGTTCAGTACCCCTGGGACCTTTATCTTTGCACCGGCGAAAAGTCAAGAAAAATTGAGCTCAAGCTGTTTTGAAGCACCCACGTGTAGTAAAGAATCCACGCCCATCGAAGATCCCGCTATGCTGGGAAGGACCTGGCTTTTCAGGTTAAGTAGACCCGCCGGCCTTCATCGTGGCTGCCGATACGGAGCAGGCACCTTTTCACCGTCAAGGATTTTTCGCATGCGGTCACGTTCAGCCTGCAGCTGCCGAAGCGCTTCCCTTAACCCTTGGCGTTCATGCAACGGCGCGGACTCAATCGCTGCCTCCAGCCTGTCAACTTCCTGCTGAAGCCGGTAGAGTTCTTTTGCGATCATTCGAATAGGCATGATGTGTATTCACGTTGGTTTGAACCTGAATCTAATATACAACCATTTCCATGTCAAAGAGAAGAACAATTGCATCATCCTCAAAACGCTGATACAGTCATTGCCCGTTCAATGAAGCTCCCCGCCGCAACGCGGGGTATCGTAATTATCATGCCCCCTCATCGCCTCCCTCGTCGCCTGAGCGAGAGCGATGGCGGGCAAGCTTAACCCAGAACCAAAAGAAGAAACTATCACGAAGGCACGAAGTTCTTTTATTTTCTTTTCCTGTTTTCAATCTTTCGTGTTTTAGTGATTATCTGTTCAAAGTTGCCTCCAAAAGAGCACTGATTGTAGAATACGCAACCCCGCCGCCCCGCTTGAACGGGATCTCAGCTTTGCTCCGACAAGCAGCGAGGTATTGAAAATTTAATAAATAGCGATCGACAAGAAGGAGACCCTATGACGACATTGACTTTCTTGGGTGCCACCGGAACCGTGACCGGTTCCCGCTTTCTCCTGGAAACTCAGGAGAAGAAACTGCTGATTGATTGCGGGCTGTTTCAAGGACTCAAGCAGAATCGTCTCAGGAATTGGGACCCTTTCCCAGTATCACCTGCGGAGATTGACCGCATCTTTCTGACCCACGCGCACATTGATCACAGTGGCTACCTGCCTCGATTTTCAAGGCAAGGCTTCGACGGCAAGATTCATTGCACTTACGCCACACGCGATTTGTGTGAGATCATGTTGCGGGACAGTGCCCACCTTCAGGAGGAAGATGCCTACTGGGCTAACAAAAAAGGGTTTTCCAAACACAGGCCCGCCCTGCCCCTTTATACCACAGAAGATGCGGAAAAAGCTCTGTCCCGGTTTGCGCCTCTCTATTATGAACAGGACATGTTTGTTACGGATCAGCTCAGGATAAAATTCAAGGATGCGGGGCATATATTGGGTTCATCTTTCGTAGACGTCAAGATCGGTTCAAATCCTAAAGCAAGAAAAGTGTTGTTCAGTGGCGATCTTGGAAGACCGGAAAGGCCGATTCTTCGCGATCCTGTGCAGGTGTTCGAAGTCGATTATTTGATTCTTGAGTCAACGTATGGCAATCGGCTTCACGACACGACGCCCCCCAAGGAAGAGCTTGCTCGAGTCATTAATTCAAGTCTGGAGCGGGGCGGCGTATTGGTCGTTCCTTCTTTTGCCGTGGGCCGGACCCAGGAACTCCTCTTCACGATAAGAGCACTGGAAGAAGAAAATGAAATCCCATCCGTGCGCGTTTATGTGGACTCACCCATGGCCATCGACGTTACGGAGGTTTTCGAGAGACACAAAGCAGACTACGATATAAAAACACGAATGCTGGAGCTCACAGGAACACGCATTTTACAACCCAAGCAGATTCGGTTTACCAGAACCAGGGATGAATCAAAGCGTATCAACGAAGAAAAGCGTGGCGCTATCATTATCTCTGCAAGCGGCATGGTAACGGGAGGACGCATTCTGCACCACCTGGAGTACCGGCTACCCAACCCGCAAGACACGGTCCTGTTCATCGGATACCAGGGGGAGGGAACGCGGGGCAGGACTATTGTCGAGGGAAATCCGAGCGTCAAAATCCATGGTACCCAGATCCCCATTCGGGCGACGATTGAGACGATATCCGGTTTCTCTGCCCACGCAGATTATAACGAGACCCTGGCATGGTTGGTCGGTTTTAACCGTCCTCCCTTGAAAACATTTATCGTGCACGGGGAACCGGCAGCGTCCAGCGCGCTGGCGGAAAAAATTGAAAAAGTCTTGGGCTGGGAGGTGTTCATTCCCGAATTCCAGGAGACCGTCGATTTGGAGTAAAGAATCCGTGCCCGTTATGCGGGGGAGGATTTGGCTTTGAATAGGCTGGAGTATTGGAGTTGACCGGCTCCGGGGTATGGTGTATGAAAATTTGTCTGTTGGATTTGGACGCACCGGACAAGTCCTCCGAAAAGAGTTAATTTCGGAAAGGAGCTTGAGGATTTTGACTGGCCAGAAGAAAGACAGCCTCTTGGCACAAATACGATTCGCTTACAAGAAACCAATCGTTCTGGGAGAATATTCTCATAAGGAGGGGAAGAAGCTGGAATATTGGATAGACCGCTTCATCGACGAAGAGGTCAGTCTGTACAGTCTTGCAAACATAGCCCACGTATTCAGTGACAGGGAACGGGCTGTGAAGCTGCTGTTGCTCTATCTGGAAGAACAAGGCGTCGTCGATGATAGCGGGGTTCGCTCCGAAGAGAAGTCCACGCTTCGGGCCATGTTAAAGGGGTAAGGCCTCCTCCCCACGCCCAGTGTCACACGCTTTCCAATAACGAGTCCTCACCTTTTTTCGCTGTGTCATTCAAATCCATCCTGCCCTTTCTTGCATCGGTTCGTTTTTTTCGATAGAGTGTCTCTCCCTTAACGATTCTTAAGGCATTCAGATCCCGCCGCTGGGGGAGGCGATGACGTGACTGATCATCCATCACGGCCTACGGCCATGTCCTGCAATGCTCTGTGCAAACCCGTAAAGGCATTGGAGGCCGGGATCAGCGAATTTACGGCCGCGAGTTCCCGCCGGGCTCCGGCCCCGAGGCTAAAACAGACAACGCCTTAAGCCAGCAACAGGGTGGACAACTTGAGCATCTTATCTGACAAGGATTTTTCGATGGACAAAGGCGCTGAGCCGGGCTTGAACAAATGGCTCGTTTTTATGCTTGTTGCAGGCGGCATTTTCATGTCCACCCTCGACAGCAGTATTGTCAACATTGCCCTCCCCACAATCATGGCTGATTTTTCCGTGACTCTTTCCACCGTGGAGTGGGTCCCGATGATCTACCTTCTGACGATCTCCTCTCTTTTACTCAGTTTCGGGCGTTTAAGCGACATCAAGGGAAGGCGATGGGTTTATACTTGGGGCCTGGTTATCTTCTCGACGGGCTCATTATGTTGCGCCCTCGCCCGGAATGCGGCGTGGTTAATCAGCGCACGCGCCTTTCAGGGGATAGGTGCGGCCATGATCATGGCATGTACGCCGGCCCTGGTGGTCGACACCTTCCCTGCTTCGGAACGGGGAAAGGGACTTGGTATGGTGGGTACCGTGGTGGCCGCCGGCTTAACCACGGGACCTCCTCTCGGGGGACTACTGATCGACCTTTTTTCCTGGCGGTTCATCTTCTTCATTAACGTGCCCATCGGCATCTTAACCGTGTACTTTATTACCAAATTGCTCAAGGGGAGCCAGGCTGACTCTACGGCGGAGGAGTCTTTTGACTGGCCGGGCGCGGGGCTTTTGATGCTCTCTCTATCATGCTTCTTACTGGCCTTGAGCCATGGCTACGATTGGGGGTATTTATCCTATCAGACCCTCTCCCTGTTGGTTGTCAGTGCTTTGGCCACGGCCGCCTTCATCCGAACGGAAACCAGGGTGCCTCACCCTGTTGTGGAGCCTTCCCTCTTTTCTATCCGCCTTTTCACGCTCCCTATTCTCAGTGGGGTCACGTTGTTTATTTCACTTTTTACCGTCGTTTTTCTCATGCCCTTCTACTTGATGTATCCCTGCGGGTATGCCGTTGACAAGGTGGGACTCTTCATGGTGGTCCCTTTTATCTTCCTGTTCTTCATTGCCCCCGTGTCGGGATTTTTGTATGACAGGCTGGGCTCACGAATACTCTGCACGATAGGCATGAGCATATTAGCCACGGCTCTTTTTGCACTTTCCTGCCTCAGTGGCCGGGAAGGCGCCTTTCCCATTGTGTGGCGACTGGCGCTTGTTGGGCTTGGGGCCGCTCTTTTTCTTCCCCCTAACAGTTCCGCGGCAATGACAGCCGTCCCGCAGCGGCGGCGCGGAATCGCTTCGGGCACCGTGGCCGCGGCCAGAAACCTGGGGATGGTCATGGGCGTTGCCTTGACCGGGGCCATATTCAATACCACTTTCCATGTCTTAAGCGGGGGACTCAGCCTGACGGCCTATCGCCCCGAGCTCTCATCGGTCTTTATGTCTTCCTTTCGCTATGCCATAGTGGCGGGCGGCTTTTTTGCCGCCGTGGGGGCAATACTGGCCTTTTTTCGCGGACCGGAGAACAGGGTCGGAGCGGGAAGCCGAGCTGATTGACAAAGCTATTGCCCCCAATTACTCTCGAAAGGCAATTTCTGTTTTTCTGTTGGGAATGAAAAACGCCGAGTGGAGGACCGATGACTCAAGAAAACGATATGAAAACCTGTCTTAAAGGCCATTTTCTTATTGCCATGCCGAGCCTCGAGGATCCGAACTTTATGAGGACCGTGACCTATCTGTGCGAACATAATGACGACGGGGCCGTGGGCCTGGTCATCAACCGGGTCCATCCTGAATTGAGGGTTGAAGTCATCTTCAGGGAGTTAAAGCTTGAGTCCGCCCCCGGGATCGATTCCCTGCCGATTCATTTGGGAGGCCCCGTGCATTCAGACGAGATTTTCGTCTTGCATGGGCCGCCCTTCGGGTGGGAAACGTGCAGACCCGTCACCTCATCGGTTGCATTGAGCAATTCAAAGGATGTCTTGGAGAGTGTGGCAAAAGGACAGGGGCCCGAGTTTTTTATGATCACCCTGGGATGTGCGGGATGGGGCCCGGGGCAACTGGAATCGGAGATTATGGCCAATGCGTGGCTCTCCTGCCCGGCCAATGAAAAAATATTATTCGAAACGCCTTCTGAGAAGCAATGGGAGGAAGCGGCCAAGCTGATGGGTGTCGACGTGAGACTCCTCAGCGGAATTGCAGGCCACGCATGATATGCCCAGGCAGCCCTAACCTTGTAAACGGGTCCCGCAAGACAAAGGAGGTTCTGACATGCCTAAAGTACTACTCAGTTACTTCTCGAAATCGGGTAACACAAGAAAGATGGCTGAATTCATCAAAGAAGGTCTCGATGCCGTGAATGATATCGAGGTCACGCTGAAGAAAGTGCAGGACACCACGATTGACGATCTGCGGTTATCTGATGCTATCATCGTGGGCAGTCCGACCTATTTTGGGGTCATGGCAACAGCAGTCAAGGAGCTGATGGACAAAAGTATTCAATGTTACGGAAAACTGGTCGGCAAAGTCGGCGGGGCCTTCACCTCCTCGGGCATGATCGGTGGAGGCAACGAAACGACCATATTGAGTATTCTCCAGGGCTTTCTTATCCATGGCATGATTGTCCAGGGCGTCCAAAAAGGGAACCATTACGGCCCGGTGTCGGTCGGAGCGCCGGACAAAACCGTTCAGGCGGAGTGCGTCCAGTATGGAAGACTGATCGCCAGCCTAGTCAAAAGAGTGAGAGTCACTTAATCAAACGACGGTGCATTTTGAAAATGGCCAGGGGGAAGAATATGACACAAAAGAGAAATAGATAGGCGAAATTCCAGAGCAGGTCAGGCTCCACCCGGCCAAAACTCAAAGACCTGGTGATGTGAACCAGATGGGTCAGCGGGAAAATGGCGGCCAGTTGCTGGGCCCAAGACGGCAAATTTTCCAGGGGGAAAAAGGTGCCGCTGAAAACGAACATGGGTGTGATGAACAAAAAGATCGGCAAGTTGAACGTTTCGATGGCCTGGACCGTTCCCGTAAAGAACAGGCCGATGGACCCAAAGGCAATACCCCCGAGAAAGGCCAGGGGAAGGATGAGCAGTCCCGCCGGATACTGGATCAGCCCGAATAGACTGATGACGCCCTGCATGACCGCCGTGGCAAGGACGGCTTTGGTTGCAGCCCAGACGATCTCAGCGGTCATGATTTCTTCGAGAGAAAGGGGTGTAGCCATCATGGCGTCAAAGGTTTTTTGATAATACATGCGAACAAAGGAAGCATAGGTGTTCTCAAAAAACGCGTTTTGCATAATGTTAATGGCAATCAGGGCCGGTGCAATAAATGCCATATAAGACACATCGGAGTCTTGATAGCGCAGGCTTCCAACCAGGGCGCTCAAGCCCACACCAAAGGCTACCAGATAAAAAAGGGGTTCCAGCAGAGGAGGCAGAAAGACGATCTTCCAGATACTCCGGTATACGGTCAGGTTGCGTTGCCAGACCCTGATGAACCGTTTCGAGATACGGATCGAAGAAACCGAATTCACTCCCTCAACCCCCTGCCGGTCAGTTTCAAAAAGACGTCTTCGAGGGTAGCCATGCGTAAGACGCAACCCTCTTCGCAATACGCCGTGCTAATATGGTGGAACAGGGCGTCGCTGTGCTGACCATAGATAATCAGACGATGGCCCACGTCTTCATGAATAACATGTTTGGACTGTACAAAAGCCCTCAATTGGTCGGTCGGGGTGGCGACTTCAATGACATCGTGTCCTACGTGTTCCCTAATCAGATCCACCGGTTTTCCCTCAACCAGAATTCGTCCGTGGTCCATGATCACGAGTCGATCGCAGAGCCGGGACGCTTCATCCATGTAATGGGTTGTCAGTAATACGGAAAGGCCTCTCGATCTGAGTTCCTCAAGCCGTTCCCAGACCTGGTGTCTTGACTGGGGATCCAGCCCCGTGGTCGGCTCGTCGAGGATCAACAGCTCGGGATCGTTGATCAGTGCCCGGGCAAACACGAGTCGGCGCATCATGCCCCCCGACAATTCGGGCACTTTGGCATGCCGCCGGTGACCCAGGGCGATGAATTCAAGAAGCTTGACCGCCCTCTCGCGGGCCTCTTTCTTTGGAATGTCAAAATAGCGAGCAAAAACTTCCAGGTTTTGCTGAACCGTGAGGTCGGGATCGAGGTTGTTTTCCTGCTGGCAAACACCGATACGGGACTTGATCTCACGCCATCCCAGAGATATGGGAATGCCGAAGACTTTTAAGCTTCCCCCTGTCATGGGCGAAAATCCATAGACCATGCGAATGGTCGAAGTCTTCCCGGCTCCGTTCGGCCCCAGGATGCCGAAACACTCTCCGGGCAGGACGTGAAATGAAATCCCGTCAACTGCCACAAAGCCGTTGAAATGCTTTGATAATCCTTCTGCCTCAACCGCGTATTTCATCATCAAGACAAACCCTGTTCTCCTCGTTTATACTGGCGTGTTAGCTTACGCGGATTCCAATTTTTTTCAACCATTACTTCACGGAGGCGAAGGACGTTCTGTAACCGTGATTGAGCGAAAGTCGTTGTGCACAAGCCCAATCAGAGTTTAAGGTTTTTGGTTGGAAAGGACGCGGCAATCGTGGTATTTTAACAAAATATGCTGGTCCCCATAACCGAAATCAAAGCTTTTGCCGTGAAATATTTCTCCGACGCCCGCGGAAGCCACGCTTGGGATCACACGGAGCGAGTGTGTAACCTGTGCAGGCATATTGGCCGGGCTGAGAAAGCCGATTTAGACGTACTGGAAATTGCCGCCTGCCTTCACGACATTGGCCGGCCCTATGAGGACCAATCGTGCGGCATGGTTTGTCATGCGGAGAAGGGAGCCGACATCGCTCAGGAATGGCTGGCAAAATACCTTATTCGCGACGAACAGAGGGCCAATATCATTCACTGTATTCGGAGCCACAGGTTCAGAGGGAACCACCATCCTCAAACCCTCGAAGCCAAAGTCCTCTTTGATGCCGACAAACTGGACGCTATCGGTGCCGTGGGAATCGCCCGGGCTTTTTTGTTTGCGGGCGAGGTGGGCGCCAAGCTCCACAACCCCGACACCCTGCCGGAAAACACGAAACCGTATACGGAGGACGACACTGGATATCGGGAATACAAGTTGAAGCTTTCCCGCATCAAAGACCGTATGCTCACGTCAGAAGGCCGGCACATGGCTTTAGAACGACATGCTTTCATGGAAATGTTTTTTCAAAGGTTCTCTGAGGAATACAAAGGAGACCTGTAGTTGAACACGCCCGGGATACCGACCAGAGAAAAATGCCTTCTCCTTATCCGGCAATATCAGATGCTGCCGCACATTGTCCGACACAGTGAGCTTGTTACAGAGGTGGCCCTGCTGATTGCCCGGAAGCTCAACGAATTTGGCCAGGAGCTGGACCTTGCGTTGGTGGAGGCGGGAGCCCTGCTCCATGATATCACTAAGACGTTATCTATCGAGACCAGGGAAAACCACGCCGAAACCGGAGGGACGTTGCTGGTTTCTCTCGGCTACCCTTTGGTAGCCGACGTGGTTCGCCAGCATATCTGTCTCGATGCACGCTCATCCGATCTGGGCGTAGTGACCGAAGCGGCCGTGGTCAACTACGCAGACAAACGGGTCAAGCACGAGGAAGTGGTGGGCCTTGAGGAGCGATTCGCGGATCTGCGGGACCGGTATCTGAAGAAACTGCCGGGTATTGAGGCCCGGTTCCTACATGTTCAGGAAGAAGCACGGCTTCTGGAAAAGAAAATATTCTCAGTGATCGATATCTCACCTGAAGACGTAGACGATCTTCTCTCCGGTCGATGACGCACCGGCGTGCTGACTGTGCGGACGGACGTCCATCCGATGCGTTGAATATCGACCAAGCCCGGGAGAGATACCCATGAAATGGTCAACTGAAGCAGAAGCGGCTATCAAAAAAGTGCCGTTCTTTGTGAGAAAGCGAGTCCGTAACCGGGTGGAACGGGAGGCTGAAGAAGCCGGGAAGGACTTGGTCACCTTGGCCGAAGTGAAAGCCACCCAGAAGAAATACCTCCAGAGGATGGGTGACGAAATCCAGGGGTATCAAATCAAAGGCTGCTTTGGGCCGGGCGGCTGTCCCAACCGGGCCGTTGAAGGCGACAAACTGATAGAGCGGCTTGAACGGACACTCAAGAGGGCGCAACTGAGGGCCTTCCTGGAAGAACAGGTTCGCAGCCCCTTAAAGCATCATCACGAATTTCGGGTCGCCGTGGCCGATTGTCCCAACGCGTGCTCTCAGCCTCAAATCAGGGACGCGGGGATTCTTGGCGCAAAAGAACCGGGGTTGACGGAAGAGGCATGCACCCGTTGTGAAGCTTGTGCGGATGTCTGCAGGGAGGATGCAATAACGCTTGATGAAGTCAAAGAGCGGCCGGTCATCGACTACGATCGTTGTGTGAGGTGCGGCCAATGTATCGAGGCATGTCCTACGGGAACCATCGCTGTCCGTTGCTCCGGGTACCGGGTTATGTTGGGCGGGAAGCTGGGCAGGCACCCTCGCTTGGCCGAGGAACTTCCCGGCCTTTACTCACAAGATGAGGTGGTCAATGTCCTGGAAGCATGTCTGACTCTTTACAAGAAAAAGAGCAAGGGCGGGAAACGTTTTGCTCAAGTCTACTGGGAGTCAAAAGAAGACCTGAAAATCCCCGGTTCCTCTTAGAAGTCATTTCACAGGAACAACTTATAAGTCTCAATATGACACGACCCCCGTGAAGACGACATTAGAAATTCTAGAGTAATTGTCAGAAATATGTTCCGCTTTATATCGGTCACCGATGAGACTGTATCAGAGTCAAATAGGGCCGTCATTCCGGCCCCGCACCGAGTGCGGGATAAACTGCAGCCGGGCACGTAGTGCCTCTTTTCAAGCCGTCAGGCGCAACCATCAGCGCCATCCAGTCATTTGACCAAGTTCTGGATGCCGGATCGAGTCCGGCATGACGAACCAGGATTTCTTATGAGTCCATCAGCCAAACGGAACGTTATTGTGACAAATACTATAAACTCCAAACAAATCCTAATTTCAAATGTTCGAACTCCAAAACTTTAGAACATTGGAGAATTTTTAATTTTAGTATTGTTTATAGCAGTTCTCATAAATACGTTCCGATTGGCACGAGCCGCGGGGCGGCAGAGGGATTCGCTGAACGCAGGCCAACAGCCATTTCCTGCAGGACCACCCGCAAGGCTACTGAAGGCATTGTGGGCCGAAGTAAAGCGAGTCCCTTTGCCGCCCGATGCTCTTGGACTTTTGGCCCAACACCTATCACCTAACGGAATATTATTTTGAGAAATGGCTTCTATAGTCATCTTGGGGAAAAGACGCCTCGGGCCTTTATGGATGGAGCTTGGCCGTAGCCCTCATGGTCTTGGCAAGTTCCTTGATCTCACCCAGGTCCTTGGTCATCATGCCCCAACCGTACCAGTAAGCGTAATCGGGGTTGACGTGGAAAAATGCCTGGTAGGTCCGCATCCTGTGTTTCATGTACATCTGGAAAAGGACCTGGTCTATGTAAGAACCGCCCGTCTGCATGAAATAGAGGAAGTCCGGGTAGGCAAAGGTATAATTCTCGGGTTTCTTGATGATGCCGTCCTTGTATAGCGCGGCCACGATGTCTATGGCTTCTGCAAGGAGACGATCGGTCTTTTGCATGATGGCGTCTCCCATTTCAAGCTGCCCGCGGGCATAGGTTTCGGAGTGACACAGTTTGCAGCGACTAATCATCTTTTCCCGCTCCGTTCGCCAGGCCTCTTCCGTGAGCCTTGCCAGATCCACGGCCTTGACCGCTTCCAGGCGCGCTGTAGGCTCCCCGGTCTCCGGATTTAACACTCCTAAGGCTTTTAGAATGGTCACCCGATCTGCCGCCCATTGCTTGTCCTCAGGCAGGGGAAGCCTGACTCCCAGAAAACCCCATGCCGTCCTGTTTTCGTGGGTGCCATCAGGCAGGTGACAGAATTGACAGGTGGGTGCGCCGGCCTTTGCCGGCAGGTTGCCTTTTTCCTTGACAGCGTACCGGGCTCCGTGTTTCGAACTTTCCCACATCTCCCACTGGGGATGATCGTAGCCCATGTGACACTGCTGGCATGCTTCGGGGTTCATGGCCTCTTTCTTGGCAAAGCTGTGCCTGGTATGACACTCGTCGCAGGAGTTGTTCTGGTACCTGTATCCTTTGGCATGCTGGTCCTTCTTTTGAGCCTCGGACTTAACGCCCATGTTGTGACAGCCCCCGCATCCCCGGCCTCCTTCTATCAGCTCATCCGGTTCGACATGCGTAATGGGCAAGGCGTTCAGGGATGTCCAGCCGAAATTGTGCTTCCCTCTTGTAAATTGGGTGAACTGCTTCTCATGGCACTCCGCACACACCTGTTCGTCAGGAAGAACGGCAAGTTTGCCGTCGTCGGCTGTTTTATGTTGGTCACCATGGCATGTTGAGCATGTCACATCTTCCTTGCTGTGAACGCTCGACTCCCAATCAGCCACCTGCCCGGGGGAAATATCTCTGTGGCAGGCGACACAGGGATCGTCCGCGGCAATTCCCGGGCCGGCCACAACAAACAACCAAACGAAACATCCCAATACGGCAACCCACGTCTTCTTCATCCCGCACCTCCTCAATAGAACGTCATCGTCTCTCTCAATGAGCCATGAACATTGTCTTGATTAGAGCACGCTTAGGCGAACAAGTCTGAAACGTAAATGGGGTCAAAACGGTATTTTGGCCTCGAAAAGACTGTATTTTGGTCTTTTTCGTATGGGGCGGGAAAAATCGGACACACAGCCCTTCCCCGGGCGTGTCCGCTAAGCCGCGAGTTGTTCCTTTTTCAGGATCTGGCCTCTGGTGCCGATGATCACTTGCTCCATGGGGATGCTCTGTCCGGCCAACTTCATGGCCTTCTTCACGAGCATGGGCAGCCCGTGGCAGCAAGGCACCTCCATCACCACAACGGTGATGCTTTTGATCTCCGCCTCGTGAAATATCTCCACGAACTTTTGGATGTATCCCTGGACGTCGTCGAATTTCGGGCAACCCACCATGACGACTTTTCCTGCAAGAAAGTCCTCATGAAAGTTACGATAGGCAAATGGCGCACAGTCCGCCGCTATGAGTAGATGGGCCCCTTTTAGAAACGGCGCCTTCGCCGGCACCAGCCTGATCTGGACCGGCCAGTGGCCGAGAGCCGATGGGGAGACCGGCTTCAATCCCGGTCTCGGGCCCTCGTGACGGCTCAGCGGGGACGTGAAGCTCTGAACCTGGGCAGATGGACATCCACAGGGCAGTACAGCGTCGCCTGCATTCTCGTCCTGGACTTTTGACTCAAGATATTCCTGCACAGCCTCTTCATCAAAGGCCTCTGCCTCTCGTTCAATGGTTCTGATCGCATCGTTGGGACACTCTCCCAGACAGGCGCCGAGTCCGTCGCAGTACTTGTCCCCCACGAGCCTGGCTTTCCCATCCACAATCTGGAGCGCTCCTTCGGCACAGGCCGGCACGCACAAGCCGCAACCGTCGCATCGCTCCTCATCGATCTCAACAATCCTTCTCATGAGTTTCATTTTTCTTTTCCCAAAAAAGTCTCACGGGCTAATCGTCTGCCCGTTTCGGTCAGCATTCTCTTTTCAACGAACGACTCGACGCTCTTCCTGTCAATCTTGCCGTCCCTGTAGCGTTCTTCAAGATTCACGATGAGGTCCGCATCATAAACGATGCCGAAGTTGACGGTTTCTCGATCACGTGGCCGATGGTGATGGCCGATAATATCGCAAACCTCCTCGATGAGGGTCTCCTTTGCACCCAGTCGAGTCAGGATCTCCCTGGCAAGGGGAGGACCTTCTTTTTCGTGATCCCGTGCCGCCGCGATGTTATCCTTCTTTTCCGCTTCGCGAATTCCAATATCATGGAGAAAGGCGGCGCACAAAACGACGGCAGGATTTCCCTTTTCTTCTCTGACAATTTTTTCAACGTACCGGGCCACATTGGCCGCATGGGCGATCCGCTTAAAATCTTGCCCAAAATGGCGTTTCATCTCTATGGCCACCCGATCCCTCAAAAGATCTTCTTGTTGGGCCAGAAGCTCAGGGGGCAAGTCGCCGAGGCACTGCTCCGCGTAGGGGCAGTAGGAGGCACACCCAAAATCCATCTTGGGATTCACAAACCGGTACCCGCAGTGTTTGCACCGGCGTGCGGTGTCGTCCTTGAAGAACTCCACATCCTTTCCGCACTGGGGGCAGGCCACCTCGAATACGGCGTCTGGTTTCCAGTAGCGGGTGTCTTGTCCCGGACATTTCATGAGACCTTTGAAAAACCTCCTGTTTTTCCCAATCTCTGTGTCAGGCTCGGATTTCCGTCCTCAAAATACCGCGCTGTATTCTTCCGGTTGAAATCCTCGCCTTCCTTGACCTTGAAAAAAACCGAAGCTTTTTCAAAGGTCTCTGACGCAAATTGACTGGTACTCCAACACTTCAATACTCACTCCAATACTCCATGAGGAGAGCCCCGCTGTCATCCCAGGATCGCCTTCAGATCCTCCTCAGGGGTGCTGATCGGCATGATGTTGAAATTCTTCACCAGGACGTCCAGCACATTCGGGGAAAGGAAAGCCGGCAGGCTGGGCCCGAGCCGGATGTTCTTAATGCCGAGGTGCAAAAGCGTCAGCAATATGGCCACGGCTTTCTGCTCGTACCAGGAAAGGACCATCGAAAGGGGAAGCTCATTAACCTCCATATTGAAGGCCTTGGCAAGCGCGAGTGCAATCTGAATGGCTGAGTACGCATCATTGCATTGGCCAATGTCCAGAAGCCTCGGAATGCCGCCGATGTCACCCAGATCCTTGTCAAAGAAACGAAACTTCCCACAGGCCAGGGTCAAGACCACACAGTCTTGCGGGACCTTCTCCACGAACTCCGTATAGTAATTTCGTCCGGGTTTTGCGCCATCGCATCCGGCCACGAGAAAAAAATGCCGGATGGCCCCGCTCTTGACGGCCTCGACCACCTTGTCCGCAACGCTCATCACGGCGTTTCGTCCAAAACCGCACATGACATGCCGGCCGTTGGTGTCCTCAGAAAACCCGGGCATCTCCAGAGCTCTCCGGATGACAGGGGAAAAATCTTTGTCGGCGATGTGGGGAACACCGGGCCACCCGACGAGTCCTGTGGTGAAGATGTTTTCTTTGTATGACTGTTGGGGCTTTTGCACACAGTTCGTGGTCATCAAAATGGGGCCGGGGAACTTGCCGAACTCCCGGATCTGATTTTGCCAGGCCGTTCCGAAGTGGCCGTAGAAGTGGGTATACTTCTTAAGCCCCGGATAGCCGTGTGTGGGTAGCATTTCACCGTGCGTATAAATAGAAATCCCCTTGCCCTCGGTTTGCTTCAAAAGCGCTTCCAGATCCTTTAAGTCGTGTCCCGACACCAGAATGGCTTTCCCTTTTTTGGCCCCCAGAGGGACCCTGGTCGGAACCGGATGACCGTATGTTCCGGTATTGCCGGCATCAAGCAGTGCCATGGCCTTCAGGTTGGCTTCTCCACACCTGAGGACCAGGCCGACCCAGTCGTTGAGGGACAAATCCTTGCGAAGCGTCGCCGCCAGACCTTCATGGACGAACCCGTAAACCTCGTCATCTTTCTGACCGAGGATCTGGGCGTGGTCCAGATAGGCGCAGACACCCTTTAGGCCGAACAGCAGGGTATGCTGGAGGGAAAGAATATCCGGATCAACGGTCGGGTCAGACCGCAACCCCGCAGCCTCCGCCTGTGTCAACAATCCTGCCAGGGTGGCCTCGGGCGTAAAATTGCCCGGCCCATCAGGGAAATCGATCTTGCCGCCGGCTGCGGCCACCTTTCCTTTCAAGCTTTCTCTCAATACCGCACACCGATGGATGAGCAGCACGAATCTTTCCGGGTCGAAGTTCACATTGGTCAGGGTGGAAAAGGCCGCCTCGCAGGTAAAGACGTTGAGGTCGTGATCCACGACGCCCACTTTTCGCCCCTCGACGGCAACAAGGGACAACCCCTTTAATGCATAAAGCAGAAGGTCTTGAAGGGCGGCCACTTCAGAGGGTTTGCCGCAAACACCGATCTTGGTACATCCCTGCCCCTTGGCTGTTTGTTCACACTGGTAGCAAAACATAGTCTTTCTCCTATGGTTAAAGATTCCTGAGACTCATTTCTATCCTGTCATTTTAGAAATGATCATACATGAGTTGCGGGGATTTGCCATTGACCTAAGTCAAGAATCGAACATTTCTCGGTGTTTGGCCTATTTAGTGACTCAAGTTCGCACCCCTCTTCTCGTGCAAAACTCATAATCACAGCGTCCAAAGCTTGATGAACTCGCAAAAAGTCGGAAAATCGACTTTTCCGTCATACCGGCCCCGCATCAAGGGCGGGATAAACTGCAGCCGGTATCCAGTAAAATCAATAAATTAAAATCCCTCTGGACCCCGGTTTTCACCGGGGTGACGACTTTTTGCGAGACCATCAAGCTCCCCTCTTGACTCCAGCAAAAAAATACTCCTCCGACCGCTCAAATATTTGAGAGCGGCCGGTGGATTCGCTGAACGGCGGCCTACGGCCATGTCCTGCAACAATCTACGCAAACCCGCCAAAGGCATTGGAGGCCGCGATCAGCGAATTCACCGGCCGCGAGTTCTCAACAGACTCTGGCCGTGAAGCTAAAACAGACAATGCCATAGGGCCAGAAAGGGGGTGCGAAATTTGAGGTTTGTTCTTCAGCCTTCAGAAAGCACCCCTGGATCAGAAACTGCAAGGGCTGCTCTGACCGCATCCTCATCCGGGATGATCTGATCCCAGACCTGGATCATTCGGCCGTCTCGTACAAGGATCGTGCGCGGCATGTCACCGTCAGCCAGCAAGCGCCAGAAATCGTTTTCGCTGATCTGGCTGACCTGGAAAAAGGGCTGGAATACGTCAATGAACTGCTCACGCTCCGGGGCGCTGTTATGACAAACCGCAACCAGGGGCGGCAAATCCGACACCTCGGTTAACATGTTCAAGGACGGGACGGCTTCCTGACAGTGGGCACAATCCGTGCCCATGACGATGACCAGATGATCGCCCTGATTTAAGTCGATCACATCTCCGCCCTGGAATTCCAGGCGACCGAGTTCCCCACGAACCTTTTTTGGAGGCGATTGCATCACCGTGGAAATCGGAAAACCAAAGACCACGGGCAATGCCACGCCAATCAAACACGCCATACCCGTTGCCCAGGCCCTTCCGCGGGCTCTCGGGGTCTTCGCATCCGTCGACCAGACCCAGGCCAGCAAGGTCCCGGCAAGCAGGATCAAATTTCCCAAGGCCGCCTCGCCAGGTGAATGGTTCAACCAGTCACCAAAACACCCGCATTGATCGGCACTTCCCCTGAGCCATGCCCACGTGGTCGCCCCCATAAAGGTAAGAAAGAGCATGGCCGTCAGGGTGAGAATGAACCTCGGGCGGTAAGCAACCACCAGGCCGACGCCGAGAGCGCACTCCAGCGCAATGACACCCCACGCGCTCAGGACCAGGAGCGTATGCTGGGACACGATGCCGTAGGCCCCCATCTGCCGGACAAACAGCGCCATGTCCGCCGCTTTCAGGACGGCTGCCGTAAGAAGAATGACGCCGAGAGCCCCGGAAAGCACCCGGGGCACCCACAAATGCCGGCCACGGGACCCGGTTGATCCCGGTGGAAATGTGGTCGGGTCTTGAGTCATGGGTTTGGCTCCTTTATCACATCATTTTCAAGGATGAACCCAAATGGTTATACTGATTTTCAAAAATATGTTCCGATTGGCGCGAGCTTCCAGGCGGCGAGTGGATTCACTGAACGAAGGCCCACAGCCATTTTCTGCAGCAGGGTTTGCATACCTACCGAAGGCATTGGAGGCCGAAGTGAAGCGAATGTGCTTGCCGCCTGATATCATTGCGATTCACATTCAGAAACTTCTGTAAAATGGAATGTTGTTCTGAGAATCAGTATAGCCGATTTTCGCTCAGATGGCCTGCTGAAGCGGCAATCGCGGCGCTCCCGGCAACGTGTCCTCCCGCATCAGGCCTCCGTCAGACACCTGCAAAACCCTTTCGGCATAACCCGCGCACTCCGTGCTGTGGGTTACCATAACGACCGTCATGCCCTCTTTGTTGAGTTGTTGAATGAGATTCATGACAACACGGCCTGTTTTGCTGTCCAGATTTCCCGTGGGCTCATCGGCCAGCAGGACCGGCGGCTCATTGACAATGGCCCGCGCAATAGCGACCCGTTCCTTTTCGCCTCCCGAAATTTGACTCGGCAGGCGGTTTGCCTTGTCTGTGAGCCCCACCCGGTCGAGCGCCCCTTCAGCCATGGCCCGCTTTTGTCTCCTGCTCGCCCTCAATGTGACCAGGGGAAGCATGACATTCTCTGCTACGGTCAGGTAAGGGACAAGGTGAAAGCTCTGAAATACAAACCCCAGAAACTCCCTTCGGAAGTCCGCTCTTCGCTCCCGCCCCAGCCGATAAACTGGAATATCGTCGACAATATACTCTCCTGAAGTCGGCGGGTTCATGGCTCCCATCATGGCCAGAAGCGTCGATTTGCCGGCCCCTGATTCTCCCATGACCGCCACGAACTCACCGGCCTCGATTTCAAAGCTCATATTGCGGACAGCCAAAACGGCCGCCTCTCCTTCACCATATTCTTTAACGAGGTTGTGTGCAATAATATAGCTCACGATCTACCTCCGAATGTAATAAGTGCTGTAAACAATCCAGGCCCTAAGTACCTGGCTTGGTTTGGCTCCCAGAGGGGGCTTGTTCGATTTAACTGGAATCATCCAAGCACCCCACCCCCGGTGTCTCTTGCCACGCCCATCGAAGATCCCGCTATGCGGGGAAAGACGTGGCCTGTAGGCACAGGTCATGTCAAAGGGCCCTGAGAGCCTCGTTGGGATCGAGCCGGGCCGCCAGGACGGCCGGATAAGCACTCGAGACGAGGCCGGTCAGGAGAGCCAGAACAAAGGCCGCTCCAGCCAGCCTCAAATCGAAGGGAATCGAAATACCCTGGCCTTTCATAAAAAAGAAAAGAGCGGCCTTCGATGCCCCCAAACCCGCCAGGTAACCGAGTGCGCCGGCCAGGCCCGAAACAACCGCGGCCTCCAGCAGGACGATGCGCATCACATGACTTCTTCGGAAACCTATGGCCCTGAACACGCCAATCTCACCCGTTCGTTCTCTCACACTTCCCATCATCGTCACCAGAACCACCAGGCTCCCGACCAGCACCACGACGCTCGACACGCCATAAGAAAACTTCTTGAAATGGTCCAGGGTTTCCATCCGGCCCTTCACCACTTGCTGGATGGCCATCACTTTAGCATCCGGGAGTGCCACGGAGATTTGCCTCACCATGTCATCAATTGGACAGTCCTTGCACAGGGCAGCCACCTCCACCATGGAAATCCCACCCGGCCTGTCAAGAAGCGATTGGGCCGTCTCGAGGCGGCTGAAAATCAACTGGTCGTCCTGGGATCCCGTGACGTGCAGGACACCTGAGACAAGGAGTTCACGATTTTTCGTTCTGAGACGGTCTCCAACGTGAAGGCCAAGCACACGGGAGGCCTCAGCGCCCAGTAGAACGCCCTTTTCATCGGGGAACGTTCCTTCTGCTTTCCACCAGGGTTTCAAGATTCGCGAAGCCTCGAAATCAACCCCGGCAAGCACCACTTTATGAGAACCCGCGTTGATGACCCCAAGAACGAGGGGACCCAGGGCTGCAATGTTTCTAGCGTTCTTGATCGATCTCACATTTTCAAGGTCTGCCTGCCGAAGCTCCTGCGTGTCAAAGGAGACCCCGCCGAGCGCCAGACCCCCATAGGTGAGGGAGAGATTTTCGGTTTTTGGGACGATGATAATGTTCGCACCGTACTTCTCAAGCTTACGGTTGACGTCGTGGCTCATGGCGTCCACAAAGGAAATCAGGCCAACCACCGTAGAGACACCGATAAGCAGCCCAATGAGAACAAAGGCCGCCTTGGCTTTCCGGCGCAACAGATTCCGCATGGCAATATCTTTCAGTGTCATGGTTACACCTTCCCGGAGAAGTTGAAGTAGGTCTTCCCCTCCAGGATGTCATCAACGGCGATCACCACGTTTCCCTCGGTGATCGTTCGCTTCAAGGGTGCCGGGTTGCAACCCCCCTGAACGACGTTGACCAGGACGGAAGCAAACTGGCGTCCGCAATTGCGGCAGACCATAAAATCCCCGTCTTGATGGTATCCCTTTCCCGCCGGCCAGCAGACATCGCAGGCATCAAAGGCGGCTCGGATGACCCCGTCAGAGCTTTTCACAACAAAATACTTGACCGTGATGCCGCCCTGAGCCGTGTACTGGAAATACCGTGCTTGGCCGTCATCAAAAAGAGCTGCAGGATGGATGACCTCCCTGCCCAAGTCGCCTGACGATTGAGGAGCCACGGCGATGGAACCCTGCTCACCCTTTTGGCTCATCAATAAAACCCCTCCGCCAATCGATAGGGCCAAGACGATGATTATGGAAACCATCGTTAAAGGACTTTTCTTTTTGGTACCGAGCACCGCGGCTTTCTTGGCGGCATGCTTGTCTGCGGCATCATTGCTTTTAACCTTCTTTTTTTGAACGCTCTTTTTCTTAGACATGAAGAACTCCTTTCTGTGTTAGTCCTCAAGAATCTTGTCGGACAGGCTGACCGAGGAGAAGCTTTGTTTAGGTCCGTATTCTACCTACTCATCATCAGATATCAGGCTTGCCGCCAGGCCGGAAACGCCGTGGCGCAGGACTTTGGAGGGATCAACACAGAAAGGAGTGATTCAAGAGGTAAATCAGAAGCGGTGGAAGGACCCCATCGAAAATAGAAATTTCTCGATCGACAAAGACAGGAAAGGCCGTCGTGGTTGCTATCCTGATAGAAGTATTCGCAGCGTATGAGGGCCTTTGATCTTCCACCCTCTGCAAAGCAAGGCCGATCACATCCGCCATCGCCCCGGCACGGCCTTCGGAGACATCACAAACATCTTCCTCGCCTCCGCAACAGCAATGGCTTCGTTCCGCGATCCGGGCTTCTCGGTGAGCCGACGGGCACTCCGGTGTCTGACCCCGAACGCAGCATGGCCGGGCGAATGCGTAACCCGGAAGGACCACGCTACTCCAAAGAAGACACAGAACCGCACCCAGGGCTGTTGTTTTTCCCATCAGCGCCTTAGTCTTTCCCAGCGGATCATGACGAGGGCCCGCTTCCGTGCGGTGAACAGCATGTCGAACCGGTCACTGGTGTGGGAATAGAGCTTTGACCGACGTGGCCTCTTCCCAACACTCGGGAAATGATCGGCATCAGTTCTTGGCTTGCCGCCATGCGGCCCGCAATGAACCGTGCCAGAACCACGGCCAGAACCAAACCGGATAGGGTGAACACCACCATGCCGACGTCCGGATTCACGGCCACCAGCTCTGAAAGACGGCGGGCTGAAAAAGCCCCCAACAGCAAGCCGAAAACCGGAAACATATAGAGAACAAACAGACCCTTCAGCTTGGTTCCGGTACTCAGGTACAGCTCAACTTCGTCTCCCACACGGGCATGAACCGCATTTCTAACCTTCACCCGCATTCGGTCCATGCCTTCAACGGAATGACAATGGTCTTTATGGCCACAGTGACCGCACGACTCATTGCGCCGGGTCATGACCCATGCCGATCCATCCTCGGTACTCTGGACAATCCCCTTTTCGATGGACATGACAACTCCTTCCTGGGTGCTTTGCGCCCCACAGAAGGCAGGCGCTTTCTTGATAATGCCAATCGCCTCAACAGTCACCCGACAATAAGAACGCTCACCCCACAGCGGCTATCGAAAGGTTCCTGAGCCGTACTTCGGATAGGGACGGCTTACATTGCCCACGCCCAGGCCCAGCCGGTTGCCTGTTGCAAGCAGAAAAGGGGCGTCAAAAAAATCCCCGAAGCCATGAGGAGCCACATCGTAG
>Ga0307423_1000209_pt1 | contig 39599 bp, 31 predicted proteins | sample SalMarWE160310MG_FD_202154 | JGI IMG/M metagenome (GOLD analysis project Ga0307423, IMG submission 202154) | Salt marsh sediment microbial communities from the Plum Island Ecosystem LTER, Massachusetts, United States - WE1603-10 | ecosystem: Environmental > Aquatic > Marine > Intertidal zone >... | reverse complement strand
GATCAGACAACACCTTGGTAATCGCAGCCGTCAACGTCGTCTTCCCATGATCAATATGACCCATCGTCCCAATATTCACATGCGGCTTATTCCGCTCAAACTTCGCCTTAGCCATCGCTGCTTCTCCTAGCTACTCGCCTCGGACCTTGGCCACGATCTCTCGTGCGGCTTCGGTCGGAACTTCCTGATACGAATGGAACTGCATGGTGTAGTTCGCCCGTCCCTGCGTCCGTGATCGCAGATCGGTGGCGTAGCCGAACATCTCGGCCAAGGGCACCAACGCAGTGACGACCCTGGCATTGCCGCGGCTGTCCATTGCCTCGACCTTGCCTCTACGAGAGGAAAGGTCACCGATGACATCGCCCATGTAGTCCTCGGGTGTCACGACTTCGAGCTCCATAACAGGCTCGAGTAGCTTCACCCCTGCTGCCCTGGCGGCATCCTTCAAAGCCATGGAGCCTGCGATTCGGAAAGCCATCTCCGAGGAGTCCACCGCGTGGCTATTGCCGTCGGTGAGCGTGGCTCTCAAATCAACGAGTGGATAACCCGCCAATACGCCACCATCAAGAGCATCACGCAGACCCTTCTCGACGGCGGGTATGTACTCACGAGGCACCTTGCCGCCCTTGACCTTGTCCACGAACTCGAACCCCGACCCGGGGGTCAGCGGCTCGAGGTCGATGACGATCTCGGCGAACATCCCGGACCCACCCGTCTGGCGCTTGAGACGGAGCTTGAAGCTCGTGATGCCCTTCTTGATGGTTTCCCGGTAGGCAACCTGGGGACGACCCACGTTTGCATCGACCTTGAATTCGCGCAGGAGACGGCTGACGATGACTTCAAGGTGAAGCTCTCCCATGCCGCTGATGATTGTCTGACCAGTATCCTCGTCGGACCGCACCGTGAAGGTGGGGTCTTCCTCAGCGAGTCGGGCGAGCGCATTGCCCAGTTTGTCCTGATCGCTCTTGGTCTTCGGTTCGATGGCGACGGCGATTACCGGCTCCGGGAACGTCATCGACTCGAGCTGGATGGGAGCTTTGTCGGCGGCGAGCGTGTCACCGGTCCTGGTGTGCTTGAGACCGACGGCGGCAACGATGTCACCGGTGTGGATCTCTTCGATATCCTCTTGCGATGCGGCGTGCATGCGCAACAGGCGCCCGAACCGCTCCTTCTTCCTGTCTGTGGTGTTGAGCACCGCATCACCCTTGGCGGCGGTACCCGAGTAGACCCGAAAGTAGGTGAGTTTGCCTACATATGGATCGGACATGATCTTGAATGCAAGAGCGCTGAACGGCTCGTTGTCGTCTGCCTTGCGGTAAATGACGTGCTCCTCATCACCCGGCTTGAAGCCCTCCATCGGGGGCATGTCGAGCGGGCTTGGGATGTAGTCGACGACGGCGTCGAGCAGCGGCTGCACACCCTTGTTCTTGAACGCGGAGCCGCACATCACCGGGACGAAGTCGCGGCCCACCGTGCCCTTGCGAATGGCCCTACGGATCTCAGCCGGATCGAGAGAAGCCTCGAGGAGGTACTTCTCGAGAAGATCCTCGTCCTCAGAGGCGACCACATCCAGCATCTTGTGGTGCCACTCGTTGGCGAGCTCGACGAATTCTTCGGGTATGTCGACAACTTCGCGCTCTTTGCCTTCCTCGTCGTGCCAGATGATCGACTTCATCTCGACGAGATCGATGACACCGTGGAAGTTGGATTCTGCTCCCATCGGAATCTGGATGGCTACCGGGTTGCCGCCGAGCCTCTCAATGATCGAGTCCACACCGGCAAAGAAGTCCGCGCCGATCCGGTCCATCTTGTTGATGAAGCAGACCCGGGGAACGTTGTACTTGTCGGCCTGACGCCACACAGTCTCGGATTGTGGCTCAACACCTGATACCGCATCGAAGACGGCAACGGCACCGTCGAGCACGCGCAGCGATCGCTCCACCTCAACGGTGAAGTCGACATGCCCGGGGGTATCGATGATGTTGATGACGTGGTCGTTCCAGTGGGCGGTGGTGGCAGCAGAGGTAATGGTGATGCCCCGCTCTTGCTCCTGCTCCATCCAGTCCATTACGGCCGCGCCCTCATGAACCTCACCCATCTTGTAGGTGCGGCCCGTGTAATAGAGGATCCGCTCGGTGATCGTGGTCTTCCCAGCATCGATGTGGGCCATGATCCCGATATTGCGGATTCTCCCTAGAGGGATTGTGCGTGCCATTTGGTTCTTACCAGCGGTAGTGGGCGAAAGCCTTGTTGGACTCCGCCATCTTGTGGACATCTTCCCGGCGTTTTACCGCGGAGCCGGTGCGGTTTGAGGCGTCGAGGATCTCGTTGGCGAGACGCAACGCCATGGTGTTCTCTTTGCGCTTGCGTGCGAATTCAACGAGCCAGCGCACGGCGAGAGTCTGGGCCCGACGAGGCCGAACCTCGACCGGGACCTGGTACGACGAGCCACCGACACGACGAGAGCGGACCTCTACGGACGGCCGGATGTTGTCGATCGCCCGCTTGAGCACCTTGACGGGGTCATCTCCGGTGCGCTTCTGCACGGTTTCGAGCGAGCCGTAGACGATGCGGCGAGCCGCACCCTTCTTGCCACGCCAGAGGACCTTGTTGATCACCTGGCTGACGAGAACGCTCCGGTAGACCGGATCGGGCTCGATCTTGCGAATTTCAGCTGGAGCTCTACGCATTGCTTACGAGTCTTTCTTTGTGCCGTAGCGGGAACGGGACTGCTTGCGGCCGTCGACGCCTGCTGCATCGAGCGCACCACGAATGACCTTGTAGCGGACACCCGGGAGATCCTTGACACGACCACCACGCACGAGCACGATCGAGTGCTCCTGGAGGTTATGGCCCTCGCCGGGGATGTAGGCCGTGATCTCCATCTGTGAAGTCAGACGCACACGAGCGACCTTGCGCAACGCGGAGTTGGGCTTCTTCGGCGTGACGGTGTAGACACGCGTGCATACGCCTCGCCGTTGCGGCGAGCCGGCGAGACCAAGTGTCTTGGTCTTCTTCGGCTTTGGCTTACGGCCCTGTCGAATCAGTTGCTGCACAGTCGGCACAGTGCCTTCTTCTCTCTCTTCGGCGCACCCCGACCCCTTGTTTCGGAGCGGGTACTTACAGACAAAAATCGGCGCCACCGCAGAGCGGGGGCCGCCGACCCCTTGTGGGATTGCTCCACTCACAACAGCGCCGGGAGGCGCCTCCGGGTAAGTGGGAATCCATCGGGAAAACCGGTGCGGAATTATAGATGGCGTCCGTGAACGAACGCAAAACCATCCCGCATCCCGGGCTTGCCTGACCGAGGATAACGCGTTCTCATGACGAACGGGCCGAAAAACCGTATCTAATCACGCAAACTGGAAACCAAGCCCTAGGGAATCGAGATCGTCCAGCCATAGTTTCGCTTCCCCGATGCGGTGGGCGCTGCCCCGGATCTCCGTTACGACACCATGGATACCACCGACCTGACCGTCCCCCACAACCCTCCCCGAGAGGGTGGTCCCGATCAGGCTTTCATGAATCAGTGACGTACCCCTGGGGAGCCGGGCCAGGGAATCGAGCGTCGCGATACATGCGGAAGTACCTGTCCCGGAAGGAGATCGGCCTATTCGCCCGTCGGCGGTAACGGTGACGGCTCGCTGCCGGACCCCGGCGCCCGTGGCGGCGCCATCCTCGTAGAAAACCGTTCCGCGGAATCCGGACAACCGGTGATCGGTGGGATGGATGACCGCGTTGTTGTCCGCAAGGATCATCCCGATCTCACGCCCCAGCCGGACGAGCTCATCGATATTGTCCGCCGAGAGCGCGATATCCAACTCACCGGCGTTGATCACTGCCAGGTACATACCTGCGTATGCAATGTCGACGGAAACGACGTTGTCGCGTAGCTGAACAGGAATGAACCTGCCCGAAACGTAAGCGGTGCCGCTCGTATAGGAGATCGACCGCGCCCTTCCGTCCTCGATGTCGGCTGCAGCCAGAATCCGACCGGACGGCGCGTCGATCACCAGCCTTGCTCTGTCTAAAAGGACAATCCCCGCATCAACGGCCCAGGTTGTCAACGCGATGGCGCCGTGCCCGCTGACCGCTCCAAAACCTCCCTGGTCGAAGAAGACGACGTCGAGATCGACACCGGGATCCCCGGACATGGCCACGAAGCAGCCCTGGGTGCCCGTGTAGCCACGCGGTTCGTTCGCCACTAGACGGCGCATGTCGTCGAGGTGTTGCACTGCCCAGGCGCGGCGCTCGAGAGCATCGCCACCCTCGAGTGGTGGAGCCCCGCCTGTGACTATCCGAAATGGCTGTCCAGCTATGTGATAGTCGGCGACCTCGACAGGACCGAGCCTATGCATCGATTGGGTGATCGAACTGGATCACGCCGGTCTTGACCCCAATAGCCACCAGGATTCCCAGCACAATCATCCCGAGGAACAACTTCTTCATGCCACCCCAATTCGTCTCTCTCCACGAGGCTACTAGGAGACCGGGGGTTATGGCCGAAAGCCGCTACGCCGACTCCCCGACTCCCTCGCTTTCTGGGGTGGCGATCAAGAAGGCGGCAAACACGCCTGCCATGAACCCGAACAGATGTGACTCCCACGAAATCCAGCTCGCAGCCGGGACGATCCCCCTCATCACCATCCCGCCGAACAGCGCCCCGACCACGACCGCTATCAGGACTCCTTTGAACGACCTCTCGACAAAGCCGGCGATCAGGAGGAACCCGGCGTAGCCGAAGATCATACCGCTGGCACCCAGGTGGACGGCCGGTCGGGCTAGCAGCCAGGTGGCCAGACCACCGACGATCGTGACGAAGGCGGTCACCAGAATCCACCGGCGGACACCGCCCAGGGCGACAAACCCTCCCAGCACAACGAATGGAAGGGTGTTGGCGAGAAGGTGGCCGAATCCCCCGTGCAGCCAGGGTGCCCACAGGACACCATCAAGGCCACCCCAGGAGCGAGGGATGATTCCCTGACGGTCGAGGCCGTGGTCCAGTATCAAGACATCGACCACCTCGATGAGCCACATCATCACCGTCACCACCACCACCAGCTGGATTGCCTGAACGGCGGGTGACTTCTCGGTCTCGACGAGCATGCTCAGCCCCGGGGATCGTCGTCAAATATCGAAAGGACAGCCCCCGGGTCTGCAGTCTGAGTTGACCGGGGTTTTGCTGAAGTGGGGTCAGGCGTCTGGAGTCCCTGGAAGGCAATGATCCCTACGAAGACCGCCCCAAAAGTGTTGTCCCACACGTTGATCGCCAGGTATATGGCCACAGCTGCCGTCACCAATGTGAGACCCTTGGCAATCCGCAGAGCGTATTTCGGGGTAACTGCGGCAAGTGCGTAGCGAGCCATGTTCCCGCCGTCGAGCGGAAGGATGGGGAGCCAGTTGAGTGCACCCCACATAAGCCCTGCTACTGCAATGCCGACCCCAACGGCGTAGACGAAACGAGGGAGATCATGGACAAATGTTGCGTTGCGCATCAAGAAGATGCTGCCGCCTACGGTCATCCCGACTGCAGATCCGCTGGCGGCAATCAGAAACTGCTGACCTGAGCTCAAAGGTGTGTTCACCGGGTACTGGGTGAGGCCACCGAGACCGAACAAGGTGATCTTGATCGACCTCGCCCCAAATGCTCTTGCGGTCAGGGCATGACCGAGCTCGTGCGCGAGCACGGCAATGAACACACCGACGACGAACGCCGCCGCAAGCTGGATAGGGTTGTTGCCGATCACCAGGATCCCGATGAACGCAAAGCTCCAATGGACACCGACCGGGATACCAAATACGGAGAATCGCAGCATCAGCGCTTCTTCTCGGATGACCTGGTCTGGATACGCCTGCGCTCCTGGTAACGGAACAGACACTGCCGGCACAGACCGGCGTTACTCACTGTCAATGCCTTACCGCAGCCACGACACATCGAGAACAGCTTCATAACGCCGATTGTACGGAATATCCGCGACATCGGTAACGCGACTGCTCCAAACCGGTTCGGTTACCCCCCGGCCCCCGTTACGCTCCGCTGCAATGCATCGATCTATTCGGATACTCTTTGTCCTGTTCGCCATGGTTGTGGTGGTTCTCCCCGTTGCGGTAACCGCCCAGGAAACGACGGCCGAAACGACCACGACCACAACAACGACAACCACCGCGCCCCCGCACACGCTCCCCTATTTCGAACAGTTCGAGGTCGAGGAGTGGCATGACGACTGGATCGACTGGCGCTATGACGACGACCGGAACACACAGATCACCCGCGGTTATCAAGAGAACGGCCTCGAAGTCAACATCCCGCCCAATGAGCGGCGCGGCACAGGACCGTTGTGGAAGCTCCCTGCAGATGTCGAAGAGGCCTGGTTCCGCTACCGGATCCGCTTCGACGATTTCTATCCGATCACAAGCGGCAAACTGCCTGGCTTCGCCGCCATGCCCAACTTCACCGCCAGAGGCTGCAACCCGTCGACCGAGGCCTACCCGGGATGGTCGGCGCGAATGCTGTTCGAGCCATCAGGGTTTGGCGACCTGGAGGATGGGCAGATCCAGGTGGGCTACTACACGTATTACCTCGACCAGGCAGGCACATGCGGTGACTTCATGCTGTGGGACGACGGCGGTGTGCTGGGACAAGACCAGTGGTATTGCATCGAGGGCAGGGTGCAGCTCAACACGCCGGGTTCGTCCAACGGCGTACTCGAAGGGTGGGTCGACAACGAGCTCGCCTTCCGCCAGGACGGACTGGCGTTTCGGAGAGCGTCGGAGGATTGGCTCGACGTCCGCACCTTCTGGCTGGATGTGTACTTCGGAGGCTCGACAATCCCCAACGACCGCGACCTCACGATGAGGATTGACGACCTGGCAGTGTCCGACACGGGCCGGCTCGGCTGTCCCAATCGGTTCCGTGACGACGACGGCAACCAGCACGAAGCGAATATCGAATGGATGTTCCAGCGGGAGTACATCTACGGATGTGATACCGAGCTCTATTGCCCGACAGACAAGCTGAGTCGAGCAGCCACGGCCGCGCTGCTCGACCGCATCCTCGATCCGCCTGCAACCAGCATCGACTTCTTCACCGATGACGACGGGCAGTGGGCAGAGGCTGCGATGAATCGGCTGGCCGCCGTCGGGATCCTACGAGGATGCGGGCCCGGACTCGCCTGCCCGACCGAACCGGTGACCCGCGGGCAATTCGCAGCTCTGCTGAAACGAACCTTCGGCATCCCGGCGTCCGACACGGACCTATTCACCGACGACGAGACCAGCATCTTCGAGGGCGACATCAACTCCATTGCCGCGATCGGCATAACCAGGGGTTGCACCGACGCCGGCGATCGCTACTGCCCGACCCATGCCGTGCTCCGTGACCAGGCTGCCACCCTGCTCGCCAGGACCGTCCAATGGTGGGAGTCGAACTAATCCGTTCTTGCGTATCGACGTACGACATGTCGTACGTCGATACGCAAGAAGCAGAAGTCCTACTCGGCTGTATCGTCGGTCTGGGTGCCGAGGCTTGCGAGCCACTGGGCCGGATCTGCAGGGAGCGCATCCTCTTCCGAGCTGCCTCCATCCAACTGAGCGTCGGGGAACAAGCCGAGCGCCGAGACCACAGTCGCATCCGGCAGCGAAGGCTGGATGGACTGGTACTTGGTGCTGCCGGTACCTGCGGGGATGAGCTTGCCGATGATGACATTCTCTTTGAGACCCCGCATGAAGTCCGACTTGCCCTGGAGTGACGCCTCGGTGAGCACCCGGGTGGTCTCCTGGAACGAAGCGGCCGACAGCCACGAGTCGGTAGCCAGCGATGCCTTGGTGATACCCATCAGCTCGGGACGACCTTCCGCAGGCTTCTTGCCTTCCTCGACGAGAGTCCGGTTCACGTCGCGGAACTCCTGCTCGTCGATTAGCTCGGCTGGCAGGAAGTGCGAATCACCGGAGTTGACCACACGCACCTTGCGCAGCATCTGACGGACAATCAACTCGATGTGCTTGTCGTGGATGTCCACGCCCTGGCTGCGGTAGACCTCCTGGACCTGATCGACCAGGTAGCGCTGTGCCGCACGTACACCGCGGATCTCCAGCACCTCCTTCGGATCCAATGGGCCCTCGGTGAGCTGGCTTCCCGGCTCGATGATGTCACCCTCAGCAACCCTCAGCCGTGCCCGGCGAGGCAACGGGTACTCCGTCTCCTCGTCCTTGTCGGCAACCAGGACGCGTCTGCCGTCCTCGTCATCGAGAAGTTGTATGACGCCACCATGCTCGGCAAGCAGCGCCTTGCCTTTCGGGGTACGAGCCTCGAACAGCTCGACCACACGGGGCAGGCCGTGAGTGATGTCATCGCCGGCGACACCACCGGTGTGGAACGTACGCATCGTTAGCTGCGTACCCGGCTCACCAATGGATTGGGCTGCCATGATGCCCACTGCTTCGCCGGACTCGACCATAAGGCCGGTGGCCAGGCTGATCCCGTACGATGCCTTGGAAATCCCGTACCGGGACTGATCAGTGAGCGGTGAGCGGACCCGGAGTTCCTCGAGCGCCTCTTCCTTCTCAATGGCCTGCAACGCCTCACGATCGATGACCTCGCCTGCGCGCAGTTTGGTGCCGACTGCGGTCTCGACCAGCTTGCGCCCGACCTTGGCGTCCTCGGCAAGAAGACGACCGTAGATGCGATTGCGCAGGTTCCGGATGGACTTGCCATTCTCGCGAACCTTGATCAGCAGACCTGTGTCATCGGTCTCCTCATCGTGGATGATGATCTCCTGAGACACATCGACAAGACGACGAGTCAGATAGCCGGAGTCTGCGGTACGCAGCGCGGTATCGGCAAGACCCTTCCTGGCACCGTGCGTTGAGATGAAGTACTCGAGCACGGACAGACCCTCGCGGAAGTTCGACTTGATCGGCTGAGGGATGATGTCACCCTTCGGGTTGGCCACCAGGCCACGCATACCGGCGATCTGACGCAGCTGCATCATGTTGCCGCGGGCACCGGAGCGAACCATCATGTCGATCGGATTGAACTTCTCCGCCTCCAGAGTCACCTGCATGGCTTCCTTGACCTCGTCGGTCGCCTCGGTCCAGATCTCGATGAGCTCCTGGCGACGCTCGTCATCTGTGATGACGCCCTTCAGATAGAGAGACTCCACCTTCTCGGCGCGAGCGTCGTAGGCCGCAAGGATCTCGGCCTTCTGCGGCGGCGTCTTCACGTCCTCGAGACCGATCGTCAAACCGGCTCTTGTCGCGAATTTGAAACCGAGGCTCTTGATCGCATCGAGCGTTGCAGCCACGTCCGGCTTGTCGTAGTCGTTGATCACCTCGGCGACCAAAGTCCGGATGTCGGACTTGAGCACCGCAGCGTCGATGAACGGGAACGACGGCGGGAAGGCGGTATTGAGTAGCGCTCGCCCGTAGGAGGTCTCGAACAGGACATCACCGTCGACCGGCTCCTCGGTGAGGAGATGACCGATATGTCTCTTCAGATCAGCGTGACGCTTGGGATCTCCAGCCAGATCGCCGACACGCAGCTTGATCTTGGCATGGAGGCTGATGTCACCGAGCTCGTAGGCCATCGCCGCCTCATCGATATCGGTAAACGCACGGCCCTCGCCCTTCGCACCCTCCATCATCTCAGACAGATAGAAGGCACCGATGACCATGTCCTGACCGGGCGTGACAATCGGGCGGCCCGACGCCGGCGACAACATGTTGTTGGTGGACAGCATGAGCACGCGTGCCTCAGCCTGCGCCTCAGCGGAGAGCGGGAGGTGGACGGCCATCTGGTCGCCGTCAAAGTCGGCGTTGAACGCTTCACACACGAGTGGGTGAATCTGAATCGCCTTGCCTTCGACAAGAACGGGCTCAAACGCCTGGATCCCGAGACGGTGCAATGTTGGTGCCCGGTTGAGGAAGACAGGATGCTCCTGAACGACCTCTGACAGCACGTCCCACACCTGCGGGCGGCGCCGCTCGACCATACGCTTGGCAGCTTTGATGTTCTGGGCGTGGTCCAGGTCGACGAGACGTTTCATCACGAACGGCTTGAACAGCTCGAGAGCCATCATCCGCGGCAGGCCACACTGATGCAGCTGAAGCTGCGGGCCGACGACGATCACTGAACGACCGGAGTAGTCGACACGCTTGCCAAGCAGGTTCTGGCGGAACCGGCCTTGCTTACCCTTGAGCATGTCAGACAGTGACTTGAGCGGACGACTGCCCGGACCGGTCACCGCACGGCCGCGGCGACCGTTGTCGAACAGGGCATCAACAGCCTCCTGAAGCATGCGCTTTTCGTTGTTGACGATGATCTCGGGAGCACCGAGATCAAGTAGCCGCTTGAGACGGTTGTTCCGGTTGATCACACGGCGGTACAGATCGTTCAGGTCCGAGGTGGCGAACCGGCCACCGTCGAGCTGCACCATCGGGCGCAGGTCCGGCGGGATAACCGGAACGGCCTCGAGGATCATCCCGGCCGGATCGTTCTTGCCACCGGCGAAGGGACTGACGACCTTGAGCCGCTTCATCGCACGCTGACGACGCTGCTGGGAGCGAGCATCGAGGTCCTCGCGCAGCGAATCCATCTCGGCATCGAGATCGGTGCGCTGGATGAGGTCCTTGACCCACTCGGCGCCCATGCCACCGGTGTAGTAGTCGCCGTAACGGTCGACGATCTCACGCCACAGTTGCTCAGACTCGATCAGCTGCTTCCGCTTGAGAGTCTTGAAGGTATCAAACGCTTCCTTGAGTAGGTCCTCTTCGACAGAAGCGCGCTCTTCGCGGTCCTTGATCTCACGCTCGACGTCACGACGGCGGGAGGAGATCTCTTGCGTCGGGGCGTCAGCCTCTTCCATCTGCTTGAGCTCGGCTTCGAGCTGCTCGAGACGTGATTCCTTCCACTCCTCAAACTCCTCACGGATCAGCTCGAGCTCGTGCGAAGTTGCCTCTTCGAGCTCGGACAGATCTGCGTGGCGCTTCTCTTCGTCTACAGACGTGATGAGATACGCAGCGAAGTAGATGACCTTCTCGAGATCCTTCGGGGACATGTCGAGGAGATAGCCAAGACGGCTCGGGACACCCTTGAAGAACCAGATGTGAGTCACCGGTGCGGCCAGCTCGATATGCCCCATGCGCTCGCGGCGCACCTTGGCACGCGTTACCTCAACACCACAGCGTTCACACGTAATGCCGCGGAATCGGACCCTCTTGTACTTGCCGCAGTAGCACTCCCAGTCCCTGGTCGGGCCAAAGATGCGCTCATCAAACAGACCGTCCTTCTCGGGCTTGAGGGTGCGGTAGTTGATTGTCTCGGGCTTCTTCACCTCGCCGAACGACCACGAACGAATCTGGTCAGAGCTCGCAAGGGAGATCCTCAGTTCATCAAAAATTTCAGCCACTTAGTGCCCACCTTCCGGCATTTGTACCCACGGTTCCAGTAATCCTCATCAGACTTCTACGTCGGCGCGCTCCGGACGGGAGATGTCAATCCCGAGCGAAGCCGCGGTGCGGAAGACGTCTTCCTCGAGCTCCTTGAGCTCGACTTCCTCACCAGCGGACAGCATCTCGACGTTGAGGCAGAGGCTCTGCATCTCCTTCATCAACACCTTGAACGACTCGGGAATGCCCGGCTCGGGGATGTTCTCGCCCTTGACGATTGCCTCATATACCTTGACACGGCCCTTGACGTCGTCGGACTTGATGGTCAGCAGCTCCTGCAACGCATAGGCGGCGCCGTATGCCTCGAGCGCCCACACTTCCATCTCACCGAACCGCTGGCCACCGAACTGCGCCTTACCACCAAGCGGCTGCTGGGTGATCATCGAGTACGGACCGGTCGACCTGGCGTGAATCTTGTCATCCACCAGGTGGATGAGCTTCAAGATGTAGATGTAGCCGACCGTCACAGGTGAGTCGAACTGCTCACCGGTGCGTCCGTTTCGGAGGATCGCCTTGCCGGCTCCATCGACGAGCTTTTCGCCTCCGGGGGATTCGTGCGTGGAGGCAAGCAGCTTTGCGATCTCCGCCTCGGTGGCACCGTCGAAGACCGGGGTGGCTACGGTCTGCCACTCCGGTGCCCCACTGGATGCCGGGCTCTCGAGATCACTGAACGGCTTCCATCCCCGTGCCGCGGCCCAGCCGAGGTGTGTCTCCAGCACCTGGCCCAGGTTCATACGGGACGGGACACCGAGCGGTGACAGGATGATGTCGACCGGCGTGCCATCGGCCAGGAACGGCATGTCCTCTTCCGGCAGGATCTTCGAGATGACACCCTTGTTGCCGTGGCGTCCGGCCAGCTTGTCACCGGCCGAGATCTTGCGCTGTTTGGCGACGTATACGCGGACCAACTCATTCATGCCCGGCGGCAGGTCGAACCCGTCGTCCCGGCGGAATTCTTTGATCGCAATCGCCTTGCCGCTCTCCCCGTGGGGAACCTTGAGCGAGACATCACGAACCTCACGGGCCTTCTCACCAAAGATGGCACGCAGCAGACGCTCTTCGGGCGTCAGCTCGGTCTCACCCTTCGGGGTGACCTTGCCGACGAGGTAATCACCAGGCCCGACCTCGGCACCGATGCGGATGATGCCGCGGTCGTCCAGATCGCGGAGCACCTCCTCGGCGACGTTCGGGATGTCCCTCGTGATCTCCTCGGCGCCGAGCTTCGTATCGCGAGCGTCGATCTCGTGCTCCTCGATATGGATCGAGGTGAGCAGATCTTCCTTCACCAGCCGCTCCGACAGAATGATGGCGTCCTCGTAGTTGTAACCCTCCCACGGCATGAACGCCACGAGCAGGTTTCGGCCGAGTGCCAGCTCACCCTCGTCGGTCGAGGGGCCGTCGGCTAGCAGTGCGCCTGCCTTGACCTTTGTGCCCTCGGCGACACGGGGCTTCTGGTTGATGCATGTGCCCTGGTTCGAGCGCTCGAACTTGCTGAGCCGCATCGTGTGCTTCTCATTGGTTTCCCCGTCTTTGACGGTGATGTGGTCGCCGGTGACTTCGACGACGGTGCCATCAACCGGGCTGAGGATCACATCACCGGAGTCATGAGCGGCGCGCTGCTCGACGCCGGTTCCAACCAGCGGGGCGTCTGCCTGGAGCAGCGGCACCGCCTGGCGCTGCATGTTCGAGCCCATGAGCGCACGGTTGGCGTCGTCGTGCTCGAGGAACGGGATCAACGAAGTCGACACCGATATCAGCTGCTTCGGGGACACATCCATGTAGTCGACCTGGTCCGAGGGGACCTGATCCACCTCGCCACCAGCCTTGCGAACAAGTACCCGGTCCTTGGAGAACGTGCCGTCGTCGTTGAGGGGCGCGTTTGCCTGGGCGATGATGTGATCTTCCTCAGCTGCGGCGGTGAGGTAGTCGATCTTGGTGGTCACCTTGCCGTCTTCCACACGCCGGTACGGTGTCTCGATGAATCCGTAGCGGTTGACTTTGGCGTAGGTCGCAAGCGAGCCGATCAAACCGATGTTCGGGCCCTCAGGAGTCTCGATCGGGCACATCCGCCCGTAGTGCGACGGGTGGACGTCGCGAACCTCGAAACCAGCGCGTTCCCGGGAGAGCCCACCAGGGCCGAGAGCCGAGAGGCGGCGACGGTGCGTCAGGCTGGCAAGAGGGTTCGGCTGATCCATGAACTGGCTCAGCTGGCTGGTGCCGAAGAACTCTTTGATGGACGCAACGACGGGCCGGATATTGATCAAGCTCTGTGGGGTGATCGCCTCGGGATCCTGGGTCGTCATACGCTCACGAACGACACGCTCGAGACGGGTCAGACCGACACGGATCTGGTTCTGGATCAGTTCACCGACTGTGCGCACCCGGCGGTTGGTGAAGTTGTCGATGTCGTCGACCCGGTGGCCGGGCGTCCCGATACGCAGCGAAATGAGGTACTTGATGGTCTCCAGCATGTCGTCGTGGCTGAGCAGGCCGTGTTGGCCGGCGTCGTACTCGTCGAGCTCGACGGGCTTCCGCCCGAACTTGAGGTCGAGCTTGTAACGACCGACCCTGGTGAGGTCATAGCGCTTCGGGTTGTAGAACAGGTTGTTGATGAGACCACGGGCCGACTCGATTGTGGTGAGCTCACCGGGGCGCAGCTTCCGGTAGAGGTCGAGAAGAGCCTCGTCCTTGGTTGTCGCAGGATCCTTCTCGAGAGTGTTGGCGATCAGCTCGGAGCCTTCGAACAGCGCCAGCAATTCCTCGTCCGTTTCGCCAAAGCCAAGGGCCCGTAGGAATGTGGTCACATACTGACGGCGCTTGCGGTCGACCCGCACTCCGACGGTGTCCTTCTTATCGATGTCGAATTCGAGCCAGGCACCACGGCCGGGGATGACCTTGGCCGCATAGATGTCCCTGTCCGACGTCTTGTCGATGCTCAAGTCAAAGTACACACCGGGGGAGCGGACAAGCTGGCTTACGACAACGCGCTCTGTGCCGTTGATGATGAAGGTTCCGTTGGGCGTCATCATCGGGAAATCACCGAGAAAGACCTGCTGTTCCTTGATCTCGCCGGTTTCCCGGTTCAGGAAGCGAGCGGTGACAAAGAGAGGCTTGGAGTAGTTGGAGTCCTGTTCCTTTGCGTCTGCGATGGAGAGCGGCTCATCACCAAATCGGTGATCGGTGAGCTCGAGGGCGAGGTTCCCTGTGAAGTCCTCGATCGGAGAAACTTCACTAAAGATCTGCTTGAGGCCATTCTCGAGAAACCACGAGAAGGAGTCGTGTTGGACGGCCAATAGATTCGGGAGATCATGAACCTCGGGAATCTTGGCAAAGGACAGGCGATCGGTGCGCGCACGAGCCAAGGGAGACTCCTCTTCAGATTGTGAACGACGGGCTAGACAGTCGAAACTGGTGGGCAGGGTAGGACGGCGAAAGACCAGGATAGCACACAGCTATCCTGGCGATGCAAACGCGGCTTCGCAGGTGACGTACTCTTCAACTGATAAACCGCACGATACAAAAGATTCACCTGCCATTCAAGGGCCAATCGGCCCATTGACCACGCCCGACCACACGGGCGCAACGCAAGATCCAACACACGGGGAACCGCCCGGTTGCGGCCGGCTTCGTCAGCAACCGGGCGCAACGCAGAAGGGAGCGGGCATGTGCCCGCTCCCTTCTCTGATCATCGCTCAAATTCGAGAGTGATGTTCTACAAACCGGCTCACTGAGTGAGCCGGCCAGATCTCACACCCCGCCGAAGGCGAGGCCGCTACTTGAGCTCGACGGTGGCTCCGGCTTCTTCGAGCTGCGCCTTGGCGGCCTCGGCGGCCTCCTTGTCGACACCCTCGAGGACGGCATTCGGTGCCTCGTCGACAACTGCCTTGGCCTCCTTGAGCCCCAGGCTGGTGAGCCCGCGGACCACCTTGATGACCTGGATCTTCTGTGAGCCGGCTGCGACCAGAACGACGTCAAATTCGTCCTGCTCCTCAACAGCGGCTTCCGCGGCAGCCGGAGCGGCTGCAGCCATTGCAACGGGAGCAGCGGCGGTTACGTCGAACTTCTCCTCAAATGCATTCAGGAACTCGGAGAGTTCGAGGACACTCATCTCCTCGAAGACGCCCAGGAGCTCCTCGGTCGTCATCTTTGCCATGTCATTCCTCCTCGGCCTCTTCGGCCGGGTCTTTGTCATCGGACTTCGCGTCGTTGCCGTCTTCGGCAGCGGCCTCAGGCGCAGGTTCAGCGTCCTCGGTCTCGGCCTCTTCATCTTCCACCGCCGGAGTTTCCTCAGCGGTTACGGCTTCACCGGTTGGTTCGGTCTTTTGCTCGGCCTCGTCAACAACAGCTGACGGGACAGCTTCCTCGGCCCCGGTCGCCTCTTCCGCTTCCGGGGCGGGTGTGGCTTCCTCGGCCTCTTCGACTGGAACTGTCTCTCCGGCCTCTTCCCTCTTCTCAATGAGCTGCTGAATCACCGTCGCCATGTTGCGAGGTAGAGCCGCAAGCAGACCAGCAAAGTTCGCCATCGGTGCCTGTAGCACCCCGGCGATCTTGCTGAGCAGTACATCGCGGGACTCGATCTCAGCTAGCTGGCTGATCCGCTCCGGCGTCAAGAACTCCTTGCGCAGAAGCCCACCCTTGACGGAGAGGGCCTCATTGTCTTTGGCAAAGTCCTTGAGAGCCTTGGCCGCCGCTACCGCGTCACCATCGGCGAACGCGATGCCCGTCGGCCCTAAAAGCAGCTCATCGAGTTCGGCAAGCTCGAGCTCAGCTGCGGCACGACGCGCCAGGGTCATCTTCACGACCTTGAACTCGGCACCGCCTTCGCGGAGCCCGCGTCGCAGCGACTGCTGCTGCTTGACCGACAAACCGGCGTACTCAGCGAGGAACACTGCGTTTGCGCGCTCGAGACGTTCTTTGATCTCGGCGACGGCCTGGACCTTCTCTGGTCTTGGCATGTGTCTTCCTCCTACTGTCTACGCAATCACACCCTCTTCTCGAGTGAGGCCACGACAGGTGGGGGCCAGATGGAACACGGCTGGAGTTACGGCGAAGCCGAAACTCCAATCTCTTCTGAAAGAAGAGACTCCCACCAAGACAGGAGGGAGCCTTTTTGACAAAGCAACCTGCGCTGGCGCCGCCTATTGCGACTTATGCCCTTACGAGCACCCGCGGTCTTGGGTCGAGGTATGAGGTTGTGTAGCGCGCACTGTAACGACGGTCCCGAGGATGTGCAAGACGGGGGGCAGCCGATGCCGGTGCCGATGGAGCCGCCGGTATGACGAAACGCCCGAAATACGGGCGTTTCGTCCATAACGGGTGAACTCTTCGTCCGGAGAGCGGCTCGCTCATGAGGATTCGGGCAGACGGCGGGCCAGGAAGCCATCTACACGCACCACTGCTGACGACCAGGGTAGGGGCTGGCATTTGTCAAAGTGGCCGAAATCCGCCCTCGGAACGGTGGTGGATCGTCCCTGCCACGGACTTTGGAGTAACCCGTTGATCTTTAGTTGTGCCCGGATCATATACCGGGAAGACCGAGTTCGCCAGTGGCAATGTAGCCGTTTTCGGGCAAACCACCACTCTGAGTGGTCGCATCCCCACCGAAGACACCATATGACCTAGCGAAGCTCCTTGAGAGCGTCCTCGAGTCGGGGCGGATCGATGTTGACACCGGGGCCCATCGTCGAAGAGACGGTGATCTTGCGAACGAAGCGACCCTTCGCTGCCGCCGGTCGAGCCCTGATTATCTCATCAGCGAGGGCAATGAGATTGCCCTGTAGCAGCTCGAGCTCGAATGACACTTTGCCGATCGGCACGTGCACATTGCCGTAGCGATCGTTGCGATACTCGACACGACCCGCCTTGAACTCCCTGATGGCCTTGCCCACATCCTGGGTGACGGTACCGCTCTTCGGATTCGGCATGAGCCCGCGCGGTCCCAGTATGGAGCCCAGTTTCCCGACGTGGGGCATCATGCTCGGTGTCGCGATGGCGATGTCGAACTCGATGGCACCGCCGCCGGCGATCTGCTCGGCGAGTTCCTTGCCACCGACGACGTCTGCGCCCGCCTCTTCAGCCTCTGCGATGGCGGCACCATCCACAAAAGCGGCAACCCGGACATCCTTGCCGGTGCCATTGGGGAGGCTGACCGTGCCGCGAACGAGCTGATCGGCCTTGCGAGCGTCGATGCCCAGATTGAAGACGATGTCGATACTCTCGTCGAACTTGGCAAATGCCATGCCACGAACCAGTTCGAGCGCTTCTTCGGCGCTATAGAGCTTGCTCTTGTCGTACCGCTGCCTGACGGCTGCGACGTTCTTCGATTTCTTTGCCATTGTTGTACCTCCAGTGGTGCAAACGGGAATGACGATCCCTCCCACATATTCACTTGTCTCCGGGCCCGGCCCGGCAGTCGCTGGCTCAGCCCTCGACGGTAATACCCATCGAACGGGCGGTTCCCTCGACAACCTTCATTGCGGCATCGATGTCGTTGGCGTTCAGGTCGACCATCTTGGTCTCGGCGATATGACGCACCTGTTCGCGAGTTACCTTGCCCACCTTCTCCCGATGTGGCTCCGCGGAGCCTTTCTCGATCCTGGCAGCCTGCCGGAGCATCACTGCAGCCGGGGGCGTCTTGGTCACAAAGGTGAACGAGCGGTCTTCATAGATCGAGATCTCGACCGGGACGATCGTGCCTGTTTGCGCGGCAGTTGCATCGTTGTATGACTTGACAAAATCCATGATGTTGACGCCGTGCTGACCCAGCGCCGGACCTACCGGCGGTGCCGGGCTGGCTTGCCCGGCTGGAATCTGGAGTTTGAGCATCGTCATCAGCTTCTTGCGGCCCATTTGCTAAACCTCGCTTGGGATCAGTACTTGAGAATCTGGTCGAAATTGAGCTCGACCGGGGTTTCACGACCAAAGATATCGACGAGAACCCGAACCTTGGATTGGTCGACGTTGATGTCCTCGATGATGCCGTTGAAATCGGCAAATGGCCCCTCGACCACCCGGATCGTCTCCCCGACCTCCCAGGCCGGCTTGAACGTGGGCTCTTTCTTTTCGGCCCCTGGCTCTTCGTCCTTGCGGACACCGAGAATGCGCTCGACCTCACGACGCGACAACGGTGTCGGCTTGGAAGCCGAACCGACAAACCCGGTTACGCCGGGCGTGTTGCGGACTGCATACCAGGTGTCGTCGTCCATATAGAGACGAACGAGGATGTAGCCCGGAAACTTCTTACGCTGCACCGTGACCTTGCGGCCCGCCTTGAACTCGACCACTTCTTCCATCGGGATCTCGACGTCGAAGACACGATCTTCCAGGTGCATCGACTTGACCCTGGTCTGGAGATTGGCCTTGACCTTCTTCTCGTAGCCCGAGTAGGAATGCACCACGTACCAACCGCCCGGCAGATCGTACGGGCTCGATGGTCCTTTAGGCTTGACGACCTCTACCTCTTCGGCGACATCCGCTTCGGCGACCGGCGTTTCGGCGACCGGCGTTTCGGCGACCGGCGTCTCGGCGACCGGCGTCTCGGCGACCGGCGTCTCGGCGACCGCTACCTCTTCGGCGACATCCGCTTCGGCGACAGCTTCAGCCGCGTCAGTCTCCTGGCTATTGGGAGCTTCAAGAGTCATTGGTTACCCCACAGCCCCAAGCAATTCGAGGATCGTATTCTTCAGGCCGAAGTCGAGTGCGAACGTGTATCCGGTAACGGCGGCTGTGACAATGAGCACGACGATAGTGAATGTGGTCGTCTCTTCCCTGGTGGGCCAGGCAACCTTCTTCAACTCCTGCCTTACCTCGTGGAGGAATTGACGAAAACCGACGCGCTCGCGTTTGCGCTGTTGTGGTACAGCTTGGCGGCGTTTCTTGGCACGCTCCTCCTCCTTCGCCTGGAGGCGTCGCATTTCTCGGTTCACGTTTAATTCCTTCCTTACTGAGCAGGGGTGGCGGGACTCGAACCCACAACCTACGGTTTTGGAGACCGTCGCTCTGCCAATTGGAGCTACACCCCTCAACATAGGCCTGGGGCCGGAGGGGAGTATATGGGGTAGACCCCCCAAGTGTAAACCTGAAAGGCTCCTACCGCGCCGGTACCTAACGAACCGCCAGGCGGGAATTGCGCCACAGCGCCACAGCGACGGCCCCGGCGGCGGCCGCAGCCACAGCCCCGGTGGCAGCCATGATCTTGTGGGCATGGCCGGGCTCGTCAACAACCAGCACCGCCGGTTGCGGGGAGGCAATCGCCGCAGCCACCGTTGCCACCAGAGGCTTGGGAGCCGCGACTGTCTGCCCGGCGAGTGCCGCCAACTGACGACGCAGCTTCCCGTAGCGGACGATCTCAGCCTGACAAGTGAGACATGTGGAGACATGCCGATGCAGCCGGCTCGACAGTGCCCGATCACCGCATGAGGGGGCCAGCGTCTGGACGATACGACAGGTGGCGCTCATTCCCTGGCCTCCATCTCCGACCACAGCGAATCCCGAAGCTGTTTGCGACCTCGATGCAACCTCACCTTGGCAGCGGTGACGCTGATATCGAGATGCTCGGCTATCTCCTTATGGGCCCATCCGTAGATGTCTTTGAGCACAACCACGGTGCGTGCTGATTCCGGTAGGTCGTTGAGAGCGTCTCGCAGCCGGCCTTGAATATCCGCCGATTCAGCCGCGCGCTCGGGGGAGATGGTTTCCGCTACCGGCTCGACAAACGATTCGTCGATCGGGTCGGCCCGGTGCCGATGCTGCTTGCGGCTTTGCGTCCAGGCAACGTTGACCGTAATGCGATGCATCCACGTCGAGAACTTGGCATCGCCCCGGAAGTTGGGCAGCGCCCGCCAGGCGCGCACAAACGCTTCCTGCGAGATGTCTGCTGCGAGCTCCCGATCTGCCACCAGTCGTAGTGCCAATGTGTAAACCTCATCCTGATGAAGTCTGACTAGATCGGAGAAAGCGGCCTGATCCCCTTGCCGGGCCCGGGACAGAATTTCTCCGTACTCTGCTCTGACTCTTTCCTGGTCCATCGCGTTACCCCTCCAGCCTGAGGACACCGACCGCGGTCACCAGTCTCTCGTCGCCCCGCGCCACCTCGAGCCTGATCTGGCAATCCTTGTCGTCCGGGGCAACGTCGCCGACTCTCCCACTCACGTGCGCGGACTCACCGGGTCGGAGCGGGTTGCGGAACCTGATCTTGAGATGAGCGAGCGGGTCGGGCCTGGGGCTGACACTCGATGCGACCTGCATCGCCCAGGCTGCCATGAGCAAGCCGTGCGCCACTATCCCGTCGAGACCGGCGTTTCGCGCTGCCTGATGATCAAAATGAATGGGGTTGTAATCGCCGGTAGCGGCTGCGTACTTCACCAGGTCGATGCGGCTCGCCGACTTGTCGAGCTCGGGCAACGACCCGACACCCGGGAACGGGGCGATACCGGGATGCTCGTTGTGGCCGCGCACCCAAACGATGGGCTCGCGATGATCCTGCTGGCCGTCTGGGGGCGCTCCTTCACCCATGAGGAATGTCGCCACCGACTCGAGAAGGCGTTCGCCTTCGGCGTCGGTCACCGTCGCTGAGAACGTGACGAAGTACGAACCGGAGCGCTCTCTCACACGATCTACCCGTCCGGTGACGATCACTTTTACTCCGACCGCGATCGGGTGATGCCAGGTGAATGTCTGATCAACGTGGACCAGCACACCGGCAAAGGGTCGCACCCGCGGATCGTCGAGAAAATGCGGTGCCACAACAAACAGCAGGGTGCTTGCATAGCCCGGAGGTGCGTAATTCTCCCACCGATCAGGTACGTCACCGGTTGCGCGCACGTACTCGGTGACCTTCTCTGCCGAGATGCCCACCGCATAGGGCCCGTACGTTGCGCCGACTACTTCATCGAGGCTCATGATCTACAGAGCGTAACGTCTGCCCACCCCGATGGCCATGAGGATGGATATGTCGATCCTCCCGACCAACGGCTGTGGAATCGACCATGCCCGTTGCAGCGCGATTGAGGGCGTCGCCGATACCGGCGACGCCCTGTGGGAATCGAGAGCAGTCTGCGCTACCGAGTTTCGCGGTGCGGTGTGTGCTCACGGCACCAGCGGCAGTACTTTTTCAGTTCCAGCCGCTCGCGCGTGTTCGTCTTGCTCTTTGTCGTCACGTAGTTGCGACGCTTGCACTTCTCGCAAGCCATCGTCAACGGTGGTCTCTTATCAGAAGCCATATTTTCTCTTACTTGTAAATTTTGATGACTCGGCCGGCGCCGACGGTGCGTCCACCCTCACGGATAGCAAACCGCAGACCCTCATCCATAGCAATCGGCTTACCCAACTCAACACGCATCGACGTGTTATCACCAGGCATAACCATCTCAGTCCCCTCCGGCAACGACACAGAACCAGTCACATCCGTCGTCCGGAAATAAAACTGCGGCCGATACCCATCAAAGAACGGATTATGACGCCCACCCTCCTCCTTAGTCAGCACATAAACCTGACCATCAAACTCGGTATGCGGAGTAATCGAACCCGGCAACGCAACAACCTGGCCACGCTCAACATCATCCTTACCAATACCCCGCAACAACAAACCAACATTGTCCCCAGCCTGACCCTCGTCAAGCAACTTCCGGAACATCTCAACACCAGTCACCGTCGTCTTCTGCACATCACGCAAACCAATAATCTCAACCTGCTCACCAACATGGATAACACCAGTCTCAATACGACCAGTCACCACCGTGCCACGACCAGTAATCGAGAACACATCCTCAATCGCCATCATGAACGGCTTCTCCGTCTCACGCACCGGCTCAGGAATATACGAATCAACAGCAGCCATAAGAGCAACAACGCTCTCTTCCGCCTCAGAGTCACCCTCCAAAGCCTTCAACGCAGAACCACGAATCACCGGAACATCATCACCCGGGAACTCATACTCAGTAAGCAGATCCCTCACCTCAAGCTCAACCAGATCCAACAACTCCTCATCATCAACAAGATCAGTCTTATTCATATACACAACAATGTAAGGAACACCAACCTGCCGAGCCAACAACACATGCTCACGCGTCTGCGGCATCGGACCATCATCCGCCCCAACCACCAAAATCGCACCATCAATCTGCGCAGCACCCGTAATCATGTTCTTCACATAATCAGCATGCCCCGGCATATCAACATGCGCATAATGACGATTCTCCGTCTCATACTCCACATGAGCAATCGCAATCGTGATACCACGCTCACGCTCCTCAGGAGCCTTATCAATATCATCAAAAGCAGTAAACGTAGACGCACCAACACCACGATCAGACAACACCTTGGTAATCGCAGCCGTCAACGTCGTCTTCCCATGATCAATATGACCCATCGTCCCAATATTCACATGCGGCTTATTCCGCTCAAACTTCGCCTTAGCCATATCTTCTTGGGCTCCCTTTGTGATTGCGGTATTCCCGGTGCGTAGCGGCGGGCAGACTCGAACTGCCGACCTCGCGATTATGAGTCGCGCGCTCTTACCTACTGAGCTACGCCGCCGCGTGAAGCTCCGCTTCACGTTGGACGAAGCGCCTGCGGCGCTTCGTCATCCGCTGCGTTACTCCAGCGGCTGCCGACAGCGGTCTGCCGGCACGCCGAGCCCTCTCTGGGGATTGAACCCAGGACCTCCTCCTTACCATGGAGGCGCTCTACCACTGAGCTAAGAGGGCCAGTCCGTGGAAGATTAACCCCACGGAGCACAAGGGGAAAGATGGCCGACGCCTTCCCACTCCTTGCGTTTGGTGCTGGGAGAAGGATTTGAACCTCCGAAGGCATCGCCGGCAGATTTACAGTCTGCTCCCTTTGGCCGCTCGGGCATCCCAGCTCTATGTCGCTCCTCGGAGCGGCACCGTACGATAGTCGGCGCACACACCAAGAGAAAAGCCGCACGCGCTTGTCGACCGTGATCCCGCACACGTGTATCAACACGGGAGAACGAGACTCCACGGCGGATTATTCGGCCACCCTCCTAACGGATCCCCATCTGCATTCTCTCGAGCCGGGCGATCCGGTCCTTGATGGGTGGGTGGGTGCTGAACATCCTGGTGAAACCGCTGGATCCGTTGCGACCGCCGAAGGCCTTCAGCGGGTCCGCGATGAACAGCTGAGATACCGCAGGGTCGACCTTCATCGGGATCCGCGACCCCTGCTCCAGCTTGGCTAGAGCGCTGGCCAGGGCCATCGGCGATCCCGTGATCTCGACCCCGGACTGGTCTGCCTGGTACTCGCGAGACCGGCTGATCGCCATCTGGATAACGGCGGCGGCGAGCGGGGCGAGGATCATGGCCACGAGCCCGACGAGCATCGATGCCCCATTGTTGTCACGCCTGCGGCCCATCCCGCCCCAGAAATACATCCGGGCCAGGAATGAAAGTGCGGCACCAATGGTCGCAGCGATGGACGAAATGAGGATGTCACGATTACGCACGTGCGACAGCTCGTGCGCCAGCACACCCTCTAGCTCGGAGGGATTCATCATCTCGAGAATTCCCCTGGTCACTGCCACCGCGGCATGTTTCGGGTTCCGGCCGGTAGCAAATGCATTTGGCTGTTGCGACTCGATGAAATAGATGCTGGGCATGGGCATGTTCTCGCGGTTGGCGAGGCTACGGACCATGGCGTAGACCTCGGGCATCTCCTGCTCTTCGACAGCACGCGCCCGCGCTGCCTTGAGCGCCAACTTGTCGGAGAAGAAGTAGATGCCGAAGTTGAATACGGCGGCGAAAGCCAGGGCAATTGCAGCGCCGTTTCCGCCACCAAGGGCGTAGCCGACGGCGACAAAGAGCCCGCCCATGAAGCCCAGCAATACGGCTGTCTTGAGGTTGTTCATACCCCCGATTGTATCTACGAGCGACGGGTAGTTGACCGTTCGACGCATAGTGACCACTAGTCACCCAAAATGGTCACCCATTGAGCCCAACACTGGATAGCCTTGCCGACGTAAGTGGAGGGAATGGAGCGCGCCAGGAGGCACCTTTCGAGGTGGCGGCTCCACCTCTCAATGTTGAGAGAAGGGGCCTTTTAAGTGACTCGACGTTTGTTATCACTCGTCGCCAGCCTTGTGATGCTATTGGCAATTGCATCACCGGTAACGGCGCAGGAGAGCCCGGATCGGGCTGATCGAGCTGCCGACGGATCATTACCCGCGGCATTGGACGGTGCACGCCTGGCGACACCGATCAACCGGACGTTCTCTACCGATGTCCTCGACACCAGTCTGCTTGGTGCCGAAGGACCGACACAGGTAATCATCACGCTCAACACGCCGTCGGTCACCGCGGATGCCCTCAGCGGCGCACCCGCACAAGCCCGACGGAATGAGATCAAGAACGACCAGACCAACCTCGTCACCAGGATCAAGAAAGCCGATCGCGGCGCCAGAGTCCTGGGTGACGCTCAGCTCGTTCTGAACGCGGTCTTCGTAGAGGTCGACGGCGCGGCTCTCGAGGAGCTCGCTGCCGATCCGGCTGTGGAGCGCATCGCGCCCGTCGGGACGTATCAGGTCGATCTGTCCGAAACGGTCCCCTATATCGGCGCTTCCGACGCACAGGCCATGGGCTACGACGGCTCCGGCATCAGGGTTGCGGTCCTCGACAGTGGCATCGATTACACCCATGCTGCTCTCGGTGGATCGGGAGACCCGGCCGAGTACGCAGCCAACGACCCCGCAGTGATCGAGGCCGGGACATTCCCGACCGCCAAGGTCGTGGGTGGCTACGACTTCGTCGGTTCGACGTGGGATGGTGACGCCGTCACCGCGACCTCCCCGGACCCCGACCCGATCGACGACGGCCCCGAAGCCGGTCACGGAACCCATGTCGGGCATATCATCGCCGGTATCGGCGGCGTTGCCCCGGGAGCCGACCTGTATGCGGTGAAGGTGTGCTCCTCGGTTTCGACGAGCTGTTCGGGTGTCGCTCTTATCCAGGGCATGGACTTTGCCGTCGACCCAGACGGCGATGGCAACCCTTCCGATCATGTCGACATCATCAACATGTCGCTCGGTTCCGGCTATGGCCAGCCGTTCGACGACGATCTCTCAGCAGCAGTCGACAACGCCAGCCACCTCGGTGTGCTGACCGTTGCCTCTGCAGGGAACGATGCTGACAAGCCGTACATCACCGGTTCGCCGGCGGCGGCGGCAACGGCCCTATCGGTGGCCCAGACGCAGGTACCGTCCGCATCACTCCAGCTGATCGACGTTGACGGGTCAGACCCCGACTATCCGGCGGTCTTCCAGCCCTGGGCAGCGCCGCTCACATCCACCATCAACGCATCCATCCAATACGGCGACGGAGCCGGTGGCAACCTGAACGGGTGCTCGGCATTCGATCCAGGGTCCCTGAACGGCCTGGTCGTGCTGATCGATCGTGGCGCCTGCAACTTCACGCTGAAGATCCTCAATGTGCAGGAAGCGGGCGGTCTCGTCGGCATCATCGGTCTCGTGGCCCCGGGAGCTCCGTTCTCCGGTGGCGACGGTGGCGATGGCCCGATCACGATCCCCGGATACATGATCAGCCAGAGCGACTCGAGCGCCATCAAGGCCGGTCTTCCCGCAACCGCCAACTTGGATCCCACCAACCAGCTGCCGTTGATCGGCCAAATGGTCGGCTCATCGTCGCGGGGACCCTCGGCAGAGGACAATCGGATCAAGCCTGAGATCGGCGCCCCCGGCGCATCTGTCTCGGCGATTGCCGGAACCGGTACCGAAGAGGGCCCGTTTGGCGGGACTTCGGGTGCTGCTCCGATGGTCACCGGCTCGGCCGCTCTGCTGCTTCAGGCTCAGCCCACGCTGAACCCGCTACAGCTGAAGGCAAAGCTGATGAACACGGGCGATACGGCCATCGACACTGACCCCTTCCAGGGGTTGGCGCCGGTAACTCGCATCGGCGGCGGTGAGGTTCGTGTCGACGACGCAATCACGGCTAGTGCCGCCGCCTGGGACCTGGCTGAACCGGCCGGTGCCTTGAGCTTCGGCTTTGTCGATGTCGACAAGAACACTACGACGCTGGTCAAGAAGGTCGTTGTCCACAACTACTCGAACAGCACGCAGAAGTACCAGATCAGCAACGAGTACCGGTATGCCGACGATGAAGCGACCGGTGCCGTAGACCTGTTGATGCCGAGCTCGATCACAGTGCCTGCCGGCCATGAAAAGACCTTCACGGTGACGATGAAGATCCATGGCGACAAGCTGCTCGGCAACTACATGAACTCCGGCAGCGAAGGTGCCAACCCTGAGGCTCTGACCATCAATGAGTTCGACGGGTACATCACGCTCGACGACGGCTCCCAGCCGATCCATGTGGCATGGCATGTTCTCCCGAGAGCAGACGCACGGGTGACCTCGAGCCGGTCACTCCAATTCACACATGGCAGCAGCGTGGCCAACCTGAGCGTGAACAACAGTGGACAGGGAGTCGGCCAGCTTGATGCGTATTCGCTGATTGCTGTCAGCCCCAACATCCCTGAAGGCCCGCGTGGTGGTCAGTCACCGACGCCGGACATTCGTGCTGTTGGTATCAACACGTTCCCGGTACCTGCCGACTTCTGCTCAGCTGATGAATCGTTTGTGTGGGTGTTTGCGATCAATACCTGGGAGCGGCAGACACACTTGCTGCCTGTCAGTAACCAGGTGTATCTCGACATCGACCAGGACGGGGTCGATGACTACGTCGTGTTGAATCGTGACGTGTCATTCAGCGGCTTGTCCGATGGACGTCAGCTGGCTTGGACTCTGAACCTTGAGACCGGTGCAGCCGATGCCTTCTTCTACGCAGAGCACTCGACCAACACGGGCAACACGATGCTGACCATCTGCGCCGAGCAGGTGGGGCTCACCGGCGCCGACATGCTGGCCACAAACGTGGACATGTCGGTGTACGCCCAGGACTTCTACTTCGGTGGTCCTGGTGATCTCGTCGACGGTCTGACCGTGACGCCTCTCGGTGAGGAATACGTCGCAACGTCAATCGCGGATCTCGATCCGGGTGCACATGGCACGGTGCAGGTGACCGATTTCGGCGCCTTCCCGGGCAACACCCCGGAGTACGGCCTGATGATCGTCACCAATGGTGATCGTGGTGCAGGCGCCCGCGGCGGCGCCACACAGGCGACCGAAGCATTGCTCGTTCCCGCCAGGCGGACTGGTTCCGCTCCGACGGGAGCACCGCAATAAACGGCAGCTAACGCAAAATGGAGGAGAGGGCCCCGGCGGGGCCCTCTCCTCCGTTTGTGGCCGGATTCATCCTGTCGGGTTCGATGGGGGCGACCCTCCACCTTCGCATAGCCTGAAGGAATTGGACGAAGCCCGGTAGTCGTATTCCGATCCGGCGTAGTCGAGCACCACCCAATAGCCGTTAACGAGCGCCTGGGTGTATGACTGACCGGGCAGCGGGCATCCGAGCGAACCGTCGTTCCAAATTGCCGACTCGGCACGGACCAGGGTCAATTGAGATTGGGTCGCCCCGGTTCGCTCCATCAAGTCGGCGAGGATGCCGGTCATCAAGTCCTCAGGCACCGACCCTGTCATAAGGTCTCCCTCTGCTGTCGGCGCTGTGGTCGGCGCCGGCTCGGATTCACCCTGCGCCACGGTCGACTCTGTTTCCTCAGAGACGACGGCTGAAGTGGTCGTCGCGGTGTCCGGCACCGTGGTTGTGGTCGATTCGGGAGCGGATTGCTCACCCGTTCCGCATGCAGCCAGGATGACGGCCATGACCAGTAGCAGTACTCCGTGCCTCATTGCCATCCACCTTTCGTCACGACCTTTGGACGACACAGCACCGGCCGAAGGTTCCTGCAAACAGTAGGTCGATTCACCTGGTAAGTGTGTCTCCTGCCGACCACATGTTCACCGTAGCGTGGACGTGCCGATCGTCGGTAGGCTCGGGACACGGCGAACACAAAGATCTCAGGAGTAGCCCCGATGGAGACCTACGAAGCAATCAGGTCCCGACGCAACGTCCGGTCATATAGCGGCCGGCCGATCAGCGAAGAGGACCTCGACCAGATTCTCGAAGCTGCTCGCCGCACGCCCTCGTCGCGCAACACTCAACCCTGGGACTTCGTCCTATGTACCGCGCCGGATCAGTTGGAGAAGCTCGCCGGGGTCTGGAAGGGAGCCGGCCATGTGGCCGGATCCGCCGCGACCATTGCGATAGTTGCTCCCAGGAGCGACAAGGACTCAGTCCAGTACGACCTCGGCCAGGCGACCATGAGCATCATGCTTGCGGCCGCAGATCTCGGCATCGGTTCCGGGCATGCCCTGGTATCGGACCACGACCTGGCGGCTCGAATCCTCGGGCTGCCTGAGGACCGCATTTGCCTCTGGCTGATCGCACTCGGCTATCCGGCGGATCGCCCCCTCGCACCCATCGAGAGACCGGCACGCAGATCTTTAAGCGATGTCGTTCATCGCGGCAGCTGGTAAATGTCTCTTGCTTCGGCCGCGCCGAAGTAAGAGACAGCACAGCAATCACTTCATCTGAGCCGAAACTCAGCCAGAAGCACGAATCAGGCTGCGACCCGGGATGTCAGCACAACCGAGTTGTGCGAGCCGCGGTCGTTTGGCCAGTAGGCGTCTGCGGCTTCGTCGTTCTCCCACCGCACCCGATCGAAGATATACCGGAACTGCACCGCGTCGTCCTTGGGCAGTCGGACCTTGATCTGGAACGGGCCTTTGCCGCGATTGGTTCGCTTGAGGGCCATCGGCTCCCAGTCGAACACATCTGCGACCAGATCGACAGACTCGATCCCCGGTCGGTCGACCTCGAAGGTGACCTCTACTTCATCTTTTGTCTTGTAAAAACGTTTGGCGAGCATGGCGCTCACCCCTCTCTTCATTATTGGCTGGTCGCGAGGGTAGGGCTGCTGTCGCGCAATCTCACGCTTTTCTTTGGCAGGATTGCTGGAGTCGCCACAGCAGAAGTAAACTCGCTGAGACTTGTTAGGTCATCATTACATATCCAGAGCTGGACAAGCCTTCGCTCGCAGACTGCCGAGCGGCTGGATCGAGTTGGAGGTCTGAAATGGCTGTCAAACTTGCGATCATCGGCACCGGTCGCATCGCCCATGCTCATGCGGCGGGTATCAACAACAACCCCGGGGCAGAGTTGATCGCGGTATACGACGTTGTCGGTGAGGTGGCCGACGCGTTCGCCGCCAGATACGGATGTAAGGCTGATGACATCGACGCCATCGCTGCGGATCCGGAGATAGATGGCGTGCTCATCTGCACGCCGACGCCAACCCATTCGACCCTGATCGAGAAGTTCGCCAGAGCCGGAAAGAACATTTTCTGCGAGAAGCCCGTCGACCTGGAGATTGAGCGGGCCAAAGAGGTCGTCGAGATCACAAAGGAAGCCGGAATCAAGCTCATGCTCGGCTTCAACCGTCGCTTCGACCCCAACTTCAAGGCGGTACGTGCTGCCATCGACGCGGGCACCGTCGGTGACGTCGAACTGGTGTTGATCACATCCCGGGATCCCGAGCCACCCCCGGTTTCATACGCCAAGGACTCCGGTGGACTGTTCCGCGACATGACAATCCATGATCTCGATATGGCACGATTCATGCTGGGCGAGGACCCGGTTGTGGTCTCGGCGCACGGATCAGTTCTGGTCAGCCCCGGCATCGAGGAGTTCGGCGATGTCGACACGGCATCGGTGATTCTGGAGACGGCCTCGGGCAAGCAAGCGGTGATCACCAATTCGCGACGGGCGACCTACGGCTACGACCAGCGGATCGAAGTGCACGGCTCGTTGGGCATGGCCGCGGCAGAGAATCAGCACGAGCCGGGCGCCGTAATCGGGAACGAGCATGGCTTCACCAGGACGCCGCTACAGAACTTCTTCATGGACCGCTACATCCCGGCGTACACCAACGAGATCATGGCATTCGTCGAGAGCATTGCCGACGACACCGAACCGCCCACCACCGGCGCCGACGGTGTATTTGCCCTCCGTATGGCCGATGCCTGCTTCGAGTCATTGCGAACCGGCAAGCGAGCCGCGATCTAATCGGTTCTGGCGTCCGAACGGGCATCAAAACACGTCGTGCGATACGCCAGAATCGCGATGGGGGTCAGCCGACGGCTGCCGCCAGGGCTTCTCGCTTGGCCCAATAGCGGCGCACCCACCAGGGGCGGACATCGGTAACGTCGTCGCTCGCCGCTACCGCATCGATCCAGCGCTCTATCGCATCGGCATGGACTGCAAAGGCTTCTGCGGTGGGGGGCGGATCGTGTAGCCAGTCGGCTTCGATGTGATCTCGCTCCGGGGTGAACCCGGCAGCGAGCACCTCGGGGTTCCGCATTACCGAACGCGCCAGACGCTCGTGTCTCCACCAGAGACTCCTGCCATCGTCATGGTCGTCAGGGATGTGCCCGATCTCCACAGGCTCATCGACCGCCACCGGTTTGAACAGCGACAGACACTGGGCCGAGGTCGCCGTGATCCAATGACGAAGAGCGCCCGGTTCGGCAACCCACCCGGCCGTGCTCGATGAAGAGGCCACCAGTCCCCCACCGTGCATGCACGGCATCCGCAATGTCCCGTTGAGGGCCCGATACTGTGGCCACCGGGTGCCGTGGCTTCGAAGCACCCGCATCAGGTCAGCGGGCCCGACCGCACCCGTGGCGAGACGGCCGGTCAGAGCGGTCCGAACATCACATGCAGAGACACGGCTCCGCAAACGGTCGCGGTGAGCAGCAGCGAAATCCGGGATCGTGAGGCCGTTGGAGATGGTGCGCACACCGGAGTCGACACGCTCGGTTGCCCACAACTTACCCGCCGTCTCCAGGACGACGGCACCCTCCTGATCCGCGATGAGATAGCTGTTGTGGTAAGTAAATGAGCGGTGCTCATGGCCGCAACCTCCGCCCTGCCCATGGCGCTCGAGAAGGTCCACCATCACCCCGGCTGCCTCCTCCGCAGTACGGGAGCGTTCGAGGGCCAGACGCAACAGGTCCATCCCGGTCAGCCCGGTGTCGGCATACGGCTGATCGGTGAACACGGCTTCGTTGCCGATCGTCACGCCGTGCTCGTTCGCCCCGATCTCTGCCCCCCACATCCAATACGGCCTGCTGATCAGGACCGCGTGGGTGTGCTCAACCTGTGGTATCTCGAGATAGGTGCAGTGCACAGTCGCCCCCGGTGAGTGATCGGCGGCCGGATGCCATTCCGGGATCTGCGCCTCATTGGGGTCGCGATCGGAGTTCTTTGCAAAGAGAATGCCATCGGGGCCCACAACGACAATCGTGTCACACATCTCAGCGCTCGATCGTACCGGGAAGCAGGAACGGATACCGCCTGCGCCTAACCCTGCGCTGCCACCACCGGTCGGCACGCCGCAGCCGCTGGAGCAACTCCCACATCAGCGCATCCTGGCGGTAGTACTTGCGAGCTTCTTCGGACGTGATCGGTGGATCGACGACCGTGTTGACCACCTCGAGCAGCCGGGGAATGACGTCGGTGGCGCGCTCTTTGTGAAGATTGCCGGCAACGTCGAGCAGCACGGGACGCGGAGAGTGATAGTGGGACAAGATCTCGCCGAGGAGAAACCGCCGAACCGGCCCGCGCATCAGCCACGGGAGCGATGCGATAAACAGGTCGAGGTCGACCCGTTGCTTACCCGCGGCATCCTGCAGCAACGGCGTGGTCACGTCGAGATATACGAGGTCATCGTCGACGACCGCCCAATTGGACGCCTGGGCGTCGATACCGACCCCGTCACACGCCGCTGCAACAACGTGCCGGCACAGCCGGGCGACCCACTTCCCGACAAGTTCGGCGTCTCCGTCACGAAGATCATCGACGAGGAGCCGCTGATACCGCGGCTGGACGCAATATGGCGTGACGGGGTCTCCACCTACCGCATGCACCTCGGTCGGAGCCACCGTCAGCCCGCGCTCTCGCAGCGTACGGAGATAGTCCGCAAGCACCTGCTCGTATTCTGCAAGTTGTGCCCCGGTCATCATCGGGAGTCGTTTGCACACAACAGGCCCGGCGGCCCCGGCGGCGGCGAGCACAGTCGATATCTCGCCGTAGTCGATGATGTCGAGCCCATCCGATCGACCGTGATCGAGGGCCGAGGCGACCGCTGCCTCGAGTTGCACCAGAGTCTCGGAGGGGATCACGCAAACACCGATCGAACGATCGAGATGATCTCAGCCGCCTCGTCCTCGGTCGTGATGAGGGGAGGCAGGAACTGAAGCACTGAGGTGTCGTTGCCGGCATAGACGCTGAAGATGCCTGCGTCGAACAGCATCTTTGCGGCAAGCATCCCTGCGTCTGGCATCGGGAAGGCAAGGCCCATCATCATCCCGAGCCGGCGAAGCACAAATGGCAGGTCCCCGAGACCTGCCGCAAAAAGCTCTCCGATGGCGGCGACGTGTACGAGGAACCCGGGCGCCTCGACGACATCGAGCACGGCCAGGGCAGCGGCGCAGCCGGGCTCGGCACCGCCTGCCGTGGAGATGTGGATGAACGGCTCTTCGTCAAAGATGCGGTGGACCGGTGGCGTCATCAGCGTGGCTGTAATCGGGTAGACACCACCGCTGAGCGCCTTTGCGGTCACGACCACGTCGGGCTCGAGGTCCCAATGCTGGTAGGCCCACATCTTCCCGGTGCGGCCGAGCCCCGTCTGCACCTCGTCGATGATGAGCATGGCGCCACGATCCCGGCAGATTCTCTGCACCCCCGGGAAGTAGCCGTCGTCGGGGATCGGCATACCGAGCGTCGCCGGAACGGGCTCGAGGAGGACGGCAGCCGTTTCGTCGCCGATCGCCGCATCGAGAGCGGCAAGGTCGTTGAACGGCACCTGTGCGAAGCCCGGTGGGTTGGGGCCGAACGGGTCACGGAACTCGGGGTCCCCGGCGGCGAGCGCCAGACCGGTATGGCCGTGGTAGCCGCCGTTGGCCGAGACGATGCCGGTGCGTTCGGTGGCGTGCCGCGCCGCTTTGATGGCCACGTCGATAGCCTCACCGCCGCCGACGCCGAAGACGACCCCGGACAAATGATCCCCGGTCGTGGCTGAGAGCCGTCGCGCCAGTTCGGCACGTCCCGGTGCGGGGAGATGATGATTACCCAAGTCGACAGAGCCGAGCGACTGGATCACTGCCTCAATGATGGCGGGAGGCCGATGCCCGAGGTTGAAGACGCCGCCGTTGCAGTGACAGTTGATCCAGGAGCGATCGTCGAACGCGTCCCAGAACCGGATGCCTTCCCGACGCCCCATGACGGCGTCGAGCCCGTAACGCTCGAACATTTCGATCTTGCCGGCATTGACATGCTGCCGGTACAGCTCAAAGACACGGTCACGATCCATGCCGCCCAGTATCGCGCCACGCGCGGTTGGCGTGCGCCTCAAACCGGTTCTGGCGCTGATTCTGGCCATATATTGCCCGTATGGACGCCAGAAGCGTTTAGTCCGTTACGCCGGATTCTCACAGTAGAACGGGTCCTTGTTACCACTCGAGTGATAGTGATAGACGGTGCCGTTCGCCTCGAGGATGATCCTCATCCCATCGACGAGAGCCTGCGTGTAGTTCATACCGGGAAGAGGGCATCCGAGGCTGCCGTCACGCCAGGTGACCTCTTCTGCGCTCTCAACGACAACGTCGCCGGCGTCGATCCCTTCCCTCTCGACGAGATCGTTGATGGCGAAGGCGACCTTGTCTTGCGATGCGCCGACGGGTGCGCCGTCGTCTCCCGTTTGAGTGGTCACGGTTGGTCCTGTCGTTGCGACGGGCCGGGTTGTCTCGGTCGTCTCAGCAGCCTGTGTGGTCCCTCGCGGGGCGGTCGCCTCGGCGTTGTCCTCGACCGCTCCGCATGCCGTGAGTAGCAGCGCCGACACCAGCAGAGCGATGATTGAATATCTCAAGGTTCCTCCTCGTCGCCACAGTAGGACGCATCGATGTGGTGTCAGGGTTCCCGCTACAACGACCTTGCGCGGAGGGCACATTCCGATTGGAGACGGCCCAAGCGGAGCAGCTATTCTCGATACTCGCCGGGGAAGGGCGTGGATCGGATTCATTTCGGTCGGAGGCACACGTTGAGGCCCGGATGTAAGGGGTAATCGAGGAGGAAGAAAGGGGCCCTAAACGTGTCTCGACGAGTATTGACGCTCATTTCGGCACTGACGCTCATCTTCTCACTCGCAGCACCCGCATTCGCAACGGCGCAAGCGACGACCAGTTCATCGAATGTTCCCACCACAGCTTCGGTCAGCCCGAAGCTACAGGTGGAACCGGTCGAGGCCGTCACTGCCGTAGAGAACCCGCTCAAGGGCGCCACCGAGGGGATATTCATTATCCGTCTCGATGACGCTCCGCTTGCCACATACCGTGGCGGCGTCGTGGGTCTCGTCGCAACCAGTCCGGCGGTGACAGGAGCCGACAAGCTCGACACCACCACGGCTGCCAGCGTTGCATATGTGGACTATCTGCAAGACGGCCAGGCTTCATTTACAGCCCGGTTGGAGAAGACCATCGGCCACACCGCCGATGTGCGTTATAACTACACCAACAGCACCAACGGCATCGCCGTTTGGCTGACTCCGAGCGAAGCCGCCATGGCGGCACGCATGCCGGAAGTCGCAGCGATCCACCAGGAGGTCATCCAGCAACTGGCCACCGACGCCGGACCTACCTTCATAGGTGCTCCGTCGATCTGGGGTGGAGCCTCATCATGTGAGGAAGGCGGCAACTGCGGCGAGGAAGTCGTGATCGGCGTTCTCGACACCGGCATCAACCCGTCGAACCCGTCATTCGCAGACTCGGGTCTCAGCGACGGATACGTTTACACGAACCCGCTGGGCGACTACGTCGGCGTCTGTGACAGCGCAAACACCGACATCTATGACGCGACGTTCCCGTGCAACGACAAGCTGATCGGGGCCTGGGACTACACCGGCAACGACACGCCTATCGATGGCGACGGCCACGGTTCGCACACCGCCAGCACGGCGGCGGGCAACTTTGTCGCTGCCTCGGTTGTCGCTCCAACGTTGACCCTCGATGTCGACATCTCCGGTGTCGCTCCGCACGCAAACATCATTGCGTACCGGGTATGTGACGACGGCTGCGGCAGCTCGGGCACCATTGCCGCGATCGACCAGGCCATCACCGATGGCGTCGATGTCATCAACTTCTCTGTCGGGAGCCCTTCTCCGGAGGATCCATGGGAAGCCCCTGAGGAGCTGGCATGGCTGGCCGCACGTGAGGCAGGCATATTCGTGTCTCACTCTGCCGGCAACGAAGGCCCGGGCACCGCGACGGTTGGCTCGCCCCTGGCCCCGTGGATGACCCACGTCGCCGCGACCACCCACAACCGCAAGTACGTCAACACGCTTGAGAGCATGACCGGCGGTAACACAACGCCACCGGCCGACATCGAAGGTGTCGGCGTTACGTCCGGATATGGACCAGCACGGATCGTCTACGCCGGCGACTACGCGTCGACTCTCACCGACACACCAGAGCTTTGCGGTGTCGGTGCCATCGATGACTTCACGTCACCGTGGCCCGCAGACACGTTCAGCGGCGAGATCGTCGTATGTGATCGTGGCACGTTCGGTCGTGTCGAAAAGGGCGCCAACGTCCTGGCCGCCGGTGCTGGTGGCTACGTCCTGGTGGACAACGGCTCCGGCCTCGTCGGGGACGCTCACGAGCTGCCCGGTGTGCATATCACCGCGTCGGACGGCGCGACCCTCGAGGCCTGGCTGGCCGACGGCGCTACAGACCACATGGCAACCATCAGTGGTGCTGTGGCAGATTATTCAGCGTCAAATGGCGACGTCATGGCGGGCTTCAGCTCGCGTGGACCGAACCGTTCGGTGCCCGACATGATCGCCCCGAGCCTGGCAGCTCCCGGCGTCGACATCATTGCCGCCAATGGAACCGACGACGATGTGTCGTGGGGATTCCTCAGTGGCACATCGATGGCGGCACCACATGTCGCCGGCGCGGCCGCGTTGATGGTCGGAGTACACCCGGACTGGACTCCTGCCGAAATCCAATCAGCGTTGATGACGACGGGAACCACCGATGTCGTCAAGGAGGACGGTACGACACCGGCCACATGGTTTGACATGGGATCCGGACGGGTCCAGGTCGACCAGGCAGCCGATGCCGGTCTGGTGTTGGATATCAACAATGCAACGTTCACGACGGCAAACCCTGCAACCGGTGGCGATCCGAGCACGCTGAACCTCGCAAGCATGGCTAGCAGCCAATGCGTGTTGGAGTGTTCTTGGACACGTACGGTCACGGCAACGACCGACGGCACCTGGTCGGCTTCAGCGTCCGCTGATGCCTTTGACCTCACCGTCACGCCGGCTTCGTTCACGCTGGCCACAGGCGAGACGCAGGACATCACAGTCACTGCCGATGTCGCAGCAAGTGCCACCGACGTGTGGATGTTCGGCCAGGTTCTGCTGACCGCGTCCGGGGTGCCGGACACGCTATTGCCCGTAGCGGCACAGGCGAGTCGCGGGAGTCTGCCCGAATCGATCGACATCGCAGCACGGCGTGACGCCGGATCCGAGGTCGTTTCAGACCTCACCGCGATCGAGATCAGCCAACTGACGATCGAGACGGCAGGTCTCACCATTGGTGAGCAGACGGAGCTCAATCTCCCGGCCGACTCCAACAATGCCAGTCCGTGGGACGACATCAGCGATGGCACCTACTGGGCCACTGTTGATGTCCCGGCGGGCGCATGGCGCCTTGTCGCAGAGACGTACGATTCCGAAGCGCCGGATCTCGACCTGTACATCGGTACGGGCGACACGCCGAGCGAGGGAAGCGTCGTGTGCGCCTCGGCTTCCGCCAGTGCAGCTGAGTTCTGTGACGTTTCCGAGCCTGCTGCCGGCACTTACTGGGTGTTCGTGCAGAACTGGCAGGGATCCGGCGCAGCTACTGACATGGCGATGCTGTCCGTTGGAGTGGTAACCGGAGACGAGGGCAACTTGCTCGTCCAGGGCCCCGCCCAGCAGCCACAGCTGGATCCGTTCGATGTCACCGTGCTGTTCGACGAACCTGCCCTCGAGGCGGGTGACCGGGCGTACGGTGCCTTCTCGATAGGTACGTCGCCAAGCAATCCGGGTGATGTCGGGACGATCCCGATCAACCTGGTTCGCTCCGCGGATGATGTCGTCAAGACGGTGACCCCGTCTGTGGCGTACCCGGGCGACACGGTGACGTACACGATCACGGTTGAACCGAATCCGACTTCGCAGGACATCACCTACCAGCTTGTCGACTCCCTCCCCGAGGGCGTCACCTATGTGCCGGGTTCGGCCACAGGTGGGTTGACGCTGCGTAGCGATGGTGCACTGACGTGGTCCGGCACCATGGACAAGGTTCTTCCGCCGTCCTACTCGATGTCGACCAGTGCATCGGATCCTCTCTGTGCAATGCCGTTGTCGGCATCTGACCTGAATCCGACTGATGCATACGTGAATCTCGAGGACTTCGGCCTCAATGCCGACCCGAGCCTCACCGGCGATACCACGGTGTGGAACATCGAGACCGGTTCGTGGAATTTCTACGGCACCGTGTACGAGACGTTTGGGTTCACCGATGACGGCCTAGCCATCTTCAACCCCGACACGTACTACGCGGGTGAGGTGTGGACACCACAGGCGATTCCGGATTCGGCAGATCCCAACAACCTTGCCGGGATCTTCTGGCAGGATTTTGAGATCTTCTATGACGGTCCAACCAACAAAGGTATCACGACCGCCAATCTCACGTCCGGTGACGTCGCGGTGGCAAGCATCGTCGAATATGACGATGTGCAGCCGTTCGGCGGTGGAACACCATTGATGGACTTTGAGATCTTCATGCCGTACGAGCCTGGAGACGGTCCCGAGATCGTGTTTGCCTATGACAACATCGCCGCCGACGTCTCGGGCACCATCGGTGTCGAGGATGCCACGGGGTCAAATGCCGAGGCTGCCTTGAGCGACGCATTGCTGAGCACGATCGGTCTCGCCGACGGCGACGCAATCTGCTTCGACCTGACGGCTTCAACCAATGACCCGGTGGTCCTTACCTACCAGGCGAAGGTTGATTCGAGTGTTGCCGAAGGCACGGTCATCACCAACGAGGTGTCGCACAGCGTCGACACTCTCGGCGGCAAGACCGAGGTTGCCAGCGTTGATCTCGCCATCGGCGATGTGACGCCACCTACCGATGGCGGGAGCATATGGACCACTGCGGTCTACGCCGATTCTGTCGGCCTGGCATGGGACGCGGCAAGTGATGATGTCGCCGTCACCGGCTATGCCGTGTACCGGGATGGCGTCATGGTCGACAAGGTGACCGGGAGGCAGTACACCGTCGATGGGCTCAGCCAGAAGACCACCTACGAGTTCACCGTCAAGGCGATGGATGCCGTCGGGAACCTGTCTGATGGTCTCAGCGTCGAGGCGACCACTGCGACCGACTTCACCGATGACGACTTCTCGATCTTCGAGAAGGACATCGAATGGCTGTCGGGCATGGGGATCACCAAGGGATGCAACCCGCCGGCGAACGATAAGTTCTGTCCTGAGAACACCCTGACGCGAGGCCAGTTGGCAGCAATGCTGGTGCGGGCACTCGACTTGCCGGCGGCGTCGAAGGACTACTTCACAGACGATGATGACTCGATCTTCGAGAACGACATCAACCGTCTCGCTGAAGCAGGCATCACCAAGGGCTGCAACGCGGCAGGCACCGCGTTCTGCCCGGATGCTGAAGTCACGAGAGGCCAGATTGCGGCATTCTTCGACCGTGCGTTGAGCTTGCCGTCGTCCTCGACTGACTACTTCACAGACGATGATGACTCGATCTTCGAGGCCAACATCAACCGTCTGGCTGAAGCAGGCATCACCAAGGGCTGCAACCCGCCGGCCAACGACAACTACTGCCCGAATGACTCGGTAACCCGTGGTCAGATCGCGGCATTCTTCCACAGAGCTCTCGGCTAGCCGGGACAAGGAGGAGAAGTAGCGGGAGGGGGCGCCCCAACCGGGCGCCCCCTCCCTTTTGTTGGTGTTTTTGGCGTCGCAGACCGGAATATATTCCGGCGAGTTCAGGTGGTGGGCGCGACGGTGTGATCCTGGAGGTGGGTTAT
>Ga0307423_1000208_pt1 | contig 39606 bp, 24 predicted proteins | sample SalMarWE160310MG_FD_202154 | JGI IMG/M metagenome (GOLD analysis project Ga0307423, IMG submission 202154) | Salt marsh sediment microbial communities from the Plum Island Ecosystem LTER, Massachusetts, United States - WE1603-10 | ecosystem: Environmental > Aquatic > Marine > Intertidal zone >... | reverse complement strand
GCGGATGACGACTTCGGACCCGGTGGTCGTCGAAGCCATTGCGATCTCGCCCCCGGCCGGCGTGGCCTCGATGGCGTTGAGCACGACGTTCACGAGGGCCTGTTGGAGGAGTGTGTCGTCAGCGGGTACGACGGGCATTCCGGGGAGGAACGAAGCGTGCAGCGACACTCCCTTCCGTTGCGCGGACGCCTCCACCAGCCGCCTGGCCCGCTCGATCACGACGTTCAGGTCGGAGGGAGCGAGCTTGGGCGATGCCGGCCTCGCGAAGGCCAGGAAATCGCGGACTGTGGTACCGATGCGGCCGAGCTCCCGCGCGACCTCGTCCAGGATGGGGTCCACCGCGGGGCTGGGCCCGATGCGGCGTCGGACCAGGTCGAGCCCGTGGGTGATAGCCACCACCGGGTTCTTGATCTCGTGGGCGAGGCCGCTGGCGAGCTCCCCCACGCTGGCGAGGTGCTGGGCGCGCGCGATCTCCTTCTGATGGAGCTCCGAGACGCGCGCGGACGCCTCCGCCAGCGCCTCGGCCATGTCGTTGAACGATCGCGCCAGCTCACCGATCTCGTCCCGACTCGTCCGGTCCACGCGCGCGTCCAGGTCGCCGCTACCCAGGCGGCGCGTCGCCGCGACGAGGCGATCGACGGGCGCGACGATGCCCCGGGAGACGAACCACGCGGCGGCGACGAGGACGAGGGCCAGGGCCCCGGCGAAGTACATGCTTGTGCGCCCCAGGCTGCGGAGGGCGCTGAGGGCCTCCTCCTCGGGCACCTCGGTGACCTGGGTCCAGGGCAGACCAGGAACCTGGAGGCGGCGACCCGCCACGTCCATGCGGAGGTGGCTCAGATAGCGGGCATGGTCGTTGGATGCCCTGAGCGGTGTTTCGAACGTGTCGCCGTAACTCTCTCCGGGGCCCCGCTCCGAGAAGTAGATGGGGCGAGCGTCTCCGTCCAGGAGGATCGTCCGGATGCGCTCGCCCTGGTCCTGGGGAAAACGGAGGAAGTCCTCCATGTCCCTTGATGGGACGATTCCTCCGAGGAAGCCCAGCTCCCCGCCGTCCGCACCGACGATGGGGACCGCGATGCACAGCGAGGGCGGGCGCGAGCCGTCGGGGTCCCGCAGCAGCGCCACGCTCTGGATCTGTCCGTCGCAGGGGTAGGAGTTGCCGGCCACCGAATCGCCACGGGCCGAGGCGAGGAAGTGGCCCACACGGTCGAGGAGGTAGAGGTCGCGGAAGGAGCCGCCTCCCTCGGTTCTCTGACGCCCGAGATACTCCTCCACCTCTTCCGGGCTCGCCACGCTCTCCATCCCCCCTCGCGCTCCCGCGGCCCGGCGCAACCCTGCGCGGAGGAACTCGTTCCCCGCCGCGACGGCGTCCAGGAAGACGATGTGCCGCTCCATGCGGTTCTGCACGTGGAGCACCTGTAGGAGCGACGCCACGTCGAGCGATCGTTCGAGGAGCCCCTCGGCGATGCGGCGACTGCGGACGTACCCGACTCCGTTGGAGACGAGCAGAGGAACCAGCGACAGGGCGAGGAACCAGCCCATGAGCCTGCGGCCCAGCTTCGACCCCCGGCCGAAGCTCTCCTCGGTGCCGTCCGGCCCCCGATCCCCTGCGGTCATCGACGCTGCACGCTGCGGTGGGGAGAAGATCTCGCGCCCCATGGTGGGGCAAACCACCCACTGACAGATTAACCGTTCAAGCTTCCGTGGGGCAAATCCCCATAGGCAACCCGAGGCGCCTGGCCGGTCCAGTGCCCTAACATATCGTAGCGCAACCGGTTATGGGTGCGGACGGCTTCCGGTCCGGGGATTGCTTCGAGGCGGGGTAGGACCGGCTCCGATCGCCGTCAGACTCCCCGTTCCGAGGCACGAAGCCCGATGCGCGCACGTGCTCTGCTCCTGCTGGCACTCGGCCTGCCTGTCGTGGCGTGCGGAGGATCGGACGCGGCGTTCCGGAGCTCGACGTCGCGAGGGGACCCTGCGGAGGTGGCGGAGCTACCCTTTCCGGTTCGGCTCACTTCCCGACAGTCGAAGGGCCGGGAGGTGTTCGACGACGTGTGCGCATCCTGCCACGGTCGTGGCGGACGGGCGGACACCACGAGCCTGCCAGGCGTGTCCGGACGTCCTCCGGACTTGAGCGACAAGCGATACCCGCTGCTCACCGAGACCGAGCTGGCCGCGCGTTTCGCCGCGGCGCACGGAGGTACCCTTCGCTCGGTGGTCACCGTGGAGGGGATCCAGGCCGCCCTGAGCTACCTTCCGGTCCTGGCCTATCCGCCCGATGCGCCGGGTAGTGCCGTCCGCGGCAGGGATCTCTACGGGCGATACTGCTCCTCCTGCCATGGGGTCCATGGAGACGGCCGGGGACCGGCGGCCGCCCTGCTCGACACCCCGCCGGCGGACTTCACGCGCGATCCGCTCGTGGCCGCGCGGGACTTCGACGCGCTCGCGCGCGACACCCGAGACGGGCCTGGACGTCCCCACATCTCCTCGATGCCCGCGTGGGGGTTCGTCTTCGATCGGATGATGTTGTGCGATGTGGCGGCGTACCTCCCCACGTTCCGCGAGGCGCCGCTCTCCGGGCGCTGAACGTCGCGGACGGCGCGCCCTACGCGCCTCCTTGGGGCTCGTCCGCGTCCGTGTCCCCGTACCGGCGGCGCAAGGCCTCCAACTCCGCCTTCAGCTCCACCACCAGGGCGTCGTAGCGCGGGTCCCCGTAGACGTTTTGCAGCTCGTGCGGGTCCGCCTCCAGGTCGTAGAGCTCCCACGCGTCGATGTCGTAGTAGAAGTGGATGAGCTTGTAGCGCTCCGTTCGGATCCCGTAGTGCCGCTTGATCTCGGGGCTGCCGGGGAACTCGTAGTAGTGGTAGTAGATGGACCGCCGCCAGCGCTCGGGGGTCAGCCCCCGGAGCACGTCGCGCATGGACGCGCCCTGCATGTCCGCGGGGGCCGGCACGCCGGCGTAGTCGAGGAACGTCGGCGCGAAGTCCAGGTTCATGACCATCTCGTCGGCCACCCGCGGCCGGATCTCGGGCGGGTAGCGGACGATCAGCGGCATGCGCAGCGACTCCTCGTACATGAATCGCTTGTCGAACCAGCCGTGCTCGCCCAGGTAGGAGCCCTGGTCCGACGTGTAGACCACGACGGTGGTCTCCGCGAGCCCGCTCTCGTCCAGGTAGTCCAGCACCCGACCGACGTTGTCGTCCACCGACGCGATGCAGCGCAGGTAGTCCTTGATGTACTGCTGGTACTTCCAGCGCGTGAGCGCCTCGCCCTCCAGGTGGAGCGTCCTCCACTCCTCGTTGCGGGCCGCGTACGCCTGGCGCCAGACGCGCTTCTCGTCGTCGGTGAGGCGTCCGAAGATGGCCTTCCACTGGGGCTCCAGGAACAGCTCGCCGAGAATGGGGCCCGTGACCGCCGGGTCGAGCTTCAGGTCGTAGCCGAGCTGGATGCGGTCGGCGATGCGCATGATCTGGTCGCGCGCAGCCTCGCTCCGGGTGGCGTAGTCGTCGTCGAAGGTGTCCGGGACCGGGATGTCCTCCCCCTCGTACATGGAGAGGTGCTTCAGGTCGGGCATCCAGTTCCGGTGAGGCGCCTTGTTGTGCAGGAGGGCGCAGAAGGGCTTCGCGGGATCGCGTCCGCGGATCCAGGACAGGCAATCGTCCGTGATGAGGTCGGTGACGTATCCCTGGCGCCGGGTCGTCCGCCCCATCTCGATGAAGTCGGGGTTGTAGTAGTCGCCCTGACCGGGAAGGATGTTCCAGTAGTCGAAGCCGGTGGGGTCGCTCTTCAGATGCCACTTGCCGAACATCGCGGTGGCGTACCCCGCCCGCTGCAGGATCCTGGGGAAGGTCTCCTGGCTGCCGTCGAAGACCTCGGCGTTGTCGGTCACCCCGTTCAGGTGGCTGTACTTCCCCGTGAGCAGCACCGCGCGGCTGGGCGCGCACAGCGAGTTGGTGCAGAAGCTGCGCGTGAAGCGCACGCCGCCTTCGGCGAGGCGGTCGATATTGGGGGTCCGGTTGATCCTGCCCGAATAGCACGACATCGCCTGGTAGGCGTGGTCGTCGGACATGATGAAGAGGATATTGGGGCGGCTCGGGGGTCTACGGCGGGAGGACGGGTCGGGGAGCACGGCGAGGGAGGCGGCGCCGGCGCCCAGGTCCCGGATGAACCTGCGGCGCGAGATGTCTGAGGCGGCCATCTTCTAGGGCAACGGGTAGTTCAGGGAAGGACCCCTTCCATCACATTCCACCAGATCGCGTGATGCTAGCCCCCGGGAGGCGAAAAAGCGATGACATGAGCCGGGCACCATTCCACGTCATGGCCAAGCCCGCCGGGCCCCTGTGCAACCTCGACTGCCGCTACTGCTACTATCTGGAGAAGGAGCGGCTGTACCCTCCCGGCCACGCCTTCCGCATGTCCCCGGAGGTGCTGGAGGCGTACGTCCGCCAGTACATCGCGTCACAGCCCGGCGCCGAGGTCACCTTCACCTGGCAGGGTGGCGAGCCCACCCTGGCGGGGCTGGACTTCTTCCGCGAGGTGGTGCGGCTCCAGGAGACGCACGCCGACGGGCGGAGGATCGCCAACGCCATCCAGACCAACGGCACGCTCCTCGACGACACGTGGTGCGCGTTCTTCACCGAGCAGGGGTTCCTGGTGGGACTGAGCGTGGACGGCCCCCGGGAGCTCCACGACGCCAATCGGCCGGACAAGGGAGGGCACCCCTCCTTCGACAAGGTGATGCGCGGTCTCGGGTACCTCCGGAAGCACGGTACGGACTTCAACACCCTCACGGTGGTGAGCCGGCGCAACGCCCGCCGTGCGTTGGACGTCTACCGGTTCCTCCTGGAGATCGGCTCCCGACACCTCCAGTTCATCCCCCTGGTGGAGCGCCGCCCGGACGCCGAGGCACGCCTCCTCGGGCTGGATCACGCCGCGCCGCCAGGGAAGGGAGCCGACGGCGAGGCCCTACCCGTTACGCCGGAGAGCGTGGATCCCCGGGACTACGGCACGTTCATGCTGGCGATCTTCGACGCGTGGGTGCGGGCCGACGTGGGCCGGGTCTTCGTGCAGCTCTTCGAGGCGACCCTGGCGGGGTGGATGGGGCTGCCACCGCCCCTGTGCGTGTTCGCGGAGACGTGCGGCGACGCCATGGTCCTGGAGCACGACGGCACCCTGTACTCCTGCGACCACTACGTCTATCCCGGATGGCGCCTGGGCAACGTCCTGGACACCCCCATGCGCGCCCTGGCGGATGCCGACCGCCAGGTCGCCTTCGGCCTGGCGAAGCGTGACACGCTCCCGCGGTACTGCCGTGAATGCGAGGTGCGCTTCCTCTGTAACGGGGAGTGCCCGAAGCACCGGTTCGCCACTACGCCCGACGGGGAGCCGGGCCTGAACTACCTGTGCGCCGGCTACAAGGGGTTCTTCACCACGACGGCGCCGCACTTCCGTTCCATGGCGGATCTACTGCGGGCAGGCCGCCCGCCGGCGGAGATCATGGGCATCGTGGCCGCCCGCGACCGCGAGGAGGCCATGGCGCGGGCGGGGCGCAACGACCCGTGCCCGTGCGGCAGCGGCCGGAAGTTCAAGAGCTGCTGCGGATCGTCGGGGTGAAGTCGTCGCGCCTCCAGCAACAGGGGCCCCGCCCACGCGGCAACTGAACCGAGCCCCGGGGTGTCCACCCAGGCAGTGAGAGCAGGGGCCCGGCCGGCACGACCCCATCCGGTGCCGCGCGCGGATCCCACGTTACCATCGCGCCCGATCGGATCCAGGAACTCGGCCATGTCCGACCTCGTCGGGGATCTCCGCTTCGCGCTGCGCTCCTTCCGGCGCTCCCCCCTCCACGCGCTGGCCACGGTGTTCATCCTCGGAGTGGGGATCGGCGCCGTGACCCTCATGTTCAGCGTCCTGAACGCCTCGGTGCTGAGGCCGCTCCCCTTCCCGCATCCGGACCGCCTGGTCTGGCTGTGGAAGGCCAGCGACCAGGTGCGGCAGAACTCCGTCTCGTACGACGACTTCAGGGACTACCGGGCGTCGCTGGACGCGATGGACGACGTCGCAGCGTACCAGCTCTTCTATCCCAGGTTGCTGCTGTCGGGGACGGAGGAGGGTACCCGCGTCCTCGGCAATCAGGTGACGCCGAACCTCTTCTCCGTCCTCGGCGTCGCCCCCTCCCTGGGCCGGGGATTCCGGTGGGAGGAGGCAGTGGACGGCGGGCCCGACGTCACCATCCTGAGCCACCCATTCTGGCAGGGGCGCTTCGGGGCGGACCCGTCCATCGTGGGGCGCACGATCTCCCTGAACGGACGACCGACGGAAGTCGTCGGGGTCATGCCGGAGGGCTTCGCGTTTCCCGCGTCGGGGGTGCAGCTCTGGCTTCCGACCCGGGAAGGTGAGCGGGCCACGCAGGGCCGGGGCAACAACAACTTCTTCGTGGTCGGCCGGCTCAAGGATGGGGTGTCCCTGGCCGCGGCCCAGGCGCAGGTGGACGCCGTGGCGGCGCGGATCCAGGCGGCCAACCCGGACTACGCCGCCTGGTACCACTGGCTCCAGCCGCTGCACACGGTCCTGTTCGGAAACACGAGGACGGTCCTCCTCCTCCTCCTGGGCATCGTCGCCCTGGTTCCGCTGGTCGCCTGTGCGAACGTGGCCTCCCTGGCGCTGGCTCGGGCCACCGCTCGGACCAACGAGCTGGCGACGCGCAGGGCCCTGGGCGCCGGCAGGGGCCGCGTCGTGCGCCAGCTCGTGGTGGAGAACGTCCTGCTGGCGTTCATCGGTGGGGCGCTCGGACTCCTCGTCGCGCAGGTCGGAGGCCGGCTGCTCCGGTCGGTGGGGCCGGCCTCCATCCCCCGACTGAACGAGATCGGCGTCGATCCCACGGTGCTGTCGTTCGCCCTCCTGGTGTCGCTCCTGACGGTGCCGCTCTTCGGCGTCCTACCGGCCGTGCGTGGTGCCGGCTTCGACCTGGCCGGAGCGCTCCGTTTCGGGGCGGGGAGAGGCGGCACGGCCCGGAAGGGCTGGTCCCGATCCGCGCTGGTAGTGACGCAGGTGGCCCTCTCCATGACCCTCCTGGTCACGTCCGGGATGCTGTACCGCAGCCTGTCCTCGATCAACCGGGTCGACCCGGGCTTCGAGGTCGGCTCCCTCCTGACCGCCGGGCTCGAGCTCCCGGCCCACAAGTTCGCGTCCCCGGAGGAGCTGGGGCTGGCGTGGGACCTGACCATCCGACGGATCGCGGCCATCCCCGGCGTGCAGGGGGTGGCGGCCGCGGATTGGCTCCCGGTGACACCGGGAGGCGGCCCCTGGAACGGGCTCTCCCGACCGGGCCGCGGCGAGGGCACGGACCAGGACCAGATCCCGGGTCGGAGGAAGTTCGTGAGCCGCGACTACTTCCGGGTCCTGGGCATCCCGATCCTGGCCGGCCGCCCCTTCCAGGAGGACGACGGGCCGGGGTCCGAACCCGTGATCATCCTGAGCCAGACGCTCGCCACGGCGCTGTTCCCCGGCGAGGATCCCCTGGGCCAGCCCGTCACCCTCTGGGATCGGCCGTTCCGGGTCGTGGGCGTGTCGGCGAAGGTGGACGAAGCCGGGCTGGGCAACGAAGGCAGGCCGGCGTTCTTCGTATCCACAGACCAGTTTCCCCAGGAAGGACTGCGGGTGGCGATCCGCACCGCCGGGGAGGATCCCCTGGCCGTTGCGACCTCTGTCCGTTCCGCCCTGCACGAGGAGGATCCGGACATCGCTGTCGCCGAGGTACAGACCATGGACGCGCGCATCGGCTCCACCCTCGCGCAGCCTCGCTTCCGTACGGGCCTGGTGAGCGTCTTCGCGCTGGTGGGCCTCGCCCTCGCCGCGGTTGGCCTGTACGGGGTGCTGGCCTATCTGGTCACGCTGCGGCGCCACGAGATCGGCATCCGCATGGCGGTCGGAGCCGACCGCGGAGTGGTGCTGAGGCTGATCATGCTCGAGGGGATGAGGATGGTGGGAGCGGGGGTGATCCTCGGGCTGATCGCCGGTGCCGGCGTCTCGGTGCTGATACGCGGGCTCCTCTTCGGCGTCTCGCCGGCCGACCCGGTCTCTCTGGCCGGCTCGACGCTGGTGCTTCTCGCCGTGGCCTCGGCGGCCGCATTCCTCCCGGCCGTGCGGGCCGTGAGGGTGAATCTCCTGGAGGCGCTGCGGGCGGACTAGGCGGGGGTGTACCCCGGCGGCCAGGGCGCGGCGGCGGCCCGCGCGCTCGCGCTGGCTGCGCTGAGGAATGAGCGCGCCGACCGCCGCCCGCGAGACCGTGTTCGTCCACCAGGACCCCATGGCCTCCGGCCGTCCATCTATGTTGGCAGATCGCCTATGGTGCGGAGGCCTGGTCGGCCTCCACACTCCTTTGTCATGAAGGATGGCAAGAACCCTGCCCCGGTCGGACCCAGGCGGCGCGGACCGCGAGAGTGCGGAATTCCGCGCGTTTCCCTGCCTCGCGGGAGGATGCCCCGGTGTCCACCGCTGCACCGTCGCAGCGGTGTCCTGTGGTCCGGGATCGACAGGAGGGGGGCGCGGTGCCCGGTTCCGCTCGAGGTTCGGCAGGAGCCAGGCGCTCGCCCCTACCCGAGCACCTCCCGGATCCTCGCGCTCACGGCCCGCAGTGACGCCGTGAGTCGGTCCGCCAGCTCGGTGGCTTCCCGCGCGTCGCCGTTCTCGATCGCTTCGCGGACACCGGGAAGCGTCTTCACGCCGTACCCCGTGTAGAAGCCCGGGGCGTAGAGTTGGTGGCGGAACCAGGGCCGGCCGGGGAGACCCTGCTCGGTGAGGAAGCCCCGCTCGATGTCGAGCATGAGGGTGTTGAGTGCCCTCACGTCCTCCGTCGGGGGCGTGGCGGCCCCGAGCGTCGCCTCGACCTTCCCCTGCAGCGCGTCCGTGGCCGAGCCGAACTCCCGGCCGGCATCCCGGAGCGAGGCGAGGTCGACGGCCACGCCCCGCTGCTCGGCTTCGGCCTCGACCTCGTCAAGATAACGCTCCACCGTCTCAGCCGTGGCGCGGTAGTCGAAGGGAAGGACCTCCGCGTTCGCCATGCGCGCCAGGAAGAGCGCCACGACCTCCGCGAGCCGCTCACCCGTCTCGAAGCCGGGATCGCCGAACGTGACGAAGTAGTGGTGGGTGTCGTAGCGGGAGTGGTACACCCCGTTGGGCGACTCGAAGCCGAGATTGAGCGAAGGAATCCCCAGGTGGTCGATGAACACCGTGTAGTCGCTTCCCGAGCCGAGCGCGCCGATGCGCACATCGGTGTCGCCGTTCGCCGTCACCACCGGGGCCATGGAACCTTCTTCCGCATCGGCGGTGCCCTCCCGTGCCCTTCCGAGCCAGCGCTGCTGGACCGTGGTCCCCTCCTCGCGGGGGAAGGCGACCGCGCGGGTCACGTCGTTGACGAGCGGCTGCAGCGCGTGGGACCCCGACGCCTGGAACTCGCCCTGGTGGTAGCTCTCGCGGTTGACGTACACGGCGACCTTGCCGGGCAGCTCATCGGCGTGCTCCTCGGCCCATTCCGTCGAGCCGATCAGCCCCCAGTCCTCCGCGTCCCAACTCGCGATGGCGACGGTACGCCGGAGGCGATGGCCGGCACGGGCCTCCTCGGCCAACGCCCGCGCGGTCTCCAGCAGGGACACCGCGCCCGAGATCGGGTCGCGCCCGCCGAAGGTCCACGCGTCGCGGTGCCCGCCCGCCATGACCCACGTGTCCGGCTCCTCGTCGCCGAGCAGGAGGCCGATGACGTCGACGATGGGGCGCACCGACCAGTCGAAGCGTAGCCGCATGTGTACCCGGGCGGGTCCGGGTCCGGCGTGGTAGTCGAAGGGGAGGCCCCCCTGCCAGGCCTCGGGGACGCCTGCCCCGGCCAGGTTGCGCAGGATCGGCTCGGCGTCGCCGTAGGAGATCGGCTGAACCGGGATCTTCTGGATCGTCGGCACCTCGTCCAGCGGGATCCGCTCCGCCCCCGCTACGCTCGGCTGGAACGGCGTCTGCGGGTCACCCGGGTACGTGGGCATGTCCATCACCGAGCCCCGCTGCACGCCCTGGCTCGGACGCCACTTGCCCACGGGCAGCGTGTCGCCTTTCACGAAGCCGTCGTCCGCGGGGTCGGAGTAGATGAGCGCGCCGACGGCCCCGTGCTCAGCGGCCAGTCGAGGCTTGATGCCGCGCCAGCTCCGACCGTAGCGGGCCAGCACGATCTTGCCCTCGACCGAGATCCCCAGCGAATCCAGCACGCGGTAGTCTTCGGGGATGCCGTAGTTGACGTACACGACCTCGGCCGTGACGTCGCCGTCCGCGGAGTAGGCGTTGAACGGCGGGAGCACGCCGTCCTTCCCGGTATCGGGGTCGTCGGGCAGCGGCGGCTCGGCGAGGCGGAGCTCGTAGCGTTCCGGCGCTACGAGGGTGACGACGCGCTCGACCGGGTAGGGGAGCAGCGCCTCGTAGCGCGGCATCATGATGGAGTCGAAGCCGAACTCCAGCAGTCTATCAGCGATGTAGCGTGCGGCCTGCTCGTTCGCTGCCGTACCGGCGTGGTGCGGTTCGGCCGTCAGCGCCGTGTGATACGTCATCATCCGGTCGCCGGAGGGCGTGCCGAGGATCCCTTCCTCGATGCTCCGCTGCTCGGCTGTGCCCTCGGCGGTGAAGCCGCGCATCCGGTCTGCGGCTACGGTGCAGCCGGCCAGCGCGAGGACGACGAGAAGCGTCGACGGGACGGGGAGGCGGCGGGCTCGGCGAAGGGTGCGCATCGGTTGACTCCGGTCTGGGTGGACCGGGGGAGAGTGCGACCGGGCGCCGGGTGCTGTCAAAAGGAACGAGCGTCGTCGAGAGACGTCGCGAGGCGAGCGACTGCCGGCGGCGGACGGTATGGCCCTGAGCCGCCGGCCGCCGCCCGCAACACGTAGTTCCACATCACCAGCTCGGGCACGACGTCGGCGTCCCCGCACTGGTAGCTGATCCCGCCGTTGTCGTCGGCCGTGCATCCGAAGAAGACCGCGGTGAGCCCCAGCTCCGGAACGACGAAGAGTTTCTGGCCGCCGTACCCGGAGGCCATGAGAACGCCATTGGGGACCATCGGTCGGCCGGGAAGCTCGAGGGGGTACACCCACCACTGGAACCCGTACCGGGCGTTGCCCCAATCCGTGTCCGTCCAGTCCCGGAAGGATGCTTCGATCCAGTCCCTGGAGACGAGTTGCTCGCCGTTCCACCGCCCTCCGTCCAGGTAGAGCCGGCCGAGCTTGAGAAGGTCACGGCCCCGCATGTACAGCCCGTCCTGCCCTCGGGCGGTGCCGTCGTCGGTCTTCTGCCAGAAGTAGTCCTCGATCCCCATGGGCTCGAAGAGGTGGTCCCGGGCGAAGACGTCCGCTTCCACCCCGCTCACGTTCGGGATCAGACCGGTGAGCAGCATCGAGCACCCGCTGTTGTAGAAGAACCGCTCGCCCGGCTCCCGGACCATCGGCTTCTCGAGCACGTACCGCACCGCGTCCGGCGCCGCCTTGATGTGGATGTCGTCGCGGTCACGGTCGGTGACGTCCTTGGTGTCCCAGCCCAGCCCCGCCGTCATGGTCAGGACGTGACGCAGGGTGATGTCGCGCTTGCGGGGATCGGCGGCGAAGAGGTCGTCAGCCTCGGGGAAGAGGCCCGCGATGGGCTGGTCCCAACTCCCGACCAGGCCCTGCTGCGCGGCCGCACCCACGACCATGGAGGCCACGGATTTGGTCGCCGATGCGAGAAAGTGCCGACGCTCGACGCCGGTTTGCGGCGTGAAGTACCCCTCGTAGACCAGGACCCCGTTCCTGGCGATGAGCAGCGCGTCCACTTCGCCGATGTCCCGGCTGCGGAGACGTTGGTCCAGGAGACCCAGGACGACGGGGTCGAGGCCCTGGGTCTCGGGCGCGTCCACTGCCCAGCCGTCGTCCAGGGCGGCGGGGGCAGGGAGGTCGCCGACGTCCGGCCATAGCGCATCGCCCGAGCAGGCGGCGGCCAGGAGGAGCAGGCCGAGGGCAAGACGCCGGGGAGCTTCGCCGGGGCTCACGATCCACCTCCCCCACCCGCGGATCCCCAGGGGGACAGGAGCGCGACGGAGAAGCCGATGGCGACGCTGCGGACGCTTCCGGGGATGAGCCCACCGCCGTTCTGGTTGCGGAGGCCCCCGGATATCCGGGCATCGACGCTCAGGATCCGGCGCCCCACGGGGAGTGCCACGCCGACGCCCGCGACGCCAGCGACGTCCAGCCGCTTCCACCGGGCGCCCATCAGGGAGTCGTCGCAGGACAGATCACCGACGACCGCGACCCCGGCGATGCGGCAGCGGAGGGCGAGCTTCCCGGTGACGCCGGCCGTCAAGTGCGGGGAGATCCGCGTCGGCGCCCGAACGGAAAACAGGATCGGCACCGCCAGCTCGTCCCGGCGCAGATCGCCGGTGTGCGCGCCGCCGCCGCCCAATCCCTCCCGGGAGAGCTGAAGCGCGACCTCCCCGGTGAAGAACGCGCCGAGGTCGCGGCCGACCGCGATCCCCGCCTGCGCACCGACGAGCATCTCCGTCTGGGCGTCCGTAGCAGGGTCCGCGAACTCCATGGTGCTCACCACGACCCCGACCCGTGGCGCCAACGTGAGACGACTCTGGCCTCGTACCGCACCGGCCCCGGCGACCGACAGTGTGAGGAGCAGCGCGCCGACCCGTGTTCCCGCCCTCGTCCTCGTCATCGTCCACCTCCCGTGACGACCCACGACGCTTCATTAGATCATCTATGGAAAAAGCCGACCGTTCATTAGATTGTCAAGGGGAAAGGACGGAGAACGGGTCGGGCTCCGGGGAAGATTCCGCGTGCCAGAGGGCAACCCTGGCGGGTCCGTGGCCTGTCCAAATCGGACGTGGGGCCGTGGCGGGTGCCCTGACGCGTCGACCGTGACCGACGGGGGAGGGGACGATGAGGATGAGGACGACGATGAAGACGGCATCCGGCAGAGGCCGGAAGCTGGCGGGCGTGGTGTTCGGACTGGCGTTCCTGTTTCCCGGTGCGCAGACACGGTCCCAGGAGATCCACCGGGCGGCAGCCGCCGGGGACACGGCCGCCATCGCAGCGATGCTCGCCGCCGACAGCGCCCTCATGGAGGCGCGGGACGACCGCGGGCGCACGCCCCTCCAGGCGGCCGTCCTGGCGAGGCAGGTGGAGGTTGCACGCATGCTTCTCGAGCGCGGCGCCGACCCGAACGCCCGCGACGAGCAAGCCGGCCAGACCGCAGTGGACTATGCCTTCCTGGTGGAGAGCCAGCGGGGGGGCGACGCGATGACGCGGCTGCTCCTCTCCCACGGAGCCACCTTCGACCCGAACGCCGCGGTGCGGGGACCCGTGAAGCGGTTGGACGTCGCGGTGGTCTTCGGCAATCTGGACATGGTCCATCTGCTCCTGGACGCCGGCGCCGATCCCAACGAACCGACCGGATACCCCATGAAGCCCCTCGCTTCGGCGGCCGCCCGCGGGCACGCCGAGCTTGTCCGGGTCCTCCTCGAGACCGGGGCCGACCCGGACGAACCGGACGCCCGGGAAAGGTCCCCCCTCCGCCTCGCGGTCGAGAAGGGACACGCGGATGTCGTGGAGAGCCTCCTCGACGGGGGGGCCTCGCCGGCCTGCGTGGATACCGCGACCGGCCAGAGCCTTCTGCACGTGGCCGCCCTGGGCGGACACCTTCCCGTGGTGGAGCGGCTGCTGACGGCCGGTGCCGACGTCCATGCCGTGGACGGAGCCCGCAGGGAGCCGCTCTACTACGCGCTCCGGTATGGGCACGGCGCCGTGGCGGATCGACTCATCGCCGCGGGCGCAGATCCCGGGGATCCGGCGGCGCGTCCGACGCCCAGCGCGTCCCTTCTGCGTCGTTCGGTGGCCGACGGGGAGGGGGTCCTCTGGTACCTGGCCAATCGGGGTTGGGCGGTGCGGACCGCGAAGCGGCTGCTCGTCTTCGACGCGGAAGAGTTCGGCGTGAACAGGCCCGCGCAGCCGTCCCTGTCCAACGGCTTCCTGACGCCGGCCGAGATCGGCGGCATGGACGTGGTGGCCTTCTTCACGGCGTACCACGGCGAGCCGGGGGAGCCCGCGTACATCCACCAGATCGAGGATTCGCTGAAGAGCGTCACCTACGTCCAGAACGCGGGGGACCGCTGGCGGGGCTCCGCGCGCTCCGTGTATCTGTCGCCCGACGCCGACACCGTCGTCGCGGGCGCGCGCGTGCGCACGGTGGAGGTGACCCGGGAGATGACGTCCCTGGGGTACCTGGTGGATGTGGACGGCCTGGTCGTCTACTACGCCGGCTTCCGCGCCGAGGACCCCGAAGCCTTCGCCCGGGAGGTAGAGGCTCTGTCGCGCTGGACGGACCGTGTGGACGTCGCCTTCCTCCCCATTCCGGAGCCGGGCGAGGATCCGGCGGAGTTCGGGCTTGTCTTGGAGCGCCTTCGTCCCCGCTACGTCGCGCTCATGGATCCGAACCGGAGGGAGGACCTCTTCCGGGAGGTGTCGGCGCGGGTCGCTGAGTGGGGCGTGCGGACGCAGGTACTGTCCGCGGAGCATCCCGGGGACGCGTTCGAGGTGAAGCGCTGAGACGGGCGAGGCCGAGGGTCGGGGACGTCCCCGACCCTCGGTGCGCCGCCGAGATCAGACGGTCAGGCACCTCACGGCATCGACGGCTGCGGCACGCCATGGCGGGATCACCGTACCGCCTGCAGCACCCCATTCAGCAGATCGGGGAACTCCGGGGTCAGCTCCCACGAGTGTGCCCCCGGATCCGAGGTCTCCACCACCACCAGGTCCAACTCGGGGGCGATCACGATCGCCTGCCCGCCGGCTCCCCTGGCTGCGATCAAGCGTCCCTCTTGGTACACCCACCAGTAGAACCCGTAGTCGCCGTCGGCATGGATGCGGGTGGACTCCTCCAGCCATGCCGAGGACACGATGCGCCTCCCCCTCCACATCCCGCCCTCCAGGGCGAGTTGCCCGATCCTGGCCATGTCCCGTGGACGCAGCCAGAGCCCGTTGGCGCCGAACGTGACGCCGTCGGAGTGGTGCTCCCAACGCCAGCGTTCGATTCCCAGGGGTCGAAACAGCCGCTGCGCTGCGAACGCCTCCATGCTCATGCCGCTCCCGATCTGGATGGCCCCCGACACCAGCTGGGGATTCCCGTCGGAGTAGTAGAAATCGGTTCCGGGATCGAAGACCAGCGGTCGGTGCAGCACGTTGGCCAGGCTGCTTCCCTTGGAGTACATGAACGGGCCGGTATCCTCCGGGTTGTAGAAATCCAGCCCCGTCTGCTGGGTCAAGGCGTGCCGCAGCGTCAGGCTTCGCTTTCGCGGGTCGCCGTCGAAGTGCTGGGGCATGAGCCCGTAGAGGGGCTCGTCCACGGAGGGCAACAGGCCCTCGTCCAGGGCGATGCCCGCCAGGAGCGAGGTCACGGTCTTGGCCACGGACTGCACGTTGTGGATTCGATCCCGGTCGCCTGGGTCACGAGCGTATGCCTCCGCGACGAGCCTGCCGTGCCGCACCACGACGAGCGCCCGGACGGTCGGGTAGCGGTCCTCCCGGAAGAGGTCTCTGAAGACTCGCTCCAGGGCCTCGCGGTCCATGCCTTCGGCCTCGGGTGTGGAGATCTCCCACCCGTCGTTGAGCGTCTCGGGCTCGTAGCCCTCGTAGCCGACCTTGAGATCCGGATCCGTGAGACACGCATGGCACATCGACGACATCCCGAGAAGCAGGGCCAGCTTCAACGTCCTGTTCATGATCCCATCCTCCTTCCCGCCCCGGGGCTAGAACGGCCAGGGCATGGAGACGCCCAGGCTATGGGTGACGATGTGCACGTTTCTCGACGTAGGAGCGGTGTTCCGGACGTAGGTCGTGCGCCAGAACACGGCGTGGCGCAGCCTCCCGTCGCGCACGGCGGAGTATGTGATGCCCAGTCGTAGATCCAGGTGCTCCGAAGGCGTCGCCAACCGGGGATGGCTGTGGATCTCGCCGAACACCCACCCCAGGCTGTGATCGATCTCGCGGTAAGCGAACTGCGTCGGCGGACGCGAGACCAGTGCGAGAAGGGGCGCGCCCACCTCGAAGTGGAGCGAGCGCCCGCCCCCCAGCCGGCGCTCGACCGCGGCGTCCACCCCCATCTGCGCCGCCGTCAGCCAGTGCACGTGCTGCTCGTCCCACTGCTCGTGGAAGGTCCAGTGCGTGTTCCACCCGGCACTGCCGCCCACGAAGAGCGATGTGCGCCCCCCCAGTTCAGCCACCTTCCAGGCCGTCCGGAAATCCAGCCGAGGGTGCACCAGCAACGACGAGCGTCGGGTCGTGTACCGATCCCCGAGAGGATCCACGAGAAGGGAGAAGCCGAGGCTGCGACGTGTGTCCTTCCCGCCGCTCCGGCGGAACAACTCCAGTGTGAGTGACGTGCCCCGGTGCCGAATGGGGTTCAGGACCTGATCGCGGATCTGGTATTCCGTGACGGCCAGGGTGAATCCGAAGCCGGCGTTACCCGGTCCGAGCTCCTGGCACCCTGCCGGCGACACCACGGCTCCCGCCAGGCACAATCCCATCAGAAACTCGCTCTTCATCATGCCACCTCCTCCTTTTTCGGGGTGACACGTCCGAGAGGTGGCTTTCTACCAAGGGGTCGATCGAGGATGCGGGAGAGAGCTGCGGCGCTCCGGCTCAGTCGGCCCCGGCGATCGTCGCTCCGGCTTCCGTGAGCCGGCACTGCGCGCCGCTGACGTCGCAAAGCGCCGTCACGACCTGCTGGAAGCTCTGGCCCTCGAAGAGGGCCGTGATGCGTAGACCGCGCAGGGCATCGCCTCGCACGTCCACTTCTCGATGGAAGTAGCGCCCGACCTCGCTGGCCACCTGAGCCAGCGGCGTCTCCTGGAAGACCAGAAGTCCTTCGGGCCAATCCAGAAGGGCGAAGACGTCGTCGCCGGCCTCTGCAGTGGGCGGCTCATCGGCCGACGCGCGGGCCACGCTGCCCGCGGGAACCTCCACGCGTCCCGCCTCGTTGGAGACGGCTACCCGCCCCTCCACCACGACCACCCGAACGTCTCCGTCGTCCCCCTCCGCTACCTCGAAGCGGGTGCCAAGAACCCGGGTCACGGCGCCGGGCACGCGCACTACGAAGGGTCGGCTGGGATCATGCGTCACGGCGAAGAAGGCCCGCCCCGAAAGGGTCACGGTACGGGTCTCGGATTCGCCCCACTCCTCCAGCCGACTCCCCGCGGCGAGCTTGACCACGCTCCCGTCCTCGAGGGTGACCGTTCGGGGTCCGGTATCGTCCGCTTCGAACGACGCCACGGGGCCTCCGCGGCCCCACGGGCCCGCGAAGAAGAAGATGGCGGCAATGCCGGCCGCGAGCGCCACGCCCCAACCCACCCGCAGGGATCGGAGAAACGAGGAAGGCCTTCGCGACGCCAGCGGGGTCACCGGCGCCGGCCCTCGCCCCGCGTTGTCCTCCGTGTTCGCCAGGGCCCTCAGCGACGCTGCGTCGGGCACCGGAGGCGCATCCTCCTGGGGCGCCGGCGCCGTCCCCGCCCAGATCCCCTCCATGACTCGGAAGTAGGCGTCGTTCTCCGGGGACTCGGTGCGCCACTGCGCCACCCGCACTTCGTCCGCGGGCGTCGCCATGCCGGCAAGGACCTTGATGATCAGCTCGTCCACGGGTTGCCTGCCTCGAAGGGATGGGGGCCTCCTCGAACGACACGCCGGAGGGTCCAGGTCTCTACCAATCGCCGAGCCGCGGATTCCGACGACCTCATGGGGCGATTCCCTCCGGCAGGTGGTGCCGCAGCGCCTTGCGCAGGTCCGCCATCGCCAGGCTCATGTGATTGGCCACGGTCTGGGGAGAGAGGGCCATGATCTCGGCCACCTCGTTGTACGACAGTCGTTCTTCCCGGACCAACCGGAACACGGCCTGCCGCTTGTGGGGGAGGGCGGCGACGGCGGCCCGGGCGGCCCTGGCCAACTCGTCCGCTGCGGTGGTCTGCGAGGGCAGGCCGGCCGATGCGGGACCGTCGTAGGCCGCCGCCGCCCGATCACGGCGGTCGTGGCGGCGCAGCTCGTCCAGGGCAGCGTTGCGAACCATGGTGAAGAGGAGAGCTCGCACGGATCCCTCGACCTTGAGCTCCGTCCTTCGCTTCCACAGACGCACGAAGACGTCCTGAACCACGTCCTGAGGGTCATCGGCTTCGGGAAGCATCCGCCGGGCGAAGCGGACCAGGGGAGCCCAGTACGCACGGAGGAGGCGTTCGTACGCCGCTTCGTCGTCGGAACGGATCCGTTCGACCAACGCCCGGTCTGAATCCGGGCTCCGTGCCTTCATCACTCCAGCGCCTCCTCCGGGGGCAGCATACACGAACAACGTCGGTTCCGTTGGCGGAGGAGAGGGAGGGAGGCTGGCATCCTACCCGCTGCGGAGCCGATGAACTAATGGCGCCAGACGCGGGCATCAGCAAGTTTCGAATACCCTCCCACGAGCACGTTGGTAGAAGCCCCCGTTCCGTACGTGTCGGCATCAAGGGAACGAAGCCAGGAGGGCACGATGGGAGATCGAGAGCGTGTACGGTGTGCCGCCGGTTGGCGGCGCCGGATCGCCTGGATCGGGGTGGCGGGAGTCTGGCTGCTGGTGGGGGCGACCTCGGCCCTGGGCCAATCGGCCCTGGACCGGCCAGCCAACCTCACGGTGCGGGACTCACCGCTGACGGATGCGTTGCGTCGGCTCCAGCGTTCGGCCGACGTCGCCCTCGTGTACAGTCCCGATCTGCTTCCGGCGACCCGACTGGTGTCGTGCGCCTGCCAGGACCTTACGGTCGGGCAGGCCTTGGGGCACCTACTCGCGGGCACCGACCTGTCCGTGGCGTCCAGCGGGAGTCAGATCCGGATCGTGCCCAACCGCCGCGCAGCGCGAAGCGACGGGACCGCGGGAGTGGTGGTGGGCGACATCACCGGCCCTGACGGGGAGCCCCTGGTCAACGCCATGGTGCAGCTCGTCGGTGGCCAGGCCGTGCTCTCCGACGGGGCGGGGCGCTTCGTGCTTCGCGGCGTGCCCCCGGGGCTGCATCGCGTCGTGGTCACCTCGATGGGGTGGCGCACCGAGGCGACGGATACGATTCGTGTCGCGGCGGGCGACACGACGCGTGTGACGTTCAGCCTGGTGCGAGAGGTCATCCCCCTCCCCGAGGTGCTGGTGGCTCCGGGCACCTTCGGGCTCCTGGAGGACGTGTCGCCAGGCACCGTCCGCACCCTCACCCGGGAAGAGATCGAGACCCGGCCCCAGATAGGCGAGGACATCTTCCGGGCGGTGAGCCGCCTACCGGGGATAGCCTCCCACGACATCTCCACCCGCCTCACCATCCGAGGTGGATCGGATCGGGAGGTTCTGGTGAGGCTGGACGGCCTCGAGCTCCACGAGCCTTACCACCTCAAGGACTTCGAGGGCATCCTGGGCATCGTCGATCTGAACGCCGTGGGAGGCGTCGAGGTCATCGCCGGTGGCTTCGGCCCGGAGTTCGGCAACAGACTCACCGGGGTCTTCGACATGACGTCCCGCACGTCGCTGGGGGCGCCCGCCACGACCCTGGGGATGAGCATCAGCAACCTGACCGCCATGAGCCGGGGCGGCTTCGCCGACGATCGCGGATCGTGGCTGGTCTCCGCGCGACGGGGCTTCCTGGACCTGGTCATGTCGCTCGCTGGCGAAGGTGATCGATTCTCCCCTGAGTATTACGACGTCTTCGCGAAGGTCCGCTATCAGGTGGCACCTCACCACGTGGTGAGCGTCCACGCACTCCACGCCGGAGATGTCTTCGATTTCAGCGAGACGCCTTCGGAGGGACCCGACACCATCGACCTCGCGAGCCGCTGGGACAGCAGCTACGGGTGGGTAACCTGGGACGCTGCGGCCGGCGCGGTGGTGTCCGCCCGTACCACGGGGTGGGTGGGGCGCGTGACCCGAAGCCGGTCAGGATTGGTCGACGATCCCAACGAGAATCCCCTCTTCGTCCAGGTCAGCGACGACCGCGTGTTCAGCTTCGGTGGCGTCCGTAGCGACCTGAGCATGGAGCTCACTCCGGATGCCCTTCTCAAGGTGGGCGCAGAGGCGAAGCGCCTGCGGGCGGACTACGACTACTCCAGCCAGGCTTGGCTTCCATTCGTCACGGCGACAAATACCCGCGGCGTTCGCGTGGACAGCACCCTCGTTGAGATGGCGCCCACCGGCACCGAGCTCGCAGCCTACGCGGCGCTACGCGCCCGACCCCGGCCAGGGTGGACCGCCGAGGTGGGGCTCCGTTACGACCGTGCATCCCACACCGGGGACAGGGACCTCTCGCCGCGCTTCCTCACCTCCCTGGATGTGGCGCCGGGCACAACGCTCCGGGCGAGCTGGGGCACATACCACCAGATCCACGGCATTCAGGAATTGGAGGTGGGCGATGGCGAGACGAGGTTCCTCCCCTCCGAGCGTGCCGAGCAGCTGGCCGTGGGACTGGAGCGGAAGTTGGGTGGAGGGGTGGCGCTCCGCGTCGAGGCCTACCGGCGCGTGGTGGCCGACCCCCACCCGGAATACGTGAACGCGCAGCAGGAGCTCCAGGTCTTCCCCGAAGCCGCCGGTGATCGCATTCGAATCGACCCCGACCGCGCCCGCAGCCGTGGGATCGAGGTCCTCCTGGAACGCAAGACCGGTCCTCGATGGGCGTGGTCGGCGTCGTACGTCCTGGCGCAGGCCGAGGACCATGTGGATGGGACATGGATTCCGCGGCGATACGACCAACGGCACACCGTGGGGTTGTTCGCGGCCTATCGGCCTCACCCACTGTGGAATGTGTCCGTGAGCTGGCAGTACCACACTGGATGGCCGGCCACCACGTGGAGCTACGACGTGCAGCCTCTGGACGACGGGTGGAACTACTGGACCCGCACCTTCGGCCCGGTCCGGGGAACGCGCCTACCCGCCTACCACCGGCTGGACGTGAGAGTGAGTCGGAGCTTCCGGATCCGCGGCAACACCCTCGACGCCTTCCTGGATCTCTTCAACGTGTACGATCGACTGAACCTGGCATCCTTCGACTACGAAGGAAGCTACCGGCAGGGCCGGCTCACGGTCCTCCGGCGTACCGGACAGGAACTCCTGCCGTTCCTGCCGACCTTCGGGTTGCGATACGAGTTCTGAGAGGACACACGGAGATGCGTCACTCCGTCCTCAGCGCCTCCATCGGATCGACCCGCGCGGCCCTCCGTGCGGGCACCCACGTGGCTACCAGCGCGATGGACATCAGCCCTGCGGCAACGCCTCCATAGGTCAGCGGGTCCACCGGGCTGACACCGAAGAGGACGGCACTCATCAGGCGGGTGGCCCCCACGGCGCCACCGACACCCAAAGCCACGCCCACCAACGCCAGGGCCAAGCCCTGGCGAAGGACCATACGGGTGACCCTTCCGGGTTCGGCGCCCATGGCGATGCGCAGGCCCATCTCCCGGGTCCGCTGCCCCACGGTGTACGAGACCACCCCGTAGATCCCGATGCTCCCCAACAGCAGCGCCATGGCCGCGGCGATGCCCAGCATCACCAGCGTGAACGACGTGCGCGCCAGGGAGTCGTGCTGCAGGCTGGCCATGATGCGCACCCGACTGAACGCGGGCCAGGCGGCGTCCCGGACCTGATCCAGGAAGCCCGGGGTTCCCACCCGGGAGCTGCGCACCACGTACGTCATGCTCCTCTGCAGGAAGAGTGCGTCGGGGCCCCCGATCTCCGCCCAGAAGCCCCTCATGGCCATAGGCCAGTAAACGATGTCCACGGGGTCCTGATCCAGACCGTCGTCCAGGACATCCCCCACCACACCCACGATCTCGTACCAGTCGCCGGGCCCGTATCCGGTGGAGATGCGGCGACCCACGGCCTGCGCTGGATCCCCCCACACGTCGCGGGCGAAGCCTTCGGTGACCATGACCACCCGGGACAGGTCGTGGATGTCCTCCCAGCTGATGGCGCGCCCGGCGACGACCGGGTTGCCGATGGCCTCATGGTAGCCGCCCCCGATCCACTTGAAGCGCTTGATGGGCGCCTGCTGGCCTTCGGGAAGAGGGAAGTCCTCGATGTAGATGGGGTCGAATCCCGCCCGGCCATCCATCGGCACCGACGTGCTGAGGCCCACCGACGCGACGCCCGGAAGCTCGGCCAGCCGGCGTGCCAGAGCTTCGTGGGCGTGGGTCACGTCGGCGTCGTCGGGGACCTCGGCGCTCGTGGCCGTGGCCATGAACGTGAGGAGGTGGTCCGGATCGGTGAACCCGGAGCTGACGTGGTTCAGGGAGACGAACGTGCGGATCATCAGGCCCGAGCCCACCAGCAGGACCATGGCCATGGCGAGCTGTGCCACCGCGAGCGTGTTGCGGGCCATGCCGCGGGACCGGCCGGCCCCGGAGCCCCACCCGCCCTCCTTGAGGGACGCGGTCAGATCGAGGCGCCACGCCCGGACCAGGGGGAGCAGCCCGAGCGCCACGCCCGCCATCACCGCGACCACGAACGTGAAGAGCAGGACACCGCCGTCCAGGTCGATCTCGGCGAGGCGCGGCAGATCGGTGGGGCCCAGGGCCCGGAGCAGCTCGAGGCCGCCGAAGGCGAGCCCGATGCCCACGCCGCCGCCCAGCACGCCCAGCGTCATGCTCTCGGTCAGGAAGCGCAGGACGAGCCGCCGCCTGGAAGAGCCCAGGGCCGACTGGACCGCCAACGCCCGCTCGTGGCCCTCCGACTGGACGAGGAGGAGGTTGGCCACGTTGGCGCACGCGATCAGCAGGATGATCGCCACGCCACCCAGGACCACCCAGAGGACGTTGCCCACGTTCCCCACCACGTCGTCCTTGAGGGCGTGGAGAACCGGAGCGCCCTTGATCTCGCGGAGGAAGTCCAGCGTCATGGCCCCGGGGTACCGCTCGATGGCGAGCGGGACCAACCGCTCCATCTCCGCCAGCGCGTCCTCCATGGTGACCCCGTCCCGGAGGCGAGCGATGCTCTGGAAGGTGAATTGCTGGACGGTGAGCTCCGCCTTGTTGTAGCGATAGGGGTGGTAGAACTCCGCCTCCCGGTCCATGACGCGAAAGCCCTCGGGCATGACCCCGATGATCTCCCGGGGGATGTCCGATATGACCACCGTCCGACCGATGACGTTCGGGTCAGATCCGTACCTGCGCTCCCAGGTCCCGTACGCCAGGATCACCGTGCGCGGGGAGCCCACCTGAGTGTCCCCGAAGGTGAATCCCCGACCGAGGACGGGTTGGACGCCCAGAGCCGGAAAGAGCCCCTGGGTGACGACGACGGCGGGGACCTCCTCGACCCCGTCGACGCCCGTCAGCGTGGACGTGGCTGCCCCCCAGATCCCCACGCTCTCGAAGGAATGCGCGTCGTCCTCGTAGACCGCGTTGACCGCGAAGGACTGGGGCAGGAGATCCTGACCCGACCCCGGGGCGGTATTCCACACCGCGACGAGCCGGTCAGGGTCGGGGTAGGGGAGGGGATCCAGGAGGACGCCCTTCACCACGCTGTAGATGGCCGTGTTGGCGCCGATGCCCACGCCCAGGGAAAGCAGAACCACGGCGGTGAAGACCGGCGCCTTGCGTAGCCGTCGGAGGGTGAAGCGGAGCTCCTGGAGGACGTCGGCCACCGCGTTCCACCGGCGGCCCCGTCGTCTCAGCGCTGCCTCTGCTGCTTCCAGCTCTTCCCCGACTCGGTTGTCGGTGGCGCCTCGCCGGGACCTCGTGATGGCATCGGCCAGGCTTTGCCAGTCGCCCACCTCGGCCAGGGCGCGCTCCTCGGCCTCCTCCTCGGTGGCCCCCATCCTCCGGGCTTCCCGGTAGGCGTCCTCGAGATGGGCCGCGATCTCCTCCTGGATCTCCGCCCCCAGCTCCCCACGGAACCTCCCTCCCGGGAGATTCTCCCTCACGTACCTCATCCAGTCAGGCATGGCTCGGCTCCACGACGAGGCTCACGGCCGCGGTGAACTCCTTCCAGGTCCTCCGCTGTGCGGCGAGCGCACGTTCCCCCTTCTCCGTGAGACGGTAGAACCTGCGGCGGCGCTCACCTTCCTTCTCCACCCACGTTCCCTTGATCCACCCCCGCTTCTCCATCCGGAAGAGCACCGGATAGAGGGACGAGGCGTGGAAGCTCAAGCGTCCTCCCGAGCGCTCCTCGATGAGTTTGGCGACCTCGTACCCATGCCTCGGCTTCCCCTCCACGAGGGAAAGGATGAGCAGCTCGGCGGATCCTTTCTTGAGGGCGTGGTTGAGCAAGGGAGCTCCCGGTCGGAGTACCATATGTGTGATTCATACATATGGACGCGGGGTGTGCCCAAAAGGTTTCGGCGGCCCGTTCGTGGGCCGCTACGACGCCGGAACCGCGGCCCGGGGCGGGATCCTCCCCGGATCTGCGTGCAGGTGCACGGGAGCGGCTGTCCTCCTCTCCCTACCTCTTCACCGACCGCGACCGAAACGCGCGTCCGAAGCGGGGCAGGGTCACGGACCCACGCCGGGATCCGCCGCGACCCGGATCCCTTCGGTGTCGCCCAGGCGGGCGACGAAGCCCCATCCACCGAACGCCTCGGTCACGGCGAAGACCAGCTCGTTGTCTCCGGCGGCCAGAGGCAGGTAGAGGGTGTCGTTGTCCACGGTCATGACGCCCAGGTAGCGTCCCGATCGTGACAGATAGGTGTTGTCGGCGGTGAAGAGCAGCCGCCCGTTGAGGAAGACGCTCCCCCGGTCGCTGAATCCGAAGCCCATGGAGACCTCCTTGGGCGCGTCGGCATGGAGTTGGACCCGGGCATAGACGCGGCCCTGCCGGGCGCCCTGGGGAAACGAGCGGTACTGGGCGACGTTCACCCGGCCGGCTGGATCGGTGGGGACCACCTCCCACGACAGGGCTGCCAACGTGGCGGCATCCCACTCGGTCACGTGCCCGGCTTCCCCCGGCACCGCTTGCGAGAGAGCCCAGGCCGTGATGATCCCGGGGCTCGGCTCGGTCCGTGGCGACTCCGTCGTGATCGCTGGGTTTGCCGTCGGGGTGATCCGGAAGTTCGAGTAGGCCGTGGGGTGGATGTCCAGCGACCCCGCCTCGGGGAAGTTGGACGTGAGCGCCACCGCCCCGGGTCCTGCATCGAGGCGGAGGTCCTCCACGACCTGGACCGGCTCGGTGCCGTCGCCCACCCAGGTCTCCATGTGCCGACCGCTCACCACCAGCCGGACATGGATCCACTCGCCGGAGGGGATGTCCACCGGCGCGTTGTAGTCCGGGTAGAGCTGCCACGCCGCAATGCCGTCGATCTCGGGCGTGTACTGGGTCGCGTCGAAGCGCCCGGACTGATGCGGCCGCAGGTAGAAGTGCTCGTACTCGAACCGCGGGGCCTGCCGGAGACGGAAGGCCACGCCCACGAAGGACCGGTGCCCCGTGGTGGCCGCGTCGTATTCGATGACGCCGTTGCGGAACTCCACCCCCGTGAGGATGGCGGCGCCGTTGCGCAGGCGCAGCGCCTCCCTGCCCAGGTACTCCTCCACCACCGCGTCCGACGCCGTGGCGGTCCAAGTCCCGCCGGAGAACTCGAGGGTCTGTTGCGCGGCGCAAGGCACCGCCACGGCCAGACCCATCACCCATGTCCACCTTGTCCACGTCATCTTCCACCCCTCCACGTAACTCGAGTTGATGCGTCTACTCCGACCTCAGCGCCTCCACCGGGCTGATGCGCGTGGCGTGCACGGCGGGCAGCCAACTCGCCAGAAGCACCGCGGAAGTGAGCGTAGCCGCCACCTCCAGGAACATCCACGCGTCGACCAGCACCAGTCCCGCCAACACCGACGAGAGCACCTTCACCGCGGCGAAGGCGAGGATCAGGCCGCTCCCCAGCCCCGCCATGGCCAACCACGCCCCCTCCCACATGACCATGGAGCGGACGCTCCCCGAGGTGCCTCCCAGCGCCATCCGGATCCCCAGCTCACGGGTGCGCTGGGAGACCGACGTGGCCACCAGCCCGTACACTCCGCCCACCGCCAGAACCAGCGCCAGCAGGCCGAAGACGCCGAAGATCACCGTGACCATCCGGACGCCCGCGAGCTCGTCCCGGCGTGCCGCTTCCAGCGTTCGCATGCCGTCCAGCGCCACGTCACCGTCCAGGTCCCTCATGACGGCCCGCACGGCGGGAGCGGCCGCGTCGGGATCGCCGGCGCTGCGCACGATGAAGGACATGGCGCGGGAGTCGCTCTGTGCCCTCGGCACGAAGACGGCTGGCTCGCTTCGTCCGGCGAGGGTGCCGAGCTGAATGTCGGGGACGACCCCCACCACCTCTCTGAGCAGGTCCTCGTCCCTCCACGAACGGATGCGGCGTCCCAGGATCTCCTGCTCCGGCGACATGAGCCTCGCCATGGTCTCGTTCACCAGCATGACGGGCTCCGTCCCCGACACGTCGTCGGTGGTGAAGTTCCGACCCCTCCGCAGCTCCACGCCCAGGGTGGGGAAGTAGCGTGGGTCCGCCTCGATCCAGAGGGCACCGAAATCGGGTCCGCCGGGTGGCTCGGGTGCGCCCTCGAAGAGGAAGGCACGGCGGGTGTTGAACCGCGACACTCCCAACGGGAGGCTGGACGTGGCCGAGGCCGCGACGATGGAAGGCGTCGCCTCCAGCCGGGAGACGGCTGCGTCGAGGTACTGTGTCACCAGGGCCTGGTCGGGATACCGGGCACCGGGGAGCCGAACGTCGAAGACGAGGACCCCCTCCGAGTCCAGCCCGGTGTCGGCTTCCAGTTGAGCCTGGAAGGTACGGATGGTGAGGCCGGCGCCGGTGAGGAGCACGACGGAGAGCGCGATCTCCACCACGACCAGGCTTCGGCGGAGCCGGGCGCCGGAGCGGCCCTGGCCGGTCCGGGCTCCGCCCTCGCTCAAGGACTCCGCCACCGAGAACCGGGACGCCTTGAGTGCGGGGGCGAGCCCCGCCACGAGGGACGAAGCCAGGGCGATTCCCACCGTGCCGGCCACCACGAAGGCGTTGAGACGGGCGTCGATGTCTCCGCCCGCTCCCTGGGGTACCAGGGTCCCGAGGGCGGCCAGCGCGAGTCGGGCGAGGCCGATGCCCAGCGCAGCCCCGGTGAGGGCGAGGAGTGCGCTCTCTCCCAGGAGGAGTAGGCCGAGTCGGGCACGTCCGGCACCCAGGGCGGCACGCAGGGAGAGCTCCCTCGCCCGACCCCAGGCGTGGACCAGCAGGAGGTTGGATTGGTTGATGCACGCGATCAGCAGCACCAGGAGCACGGCGGTGCCCATCACCGCCAGCCCTACGGCGGCCTCGCTCGGGGCCCCCGCAGAACGGAGAGGAACGACCACGGCCTCGATGGTCTGCTCCATCCCCGCCTCGTTGGCCGAGTACCAGGTGCGGGCCATGGCCCGCACCTGATCGGATGCGAAGGCGGGAGTGACGTCCGCCCTCAGCCGAGCCACGACCTGCCACTGGTGGTTGCTTCGGCGATCCACCTGCTCCGGAGGCGTGGTCCCGTATTGGAGGGGGATCCAGGCGGACGCGCCCCGGGGCCACTCCTGTCCGGCCGCGGTGACGCCCACCACGGTGTGGGGAACGCCGTCCAGGCGCACCGTCCGACCGATCACTCCCGGGTCCGAGCCGAAGGCACGCGCCCAGAGGCCATGGCCGAGGACGACCGTGCGCTCGGCCTGCGAATCGTGGTCCGAGCCTATCAGCAGACGTCCCAGGGCGGCCCGGCTCCGCAGGGTCTCGAAGAAACCCGTGTGCACCGCGGCCACGATGAGGCGTCGAGGTTCGTCCTGCCCGGAGAGGTCCCTGTCCGCGAGGCTGTAGAAAGACGCCGACTCGAAGAGGTCGGCGCGCCCGGTCCAGTCCACGAAGTCGGGATACGACACGCTGAACCGGTCCATGCCCGCGGAGGGGTTCGACGAATAGAGCGCTGTCAATCCGTCTGCCCCGGGGAAGGGAAGCCCGCGCAGGAGCACCGCCTCGGTCACGCTCACCACGGTGGTCACGGCGCCGATGCCAACGGCCAGCGTCGCCAGGCTCAGGAACAGGAAGGCGGGCCGGCGCACGAGCGCTCGAACCGTGAAGGTCAGGTCCACGAACACACCCCTCATCATCGTCATCCCCTCGTCGTGCCCCACGTACTGGGCGTGTCCGAAAGATCCCAGCGCGAAGCGCACCAGACCGCGATCCGATCCCAGCGCGGAGCGCCGGTGCACCAGCTCCGCCTCCCACTGCCGCCGCCACTGAGCCGCCCGGCGCGGTGGGACGAGCAACCCGGCCACGCGCAACACTGCGCGCACCGCCGCGGGGAGCCGCGGATTCATGTGGTCCCGACCCGGGATGGATACCTCACCCCGTCGATGGTCACCGGAGCCAGAGACCGATATCGGTCCAGCGCCTCGACGAGCGCGGCCTTCCCGCCGGCGGTGATGCTGAAGTAACGACGGGAAGGACGCTTCTCACGGCGCGCCACATCCGCGTCCTCCCATTTCGAGCGGGCGAGGCCGTCCTTCTCCAGGCGATCGAGGGTGGGGTACACCGTCCCGCTGGTGAGCCCCGTTTCCTCGATGATGTCGAAGCCGTATTCCGCTCCCCGCGCCAGGGCGTGGAGGATCATCACGGCTCCGACGGGGAGGTCCTTCTTCTTTGCTGTCACGCAGCCTGCCTCATGAGTGGATACTGCCAACCTATGTTGTCTGTCTAGCTATATAGACGAAAAGGTCGGCTCGGGGGTTTCATCGGGTTGCCGGCCCTCCTCGTGCTCTCAGAACGCCTTGAGGTAGGTGACCTTCACCACCCCGGTGCGGCGGGTCCACCGGTCGGCTCTGGGATCGAGGAGGTCCCCCGCGAAGTACCCGGTGTCCAGCACAAGGAAGAGGTCGCTCCCCGGGGTGTGGATCCAGTCCACGCGGATGTTGGCCTGCACCGTCTCCGACACGTCGTCGTACTGGATGAGCGCGTTGGCGAAGAGCTTCCTGTTCAGGGCGGCCAAAACGTCCAGGCCCAGGATCGTGGTGTTGAAGTCGCCGTTCTCCACGGGGAGCGAGATCTCCCTCCGGTCCCAGCTACCCGTGAGCTCGAGGTGCGGACCCGTCTTCCAGGTGACGTTCCCGCCGTACTGGAACCAGGTGCCGCTCCAGTACTCCCCCGCGTGCGTCACCGCGCCCGCGGAGAGTGCCCTGCTGTCGTTGGTGCGGAAGAGGATGCCCGCGTAGTTGTAGGGATACGCGCCGCCTGGGAGAACGACGTCCGGCCGGATGGCGAAGGGCTCGTCCAGTTGCTCGAACCTGTGGGTCAGCCCGACGAGCACGTAGTCCCCCGTCTGGAAGTTGAGCTGCGTGTACTGCACCAGCTCGTCGGATTGCTTCCGCCCGTCCTGCCCCTCGACATACGTGCCGGTGAGCTCGAGGCGGAGCTGCCGGGCCCATCGGCTGCCCGGGAAGCGGGGGGTGAAGGCAACGTGCCCGATGGTGCGCACCATGTCGGTGCGCTGCACGAAGCCGAGCCATGGATCGAAGTTCTCGCCGACGTCGGTGTAGCTGCCGCCTACCGTGTACCGGTCATTGCGCAGCTCGAGCCCCGCGTAGGCGGCGTCGGTGCCGGTGGCGTCGTTGCCGTTCCACGTGTCGGCGGCCCAGAACTGGACGCTGCTGCTGCTGAAGAAGCGGAAGCGGCCGTCCACGCCGGCGCTTCGCCCGGCCACGTCGCCGTTCTGGACGTTGGTGAAGATCCCGCCCACGGTGGCCCGGGGCAGCACGTCCCCGCGCACCCGGATCACCGAGTTGTTCGCGCCGGCCACGCCATCGGCGTCGGCGGTCTGGAGGCTCATGACCCCGATGGAGAACGGACCGGCCTGCCCCGTGAGCCGCCCGCCTCCCACGATGTCGTTGGCGATGCCGATGCGCCGGGAGAAGAAGACATCGGTCTGCCGACTGGTCCCGAACTGGAAGAGCTCGGACCGCTCCAGGAAGAACTCCCGCTTCTCGGGATAGAAGAGCCCGAATCGCGTGAGGTTGATCTGGACGTTGTCGGTCTCGACCTGGGCGAAGTCTGTGTTGTAGGTCAGGTCCAGGGTGAGGTTGGGCGTGATGCTGTACTTCACGTCCACGCCCACGTCGTCCAGGACCTCGGTATCGGTCAGGTCGGGGCGCTTCTGGGCGCCCGCGATGGCGAAGGGCTTCACCTCGATGTGGCGCGCGGGCTTCAGGTCCTCCAGCCCCTCCAGGGTGGCGAACTGGGACGCCTGGTCCATGCCGCCCTCCAGGGTCCCGGCATACGCCACGGGGATGTGGGGCCAGGTGACCTCCTCGTTCTTCCTGCGGATGGACCGGTACACCGCGACCCCCATGGTCGCGACGTCCTTCTCCTCGAAGCGGATCGTGCTGAGCGGGATGGCCACCTCCAGCTCCCAACCGCGGTCGGTGATGCGCGCCTCGCTCTCGTACACGCCCTCCCACATCCAGTCGTTGGGAAAGACGAGCTGCTCGTTGGTGAAGTGGGCGTCACCCTGGGTGCCGAAGGGGTTGAGCTCGAAGACGTAGGCGCTGCGCCGGTCGTGGTAGGTGTCCAATGCGATGATGACCCGGTCGTCCTTGTCGATGCGCCCCTCGCGGTGGAGGATGCTGCGCATGATGCGGTCCGGCTCCGAGTCGAACATGACGAGGCCGAAGTAGATCGCCCGGTCGTCGTAGGCGATGCGGACCTCGGTGCGCTCCGAGGCCGGCGCACCATCCACGGGCCACCGCTGGCGGAAGCCGGACACGGGCTCGATCCCTGCCCAGACGTGGTCGTCGAGGACGCCGTCGATGCGGGGCGGGGTCCCGGCGCGTACGGCCCGCACCACCACGTCGGGTCCGCGGGGGGGCTCTCCGGGGTTCGCCCCAGATACGTCCGTACGTTGCTGGCCGCTCAGCCCTCCGACCCAGCAGCCCAGGAGCGTACCCAGAGCCGCGATGACCCTCTGTCCCCTTCCTTTCGTTCGCCTCATCGGTCCGACCCTCCCGGTTGACCGGCGCTGGCGCGCGCCCGCGCCACCATGTCCCGGAGCTCGGCCACGCTGGACAGCTCCGTGTGGGCCGTGGCGATGGTTTCCAAGTCCAGGTCCAGCGCCTCCAGGCGGTCGGCGAAGGACAGGAGCAGGGGAGGGGGCGTGAAGCCCGGGAGATACCCGTAGATGTCGGGCACCCAGAGCAGTTTGTGCTCCGGGAAGTACGCGATCAAGATCTCGTCGGCATGGGGGTTGGGCCCCGCGTCGATGAGCTCGAAGCGGTTGGGGCCCGTCCCGACCATACGACGTCCCCGGACGAGCTCCAGGTCCGGCTCGGACGCGGAATCGGTACGGACGTCCAGGCGCGGCGCGCGGGCCACCGAGCGCACGAACGCCTCGTCCCCGGCGGGCGCGATCACCTTCGTGCCCGCATTCAGGTAGCGCCACAGGTTGGACGTGTGGTCGAAGTGGTGATGGGTGAGGACCAGCGTCGTGATGTCACGTCCTCCCAGCACGCTCCTCGCCGAGTCGCGCACCAGGTCGTAGGCGTCGTCGTCACCGGGAGCCTCGATGACGAGCACGTCCTCGTCCTGCCGGACCAGCATGACGTTGTAGAGCGGCGTCACGTTCAGGATCTGGTAGACACCGGGGACGATCTCTTCGACCTTCTGCGCTCCGCCGGCCACGGTCGGCTGCGTGCGCGCCGGAGCCGCCGGGACGCGTTCGGGTCGCCGGAGGAGGGCCGGGTCCACGGGAGCGTTCAGCGCCACGTCGTAGATGGCCGACTCGACGGTGACGAGGGTCCCCAGCGTGTTCACGACCGCGAACGGGAGCATCAGCCCGTCCACCGGGCGGTAGTCGGAGAAGGTGCTGGCCTTGCGCACGTCTCCGAGCTGCCCGTGGTGCTCGACGGTCTCCACGGTGCGCAGGAGCCCGTCCTCGCCGAAGGTCAGCGCGATCTGGCGTCCCACCGAATCGGCGTAGGTCAGCGCGGCGGCTCCTCCTTCTCCCGCCGGGAGGCGCCGAACGGTCTCCGAGCGGCGCCATGCGTCCAGGAGTGCCGACGCCGCGAAGGGCAGGCGCTCCGAGAGAACCTCGAGCCCGAGTCCCTCGGGGATCTCGATGATGGCGTTGTTGCGCAGGTCGTGCTGGAAGCGGTCGTCCCGGCCGTTGACGACGCGCAGCCGGGGCCCGGGAGCTTCACGATCCGTGGAGGAGTCCAGGTACCAGGCGCCGGTCCGCAGGTCCCGCGTGAACCCGTAGACCGACGTTCCCAAGCGCGTAGTGCTCTGATCGGGGCGCGGCGCCTGACCGACCTGGTACTGGGTGACCTCCGCCTGGAGACGAACGGAGCGGAGCGCTTCGAGGCGCTCCAGCCCTCCCATGGCGTCGAGTCCGGCGCGGAGGACGGTGATCCCCTCACGGCGCGCTTCCGTCGCTGGCGACGAGGCTTGCCCTTCGGCGGCGGGCGCCGAGGCGAGTGATGCCAGGGCGACTACGAGCAGCCCTGCGCGAACGATCCGATACCCTCCCATCCTCCACCTCCCCGTCCGCCCCTGCGGACCGTAGGCGCTCCACGCCTTAGACAAGCTAGGGGAAAATAGGATGGGGGGTGGGATGGTTCAAGGCCCCTTGAAGACCGTCCGGCGGAGCGCTGTCCGAGGGAACGGCGCGGTGCTCGGGCAGTCGTATCCATAGACAATCTAATGATGGTGCACTAGCATCACGGTACCCGTTGATTCCCCGGGAGAGTGGAGGAAGTGGACATGAGCCGTCGTCGCGCCCTTCTGGGCGGGGGAATCCTCGTCCTGTCCCTCGGCGGGTTCTGGCTCGGCCGCACGCCCGTCGGTGCCGCTCTGATCAAGTCCAAGCAGGACTTCGCACCCCTCGCTGCCGATTCCCGCGTCCGGTTCGAGCCAGGCGCCGAGGAGATGGCGCGGAGCATCGCAGCCTTCCTGGACACGGCCATCGCCACCGTGGAATCGGCACAAGGAGCGCCGTTCCGGGAGGCGTTCACCGTCTACGTGTGCGCCACGCAGGGAAGCCTGAACGCGTTCATCGGCCTCCCGTCGGGAGCACCCATCCGGGGGATGGTCCGCTTCGGTGAGGTCTTCATTGCGCCCTCCGCGTTCGACTGGCAGGGTCAGGACGTGCACAGGGAGAGCCTCATGCACGAGATGTCGCACTTGCATCTGAGGCAGCGCGTCGGCGTGGTGGCCGACCGCGGCCGCATGCCCCCCTGGTTCAAGGAGGCACTGGCCGACCTCGTGTCGGGCGCGGGTGGGGAGGGCATCAGCAGGCAGGAAGCGGTGGCCGCGATCCTGGAGGGGCCCGCGCTGCGCCCAGATTCCACCGGCAGACTGTGGAGCCTCCAGCGGGCCGGAAGCTACGGACTTCCGGGTCCCATGCTCCACCGGCAGAGCAGGATGTTCCTGGACTTCCTGCGCGCCCGGGACCCCGTGGGATTCCCGGGCTTCATCCTGCGGATCCAGGAGGAGCGCTCCTTCTCGGGTCCGTTCCGGGAGCACTTCGGGGGGAGCGTGGAGGACCTGTGGGCGGCGTTCGTTGCGTCGCTCCGCACGGAGGGGCGCGACGGGGTCGACCGGTAGAAACAGTCGTCGTGGAGTAGGCGGTCGCAACCTTTTGGACTCTGATCCCGTCCAGGAGACAGAGGCATCATCGAACTTCGATGATCAAATCTCGATGATCCCCAGTCCGAGGACGCTCGCATGGGCTCCACCGAAGCCGAGTCCTTCCTTCCGCTCACGCCCGTGGCGTTCCACGTGCTGGTCACCCTCCAGGGGGGCGTCAGCCACGGATACGCCATCAAGCGCTCCGTGGAGGAGCGCACAGAGGGAGTCGTGCGATTGGGGGCCGGTACCCTCTACCACGCCATCGGCAGCCTGAAAGGGAAGGGGCTGATCGTCGAGTGCGATCCACCCACCGCCGACGCCGCGGGAAGCTCCCGGTGGCGCTTCTACCGCATCACGGCGCTGGGCGAACGGGTGCTGCGGGCCGAGGTTCGCCGTCTCGAGGCGGACGTGGCTTTCGCGCGGGAGGCCATCCGGCCGGCAACGGAGACGGCACCGTGACCGAAGACCCCCCGGATCCGAGAATGCCCGGGTCGCGCGCTAGCCGGCTCGGCGGACTGCTGGCCCGACTCTATCCCAGGGACTTCCGCGCGGAGTTCGAGGCGGAGTTCCGGGGCTTCCTGGAGCTCCAGAGTCAGGAAGAACGCTACCGGGGCGGCCCGGTGCGCAGGATGAGGTTCTGGATCGAGGTTCTGGGCGACGCCGTGAGGGGCGCTGCGAGGGTTCACAGGGACGCACGACGGGGGAGGACGAAGATGACGGCGGATAGTTGGATTCGAGAGATGAAGCTCGCGGCGCGCACCCTGGCCCGGCAGCCCGGGTTCGCCCTTCTGGCCATCGGTACGCTGGGGCTCGGCATCGGCGCCAACACGGCCATTTTCAGCGTGATCGAGGGAACGTTGCTCCGGCCGCTGCCCTACCCAGAGCCCGACCGCCTGGTTTGGCTCTCCGATGGGCACCCGGATCTGGCACCCTCCGGCATCGATCAGTCCTTCCCGAATCTCATGGACTTGAAGGCCGGATCGAAGCTCCTCGAGTCCATGGCCCCCTACACGTACCGCAGCGTGAACATGGCCACCGAGGAGCGGCCCGAGCGTGTGCTCGCGCTCGTCGCAACGTCCGACTTCCTCGACGTCCTCGGCACCCCGCCGATCATGGGTCGGGACCTGCTTCCCGAGGACGACGTCGACGGCGCCTCGAGGGTGGCGGTGCTCACCTACGAGTCGTGGCGGAGCCGCTTCGGCGGCGACCGCGACATCATCGGTCGCACCATCACCGTGGACGCGGCGCCCGCGGAGATCGTAGGCGTGATGCAGCCGGGCTTCGTGTTCCGGGGCGACCCCGAGCTCCTCGTCCCCCTTCAGCACATCGGCGCGGACATCCCCAGGGGATGGCGGAACTACAACGCCGTCGGGAGGATGGCTCCCGGGGCCGACCTCCAGGGCCTCCGCACCGAGCTCCAGGGGATCTTCGCCGGGCTCGTCGAAGCGTATCCCAGGCCCAACGAGAACTGGCACACGTGGGCCGATCCCCTGGAGACCTTCATCGTGGGTAGGAACGCCGGATCGCTGCTCCTGTTCGGCGCCGCAGTAGGTTTGGTCCTGCTCATCGCGTGCGTCAACGTGGCCAACCTCCTCATCGTCCGTGCGGACGCCAGGCGGCGTGACTTCGCAGTACGCTGCGCAATGGGCGCTGAGCGGAGCGCGCTGATCCCCCACTTCCTGGGCGAGGGCCTCGTGCTGTCGCTCGTCGGCGGCGCGGTCGGCCTGGTCCTGGCCCGGTTGGGCGTCGACGCGCTGTTGGCGCTGTTCGGGGGATCCCTGACCCGGGCCCGCGACATCGGCGTGGACGGTGCCGCCCTGGGGTTCGGCCTCTCGACGTCCCTGGTCGTGGGCGTCCTGGTAGGCATGGTCCCCCTCCTGCGTACGCGAACGTCGCACCTACAGGAGCACCTGAAGGACGGGGCTCGGGGCGCTTCGGTTCACGGAAACCGCCTGGGCAAGAGCCTGGTGGTCGCCGAGGTGGCCCTCGCGGTGATCATCGTGTCGGGGGCGGGTCTCCTCACCAACAGCGTGTGGAACCTGCAGCGGGTCGAGCTCGGCGTGAAGGAGGCGGACCGGGTCATGACCTTCCAGGTCTCGCTTCCCGAAGCGGGGTACGCCGATCCCGCGTCGGTCCAGACCTTCTGGAGCGATCTCGTGGCGGGGCTGGACAAGGTGCCCGGCGTCGAGGCGGCGGGGCTGGTGAACCGCCTCCCGCTGCTGGGGGGGACGAACATCACCAATCTGTACGTCTACGGAGACGAGGAGCGGGCGGCCCACTTCGTTTCCATCCGCAGCGTGACCCCGCGCTACCTCGACGCCGCCGGCGTGCCCCTCGTCGCCGGTCGGTGGCTGGACGCCTCGGAGTTCGCCGACACCCTCATCAGGTCGGTGGTGATCAACGAGACCCTGGCCCGCCAGCTGTTCGCGGGTGAGGACCCCGTGGGCCGCCTCATCGATCCGAGATGGACCGACGAGGGCTTCCAGGTCGTGGGTGTGGTGGGGGACATCATGGGAGGCAGCGCAACGCGGCCCGCGCCTCCCGCGTTCTATTTCTCCTGGTCGGCGGACGTGGACCGGGACCGAAGTGTGCTGGTCCGCGCGGCGGGTGATCCCTGGGAGACCCTACCGGCGATTCGACAGGTCGTGGAGGGGTTGGATCCCCAGTTGCCCATCTACCAGATCCGGACCATGGAGGACATCGCCGAGGCCCGGCTCGACAGCTTCCATGTCGCCATGTCCCTCTTCGGGATCTTCGCCGGGTTCGCGCTGCTGCTGGGTGCCGTGGGCATCTACGGCGTCATGTCCTTCTCCGTCTCCCAGCGGAAGCGGGAGTTGGGCGTCCGCCTCGCCCTTGGAGCCAGCCGGAGCTCCGTGTTGTGGATGGTCCTGCGTCAGGGCGCGGGCCTCACCACGCCGGGCGTGCTCCTGGGCCTGGGGCTCGCCCTCGCATCGGCCCGCGTTCTCGGGGGGCTCCTCTACGACGTGAGTCCCCTCGACGTGCGTGTCTACGTGGCGGTGGCGGCCCTGCTCGGACTCGTGTCGCTGGTGGCGACGTACCTGCCGGCCTACCGGGCCACCCGGGTGGACCCCATGACGGGGATACGTAGCGAGTAGGGATCCGGGCGACCTGCCGAAGTCCTGCCCTGAACGGCTCTACGTCATTCCGCGCGGAGTGACGCGACGGGGTCGACCTCCAGGGCGCGATGCAAGGGGACGGCAACGGCCAGCCCCACGGCGCCGAGGAGGACGGCGCCTCCGGCGACGAGCGCGACGGGATCCGTGGGGGCGACCCCCCATAGCAGGTTCCGCACCAAGCGCGTAGCGACGAACGCCCCGCCCAGGCCGAAGAGCAGGCCGACGGCCAGGGGGCCGGAGACGGTGCCCAGCACGAGACGGGTGACGAAGCCGCGGTCGGCCCCTACCGCCACCCGGATTCCGATCTCGCGGCGCCGGCGTGCCACGGCGAGGGCCACCACGCCGAAGACTCCCGCCGTCGCGAGGATCAGTCCCAGCACCGCGATGACGCCGAAGAGCTCGGCGTTCATGCGCTGGGTGTAGAGGAAGCCGCGCACCACCTGGGTGTAGGGGAGGATGTTCACGATTGCGATGCGGCTGTCCACCGCACGCAGCTCCTGTTCCATGCGGTCGACCGCCGCGGCGGGGTCGCCCGCCACCTTGACGAGAAAGGCGTTGCCCGGCGCCGAGTAGTGCTGGGGCAGGGAGAAGTAGGCTACGGGCTCGGGCTCGTCGAGGAAGCTGGTCTGGCGGGCGTTGCGGACCACCCCCACCACATCGAAGCCCCTGTCGGGCTGATCCTCGTCCCCCGGCCACCACAGTGTCCGGCCCACGGCGTCCCCGTCCGCGGATAGCCTGCGTGCGAGGGATTCGTTGACCACCACCACCGGATGGGCGTCGGCGGTGTCCGTGGGCTCCACGGCGCGGCCGCGCAGGATCTCCATGCCCATCACCCCGAAGTAGCCGGGCCACACCCGGGCGATCGTGGTGACTACGGGGTCGCCTCCGTTCTCACCGCGGAGCTCCTGGACGGGGTGGCCCGAGAGGGGCGCTTGCTCCGCCACCGTCGCACCCTCCACCCAGGAGAGCCCCTGGAATCGTCGGATCAGCTCCTCGAAGAAGCGATGACGCTCCGAGGCCGGGACGCCCATGCTGCTCGTGCTCACGTAGCTGGCCAGCGTGTGCTCGACGTCGAAGCCGGCGTCCACCCGCTGGGCCGCGTCCAGCGTCCGAAGCACGAGTCCCGCCACGAACAGGAGCACCACCGTGAGCGCGATCTGGGTAGATACCAAAAGGTCACGCGTTCCCGGAATCCTCGCACTCGACCCGGAGCGTCCGGACGAGGCCCACGTTCCCCCGGAGCTCAACGTCGACGCGTGGTTCCGGCCGGAGGCGCGTAGCGCGGGGACCACGCCCGTGACGATCCCGGTCAGCACGGCTGCGGCCAGGGCGAAGATCATCACGCGGGGATCGACGACGATCTCCCGTGGCACGTTGTCGCCCCATACGCTGGGGCGCGCGAAGTACGAGCTGAGGCGAGCGCCCACGGGGCCCGCCGCGAGGAGCGCGAGGAAGCCCGCCAGGGTGGAGAGCAGGAGGCTCTCGGCCAGAAGCTGTCGAACGAGTCTCCATCGAGAGGCTCCGATGGCGCTGCGCAGGGCCATCTCCCGCTGTCGGCGGGCGCCGGCCGACAGCACGAGGTTGGCCACGTTGGCGCAGGCCAGGAGGAGGAGGCAGGCGGCCGCCATCAGCATGATGTGTGTCGTCGAGGCTTCGGCCTCCCGGGTGGCGGGGCTGATCCACGTCGCGGGCTCGAGCCGGAACGTCCGGGTGCGGTCGCCTGCGAGTGGTGCCTCCCGGTCCAATCCCCCGGCCAGGGTAGCGAGGGCGTCCCGCACCTGGGCGGGCGTGCCCTCCTCTTCGATCCGCAGGATGGGCAACACGGCGCCGGCATCCCTGTTCACCCGGGTGTCGGAGCGCGCCCAGTAGACGCGCATGTACTGCTCGAAGGGGAGCCAGACCTGTGGGCGGAACGCGGCGCTGGAGCCCAGGAACTCGGGGCCCGCGACGCCGACGATGGCATAAGGCTGATTGTTGAGCAGGATGGTCCGGCCGAGCACCTCGGGGTCGGACCGGTACCGTCTCACCCAGTACGCATGGGAGAGAACCACCGCCGGCTCGGACCCGGGCCGGTCGTCGGCGGGAGAGAGGCCTCGGCCGAGGGACATCGCCACGCGGAGGACCGGAAAGAAGCTGCCCGTGACACCCTGCCCGAAGACGACCTCGGTGAGATCGTCGTGTCGCACGCTGGCGGCGAAGAGGGTCTGGCCGACCCCGGCCACGCCGTAGAGCCCACCGGCCAGGCTGGTCAGATCCTCGAAGTCGGGGTAGGAGAGGGCTCCGTAGGGGTTCTCCTCGGACGACAGGTAGACCTGCTGGAGCCCCTGCGCGTCGGCGCCGGGGAAGGGTCTCGAGTAGGCGTTCACGTACGCGAACACCGCCGTGCTGGTGGAGAGCCCCAGCGCCAGCGTGCCGACGGCCAGGGCCGTGAAGCCGGGGCGCCGGGTCAACTGCCGCAGGCCGTCGCGCAGATCCTGACCCAGCCATCCCAGGCGACTCACCCGCTGCTCCTTCGAGTGGATCTCGGCCAGGCAGCGGGTGGCGGCCTCGCGGAACCGCTCGCTGTCCCCGAAGGACCGAACGGCCCGGGCCCGGGCCTCGTCGGGGTCCATCCCTCCCGCGACGAGGGCGTCCGTCTTCATGTCGAGATGGAAGCGGAACTCCTCGTCGATCTCGCGCTCGATCTTCGCGAGCTCGTCCCGAAGGAGGAGTCGGACGATCCACAGGCGCAGGCGCCGCACGGGCCCGCTAAGCCTCCATCGCCCTGCCCACCGCTTCGCTGAAGCGGGCCCAGCTCGACGCGGCGGCCTC
>Ga0307423_1000207_pt1 | contig 39653 bp, 33 predicted proteins | sample SalMarWE160310MG_FD_202154 | JGI IMG/M metagenome (GOLD analysis project Ga0307423, IMG submission 202154) | Salt marsh sediment microbial communities from the Plum Island Ecosystem LTER, Massachusetts, United States - WE1603-10 | ecosystem: Environmental > Aquatic > Marine > Intertidal zone >... | reverse complement strand
GGACCGTCGACTGACTGAGGCTCTGGTTCCCCACGATGGTGACGAGCCCATAGCGGCTGTGGGGTCCGGCGGCGACGTCGTAGGTCAGGCGGGCTTCGTACGAGTCCCGGGGGATGAACGAGCTGAGCAGCACCTCGGCGTGCGCATAGCCGCGGTTGGCCAGGCGGCGGGCGAGGGTGTCGCGCGCGGCGTCGACCAGGAGCGAGTTGAACGGCTGGCCCTGGCGGATGGGCAGGCCCTGGACCAGGCCGGGGTCGAAGTCCTCGACGCCGGTGAACTCGATGGAATCGACCAGCACGGGGCGCCCTTCGTCCACCTGGAAGGTCACCGTGGCCTTGCCGTGGGGCGACAGCGAGGTCGCCGTGTCGATGACCGCCTCGCGGTAGCCACGGATGAAGTACCAGCGCTCCAGGCGGATCTGGTCGAGCTGGAACTCCCGCGTCGGAAGGTAGCCGCGCCGCAGCGCGAAGTCGGCCCCGGCCAGGCAGAACGGCTCGAACCAGATGGTGCGGCACTCCGTCGCGCGTGTCACGATCGCCCGTGACAGCGAGTCGGACGGGGCGATCCGGTTGCCCTCGAAGCGCACGGCGGCCACCTCGGGCCGGCCGAGCTGCGCGGCCAGGGGCGTGGGTGCACCGAGCGCCGAGCCCAAGGCGACGGCCGGGAGGATCGCTCCGGCCAGCTTCCCCGCCAACGAGGAAGGCGGGCGCGACCTCAAACTTCCCCGTCCTCCAGCGCTTTCGCGTCGTCGCGCCGCGCCGGATGATCCGACCCGGCGAGCGGCTCCCGCGACAGGAACAGCCGGGTCAGATAGAACGCGGTAGCGCCCACCCCAACCGCCATCGCCCCCGCTACCACGGCCGCGCGCAGCGTTTCGCCCGCTCCGGGCCGGACCCGGATCCATCGCACGCTCACGTCTGCCTCTCCTTCGGGACGACCATGGCTCGGGCCCGCGGAAAACTCCGCGGCTCATCCGGCACGAAGCGTGCCGCTTCCGGGTCGAACCGGTGGGGCACCACCTCGATCACCTCACCCTCGAGGCGGATGACGCCGAGCGTGTTCCTCCCCGTTTCCACTCCGCGCCCGCGCGACGAAGCCGTCGTGCCGCACGTCACGACGGGGATGCCCGGGCCGGGCCCTTCCACCAGCACGCGTGACGTCGTGACGTGCGTCTGGTGCACGTGACCGCCGAGGATCAGGTCGACCCCCATCTCCTCGAAGGCCTCGAGGAGCGCCCGGGCCCCGGGCAGCGGCCTCCCGCCGTCCCTGTCCGGGGTGGGTACGAAGTGGTGATGGACCACCACGACGCGCGCGTCGTCGGCCGGCGCGGAGGAGAACGCCCTGCGCGCGAAAGCCAGCTGGTCGGAATCGAGGCGGCCGCCGACGATCGCGCGGCGGGGGGCGGAGGAGTTCAGGGCGACCACCGTCGCCCACCCGACGCGCACGACGCTGTCGAGCTCGGGGGCGATGAAGCGCCGCCAGTTCCGGTACGGTGCGAAGAGCCGCTCCCACACGCGGTACAACGGCACGTCGTGGTTCCCGGGGGTCACCACCACCGGCGCGGTCTCCCCCAGCCGGCCCAGAAGCCTACGCGCGACCTCGTACTCCCGGGCCTTCGCGCGCTGCGTCAGGTCGCCGGACACGACGACCAGGTCGGGTCCGAGCGCTCGCGCAAGGGCAACGAACGCCTCGGCCGCCCCGGGTCGGTACGGCTTCCCGGTCTGGAGGTCGGAACCGTGGAGGATGAGCACCGGAGGACCTCAGCGCGGGGCGGTCGCGGCGGGCCGCTGCTCGGGGGCACCCTTGAGACGGCTCATGCCGACGAGGCCCACCACGACGATCGCGACGCTGATCATCTGCGCCAGCGTCAGCATACCGAAGAAGCGGTCGTCTTTGGCGCGGAAGAACTCGACGATGAAGCGCTCGGTGCCCGCCAGCGCCAGCCACACCATGAACAGCCATCCCGGCTTGTGCCGATGGTCGTGGATCTTCCACAGGAAGAGGAAGATCAGCGTGGACATGGCGACCTCGTACAGCTGCGTCGGGTGCACGGGCACCACCTGGCCGTACTTCGCGATGAGCGCGGGATCGACCGTGATGTGGAACTGGCTCTCGATGGCGGTGACCGTCGTGGGCGGCGTGCCCTGCGGGAAGCGGATTCCCACCCACGAGCCCGTCGGTCGCCCCCAGTCGTCTCCCACCATGAAGCAGCCGATGCGGCCGACCGCGTACGCGATCGCCAACGGCGCCGCGGCCGCGTCGGCCATGCGGCCGAGGGGCAGCTTGCTGCGCCGGATCTCCCAGATCACGAGCGCGGCGGCGCCGAGGAAGCCCCCGTACCACACCAGGCCGCCCCGCGCGAAGATCAACGACATCGGATCGGCGACGAGGCGGTGCCAGTTCAGGAGGAGGTAGTAGATCTTCGCCCCGAGGATGCCGCCGATCACCGCCATGAACACGAAGTCCCAGGCCTTCTCGGGATCGTAGCCCATGCGCGCGAGCTCCGCGCGGCAGGCGTAGCCCGCGGTGACGAAGGCCAGGAGCATGAACACGCCGAACGTCGTGATCGGCTGGCCTCCGAGAAGGGGGATCCATTCCGGCAGTCTGAAGAGGAGCGGGTGCATGGGCGGTCCGGGTCAGGCGGTGCGTCGTACCAGGCCGGGGAAGGCCAGGTCGGCGGAGGCCGAAGCCTCGGGAGGGGCCACGTGGCCCAGGTCGTAGCGGAAGCGGGCGGTGCGCGCCACCATCGCCCCGTTGTCCATCGAGAGCCGGGCGGATGCCCGGAAGAGGCGCGCGCCCGGGCCCAGGCGGTCGGCCAGCTCGTCGCGAAGACGGCCGTTCGCGCTCACGCCGCCGCCCACGAGCACTCGCCGGCACCCGGTCTGCTCGACGGCGCGCAGCGTCTTCGAGGCGAGCACGTCCACGGCGGCCTGCTGGAACGCCGCGGCCACGTGCGCCCGCTCCGCGTCGAGGGCGCCCCTGGTCTCGAGCGCACGGACGAGCTCGGCGACGGCGGTCTTGAGGCCGGAGAAGGAGAAGTCGTAGTAGTCCCCGTCCTCCGGACGCTGGTTTCCGCGTAGCATCGGGCGGGGGAGGCGATGCCTCCTCGGGTCGCCGTCCCTGGCCAGCCGCTCGATCTCGGGGCCGCCGGGATAGGCGAGGCCGAGAAGCTTGGCGACCTTGTCGAACGCCTCGCCGGCCGCGTCGTCGCGCGTCTCGCCCAGCAGCCGGTAGCGACCCCACGCCTCCGCGTACAAGAGGAGGGTGTGCCCTCCCGACACGAGCAGCGCCACGAAGGGCGGCTCGGCCTCCTCGTCCTCGAGCACGGGCCCGAAGAGGTGGGCCTCCATGTGGTGGACCGCGATCAGCGGCTTGCCGAGGGCGAACGCCACGGCCTTCGTCCAGCACACCCCCACGAGGAGGGCGCCGATCAGGCCGGGACCCGCGGTCACGCCGAACACGTCCACCTCGTCCAGCCGGATACCCGCCTTGTGCAGCGCCTCCTGCACCACGGCGTCGATCCGCTGGAGGTGGGCACGCGCCGCCAGCTCCGGAACGACGCCCCCGAAGACCTCGTGTACGTCCTGCGACAGGATCACGTGCCCCAGGATGCGGTTGCGGCCGTCCAGGACGGCCGCCGACGTCTCGTCGCAGGAGGTCTCCACGCCCAGGACCAGCGGCCGCGCGGGCTGTGAGCTCACGGGACGTCCCCGGGCGGCTTGGTTCCCTGGGACTCGGTTGCCAGACGAACGGTCACGATGTCGTCCGGCACCTCCAGCGTCACCAGCGGCGGGACGCCGTCGACGTGCACGGGCACGCGCCGCGCCTCACCGGGTGCCATCCCGCGCACGAGCTCGGGGGCGACCCAGGCGTGCAGATCCGCCGGATCGACGGCGGTGACCAACGTGCGGGCGCCGCGGAGCGTCACGTCGATGGAAGCGGGACGGACGACGATCGGCGCTTCGCCGCCACCGGCCTCGGCGATCACCGGCACGCCGGTCAGCGTGCGCTCCACCTCCTCCTCGACGCGGATGCCCACCGTTACGGTCGCGGGTGTGAAGCGCACGCCGTGATGGCCGACCGTGTCGACCGCCAGCTCCAGGATGCCGGACGACTCCACCTTCGAAAGGTCCAGCGGAACGAGGCGGACGGAATCGAGGCCCCCCACCCTGCTGGCCGCGCCGCGCGCCCGCACCACGGGCGGGTTCAGGCCGATCGGGCTCGCCAGGGCGAGGTGGCCCGGGAGCATTCCCTTCGTGTCGACCGCCACCGGAACGACGCGCGTCACCGCCGGCTCGAGCGACACCTGGACGGCCGACGGGCTGAGCGACTCCACGGAGAGGCCGCTGCCTTCGCCGAGGGGAACCCAGTCCCTGCGCAGCGTCACGAACGTGTCCGGCGAGCCCACCTCCCGCAGCGGGATCCGCACCGCCGTCCCCTCACGTGCCAGGCGGATGATCTCGCGCGCGGGGCCGCTGAGGCGCAGCTCCACGCTGGAAGGGTCCGGGGGGCCGGACGGAGTCCAGGCGGTGTCGCTGACCTCGACCTCCACAGGCACCGAGAAGGTCTCCGCGTTGCGCGGCTCGGTCTGGACCAGCGCCCACAGGAAGACGGCGAGGGCCAGCGCGGACAGCTTCAGACGCCAGTTGTGGACGAGTTGGCGGGGGGTGAGGGCCACGAGCGCGCTACTCGCTCAGGAGTCGGCGCACCAGCTCCTGGTTGACGGGCGCCGCCCAATCGGTTCCACCGGCGACCTTCTTGTAGATCAGGCCGTCCCGGCCGACCAGGAAGGTCTCCGGTACGCCCGTGGTCTGGTAGGTCTGTTGGATCTTGCCCGAGGGATCGTGGAGGATCGGGAAGGTGAGACCCAGCTCGTCCGCGAACGCACGCAGATCACCACCGGGGCGACCCCATTCGTCCTGCTGGCCGGCCTTGGCGTCGATGCTCACCGCCAGGATCTCGAAGTCCGTGTCCTTCAGATCCAGGTAGAGGCGCTCCATCGAAGGCATCTCGCTGCGGCACGGCCCACACCAGGTGGCCCAGACGTTCACCAGGACCACGCGGCCCCGATAGTCGGAGAGGTGGACGGTTCGTCCGTCGAGCGTCGTGGCGGCGAAATCGGGGGCCGAGACGCCGGTGAGGATCGGCTGGTAGCTCTCGCGTCCCGCCCACGCGACGGCCACCACCAGGACGACGGCGACGATGGCCCAGAAATACGGAGATCGATACGGCTTGCGCTTCATTGCCGGGGTCGCCTGTCTGACCGGATGGAATGCCTCACGTTGCTACGGCGTGCGGGGGTCTTTGTTCCGCCTCCGCGGGCCTGGGCGAGGGGGACCCGGCCGTCGGCCGGATTCCGGCCAGAAATGTAGGCGTTCGGGACTACGTCAGAAACGGATCCCCAGGCGGAGCACGAACTCGTCGTCCGGGTCGACGAACTCGTAGCGGGCCTCCGCGTAGGCGCCGAAGCCGACGGCGCCGAGGTCGATCCCCGCACCTACCCCGAAGCCGGTGTGGTCTGTCGACGCACCACCCAAGGAGTACTTGCGGTACACGACGCCCGCCGCCCCGTACGGCGTGAGCACCGGAAAGGGCATCTTGAAGTGGACGTCCGCGGAGCCCCCCCAGAAGGAGCAGTCGGCGGTGCAGTCGGGGAAGAAGTAGTCACCCGCCACCATGACCTCGACGGGCGCGAGCGGGAAGCTCAGCTTCAGGCTCCCTCCGGCCCCGTACGTGCCGCCGGCGACGTCGGCTGCCCGCGCCAGGTGGATTCCGGGGGAAATCTGAGCGCGCGCGTCGCGGCCGGAGGACGCCATGGCCACCAGGGCCAGGCCGACGGGCAGAAGACGGCGGATCATGGACAACTCCCTCTGAGGCTGGGGTCTTGGAGGCCCGCGGACGTACCCGGATCCCGGGCTATCCGCCGCGCCTGCCCACGGAGAGCCGCACGGCGGTGCCCCGCTCCAGGAGGGAATCCGCCGGAGGCTCCTGCTCTACCACGATGCCCTGGTCCCGCCCGAAGCGGAAGACTTCTTCCACCTCGCCCACCGTGAGGCCGAGGGAATCGAGCACGGCCACGGCGTCGACCTCCTCCATCCCGAGCAGGAGCGGCATCGGCACGAGGGGCGGCCCCCGGCTCACCTCGAGGTGGATCTCGGCGGGGAGCGCGACGGTCTCCTCCGGCCCCGGCGTGGTCTCCAGTACGCGCCCACGCGGGATCTCGGCGTCGACCGAGTCCACGGCCACGACGAACCCGGAGGTCTCCAGCACGATCCTCGCGCGGCCCGCGTCGACGTGGCGCACGTCGGGTACCGCGCGGAGCTGCGGGCCGAGGCTGCGCGTCACCCGCACCCCCACCCCCGGCTCGGCGAGTTGCCCGGGGAGGGGGGACTGACCGAGGATCAGGCCGCTCTCCACCGTCGGATGGCGCAGCGAGTCGACCACGCCCAGGTCGAGCCCGGCGCCGCGCAGCCGCTCCCGTGCGGTCGCCAGCCCCAGGCCACGAACGTCGGGGACCTCCACCAGGTTGCCGGGTGGGGGAGGCGCGGGGAAGACGATCTGCGTGGCGACGAGGTACCCCCCGAGCCACCCGACCAGCGCCAGTGCGAGGATCTGCAGGGCGAGGCGCACGCCGTCGTGCATGGGCTTCTGGGGGCCCTTCCAGTGTTCGATCCACCGGGGGCCCGCCCCACCCGCGCCCTTCCTGCGCGTGCGGCGCAGGGAACCTCCCAGCTTCATGCCGCCCTCCTCAGGCGCGCGGCGAAAGCTCCGTCGAAGCCCGTCCTCCACGGAAGCACGGCGAGTCTGCCGGCCTCGTCGAGATACTCCCCCGGTACCGCCCGTGTTCGTTCCAGGTGGAAGTCTGGATGACGCTCGAGAAAGGCGGACACCTGGTCTTCGTTCTCCTCGGACTCGAGGCTGCACGTCGAGTAGACCAGCAGGCCCCCGGGACGAACGGCCCCGGCCGCCCCGTCGAGGATCCCACGCTGGATCGGCGCCATCTCCCCGACGGACCCCGGCCCGAGCCGCCACCGACCGTCCGGATGGCGCGCGAGCGTGCCCGTACCCGTACACGGAACGTCCACCAGCACCACGTCGGTCCCACGCACGGGAGGATGGGTGGCGTCGGCGACCACGAGTCCGAGGCCCCGTCCGATCCTCATCGCGTTCTCGCGCACCATCCGCAGGCGGCGCTCGGACCGGTCGGCGGCCAGAGTATAGGACGCGTGGGCAGCCAGGGCGAGCGCCTTGCCCCCCGGCGCCGCGCACAGGTCGGCGACCACCGAGCCGGGATCCGGGTCGGCGTAGCGGGTGACCAGGTGCGCGCCCGGGTCCTGGACGACCGAGGCGACCGCGCCCAGCGCGACGACGGGGTCGGCGCCGGTGGCCAGGCGCAGGCAGCCGGCATCCCCCTGGAACGGCTCGGCCTCGATGCCCGCGGTCCGCAGCGCCGCAATGGCGTCCGCGACCGGGACCCCCAGCGGCACCAGCCCGATCGGCGGCCGGCGGTTGTCGATCTCCACGAGCGCGCGCACGTCGTCGGGCGGCCACCGCCGCAGCCAGCGCTCCACCATCCAGCGCGGATGCGAGCCCCACCGCTCGAGCCAGCCCGCCGGGTCCGACCCGAAGTCGGGGAAGAGCTCCGGCCCGGCACCGTCGTCCGCGACGCCGCGCAGCACCGCGTTGACCAGGCCCGCCGCCCCCTTCCCCGCCCGCTCGCGTGCCTGGGCGACCGACTGCGAGACAGCCGCGTAGCGCGGCACTCCGTCCATGTAGAGGTCCTGGTACGCGCCCAGGCGGAGCACCTCGAGGACATCCGGATCCAGGCGCGCGAGCCCGCCGTGCGCGCGGCGCTCGATCAGGTGGTCGAGGCGTCCGCGCAGGCGGGCCACGCCGTACACGAGCTCGTGCACGAACGCCCTGTCCCTGGGTGCCAGCGTGGGCGCCACCCTGCCGAAGGCCACGTCCAGGCGCATGCCCCGTCCTACGTCGGACGCGATCTCGAGGGCCGAGCGGCGGGCTCGGGTGATCGTGTCGCGGCTCAGTCCAGCATCCCCTGGACCGGAGAGGACGGCACCGCGATCTCCCGCGACGGCATCCGACCTGCGAGGTAGGCCATGCGGCCCGCGACGATCGCGTGCCTCATGGCGTGGGCCATGCGCACCGGGTCGTCCGCAGCGGCGAGCGCGGTGTTCATGAGCACGCCGTCCACCCCCTGCTCCATCGTGATGCAGGCGTCCGAGGCGGTGCCGACCCCCGCGTCGACGATCACGGGCACCTCGAGGCGCCGCTTGATCTCACGGATGAAGTACGGATTCACGACACCCAGGCCGCTGCCGATGGGGCTGGCCAGCGGCATGACCGCCACGCAGCCGGCGTCCTCGAGCCGGAGGGCGGTGATCAGGTCGTCGTTCGTGTAGGCCATGACCTTGAAGCCTTCGTCCGTGAGCGTCTTCGCGGCTTCCAGCGTGGCATGCACGTCGGGGAGCAGCGTGGCCTGGTCACCGATCACCTCGAGCTTGATCCACTCGTTGAACCCCGCGGCCCGGGCCAGACGCGCGTAGCGGATGGCGTCTTCGGCGTTGTAGCACCCGGCCGTGTTCGCCAGCAGGAAGAACTCGTCGGGGCTCAGATGGTGGAGGATGCCCTCCTCCTTGGTGCGGTCCAGGTCCACCCTGCGCACCGCCACCGTGACCATCTCGGCACCGCTCGCGCGGATCGCGTCGACCATGACCTCGTTCGTCGCGTACTTGCCGGTTCCGACGATGAGGCGCGACGTGAAGCTCCGTCCGCCGATCGTGAGGGGCATGTCCAGCGTACCGGCCTTGTGCACCACTGTCTGCGTCATTCCCTGTCACCCCCCGCCCACGAAGTGGACGAGCTCGATCGTGTCTCCATCCCGGATCAGGGTCTCCCCGTAGGATTCCCTGGCCAGGATCTCCCGGTTCAGCTCGACGACCACGAGCGAAGGCTGGAGGTCGAGCGACTCGAGGAGCGAGCGGACCGTGTGGTCGGAGTCCACGTCCCGCTCCTTCCCGTTCAGGCGAACGCGGATCGTCGTCGCCTCGCTCATGTCGCCTCCGCTCCCTCGCCGGCCGCCTCGGTCAGCGCATCAAGATATCGGCCCAGCGCGTCCAGCGGGTCACGGTCGCTCCAGATCCCGCGGATCACGGCGACCCCGTGGGCTCCCGCGCGGCACACCTCCGCCACGCGCTCGGGTGTGACCCCGCCGATAGCGAGCACGGGCACGTGCCCTGCCGCTCCGCAGGCACCCGGCATCGCACCGGGGCCTCGCGGCGCACGCTTCTCGTGGCTGGGCGTCGCGTAGATCGTACCCGCGAAGATCCAATGCGCGCCCTCCGCCACCGCCTCGGCCACCTCGGCGTCGTCGTGGGTGGACACCCCCACGCGCGCTCCGGGCCCGAGGATGCGGCGGGCGTCGGCGGGCGGCAGCGAGCGTCGTCCGAGTTGTACGGCCCCCGCTCCGGCCGCGAGGGCGACATCCACGCGGTCGTTCACCACCAGGAGGGCACCGGAAGCGCGGGCCGGCTCGACGAGCGCCCGGGTCAGGCGGTAGAGCAGGCCCCCGTCCGCGTGGGGGCCGCGCACGTGGATCGCGGCACGCCCGCCACCGGCCGCGGCGAGGGCCGCGGCGAGCTCGGGGAAGTCCGCGCGCGCGAGCACGTCGTCGTCGGTCACCACGTGGAGGACCGGGACCGCGGCCTCTCCGGAGCTCGGTCGCTCCCCGGTCACACGAAGCGCTGCCCCACCCGGACGCCGCGTCCGGCGATCCAGTCCCGAGCGGTCATGCGGCGCTTCCCTGGAGGCTGCACCTCGTCCAGCCCGAGCGTCCCGCCGCCGGTGGCCACGACCAGGCCCGCGTCGGCGTCGGCCGCCACCACCGTGCCCGGGGCCGCGCTCCGCTCGCCGGGCGCATCCGGCAGGCGGGGCCGAAACAGCTTGACCGCCATGCCGTCCAGCTCGGTCCACGCACCGGGCACCGCATCCATGGCGCGCACGTGCCACTCGAGCTCCCGGGCCGGGCGGGTCCACGCGATGCGCGCCACGTCCCGGTCCACCTTGGGGGCGAACGTAGCCCGCTGTTGGTCCTGCTCCTCCTCGACCAGCTTGCCGGCCTCCATGACCGCGAGCGCCTCGAGCAGCGCCTCCGCGCCGAGCTCCGACAGCCGGATCGTCAGCTCCGACGCCGACTCGCCCGGGAGGATCGGCTCGCTGATGACATGGAGCACGGGGCCCGCGTCCATCTCCTCGACCATGCGCATGATCGTGACGCCCGTCCCGTCATGGCCGCGCGCGATCGCCCAGTTGATCGGCGCCGCGCCACGCAGCTCCGGCAGGAGCGAGGCGTGGACGTTGATCGAGCCGAGGGAGGGGACGTCCAGGACCTCGCGGGGGAGGATGTGGCCGTACGCTACGACGACGGACAGCTCGGGGTGGAGCGCCCGGATGCGGTCCAGGAACTCGTCGCCGCGCGGCCGCTCCGGGGTCAGCACCGGGAAGCCCAGGGCAACCGCGACCTCCTTCACCGGCGAGGGTCGCAGGTGTCGGCCCCGCCCCGCGGGGCGATCGGGCTGCGTGACCACGGCCACGATCTCGTGCCCCTCGTCGTCGAGGGCGCGCAGCGAGGGCACCGCGAACTCCGGGGTTCCCCAGAAGAGGATCCTCACGGCCGTCCCGCCCCCTCGGCTTCCGCCTCCGCGCGGAGCTTCTTCCACTTCTTGAGCGCCAGCCTGCGGGTCAGCGGGCTGACATGGTCCAGGAAGAGCACGCCGTCCAGATGATCGATCTCGTGCTGGAGCGCCCGCGAGAACAGCTCCTCGGCCTCGACCACGACCTCGTTGCCCTCCGGATCGAAGCCCTCGATGCGCACGGACCAGGGTCGCTCCACCACCTCTTCGAGCCCCGGGATGCTCAGGCACCCCTCCGGCTGCTTGTCTGTCTCGCCGCTGGCCCACACCACCTTCGGGTTGACGAGCGCGACGCGGCGATCCGGCTGGTCCTCGCGGCGCAGGTCCACGACGAGCACACGTTGCGAAACGCCCACCTGCGGGGCGGCGAGGCCAATCCCCTCGGCGAGGTACATCGTCTCGAACATGTCCCGCACGAGGGCGCGCAGCTCCTCGTCGAAGACCTCCACGGGATCCGCCTCGGTGCGCAGCACCGGATCCCCCATCAACACGATGTCGCGAACCGACATCGACTTCACTCCTTGTCGCCCTTCTGCGACAGCACCTGCGCGACCCGCCCTCGATCGACGGTGATGCGGGTGTTCTCGCCCGTACGAACGGTCAGGCGGTTCTCCTCGGCGTGCACGACCGTGCCGATGATCCCGCCGCTCGTGACGATCTCGTCGCCCTTCTTGAGCTCCTTGAGCATCTGCTCGTGCCGGTGCCGCTCCTTCGACTGCGGCCGGATCAGCAGGAAGTAGAAGATGACGAAGATCAGGATCATCTGGCCCATGAAGACGACCCCTGCGGATCCGCCCTGTCGGGGCACCATGAGGATCGCGAGCGCGATGTTCGTCACCTTGTCTCTCCGTGGTACGGGAACGTGTCACGTTCGTTCGGCAATGTCCGGGAAACCTTACCCCCCGGCGCTCCGGTATCGTTCCAGCCAATCGCGGCTCCACCCGTAGAAGGAGCCGTCGCCGATGCGCGTGCGCGCCTCCTCGGCCAGGCGGACCAGGAAGCGCAGGTTGTGGAGCGACACCAGGCGCACGGCCAGCCACTCCCCGGCCACGACCAGGTGCCTCAGGTACGCCCGGTCGTAGCGGGCGCAGGTCGCGCAGTCGCAGCCGGGGTCCATCGGCCGCGTGTCCTCCCGGAAGCGGGCCGCCTTCAAGTTGACCTGACCCTCCTCGCTGGTCCAGGCGGTCCCGTGGCGCGCGTTGCGGGTAGGCGCCACGCAGTCGAAGAGGTCGCAGCCGCGTGCGACCGCCTCGAGGAGGTCGTCGGGGTAGCCGACGCCCATCAGGTAGCGTGGCCGATCGGCGGGCAGCTCGGCGTCGAGCAGCTCGAGCATGCGCCACATGTCCTCCTTCGACTCGCCGACGCTGAGCCCGCCGATCCCGAAGCCCCGCCATTCCCCGAGCTCGCGGACACGGCGGGCGTGATCGGCGCGCAGGTCCTCGTACACGTTGCCCTGCAGCACAGGAAAGAGCGTCTGCGTGGGGTAGCCGCCTTCCCTCTCCAGCTCCGCGAAGCGGTCCCCGCAGCGCACCAGCCACCTCAGCGTGCGCTCGTTGGCCTCACGGGCATGCGCGTGGTCGGAGCCACCCGGCGGGCACTCGTCGAAGGCCATGACGACGTCGGCGCCCAGGGCGCGCTCGACGTCCATCACCGACTCCGGGGTGAAGGTGTGCTTCGACCCGTCGATGTGGCTCTGGAAGACGACGCCGTCGTCGCGCACTTCGCGGATCTTGGCAAGGGAGAAGACCTGGTAGCCGCCCGAGTCCGTCAGGATCGGGCCGTCCCACCGCATGAACGCGTGCAGCCCGCCCAGCGACCGCACCAGCTCGTGGCCGGGTCGGAGGTAGAGGTGGTACGTGTTCGCCAGGACCATCCCGGCCCCGAGCGCCTCGACCTCGTCCATCTCCAGTCCCTTCACGGTCCCCTGGGTGCCCACCGGCATGAACGCCGGGGTGCGCACCGCCCCGTGCGGGGTCGTGAGCGAGCCCCTGCGGGCGGCGCCGTCGCGGGCTTCGAGGGTGTAGGCGAAATCGGACATGGGGTGGGAATGTAACGCCGTACGGCGACGGCGCTCACTCCGCGACGCCGTTCCGGAAGGAGGGGTTGCCGCTCCAACCTCGACGACCTTCGCACCGTCCAACGAACCAACGAGGTGGCTTGCGCCACATACTATGTCATACATACTATGCGCAGCGCGTGGATGCTGGAGCACGTTCGGAAGGAGCGCACGTCATGACGCTGGAACGGGAATGGATGCGGGGCGCGGCCCCGCTGGCCGTGCTCACGCTGCTCGACCGTCGGGAGATGTACGGATACGAGCTCGTCGAGGCCCTGGAGCGCGACACCGGCGGTCTCCTGTCGATGGGGCAATCGACCGTCTACCCGCTCCTCTACAACCTCGAGGCCCGCGGCCACGTGAAGCCGGTCCGGCGGACCGCCCCTTCGGGCCGGAGGCGCAAATACTACCGGATCACAGCGGACGGCCGAGCGTGGCTGGAGGGACAGCGCGACCAGTGGGAAAAGCTCGTCACCGCACTGGGTCGCCTCGGCCTGAACGGACCGGAGACGGAGGAGGCGCTTCCATGAGCGGACCGGGTGGCCGGCCCTCCCTCCCGCCGGAGCTCGAGGCCCTCGTACGCGAGGTCCTCGAGGCATCCGGCCTCGACCTCCCCGCCCGCGCGGACGTGGAGGCCGACCTGCGAGCGCATTTCGAGGACGGGCTGGAGGTGGGGGTGCCCTGGCAGGAGCTGCAGGGCCGCTTCGGCGATCCGGCCGAAGCGGGCAGGAGGATCGCACGGGCGCGGCGCGACCCGGGTCCGGGACGAGGCACGAGCGACGGGAGGTGGTGGATGTCGGCGACCGAGTGGTGGACGGAGGTGAAACGGAGCGTGCGACGGCTCGCCCGGGCGCCGGGCTTCGCGGCGGTGGTGGTGCTCACGCTGGCCCTGGGGGTCGGTGCGAACACGGCGATCTTCACCGTGGTGGACGCGGTCCTGCTGAAGCCCCTGCCCTATGCGCAGCCGGATCGCCTGGTGCGCGTGTACGAGGCGCCCCTCGGGCGGCAGAGCGACAACAACGACCTCTATCTGCGGGCCCCCACGGTAGCCGCCTACCGCACGTGGGACGACGTCTTCTCCAGCTTCGGCGCGTTGTACACCTACCGCGCCCTCGGCGCCGACCTCACGGACGGAAACCGCCCCGAGCGCGTCACGGTCGTCCCCATCACCACGAGGTTCCTCGAGACCCTGGGCGTGTCGCCCATCCTGGGGCGGACCTTCGTGGACGAGGAGATGCTCGCGCCAGAGGCGGGCTCCACCCGCGCCATCCGCGGAGCGGGGCGTGCGGTCACCATCCTGAGCAACCGGCTGTGGGAGCAGCTCTTCGACGCGGACCCGGACGTGCTGGGGCGCAGCATCCACCTGGACGACGTGGCCTACGAGGTGGTGGGCGTCATGCCCCCGGGATTCAGGGACCCCTTCGGGCCCGACGCGGACGCGTGGATCCCCCAGAGCCTTCAGGACAACATGGACAACTGGGGCAACTACTACCTCTCGGGGGTGGCCCGGCTGGCGGACGGGCTGAGCGTGGAGACGGCACAGGCGCGGGCGACCGCCCTCTACGGCCAGCTGGCCGAAGCGAACCCGGATGCCGGCGACTGGGGGCCGGTCCTCGTCCCGCTGCACGCGGACCTGGTGGGCAACACCCGGCGGGCGATGCTGTGGATCCTCGTCGGCGCGGCGGGGCTCGTGCTGCTCACGGCGTGCCTGAACGTCGCCAACCTCGTGCTGGCCCGCGGCCTGGGGCGGGACCGGGACGTGGCGCTCCGCTCGGCGCTCGGCTCCGGACGGGCCCGCATCCTTGCCAGCGTGCTCGTCGAGAACGCGCTGCTGGCCGTCGCCGGCGGGGCTGGAGGGCTCCTCCTGGGATGGGGCGGCGTGCGCGGGCTCCTCGCCCTCGCACCCGACGCGCTTCCCGACACCACCCCGCCGGAGCTGGGGACGAGCGTCTTCCTCTTCGCCCTGGCCGTCACCGCGGTCGCTCTCCTGGCGTTCGGGCTGGCTCCGGCGTGGCGGATGGCACGCACCGCCCCGGCCGACGTGCTCAGGTCGGGAGACCGCTCCGCCACCACGGGGCACGCGGCACGCAGGATCCGGGACGGGCTGGTGGTCGTTCAGGTGGCCGCGGCGCTCGTATTGGTTGCCGGTGCCACACTGTTGGTGCGCAGCTTCGTCGCCATCCTCGACGTGCCTTCGACCGTGCAGGCGGGCGGCGTCCTCAGCTTCGAGGTGAACCTCCCGGTCGCGCGCTATCCCGACGGCGCCTCACGGGAGGCCTTCCACGAACGCCTGGAAAGCAGGGTCGCCGACCTCCCCGGCGTGGACGCGGTGGGCGCGGTGTCCTGGCTTCCGTGGAGCGGACGCTACCACATCTGGAGCTTCTACTGGGACCCGAACGATCCCACCGCCTCGGGCGCGAACGATGACGCATGGTACGGCACGGACATCCGGATCTTCGCCGGGGACTACTTCGATGCCATCGGTCTCCGGGTGCTGAGGGGCGACGATCCGTCGCAGGTGGACATGGAGGCCGAGCCCGTCGTTTGGGTGAGCCGTACGCTCGCGGATCAGGTGTTCGGCGACGTCGACCCGCTGGGCCAGACCATCGAGGTGGGCGGCGATCCACGGCGGATCGTGGGGATCGTGGAGGACGTGCCGGTGGATGCCCGGGGAAGGGTGACACGGCACACCTACATCCCGCACGCGCAGTTCGCAGACGACCGGAACTGGGCGCTGATACAGACGGTGAAGGCGCACAGCGACCTCGGCGCGCTCCGCGAGGAGATCCGCGGGGAAATCAGAGCGCTGGACGCGGACCTCGTCCTCTATCGACCCCGCCCGCTCACCCAGGTGGAGGGTACCTCACGGGCCCAGGACCGCTTCGCGACCGTGCTCATGGGTTCCTTCGCGCTGTTGGCGCTCGTCCTCAGCCTGGTCGGCACGTATGGCGTGCTCGCGGGCTCGGTGGCGAGCAGGCGGAGGGAGATCGGGATCCGCATGGCCCTCGGAGCCGACGGTCCGCGCGTTCGCGGCATGGTGCTCCGCTACGCTGCGGCGCTCACGATCCCAGGCGTCGTGCTCGGCCTCGCAGGTGCCCTCGCCGGGACCCGGCTCCTCGACCGCATGCTCTTCGGCGTGAAGAGCGCGGACCCCCTCGCCTTCGTGCTGTCGGCCCTGGTGTTCCTGGGCGTGGGCCTTCTGTCCGGGTGGCTCCCGGCCCGGAGGGCAACGCGGGTGGAGCCGGCGCGGACGCTGACCTCGGAGTAGTCGAGCCGGGGCGCGGCGAGGGGCGGTCGGTACCGTGACCGACCGCCCCGCCGATCCGTCCGCAGGCTACCGGCTGCTCGTGGCGGCCGCCGGCCCCTTCCGCGGCATCATCTCCTCCCGGTTCGCCAGCGCGTAGACCGTCGCGGCCACCACGACCGCCGCCTGCTTCAGGTCGTCGATCACGAGGTGGTCGTACGAATCGAGGGTCGTGTGGTGGGTGTTCAGCGAGTACTCGATGGGATCCTGGATGAAGTTGAAGCCGGGGATCCCCGCCGCGTCGAACGACAGGTGGTCGGTGCCGCCCGTGTTGCCGTGCTTCACCGCGACGACGCCCAGGTCGCGGAAGGGCCACAGGATCTGCTCGAACACGGGGATCGCCTTCTCGTTGGACTGGTCCCAGATCCCGCGGATGCGCCCCGTGCCGTTGTCCACGTTCACGTACGCGGAGATCTTCGCGTTCAGCTCCGGGTGCTTCGCGACCCAGCCCCGCGACCCCAGTAGCCCCTGCTCCTCTCCGCTCCACAGCGCGATGCGCACGGTGCGGCGCGGCTGCAGGCCGAGGGTCTTCAGGATGCGCATCGCCTCCATCATCACGACGGAGCCAGCCGCATTGTCGGTGGCGCCACCGGCGAAGTGCCAGGAATCCAGGTGCCCCCCGAGCATGACGTACTCGTCCGCCTTGTCGGTGCCCGGGATCTCGGCGAGGGTGTTGTACTGTTGGAGGTCGTCCTCGAAGAAGCGGTTCTTCACGTTCAGCTCGATCTCGACGGGCGTGCCACCCTCGAGGTCCCGCCAGATCTGGTTGTACTGCTCGCGCGCGATGATCACCTGCGGCAGCCCCTCCGGCGCCCCGGCCTCGCGGCTGCCGTTGCCGCCGCCCCGGATCACGCCGTCGTTCGCCCCGGAGATGCGCAGGATCGCGAGAGCCCCCTCCTGTGCGGCCATGTCCCCGGCGGCGGTCGCCACTTCGCGCATCGCGCGGTAGCGCGCGTACATGCGCTCGCGGTCGGCGTCCGACATCTGCGGACGCTCCCTCTCCTCCGGTGGCGTGAGCAAGCTCTCCAGCGACGCGCGCCGCTCGATGTCCTGGAAGAGATCGACGGGCTGGGGCTCGTCCACCAGGAGGATCTTGCTCTTCACCTTGCCGTGGAACTCCGCAAGGTCCTCCGTGCTCTCGGCGCGCATCACCATGGCCTGCCCACGGACGGTGCCCTTCGTGCTCCCCGTCCACGCCGACGGCACCCCCGGCAGGGGCTGCTCGAAGGGAGAGAGGATGCGGCCCTCGTAGTCCTCCATCTCCCACCCGCGGCCGAACTCGCCCCACGGCTCGATCTGCACGTTCGCCAGCCCCCACTGCCGGAACGTCTCGGCCGTCCATTCGTTGGCCTTCTTCATCCCGGGCGATCCGGTCAGCCGCGGCCCGATCACCTCGGTCAGATGGTGGGCCAGCTCGGGGATGTGGGACCGCTCGAACCCCTCGTCGCGGATACGTTGCACGACCTGGAGGTCGACCGCCTCGCTCGCGACCTGGGCGACGGCCCCGGCGGGAACGAATGCGACGAGGAGGAGGGCGGGTAGCAGACGGGAAGGACGGACACGCATGGCTCGGTCCTCGGTGGAGGGAACGCTCGACGGAAGGGCGGCGGACCACCCCGCGCCGCTGAATCTCGGACCGCCCGCGGCGATCCGCCACCCGCCCGATCGCCCTAGCAGCCCGTGGCAGAAATACAGCGGCCCGCGTTACGAGCGCCACGGCCCCGAATCCAAGGCGAACCTCCGAAGGCATAGCCGTCGCTACGTCGAGGAGGTTCAACGACGGAGGCGGGGCCGTGCCGCCGTAACCCTCTACCACCTAGGGCATTGTGATCCAACGGATTGCGGGCGCAGGGGGGTCGCGGGCTCATAGGTCGTCGTTCCTCCTCGCCGTAGCTGGGCTACGACTCGTCGTCTCTTCTACTCTGAACCTCGCGAGCCCCCTGCGCGCGGGCCACTGGATTTCTCCCACGGGCTGCTACGGCTTGTCGGTGGCGACGGCGCCGTCCACCAGCCAGTGCGTGAACCACTGGCGCAGTCGGCCCAGGCGGTCGACCAGAAGCCACGGCTCTCCCGTGCGTGATAGGTCGTGCGTGGAGCGCGGGTAGCGCACGAACTCCGCGGGCACGCCCTGCTTCCTCAGCCCGATGAACCACTCCTCCGCGCCGGTCATCGCCGTGCGGTGGTCCTCCTCCGACTGCACGAGCAGCGTGGGCGTGCGCACGTTCTGCAGATAGGTGGCGGGCGACAGCTCCCGGTACAGATCGGAGTTGTCCCACGGCTTGCCGTAGAACTCGAACTCCGTCAGGCCCTGGGCGTCCGACGAGCCGTACCAGCTGAACCAGTCGCTGATCATGCGGTCCGTCTCGGCAGCCTTGAAGCGGTTGGTGTGCGCGGTGACCCACGCGGTCATGAAGCCGCCGTAGCTACCGCCCGTCACGCCGATGGCGTCGGCGTCCACGTCGGGGCGCTGGATGGCGATGTCCACCGCCTTCATGAGGTCCTCGTAGTCCTCCATCCCCCAGCGGCCGCGCGTCGAATAGGTGAAGTCGGCCCCGTATCCGCTCGAGCCGCGCGGGTTCGTGTAGAGGACGAACATCCCGGCACCGGTGAGGTTGTGGAACTCGTCGAACCACCCCTCGCCGTACGCCGAGTGCGGCCCGCCGTGGATGTAGAGGACGAGGGGGTACTTCTTTCCTTCCTCGTAACCCCAGGGGTATTGCAGCCACGCCTCGATCTCGAGCCCGCCCACCGAGGTGTACGTGAAGCGGTCGGCCTTCGGCCAGGCGATCTCTTCGTTCAGCGCGTCGTTGAACCCGGTGAGCTTCGCCTCGTTCTTCCCGTCGACGCCCGCGATGAAGAGCTCGGTGGGCGCGTCCACCGCGGTGGCCACGAAGGCGACCTTCCGGTACGCCTGGTCGTAGGAGAAGCCGTTGATGCGCCGCCGCCCCGAGATCACCTCGGTCATGACGCCGCTCTTCGGATCGATCTGGTAGAGTGCAGTGCGCCCGCCGATCGCCGCGCTCATGACCAGCTTGCCGCCCGGCATCCAGTCGACGCCCTGGGGCTCGTACTGCCAGTCCCCGAGCACGTTTCGGGGCTCGGCCGTGCCCGACCCGCCAGCGGCGGGTACCCCGTCGACGATCCAGATCCGGCGTGACGTGGTGCGCTCCAGGCTGGACACGAAGGCGATCTGCCGGGAGTCCGGCGACCAGATCAGCCGTCCCTCGCTCCCGTTCTGGTGGGTGAGGCGGCGGGGCTCGCCGCCTCCCACCGGGAGGACGAAGATGTCCGCGTCGTTGCGCGGCGTCTCGTCGCGCGCGGCGTCGTAGGGAAGCCTCGCCAGGGAATCGCGCTCGGCCTGCACGACCGAGTCCGGGCGGAGGTCCGGGTCGGCCGTGAAGGCGATCCAACGCCCGTCGGGTGACACCTGGACGTCACGGTGGGAGTACGGCGCTTCCGCAATCTCGATCTTCGCGGTGTCCCCCGTGCTCTGCCGGTAGATCTTCGAAGCCTTCCACTCCCGGGCCTCCCGGCGGTTGGGGATGAAGCCCCGCCCGTTGGCCATGATCGGGAAGTCGATGAAGTGCATCCCGTCGAAGCGCCGCGCGTCCGTCGGCTCGGTGATGCTCGCCCACGGCGGGCGCGCGATCGGCTTCATCCGCGCCCACGGATCCTCGCGCCGCTCGGCCGCGGACTCCTCGGGTGCTTCCTCCTCCCCACGCCCTCGCCCGAATCCGAAGCCGCCCGATCCGCCTTCGGTGAAGACGGTGAAGGAGCCGTCGGCGGGCATGGAGCCCTCCGGCATCCCCTCCGGCTGGAAGGCCTCGCCCGAGGGCGCGCGGTCCATGCGCAGCGCCCAGGTGCTGCCCCGTCCGCCCTCGCGCCGCGAGGTGAAGAGGAGGAGCTTGCCGTCGTGGGACCAGCGCGGGTTCGAGCTCTCCGTGCCCGGCGACGTCATGCGCGTGGGCTCGCCTCCGGTGGAGGACACGAGCCACACCTCGGAGTGCCGCTTGTTCGCGCCCTCGTCCACCGTGGTGACCGTGAACGCCACCCAGCGTCCGTCGGGCGACATGGCTGGCGAGGACACGGTCGTGAGGCGGTACCAGTCCTCGGGTGTGAACGCTCGCCCGCCCGTCGAGGTGGCCGGGGTTTGGGCGGAGAGGGGGGCGGCGAAAGCCAGCAGGGCGGCGAAGCCGAGAAGGGTGCGACGCATGACCGGAGCTCCGGTGGGCGTGGACGCGCGGGATGCGGATGATCCTCTGGAAACGGGGCCGAGATTAGCCGCATCCCGCGGCCAGCGTCAACGCGGGGGCCGGGCCGCTCGCGCTCGGGCGGCGGCGGCTCCCCGCGCGCTCAGTCGTCCATGCCGCGCCGCGCCGTCGGAGGCAGGATCCCGTTCAGCCTCAGGTACATGGCGAGCTGCCCGTAGTGGTCCGCCCAGTCGTTCGCGACGCCCACGGCCACGGTGGCCCGCGTCACCTGGCGGTTGCCGAAGTAGGGCACCATGTCGCCGAGCTGCGCGTCGGTTACGTGCGCGAGCGCCTTGGCGCAGTAGTCGTACGAAGCCTTCGCGGCAGCGACGAGGTCGGCCTTCGGCGCGTCGCCCTCGGGCACCTTCGCCTGCGGACTGTCCATCCCGGACAGGGCCGAGCAGAGGAAGTCGTTCGAGCCGGCGACGTGGCTCACGATCTGGCCGAAGCTGTTCTGGGCGTCGGTCGGCTTGAAGCCGTACTTGTCGGCAGGCATGGCCTCGGCGGCGGCCACCATGTTGGTGGACGATCGCTCGAGGTTGGCCCGGACGACGTCCATGACGGGGCTCTGTGAGGACTGCGCGGCCAGGGGCGCGGCCACGGCGAGGCATAATGCGGTCGCCAGCAGCCCGGGGCAGGGGGGACGGTTCATGACGGCACTCCTTCATCTGGGAGGGTCGGACCACCACCGGCGGACACCGCCCGTGCGGGGACCGCCGATCGACGTTCCGGGAACCCGGATGATAGCGCGTGCGCCGCCGACGCGCTCTCCGGAGGCCGGACGCGCGAGGGGGAGAAGGAGGGGAAGGAGCGTTCGCCCGACCGGGCGATCAGGTCAGGAGGCTCAGGTGAAGCCGCTGCCGCCGCAGCATCCTCCGCCGGAGCCCGAGCTCGAGTGGCTTCCGGCGATGACGTTCACGGCCGTGAACGCCCGCTCCACCTTCTGCGAGCCGCATTCGGGGCAGGTGCGGCCCTCCCCGGCCGAGTATGCGGACATGGACAGCCGCACCTCGAAGGTGGTCCCGCATTCCTGGCACACGAAGTCGTAGCTGGGCATGCATGAAATAATATGAATAAGCTGATGTTATGGAAGGGGCCTCGCTATGATTTTCACCTTTGCATCTCGCCGACCCCTTCGGCACATTCGAAATACACCCTTCAACACACCAGGGCGCCCCCGCGTCCCCCATAACTCGCGCGTATGCTCGCAGAAAGGCTTTCTCGTGCGCGACTCCTCATCGTGGACGACGAGGAGGCGAACGTGCAGCTCCTGCGGAGGATCCTCGAAGCCAGCGGGTACGCGGACATCCGGAGCACCAACGATCCGCGGACCGTCGAAGGTCTCATCGAGGAGGTCGACCCCGACCTGGTGCTGCTCGACCTGCTCATGCCGGTGATGGACGGCCACGAGGTGCTCCGGGTGATCCGCGAGCACACGCCGGAGCACGCCTACCGCCCCGTGCTGGTGCTGACGTCGGACCACAGTCAGGACGCCAAGCGTAGAGCTCTGTCCGGAGGTGCGAAGGACTTCCTGACCAAGCCCCTCAGTCCGTCGGAAGTCCGGCTGCGGGTGCGGAACCTGCTCGAGGCCAGGTTCCTGCACCAGAGGCTCGCGCAACAGAACGAGTGGCTCGAGGAGCGGGTGCAGGCGAGGACGGCCGAGCTCGAACAGGCACGGATCCAGACGCTACAACGCCTGGCTCGGGCTGCGGAGTACCGGGACGACGCCACCGGGGAGCACACGAAGCGCGTGGGGCGTACGGCGGGTCTGATCGCGCGTGAGCTCGGGTGGGAAGAGCCGAGCGTGACGACCATGCGCCTGGCGGCGCCGCTGCACGACATCGGCAAGATCGGCATCCCCGACTCGATCCTCCTGTGCACGGAACGTCTGTCCCGGGAGCAGTTCGAGGTGATGAAGACGCATTGTGCGATCGGCGCGGACCTGTTGGTGGGCACCGGGGTGCCCCTGTTGGACCTGGCGGCCGAGATCGCGCTCTGCCATCACGAGCGATGGGATGGCCTGGGCTATCCACGCGGGCTCTCCGGCGAGGAGATCCCGCTGTCCGGGCGGATCGTGTCCGTGGCGGACACCTGGGATGCCCTGACGACCGAACGGCCGTACAAGAGCGCCTGGACCGAAGCCGAGGCGCTGGCCGAAGTGGAGCGGAACTCGGGGCTGCAGTTCGATCCCGAGGTGGTGGAGGCGTTCCTGCGAACGCTGGCCCAAGCGGGTACCGGCGGTTGAGCGCTCACATGGTCCGCCTGGGTCTCGTGTTCGCTGCGACCCTTCCGGTGCTCTCCTGCGCGACGCTCGGCGTCGGGGGCGGAGAGGGTGCCGAGACGCGAGAGCGGCTATCGAGGGCCGTGCTGGCGCTGGACCGCTCCGACTTCGGATCCGCGACTGCCGATCTCGAGTGGGTCGCCGCGCGCTGCCGATCCGGCGAGCGGGGTCGCACCGCGCTGCTGCTCCTCACCGCCGCCGAGCTGGACGTACGGAATCCCGGGCGGAGTCCGGATCGGGCGCGGCGGCACGCGGAGGCCTACCTGTCGCTCCCGGGGATTCCCGACGAGGAGCTGCCCGTCGCCCGGACCCTGTATCTGCTGGCCGTCGATCTGGGGGGGAAAGCGGTTGCCGAAGACATGCTCGCGGTACGGGATGCGGCATCGGACGACGTGGTCCGCTCTGATGCGGCTGCTCCCCCGGTCGCGGCTCGCTTCGCGGACTGTGGGAAAGGCGAACCCCGGGACCACCTCCCGCTGCCGACCCATGCCGGTCCGACCACGGCGCGGCGGCTCACCGCTCTCCAGGACTCCATGTACCTGCTCCAGGCGGAGATCGAGCGGGTCCGTGAGCTCTTGAAGGGCGGTAGAGGCGGTCGGGGCGGAGGCCGATGACCGTCCGGATCCGCCTCCTGGCGGGTTTCGCGGCCGTTACCGCCCTGATGCTCCTCCCGGGCCTGTTCGCCGCAGAGCGCCTCGCCGAGCTGCGCGACCTCGCCGTGGAGGGACGGAGCAGGCACGCCGGCGCCGTGCTCGCCGTGGGTCGTCTGCAGACCGGCCTAGCCGAGCTCGACCGGGACGAGCGGAGCCACGTGGCCACCGGTGACCCCGGCCTGCGCGCGTCGGTCGAGGACGAGATCTCGCGGATGCGCCACGAGTTGGATTCCCTCCGCGTGTCGCCGTACGCGAAGCCGGCCGCCGAGGTGGACCCCATGGTCGACAGCATCGCCGACGTGGCTGCGACGATCCACGGCTTCATGGCACGGGACAGGGTCGCCGAGGCCACCGACGCGTTCGGTCGCCTCGAGCCGCTGCTCGGGGAGAGCCAGAGGCGCGTGCGTGCCCTCGCCGGTGCGATCGACCGGATCGCGCAGGCGGACTTCCGGCGGGCCGAGTCCATCAGCGCGGCGGCGCGCCAGTCGACGCTGGCTGGCGTGTTGTTCTTCGTCCTCGTGGCGATCGTGCTGGGAGCCTGGACCACCTACGCGCTCGTCCGACCCCTCGGACGCCTCGCCGAGGCGACCGACGCGGTGGCACATGGGAGGCTGGAGGACCCGCCCGACCTTCCCTACCACCGAAAGGACGAGATCGGCACCCTGTCGAAGTCGTTCCGCGCGATGACGCGCCGCCTCGCCGAGCTGGACCGCATGAAGGCCGAGTTCGTGGGGGTGGCCAGCCACGAGCTCAAGACGCCCATCAACGTGATCAACGGCTACACGGAGCTCATCGAAGAGGAGACGCAGGGTGAGCTCACCGAGCACCAGATCCAGATCCTGGACGGCATCCTCGGGCAGACCCGGGCCATGTCGCGCCTGGTGAGCCGCCTCATGGACATCAGCCGCCTGGAGGCCGGGACCTACCGGATGGAGTTCGACCTCGTCCACGTCGAGGACGTGGTGACCGGGCTGCTGCGATCGTTCGACGTGCTGGCCCGTGCCAAGAGGGTGGCGTTGCAGGTGCAGATCCACGACTCGGCGCCCGAGACGGCGGTGCTGGACATCGACATCATCCGCGACGAGGTGTTGGGAAACCTCGTGTCGAACGCGCTGACCCACACGCCGGAAGGGGGGTGGGTCGAGGTCGAGGTGTGGGGCGAGGAGGACGACGTGGTCTTCCAGGTGACCGACTCGGGCCCCGGGATCCCCGAGGAGCATCGCCCCTACATCTTCGACAAGTACTACCAGGTGGAGCGCTCGCGGGCGGTGGGGACGGGTCTGGGCCTGGCCATCGCCCGGGAGATGGTCGACGCGCACGGAGGAAGGATCTGGCTCGAGCCGCGAGCGGAGGGACGTGGCGCCGCCTTCCGTGTCGCGCTGCCGACAGCGAATGTTCCCGGAGGATCGGCGACGGTTGCAGCCGGTGCGCGGATCCACGGCCCCAGCGAATCCCGATAGGATCCTCCATGCTTCCGAAGAGCACCTTTCCGATGCCGAGCCGCGCGGCTCGGGCGCTCGTCCTCTGCCTTCTCGTCGCCACGAGCCGGCTCTCGCCGGCCGGTGCGCAGCAGGTCACGCCCTATCGCCCCGACCGCGTGACCGTCGACACGTACGCGCGTGCCGAGCGGTTCCTCTCCGACGCCACGGACCCCCTCGTCTTCGGCGCGTCCGTCCGTCCGACCTGGACGGAGGGAGACCGCTTCTGGTATCGGAACGACATCCCGGAGGGGACGGAGTTCGTGCTCGTGGACCCCGCCCGGAAGAGGCGGGAGCGCGCGTTCGACCACCAGGCGCTCGCGCGGGCGCTGTCGGTGGCGATGGACACCACCATCGCTCCGTTCGCCTTGCCCTTCACGAGCTTCGACTTCGTGGACGGCGGGATCCGCTTCGACGTGGGCGAGCGCACCTTCACCTGCGATCTGCGGGCCGCTCGGTGCTCGGGCGCGTCGCGGAGCGAGGGGCTCGGCCGGGATTACGTGCTCTCGCCCGACGGGACGAAGGCGGCATTCCGGCGGGACGACAACCTGTGGGTGCTCGACGTCGCCACAGGCCGTGAGACGCAGCTCACGACGGACGGGATCGAGGGCTTCGGTTATGCCACGGACAACGCCGGGTGGCGGAAGAGCGACGCTCCGGTGGTGCTGTGGTCCCCCGACTCGAGGAAGATCGCGACGTTCCAGCAGGACGAGCGAGGTGTCGGGGACATGTACCTGGTAAGCACCGCGGTGGGCCATCCGACACTGCAGGCGTGGAAGTACCCGCTGCCCGAGGACTCGGTGATCTTCCGGATCTCGCGCGTGATCGTGGACCTTGACGGCCCCCGCGTCGTGCGCCTGAAGATGTCGCCCGACCAGCACCGCTCCACGATCTGCGACGACATCTACTGCGACGGTCGATTCTCCGACGTGGAGTGGAGCCCGGACTCGGAGCGGCTCGCGTTCGTCTCCAGCTCCCGCGACCACAAGGACGCCACGCTCCGTGTGGCCGACGCCGAGACGGGGGACGTACGCGACGTGCTGTCCGAGCACGTCGAGACGTTCTTCGAGTCCGGCTTCAACAAGGTGAACTGGCACTTCCTGCCGCGCTCGAACGAGGTGATCTGGTACTCGGAGCGCGACGACTGGGGCCACCTCTACCTGTACGATTTCGCGACGGGCCAGCTCAAGCGGCAGATGACGAAGGGAAACTGGAACGTGCTGCAGCTCCTGGAGATCGACCAGGATGCCCGCACGCTGTACTTCACCGGGGCGGGACGGGAGCCGGGCGATCCCTACTTCCAGTACTTCTACAGCGTGAAGATGGACGGCGGGGAGCCGAAGCTGCTCACGCCGGACAGCGCGAACCACACGGTTACGCTGTCGCCGTCCGGGAAGTACTTCGTGGACTCCTGGTCCACGCCGGTGGTGCCCCCGGTGACGGTCGTGCGCGACCTTCGCGGGCGCGAGGTCGTGGCGCTGGAGAAGGCGGACATCTCGAAGCTGGTGGCCGCCGGTTGGAAGCCGCCGATCCCCTTCACCGTGAAGGCGCGCGACGGGAAGACCGACCTGTACGGGCTCATGTTCACGCCCACGGACATGGATCCCGCGCAGAAGTACCCGGTGGTGAACTACGTGTACCCGGGCCCGCAGACCGGCTCCATCGGGAGCCGCAGCTTCGGCGCGGCGCGCCGCGACCACCAGGCGATGGCCGAGCTGGGCTTCGTGGTCGTAGCTCTGGACGCCATGGGCACGCCCATGCGCTCGAAGTCGTTCCACGCGGCCTACTACGGCGACATGGGCGACAACGGGCTCCCCGACCAGGTCGGCGGCATCCGCCAGCTCGCCGCCGCGCACCCATGGATGGACCTGGACCGCGTCGGCATCTGGGGCCACTCCGGCGGCGGCTTCGCGTCGACGGATGGCATCCTCACGTACCCGGACTTCTACAAGGTCGCCGTCTCCGAGTCAGGCAACCACGACAACCGCATCTACGAGGACGACTGGGGGGAGAAGTGGCAGGGCCTCCTGGTCGAGCACCCGGACGGCACGACCAACTACGACAACCAGGCCAACGAGCTGAAGGTGGGGAGCCTGAAGGGGAAGCTCCTCCTCGCCCACGGGACGCTGGACGACAACGTCCCGCCCGACAACACGCTGGCCGTGGTCGACGCGCTGATCGCGGCGAACAAGGACTTCGACCTGCTCCTCCTCCCGAACCGCCGGCACGGGTATGCGATGGAGCCGTACATGATCCGCCGGCGGTGGGACTACTTCGTGAAGAACCTGCTCGGGGCCGAGCCGCCGGCGGAGTATGGCATGGGCGAGGAGAGGCCGATCTCCTGAGGAGACGAGGCAGCCGGTCCGGGGCGGGGAGCGCTCGGTCCGGCCGCCTCGGTTGCGTCACTCCTCTCGGAGTGTGACCGCCGGATCCACGCGCATGGCGCGCCGGGTGGGTGCCCAGCACGCCACCCCCGCCACCGTGGCGAAGAGGAGGGCGGCGGCCACGTAGGACGCGGGATCCACCGGCGCGACGCCGAACAGACGGCTTTCCAGCACATGGGACAGCGCCCAGGCGCCGCCGAGCCCCAGCACGACACCCGCGGACACGATCGAAGCAGCGTGGCCGAGGACCACCGAGGCGACGTCGCGGGCCTCGGCGCCCAGCGCCAAGCGCACCCCGAGCTCCCTGCGACGGGCGACCACGCCGAAGGCGACGACGCCGTAGAGGCCCACGGCCGCCAGCGTCACGGCGAGGATCGACAGCAGCCCCAACAGCCGGCTGAAGATCCGCTCCTCCGCGTGGACGTCGTCGACGCGGGCGGAGAGGGGTGTGGGGTCCGGCACGGGCTGGTCGGGGAGGAGCTCTTCGACGGCGCTGCGGATAGTCTGCGCTACCTCGGGGTCGAAACGTCGCGTCCGGACCAGGAGGGTGAAGGAGTGGAAGGGTGGCGCGTCCGCGTACGTCACGAAGAAGGCGTCCTGGGGCTGATCCGGCGCGTAGGCGGTGCTGAAGTCACGCACGACCCCGACGACCGTCATCGGCCGCCGATCCACGAAGCCCGCGGACACGCTCCTCCCCGCCACGTCCGTGCGGCCGAAGAGGCGGCGGGCCAGCGACGCGGTGAGGACGACGCCGCCGGACTCGCCCGGTCGCCAGTCCCCCTCCCGGAAGGTGCGCCCGCTCACCGCCGGCAGCCGCAAGAGCTCGAACCATCCGGGCGTCACGGGCACCATCTGGACCCGGAGGGCGTCGTCGTCGGTCGATTCCGGGAGCCCGATCCGCCCAAGGAGTCGCGAGCCGTTGGGCCCATAGGGGTCGAGGGCAGCGCCCTCCACGTCGGGCAGCGCCTCCACTGCGGCCGGCACGCTCCGGTACAACGCCTCGAGCGCCGCCGGCGTGGCGTCACGGGGAGGAGCCAGGAAAACCTCGGACACCCCCTCGATGGAGAGCCCGGTGTCCGCGGCGTAGAGGTTGTGGACGGTGCGTGCCAGCAGGAGCGCCCCCACGACGAGCGAGAGGCTGAGGGCGAGCTGGCCCGCGGACAGCGCCCAGCGGATGCGGCCCGATCGGCCGGTGTCGCGTGTCCCCGCCTGCCGCAGGGAAGCCACGATATCGAAGCGGCCGGCAAGGAACGATGGGACGGTGCCGAACAACAGGGCGGTGAGGATGGACACCGCGCCGGCGAACACTACGACGCGCCCGTCGAGGACGAGGCCCTCGAATGCGGGCATGCGCGTGAGTTGCGCCCCCCTGAAGGGAAGGGCGACCAACCACCCCACGCAGAGGCCCCCGAGCGTGCCGAGGAGCCCGAGGAGGAGGCTCAGGACCAACTGCTGCCGGGCGATCCGGCCCGGCGAAGCCCCGAGCGCGCGCCGCGTGGCGACCGCGCCCCGCTGCCCGACGTTCCGGAAGAGGAGGAGGTTGGCCACGTTGGCGCAGGCGATCAGGAGCACGAGGCAGACGATCCCCGCGAGGGTCCGGAGAGACCGGTACGTGATCGCCCGGATGATCGGTGGTGTGTCCAGGCCCGGATACAGGCGGGGGCGCAGCTCGGCGAGGCGCGGATCCCCCTCGTCCCGTGCCAGTCGGCCGAGGATCTCGGCTACCTGTCCTTCCGCCGCCTCCCCGCGCGCGCCGGGAGCGAGTCGCACGACGATGTCGCCATGGAGGTCCGCGTCGCGGCGGCGCAGCCCCTCCGCCGTCGCACCGAAGAGGGGAACGAGGGCGCCGAAGGGCAGCCATACGTCGGCCTCCACCCCCCGCTCGGGGCCCCTGAATCCTCCACCCGCGACTCCGACGACGGTTACGCTCCGTCCGTTCATCCCGATCGATCGGCCGACGGCGCCCGTGCTCGTCCCGAAGAGGCGCGTGCTCAGCCGTTCGCTGACGACGGCTCTCGACGGATCCGCGCCCAGCTCCGTCTCCGGCGCTTCCAGGAGATGGCCCACGGCGGGCCGCACGCCGAGCACCTCGAAGAAGTCGCCGTAGATGCGCTGCCCCCGGACGGCGATGGGACGCGCGTCGTCGCGTGAGACGGTCAACCCGAGGAACCCGTACGACGCCATCCCGTCGAACAGCGTTCCGTCGCGGCGCAGCGCGTCGAAAGCCGGCGTCGAGATCCCCTCGCCGTTCGTTCCCTCCGGTCGGGCGGGCGAGCGGAACTGCACGTACGCCGCGCTCGTGCTGTTCGCCGCGCCCGGCAGCGGCCTGAGGAGGAGCTGGTTCACCATCCCGAAGACGGCGGCCGTCGAGCCCACGCCGAGCGCGAGCGTCACGACGGTGAGGGCCGCGAAGCCTCGCTCCCTCGCTAGCGTGCGGAAGGCATCTCGCAGGTTGGCGAGGACGTCACTCCCGATGCTCGACTCCGCCGGTCGTCCGGAACCCGCCGACGGCCGATTCCCTCGACCCGGCCCGGGCGCGGCCCCACGACCGGGGCGTCGCCGAAGCGCCCGGGCCAGCGCCGACGCCATGACATCGCGCACATAGCGCCGCGCGGCGGGGCCCCGGCCGTCCCGCAGGGCCCGATGCGCGTACAGCTCCTCGAGGTCCCCGATGATGAACTCGCGGTCGCGTTCCGGGAGCAGGATCCAAGCGAGGAGTCGAAGGAGTCGGGGCCCCCGCCCGGTGCGGCTCACGAGGCCCCCTCCGCGAGGGCGTCCATGCGCGCCACGACGCCGTCGGTCAGCTCGCGGATCCCGTCGTACCAGTCGCGCAGCTCGCGAGCGCCTTCGGGGAGCAAGCGGTAGACCTTGCGGCGGCGGCCGCCCCGCTCCGGCGTGGAATCCCCGATCCAAGCCTCGACGTAGCCCTTTGCCTGCAGCCGCTCGAGCACCGTATAGAGCGCGCCCGGGGCCACGTTGCGCCCTACGCGCTCCTCGATCTCCATCGCGATCGCCGCGCCGTGCGCCTCCCCCTCTCGGCGCAGCAACGCCAACAGCACCACCTGCTCCAGCTCGCCGAGGGCCACCTCCTCACCTCCCGGTCAACGGATACCTGGCGATTCGATGACTACAACGTAGGTGTCGGATCGGTGGGGATGCAAGGGCGGATGGAAGGGTGGCCGGAGGGCCGCAACGCGAAGGTGAACGGAGAGGCCGGCCGCGTCTGGTCCGGTTGGCCACGTCGCCCCAGTATGGGGTCGTGCTTTCACCCTGCATGGATGAGACGATGACGTACTTCCCGAAGCTCCGCCGGGCCCTGACCCCGGCGATCCCGACCCTGGCGCTCCTTCTCGCCCTCGTTCCCACTCGGACCGTCGCACAGGACGCGCCCCGGGCGATGACGGTCGTGGACCTCATCGACCTCCCGTCCATCGGCGACCCGCAGCTCTCGCCGGACGGCGCCCAGATCGTCTTCACCCGCTCGGAGGCCGACTGGGACGGCAACCGGACCCTCTCCCACGTCTGGCGCGTCGCCGCGGACGGCACGGACGATCTCCAGCTCACCCGCGGCGAGAGCGGAGAGTCGAGCCCGCGGTGGTCTCCGGACGGCGCGCGCATCGCGTTCCTGGCGGATCGCTCCGACGACCAGCCCCGGCAGATCTGGCTGCTCCGCAACACCGGTGGCGAAGCGGAGCCGCTCACGAAGCACGCCACGTCGGTGGGCGACATCCAGTGGTCTCCCGACGGCACGTGGATCTACTTCACCGCGTCCGAGCCGAAGCCCGAGGAGCAGGTGGCGCGGGAGAAGGCGAAGGACGACGTCTTCGCCTACGACGAGAACTACCAGCAGGATCACCTCTGGCGCGTGCGCGTGGCGACAGGGGAGGAGGAGCGCCTGACGGAGGGCGACTTCTCGGTCATCGGGTACACGCTGTCGCGCGACGGCACGATGATCGCCCACCACCGCGCACCCGACCCCCTCTACGAGGATGCGGAGAAGGGGGAGGTGTGGGTGATGGCCGCCGACGGCTCCGGTGCCCGGCAGCTCACCGACAACGGCGTGACCGAAGGAGGCGCGGAGCTCTCACCCGACAACCGTTGGGTCCTCTTCGAGGCCGACGCACGCGCCGACCTGGGGGAGACCTACTACAACACGAACCTGTTCATCGTCCCTGTGGGTGGCGGGCCGGTGCGCGAGCTCGCCCCCGGGTCCGGATACGGGCTGGACCGGGCGACGTGGAATGCGGACGGGAGCCAGATCTTCGTGCTGGCCAACACCGGCGTACGGGACGAGGTGCTGCGGGTTCCAGCGGAGGGTGGGGAGCTTCAGCGCGTCTTCGGAGACGACGCGGCATTGGGTTCGTGGACCTACGCCCCGAAGCTCGATCTCCATGTCTTCACCCTGCGCACGTCCACCAGCCCCGGCGACGTGTGGCTGTGGGTCACGGGCAAGGCGCAGCCCCAGCAGGTGACGCACGTCTTCGACGACCTGGCCGCGCGCTTCCGCCTGCCCAGGGAGGAAGCCATCACGTGGAAGGGCGAGGACGGGGTCACCGTGGAGGGGCTGCTCTACTATCCCCTCGACTATCGCCAGGGCGAGCGCTACCCGCTCATCGTGCAGACGCACGGCGGCCCGGCGTCCAGCGACCAGCTCGGAGGGCTGTGGAGCTCGTCGAACTACGTGCCCGTGCTCGCCTCCCTCGGCTACGCCGTGCTCAAGCCCAACTACCGGGGGAGCACCGGCTACGGTGACGAGTTCCTGCGCAACATGGTGGGCAGCTATTTCGACCAGGCGCACAGGGACGTCATGGCCGGCGTAGACGCGCTCATCGCGCGCGGCATCGTGGATGGCGAACACATGGGCAAGATGGGGTGGAGCGCCGGCGGCCACATGACGAACAAGATCATCACGTACACGGACCGCTTCAAAGCCGCCTCGTCGGGGGCCGGCGCGGCCAACTGGATCTCGATGTACGCGCAGTCGGACGTGCGTACGTACCGCACGCCGTGGTTCGGGGGCACGCCGTGGCAGAAGGACGCGCCCATCGACGTGTACTGGGACAACTCACCCCTGAAGTACGTCAGCAACGTGAAGACGCCGACGATCTTCCTGGTGGGCCAGCAGGACCCGCGCGTGCCCATGCCCCAGTCCATCGAGATGTGGCGCGGCGTGAAGGCGCAGGGCGTGCCCACGCACCTCTACGTCGCGCCCCGCGAGCCCCACGGGTGGCGCGAGCTGCGCCATCGACTGTTCAAGGCCAACGTCGAGCTCGACTGGTTCGAGAAGTGGGTGATGGGGCGCACGTGGACGTGGGAGAAGGCGCCGGGCGCGGACGAGCCGGAGAAGACTGTGTCGGAAGGGGAACAATCGGGTCCGGCTCCGGCTGGATGAGGCGGACGCCGTCGTGCTTGACGCGCCGGCACATCATCGCTCAGGGTGGAGCCCCGAGTACTGCCCAACTCGATCGGAGGGACGACACCATGGCTGGAGGGATTGCACCGATGCTCGGTGCACAGGTTCGAGGCGAGGTGTTCACGGCCGGACACGACGGATACGACGCGGCGCGGGCCGTATACAACGGCATGATCGACCGAAGACCGGAGGCGATCGTGCGTGCACGGGACGAGGCCGACGTCCTGGCCACGATCCGGGCGGCTGGGGAAGCCGGTGCGACGCTCGCCGTCCGCGGGGGCGCCCACGGCGTCCCCGGCTACGCCACGTGCGACGGCGGTGTCGTGCTCGACCTTTCGGACCTCCGAAACGTGAACGTCGACCCCGAGCGCCGGACCGCCCGGGTCGGTGGAGGCGCGCTCCTGGGCGATCTCGACCATGCGACGCACGCATTCGGGCTCGCGACGCCCGCGGGCTTCATCTCCACGACCGGCGTCGGGGGACTGACGCTGGGAGGCGGGTTCGGGTACCTCTCACGGCGCTTCGGGCTGACGTGCGACAACCTGATCTCGGCCCGCATGGCGACGGCGGACGGGCGGCTCGTCACCGCCAGCGAGGAGGAGAACCCCGACCTCTTCTGGGCGATTCGCGGTGGCGGAGGGAATTTCGGGGTCGCGACCTCGTTCGAGTTCCGTCTCCACCCGGTCGATCAGATCGTGGGCGGCCCGATCTTCTTCGAGCTGGACGCTGCCCCCGAGGTGATGGCCTTCTTCCGTGATCATTTCTCGGCCGCCCCGCGAGAGCTGAGCGGCTTCTTCGCGTTCCAGATCGCCCCGCCGCTTCCCTTCATTCCCGAGGAGCGTCACGGAGAGACGCTGTGCGCGCTGATCGTCTGTTGGAGCGGGGATCCCGCTCGAGGGGACGAAGTGCTGAAGCCGATTCGGGCGGCCGCGCCGGTGGTCGCCGAACACCTCGGCGCCATGCCCTACCCGGTGCTCCAGGGCGCGTTCGACGGGCTGCTTCGTGCCGGTCTGCGGCACTACTGGAAGTCCGACTTCGTGCGTGAGGTTTCCGACGAGGCCATCGCCGCGCACATGGAGCACGGCCCGAAGGTGCCGACGGTGTCGTCCACGATGCACATCTACCTCACCGACGGTGCTGTGCAGGAGGTGCCTGCGGACGCGACCGCGTTCCCCCGACGCGATGCGGACTTCATCATGAACATCCCGGGCTCCTGGGAGAACGCGGCCGACGACCAGGCGAATACCGCGTGGGTGAAGGACTACTACGCCGCGCTGCACCCATACTCCGGCTTCGACGGCGGCTACACGAACTTCATGGCCGCGGACGACCAGAAGCGCGTGCGTGCGAACTACGGCCCGAGCTACGACCGCCTGGCCGAGATCAAGCGTCGCTGGGACCCCGACAACCTCTTCCGTCTCAACCAGAACGTAGAGCCCGCCGGGGCCGCGTGACCGGAGCGGGTGGCGCTACCGCTTCAGCCTGAAGAAGAGGATCGCCCCGACCAGGCCGAAGCCGATGGCCGTCTTGATGATCGCGTCCCGGTCCCACTCCTGTGGGGCCGGGGCCGATCGGGCGGACGCCTCCTGTCCCGTGTGGATCGAGCAGAACGCCGAGCCCTCGGCCGCGTCGCGCTTGCAGCGCTCCCCCTTCCTGGTCGTTCCCTGGCACTGAGCCACGCGTCACCTCCTTGGCGACCTGCCGGAGTGGTACGATGGGTTACCCCCTACTACGAAAGAGGGGGGCGGGTGGTTCACCGGGCCAGCGACCTGAGCCGCACCCGCCCCGCCAGATCCGGCGTCGGCGCCTCCGGATGCACCCGCACGTGCACCGTGTCCCCCGGGAAGAGATCCACGAAGTTCTCCGAGTACCTCGCCCCGACGCCGTCGACGGTGAGGCGCACGGCGTAGGCGAACCGTGGCGCCGTCACCGCCACCGTCCACGCGTCGCCGTCGGGCTCCGCGGAGACTACGCGCAGCCCGGGATCGGGGAGCGCGAGGTCCTTCGGGTCCACGAAGAACGCGCGGTCCTTCGCCAGGACCGGCCCGTTCCCACCTCCGGGGCCCCGGAGCTCGGCCAGGACGACCACCCCGCGCGGGTCCGCGCCGGCCGGCAGGAGCGAGCCCCGGGTGCCGCGCCACGCGGGTCCGGCACCGGAAACCCGGACGTCCCTTCGCGCCAGCTCACGCCCGTCGAAGTCCACGACGCGCACCCGGAGCGTTCCCGCGACGGCGGTGTCGGCGGCCACCCACACCGCCAGCGTGTCCGCCCACCGGTCGGCGAGCACCGCCACGGGGGCGAACACGCGTTGGGCCTCGTACTGCAGCGCTTTCCACCGCCCGAAGAAGTCGACGCTCGACCACGACACCACGGGCCAGGTGTCGTTGAGCTGCCAGAAGAGCGTCCCGCCGGTGCGGGGCCACGAGCGCCGGTGCGCCTCGAGGGCGAGGCCGACCCCCTCCGCCTGGGCGAGCTGCGTCACGTAGCTCCACGCATCCAGGGAGTCGTCGGGCGGCACCGGCCAGGCGCGCTCCAGGTAGGTGCCAATCGTCAGGTACCAGGTGGGGTGCTTGTCGTGGGCCCACATCACCGGATCGCCCAGGTCCGTCGGCGGCGGATCCCCGAAGGCCGCCAGGGTCGCAGGGGCGGGGAGGGCCTGGAAGCCGAACTCGCTGGCGAAGCGCGGGATCCTCTCCGCGTACGCACGAAACGGCTCCATCCCCCACCACACGCCCCAGTAGTGGCTGTCGCCCTCGGTCAGGCTCTCCGGGTGGCCCCAGCCCAAGCGCGGCGAGGAGGGGACATAGGATGTCGCGGGATCCTCGGCGCGCACCACGGTCGGCAGGACGTCCTCGAAGATCCGACGGTAGGCCGCGTCCACCAGCTCCGCCGTGGCGGAGTCGTACTCCTCCCGCCAGCCCCAGTTGGCCCACCCCTCCGCGATCTCGTTGTTGCCGCACCACAGCGCCAGGCTCGGATGGCGTCGGAGGCGGCGTACCTGGTCCGTCGCCTCGGCCGCCACGGACCGGACGAACGCCTGGTCCCCGGGCACCAGCGTGTTCGCGAACATGAAGTCCTGCCACACCAGCACCCCGCGGGCGTCGGCCAGGTCGTAGAACACGTCGGGGAGGTAGATGCCGCCTCCCCACACACGCAGCATGTTCATGTTCGCCCGCACCGCGTCGTCCAGGATGCGGGCGTACGTGGCGGAGTCGGCCCTGGGCGTGAAGTGGTCCGGGGGCACGAGGTTCGCGCCACGCGCGAACACGGGCCTTCCGTTCACCTCGAACCGGAAGGACTCGCCCACCGAGTCCGGCTCCGTGACGAGCCCGACGGTGCGCAGGCCGATGCGGCGCGTCGCCCGGTCCCAGCGGCGGCCCTGGGCGAGGTCGATGTCGACGTCGTAGAGACGCCCCACCGGCTCACCCATCCCTCGCGGCCACCACGCCTCGGCGGCCGGGACGGTGAGGGTCGTCTCGAACTGCGCGGGCCGTCCGGCCGGTGGAGCCGTCACCTTGCGGATCACGTTGGCGAAGGAGCCGTCGGGGCTGCGGAAGCCGAGGCGCAGGGATCTGCCGCCGTTCGCCTCCACCGTCACGTTCACAGGCACCCGCGCGGTGTCGCCGGCCCAGGTGGGCGGCCCCGCCCACGCGTCGACGATGCGCGCGCCGCTCCACGCCTCCAGGCGCACCGGCCTCCAGATCCCGCTCGTCACGTAGCGCGGCCCCCAGTCCCACCCGTACTGGTAGGCGGCCTTGCGGGTGAACGCGCGGGTCATCGTCTCGTCGGGCTCCTGGTGGGGGATCGGCCAGGGATTCGCGAGGGCGCGTATGGATCCTTCTCGCACGGCGTTGCCGAAGCGCACCAGCATGGTGTTGGACCCGACGCGCACCGCGTCGGCCACGTCCACGCGCCACGTGCGGAACTGGTTGTCCGCCCGCAAGACCACCCGACTGTTGAGCGTGACGTCCGCGTAGGTGTCCAGCCCCTCGAACACGAGATCGACGTGCGCCTCCTGCAGCGTACGGGAGTCGACGTCGAAGTCGCAGCGATAGATCCAGCCCTCGTCCTCGATCCCGGCGAGCCGGCCCTCGTTGGTCCCCGTGAACGGATCGGGGATGCGGCCCGCGGCGAGCAGGTCCGTGTGGACGGTTCCCGGCACCGTGGCCGGCACCCAGACCGTGTCCTCCTCCGCGCGCATCCACCACATGCAGTCCGGGTCCACGACCCGCACCGCTGGGCGGGGGGCCGGGCCGCAGGAGGCGGAAGCGACGGCCACCGCCGCCGCGAGCAGCGCCGTCGCCCGTGGCGTCATCGCCGTGCGGCGGCCTCCGCCCGGGCCCTCGCCTCCACGACGGCCGGCGGGTCGGAGTCCGACGGCGGCCGCTGCCACCGCTCCCGCCCCCAGGACGTGTCGGGCGTGGGGCCGAGCGTGATCTCGAGCGATCCGCCCGCCGCGACGTCCGCGTGGCGCACGTAGGTGAACGGCCACGGGCGGCCGTTCAGCCGTACGGCCCGGACGTAGCGATCCGCCGGACCCGACCGGATGGCACGCACGACGAACGTCCCACCCTGCACGCGTAGGCGGGCCTCGTCGAAGCGTGGCGTGCCGAGCACGTACACGCCCGACGCGGGATCGGCCGGATAGAAGCCGATCGCGCTGAAGACGTACCACGCCGACATCTGGCCGCAGTCCTCGTTGCCCGCCAGGCCGTCCGGCGCCGCTCGGTACTGCGTGTCGAGGATCTGGCGCACCCGGTCGGCAGTGCGGTCGGGACGCCCCGCCCAGGCGTACAGGTAGGCGATGTGGTGGCTGGGCTCGTTGCCGTGGGCGTACTGCCCGATCAGCCCGGAGATGTCCGGCGAGGCGTTCTCGCCGACGACGGTCGTGTCCTGGTCGAAGAGGTCGTCCAGGTGGCGCACGAAGGCCTGGTCGCCGCCCATCGCCTCCACCAGCGCCGCAGCGTCGTGCGGGACGAACCAGGAGTGCTGCCAGGCGTTGCCCTCGGTGTAGTCCGTGTTCACGCGGTGGTCGGCGCGGAGAGGATCGAAGGGCACCACCCAGCTTCCGTCCGCGTGGCGGCCGCGCATGAATCCCGTGGACGCGTCGTAGACGTCGCGCCAGCCGCGTGAGCGATCGAGGAAGTGCTCGGCGACGTCGTGCTCGCCCAGGGAGGCGGCCAGCCGTGCGATCGTCGCGTCGTCGTAGGCGTATTCGAGCGTCTTGGTCACCGCTTCGACGCCGAGCTCCGAGGGGACGTAGCCGTACGTGGCATAGTCGTCGAGGTCCCGCAGCCCCGACGTCTGGCTCGCCACCACCGCGGCGAACGCCTCCTGCGGGTTCACGCTGGCCAGGCCCTTGAGCACCGCGTCGACGACGACGGGCACGGCGTGGTTGCCGGTCATCGTGTTCGTCTCGTCACCCACCAGCGACCAGACCGGGAGGAGGCCGTACTCCCGGCGGAACGCCAGCATGGAGGCGACGAGGTCGTGGACGCGCGCCACGTCGAGGATCGTGTTCAGGGGGTGCGCGGCCCGGAAGGTGTCCCACAACGAGAAGATCGAGTGGTTCACGAACCCCTCGGCGCGATGGACCCGACCGTCCCCACCACGGTAGCGCCCGTCCACGTCCTCGAAGAGCACGGGGGCCAGACGGGTGTGGTAGAGCGCGGTGTAGAAGATCGTGCGGTCGGCCTCCGATCCTCCGGAGACGCGCACCTTCGACAGCTCGTGCCGCCACGCCTGCGCGGCGCGGCCACGCGCGCCGTCGAAGTCCCAACCGGGGGCCTCCGCCCGCAGGTTCGCCAGCGCCCCGACCTCGTCCACGTAGGAGATCGCCACCTTGATCAGGACCGGCTCCGTGGCGGTGGACGGCGCGAAGCGCAGCAGCGCCCGCGTGCGCGGCGACACCATCGCGCGCTCGACCGAGACGACCGGGCGGGAGGTGGCGAGGGCGAAGTAGACGCGCTCGTGGGCGGCCCACCCCCTGCTGTAGCGGCGACCGACGAAGAGGGTGTCGGCCATCCGACGGAGCTCGGTGCGCGTCGGCGTGTCCCAGTTCTGGTGGAACCCGAGGTCGATCACCAAGCCGGGGTCCGCCCCCTCCGGATAGCGGACCCGGTGGAGCCCGACGCGGGGGGTGGCGGTGAGCTCGACCTGGATACCACTCCGCTGGAGCTCGACCGCGTAGTACCCGGGCTCGGCCCACTCGTCCGCGTGGTCGAGCCGGTCGGCCCAGGGGCGCGTTCCGTCCGGGAGCGTGTCCACCGACAGGTCCTTCGCTCCGGCAACCGGCATGACGAGCACGTCGAGCAGGTCGCCGATGCCCGTCCCGCTCAGGTGCGTGTGGCTGAAGCCGGTGAGCACGGAGTCGGACCAGTGGTAGCCGGAGGACCAATCCCACCCGGAGCGGCCGTTGTCCGGGCTCACCTGGACCATCCCGAAGGGCACGGTGGCACCCGGATACGTGTGGCCATGCCCGCCCGTGCCGATGAACGGATCGACCTCCGTCGCCGCGGGCGGCTCCACGAGGCGGGCGGGCCGATCGGGCGGGGTGCAGGAGCCTACGGCCACCGTCACCGCGAACAGCGACGCGACAAGCGCCCCTCCCCGCTGCGGCCTCCTCATGCGCGCACCAGGTGTGGACGCTCGGCGAGCACGGTGAGGATCAGCTCGCCGAAGAGGGTGTTCGCCCACGCGAACCAGGGGCGCGTGAAGTCAGAGGGGTCGTCCTTGTCGAAGGACTCGTGCATGAAGCCCGTCCCCGCGTCGGTGCGCGCGAGCGTGCGCAGCACGCCCGCGATCTCGTCGTCGGAGTCGCTGGTGAGAGCCTGCATCGCCAGGCCCAGCGGCCAGATGCGGTCCATCCCTGCGTGCGGCCCCCCGACGCCCTCGGCGGCGCGCCCGCGGAAGAAGTAGGGGTTGTGCCCGGAGAGGACGAAGGAGCGGGTGCGAAGGTAGAGCGGATCGTCCGGGGCACACGCGCCCAGGTAGGGGAGCGAAAGCAGGCTGGGCACGTTCGCGTCGTCCATGTGCAGGCGGTTGCCGAAGCCGTCCACCTCGTAGGCCCACACCTGCCCCAGCTCGGGGTGGCGCACCACCGCGTGGCCATGCAGGGCGGTTTCC
>Ga0307423_1000206_pt1 | contig 39832 bp, 33 predicted proteins | sample SalMarWE160310MG_FD_202154 | JGI IMG/M metagenome (GOLD analysis project Ga0307423, IMG submission 202154) | Salt marsh sediment microbial communities from the Plum Island Ecosystem LTER, Massachusetts, United States - WE1603-10 | ecosystem: Environmental > Aquatic > Marine > Intertidal zone >... | reverse complement strand
TGCGGCTCGTTGCTTTGCCGAGGCTGGTGACGTGGAGCGGGCACTGGCGATCTTCGAGCGCATCGAGACCGAGGCACCGGACATGGCGCTTCCGCCGCACACGAAAGCGCGGCTTCTCGAGCTTCGCGCGGCGAGTCGTCGTGGGGCGGACTAGCCTTCTTCTCTACCGAATCTGCGGATAGAACGAGAGTCTCGAGTCCAGGAACCGCTCGACCAGTTCCTGCTGCTCCAGCTGGAGCCTGTCGCGCCAAGCGGAAGCAATGGAGGGAGATCCCGAGCTCTGGCTTTCGATGGCCCGCTCGATGCTTTCGCTCCACGCCAATCTACAAGCTGCGTAGAGGCGGCGCATGATAGGGAGAGTATCCCGAACCAAGTCTTCATAAACGATGTGGTGATAGTGGTCCGAGGCACGGCCGGCCTGATAGACCACCTCGTTGTAATAGCGCCAATACCAGAGCTCGGATTCCTCCACCGACATCCCGTCGATGGCGCCGAACTGTCCCGCCCAATAGGGATCGACGCTGGCCACTTCGTGGAGACGTTGCCGATTGGCCCGGTCCACCTCGTTCCTGTCTTGGGCCGCCAGGTATCGCCTGGACCACGAGTTCAGAAAACCACCGGGATGGCGGACGAGATGAAAGACTGGGATTCCCGGCCGATGCTGGAGGATGAAGACCATCCAGCTTGGCGACGCGAGGAGCTTCAACACCGGAACTGCTTGGGAGAGCATTCTCTGGCTTCCAACCCACCAGGGCAGCGGCCACTCGCCACCCCGTAGAGTCGGCACCAGCTTGGCCAGGACTGGCCGGAGCTTCGGTCCGTGAGCGGCGCGATACAGTCCCAGCCACCTGCTGAGCGCGTAGATGTAGCTCTTGGGTACCGTTACCCGCAGATCTCTTTCGCCCATGTGCCGCCCCGTCCACCGAACCGCGGCATCCCATCGGCTATCAAGCTCGTGCTGGTCTCGACGGATCACATCACTGTCGTCGGATAGTCCGGTCAGCGGTGATGTGGTGATGAGATCGGGTTCGTTCCGACAGAATGTTTCGGGGCTGCAGTCGAAGAGCTCGAGGAGCCAGGTCGTTCCCGAACGTCCAGATCCAGTGACTATCGCGTAGTCCGGTTGCGACATACTGCGAGTCCGCCGTAAAACACGATTTCCGGAAGGCTCCCTACGCCCTCATGCACCCGCTCTGATCGACGGAAGCCGCAGGGCGCGCCCGAACAGCGCCCACACGCTGCGCAGATACCAGCGCAGGTAGCGCGGAATCCAGGCCCGCATGTTGAAGCGGCTCTCGCCGTCGGTGCGGTCGTACCACGCGGTGGGAAGCTCGGCGATGCGCTCGCCTTGCGCGAAGGCCTTGTAGCAGAGCTCGAGCCCCACCTCGAAGCCGCCGGTGCTCTCGATGCCCTGCCGGCCCAGCCAGACGCCGTCGTAGAGCTTGAAGTTGTTGGTCGGATCAGAAGTCGGGAAGCCCACGAGGTGGAGCGACTTCCCATCGGGGTTGCATCGCCGTAGGGATATCGGCTCAAACTCCCCGCGGGAGTTGACACGTTGTGCCTTATCGGACGTAAACCCCCCGTTCTTCCTCCTACCTGCCCCCCAGCGCACCGCGTGGCCTCATTCGGGCCTGCGATCCGAAAACGCAAGCGATCGCGGGAAGTTCCGAGTATTTGACCGGGACAGCTGGAGATCTCCTCGAACTCCCGCAGGATCGTCGATTCGCCCACTTCGCGCCCTCGTGCTGGTCAGGCCTGTCCGTTCAGCAGATGCTTCGACAGTCTCTTGCCGAGTCCGAGAACCGTCAGGCTGGGCGGCAGTCCCCAGGCCTCGGGAATCACCGAGCAGTCGCAGACGTAGAGGTTGTCGTACTTCGTCTTGAGATCGGAATCCACGACGTCGCCGACCTTGACGCTTCCACCCGGGTGCGCGGCAAAGACCATGCTCTTCGCGACACGCTTTACACCTGCGTTCCGAAGGATCTTCCTGGCACGGACGAACCCGTCGTTCAGCTTCCTGTAGTCGCTCGGTGAGAGATCCTTTCTGCAGCCGCCCCTGTCGGTGATTCGACCGCCGAGATCGTCCTTGATCTTGACCATGATCGAGAGCTTGGGAACGTTCGGGAGGGCCAGATCACTCATCACGTATTCACCCTCGGCGTGCCAGCCCGCCTGCATCTGGAGCTCCTTCCCCTCCTTGATGTCCGGAAGCTTTCCCGTGACCAGGACGAGGGGATCGACGAAGAAATCGTGGCCGACGCCTTCCACACCGCTTCGCCTCAGGATCTCGGCCGAGCCGATTCCACCGGCTCCAAGGACGACCATCGGGGCCCCGACCCGGTAACGCTGGCCCCGCCTCGTGAGCTCGACGCCCGTGGCCCTGTTCCCATCGGTCAGAACGGATCTCACCCTGGCGCCGTTCACCAGCGTGGCGCCGTTCGCGACCGCCTCCTCGACGAAGTTGCGGGCCGTCCATTTCGCTCCGTAGGGGCAGCCGTACGCGCAACGCCAGCAGCCGGTCTTGCACTTGTCCTGGAAGATGAACTTGTTGATCTTCTCCCAGGCATAGCCGAGGTCCTGGGCGCTGCTCATCATTCTCTTCGCCATGGGACCCATCAGGTCGTCGGAGAGGGGCTCGACGGGAACCTCCTTCTTGAGCTCATCGATCTCCTTACGGATCTCGATGCCGTGGTTCTCTAGCATCTCGAAGGGCGGATCGAAGGCCGTGCCGCAGTAGAAGACGGAGCTGCCGCCGGTGGTGATCCCCCGGAGCAAAACGTGCATCTTCTTGTTGGTGAAGAGGAGGCTCCTTCCTGGAACGCCGATCATCGTAGCCGCTTGAGGCCAGGTGCCCTTCAGGGGCGCATTGCCTCCCCACTCCAGGATCAGGATCTTCTTGTCGTTCTTCGACAGCTCCTTCGCCACCGTGGCTCCGCCGGGACCGGATCCGACGACGATCGCATCGTATTGCCTCTGAAACGCCTCCATTCGAGCACCTTCCTTTCTCGACTCGGGGTCGCCTCCGCGGTACCGCTCGTTCCTCTATCGGGATGACGCCCCGAATATTCAAGCCTAGATCGACGGCCGGCGCTTGTTCCAATCTGACTCCATGGAAGATCACGGTAGTTGATCGGGTAGAGGCGGACGAAGCGCCCGTCCTCCGTGACCCGCGCCGTGCGGGAGAGCTCGTCGTACTTGGTGTGACCTGTCAGAGTAATGGGGCGAGGAGAGCGTCGCGACTTTGTGCCGCCGCCTTGATGAAGAAGGACCAACCGCGGACTCTCGGCGGTCTCTGACGGTCTCGAGCCAGGGATGTCTCCCCACAGGGACAGGTGGTGAGATCGATCACGCTTGACCGGCTGGTGGCCCACCGAAATACCCTCCGGAACAAAACCACAGGAGACGGCTTCGTGGCGGCCCAGAAACTGCTCCTCATCGATGCGGGACGTGAATCGATGCATGTGCTCGCCTCGCGCATTCGTCGCCTGGGCTATCCGGTGATCTACGCCGATACCACCGGGAAAGCGACGCAGCTCCTGGGTGATCCCGGCTACGCCGTGAGCGCCGTGGTGATCCCACCGGACCTCCCCGTCCCGAACCTGCTTTCCGCGGTCGAGGCGTTCCGGCGTGCCTCTGCCGTCGGGCACCTCGCCTTCCTGGTGAGCGGAAGCCGACCACCTCCCGGCAGGCGCGAGGAGCTGGCAGACGCAGGCGTCGGGTTCGCGCTGTGGGAACCGGTCGATGCTCACACACTTCGCTTTCAGATCAACAGGGCGCTGGCCGGGCAAATCACCCCAGCCTCGCGGCGAGGCGCGCTGCGGGCGCCCGCCTCCTGGCCGGTCGACCTCCGGGTGGGAAGGCACCACGAGAAGGCGCGCGTCTATACGATCTCCGCCACGGGTGCGTTCCTGGCGACTCCTGCTCCCCCCCCGCGGCAAACCAGCGTCTTCGCGAAGATGGACCTGCCCATGGCTACCGTGCGCACCACCGGCCGCGTGGTCTTCGCCAACGTTCCCGGAGACTCGATGAGGCGCAGCCTGCCCGTTGGCATGGCCGTCCACTTCGAGGACACCCCCCCCGAGACGGAAACGCTTTTTCGGATCTACGCCGAGATACGCCACTGCGTGTTGGAGGTCTGAGGCTGCGCGCTCGAGCTACGGCCGAACTTGCCGCGCGCGGTGGAAATCCACTAAAAGAACTCTCGCGTCCGGGGACCTCTCGTGGTTCCCGTGGCTTCGGCTGGCGTGTGGTCCGGTTCCGGTGGGGCCTCCTCCGCGGGGAGCCAGAGGGTGAAGATCGCGCCGCCTTCCGGGCGGTTCTCGGCTTCGATCCGCCCCCCATTATGGCGCGCCATCTCCCAGCTGAGGCTGAGACCCAGCCCGAGCCGTCCTGGTCGACCCGTCGTGAAGAACGGGTCGAAGATGTGCGGCAGATGGGCTGTGGGAATGCCGGGGCCTCGGTCGGATACCCTCACGATCGCGCCCCCCTCCCGATTGCCCAGCTCGACATCGATGATGGCCTTCTCCTCGCTGGCCTGAAACGCGTTCAGCAGCAGATGAAAGATGATGTGGACGACTTCCGACTCGGCCGCGTAGACGGTCGGTACGCGTCCCGTGCGCTTCAGTCGGACGGAGATCTCCTTCCAACCGAAGCGCACCATTTCCACGGCCTTCTCGGTCGGCCCTCCGAGATCGAGGGTGCGTCGAACCGATTCGTCATCGCCTCTCTCGGCGAAAGCCCCGAGCTGCTCTACGATGAGTCGGATCCGTTCCACCCCCTCCAGTGATTGGGAGAGCATCGCTTCGGCTTCTTCTGCTGCCTCGTGGACCTCGGCCGGTAGGGCTCCGCGCCGGGTGGGATCCGCGGCCTCCTGGACAAAGGGCCTCAGCAGGGACAAGTTGGCCGAAATGTAGCTCAGCGGGTTGTTTACCTCGTGCGCGACGCCCGCGGCGAGGTGCTCGAGAGCCACCAGGCGATTCGCCATCTCGATCTCGCGCTCGACTCGCCTCGCCGCCGTGCGATCTGCGATCACCGCCGCAACGCCCACGACCTGCCCTCGCCGCTCGAGCCAGAAGCCCTTCGCCTCGAGCTCGAGCGGCTCTCGAGCTCGAATCTCCTCGACCACCTCGCCGAGCAGACGGCCTTCCGGGGCTCGGTCCTCGAGCCAAGCCCTGGCCGCCGCATTGGAGTCCACTACGTATCCGCGCCGGTCGGCAACTAGGAACCCCGCCTCCATCTGCTCGACCACCTCGCCTCGCGAGAACGGGAGGTAGTGAGCACCCCAGGTGAGATCGAGCACGACGGAACGGACCGCGACCGCTGACGCACCGAGAGCGATCGGCGTGGGATCCCAGCTCGGCACTCCGAGGGCCACGTAGGCCACGTTGCCCAGGAGGGGGGCCAGCACAGCGACGATGATCAGCCAGCGGTCCCTTCCACTGCGCGGGACTCCCATGTCCGCAAGCGAGCGCAGGAAGACGTGCAGGCCCAAGAGAACCAGAATCCAAGCGTAGGCGCCGTGGACGAAGAACAGCGGTCCGTGCCTCGGTGGCTTGCCATACCAATCGAAGAAGAGCGTCGCTCGATCCCAGTAGAGCGCGGAGTAGCTCGTCAGCGAAAGGAGCGCGATCACACCCAGGGCCCACCACCGCCTCCGGGCCCACCCCGGCGATCGCGCCTCCAGCGCGCTCCAGAGCCACGCCGGTCCAAGCGCGCACACGCCCAGAAAGAGAAGGCGGCGGGCGGCAACGACATCGGATGCCGCCTCTGCGTGACGAACGAAGAGCTCGCCCGCCGCCCAGCACAGTGCAGCAGCGGCCAGGGTCGCAAGGCTCGCAATCCGGTGGCGCCATGCGGCGGCAACCAGGAGGTCCAGTGTGATCCACCCACAAACGCCGACCGTCCCGACCAACGCCAGCTCGTAGAACACCGCCGCTCCCCTTCAAGCGGGGCCTGGCGCGGACTGGAATACGAGACCGCGTGCGGCGTCAAAGGTATCGCCGCGACATCGCGCAGCCATCCGTTTTCCTCGCCCGCCACCGCAGTCTGTCCGCGAGGCGTACTTCCTCGGATCGTGACGACGACGAGCTTCCCAACGTGACCCAGCTCACGGTGGCGCGTGAAATCCCCCCCGTCGTGCTGACGATCTGGAAGGCGGAGGCGCCCTGGGTCGCACCGAAGAGGCTCGCGAGCTGTTCCGACTGAGTCGGGCGTTCCCGAGAAGACCCTGAAGACCTTGGGTTGCTCGACTCTTTGCCACGCAAACCGCTGAAAACTACCGTATCATCGCGGCGGAGAGTGCCCAAGGAGAGATCCGTGGACGATTCGAGCGAACCGACCGTAGGCGAATACTTCCGGAATTGGCTGAGCCTCGGCGGGATCGCCGTGATGGTCCTCTCGCTCTCTTGCGGCGTTGTCTTCGGCGTGCTGCAGTTCCTCTCCAGCCGGGCGCTCCCTTACGTGGGGATCCTGTACGTCCTGTGCACGGGGGCCCTCGTGGTCGGATTCCTCCTGGTCCCCCTGGGAGCGCTCCTCGAGCGATCGCGGTGCAAGGCGGGCCGGCCATCCCAATTTCTATACGAGTTCCGGTTCGATCTCCGAAATCGGCAGCATCGCATCACCGCGCTCCTCCTTCTCTTCGGCGCCGCCCTGGTTCTGATGCTGGTTCCGGTGGGAGCGTACCAGTCGTACGAGGCGACCGAGTCCCGCCAATTCTGCGGCGAACTCTGCCACAAGGTCATGAACCCGGAGTGGGTGCGGTATAACCACTCTCCCCACGCCCGCGTCCCCTGTGTGGACTGCCACATCGGACCGGGCGCGGGCTGGTTCGTCCGCTCGAAGCTCTCGGGTCTACGACAGGTCTGGGCGGTCGCCACGAACAGCTACCCCCGCCCCATCGCCACGCCGATTCGCGACCTGCGCCCCGCGCGCGAGACCTGCGAGGAGTGTCACTGGCGACGGCAGTTCATCGGTTACAAGGAGGTCGTCCGTTCCTACTACCTCTCGGGAAAAGACAACTTCGTGCAGAACTTCAGGATGCTTCTCAAGATCGGGGGGGAGCGGACGACCATCCTGCGTGGCTTTGGTATTCACTACCACATGCTGATCGCCCTGCACGTCGAGTACATCGCTACCGACGAGCATCGGCAGGAGATCGGCTGGGTCCGCGTGACGCGCGAGGACGGCAGCGTTACGGAGTTCAGCCGCCGCGGCCGCTCGCTCACCGACGAGGAGAAGGCGACGCTGGAGAAGCGCACCCTGGATTGCATGGATTGTCACAATCAGCCGTCCCACCAGTTCCCCGCGCCGACGCATCGGGTCGACAGAGCGCTCGCAACGGGCAGCCTCTCCCTCGAGCTTCCATCGATAAAGGTGCAGGCCGTCCGTGCGCTCGACGGCGGTTACACGACGATGTCAAAGGCGATGACCGGCATCGAGAGTTCGATGCGGGACTTCTACCAGGAGAAGTACCCCGAGGTCTCCAAGAAACAGGCTCGCGCACTGACGAGCAGCATCGAGAGTCTCAAGAGTATCTACCGCGAGACGATCTTCCCCTACATGAGGGCCAACTGGTCGGTGTATCCCGACAACGTCGGGCACCTCCACTCTCCGGGGTGCTTTCGCTGCCACAACGACGAGATGGAGTCGGCCCAGGGGGATAAGGTCGCCACGGCATGCGACACTTGCCATGTGATCCTCGCGCAAGGCAAGAACACCCAGCACTTCGACGTCGACCTCGAGCACGGCCTGTCCTTCATCCACCCCGAAGACTTCGAGACCATCGAGGAGTACACCGCCTGCCCCGACTGCCACACGGGTGGAGCGGACCTCTACGAATGACGGGCGCCCACTCTCGCGAATTCGATCTCTAGGGCTCGCTGGTCTTCTCTTCCTGCCCCGCCAGCAACGCCGCGAGCTCACGGCGCGCCTCCTCGGCTTGATCGCGCGCGGCCGTCAGCCGTTCCTCTGTCTTCTCCCAGGCCTCCGCACTGGGCCGCTGAGTGTCTTCGATCTCTCTCGCAAGCGCCTTCTGCGCGCTCTCGCCTCGGTAGATCGCCGCTTTTAGCGCTCCACGCGCCTCGCTGGGGAGCGCCGCGAGCTCACGGCGAGCATCGGAGAGCTCGAGCTCGATGTCGTCGCGGGCCTCTTCCGACTGCTCCTGGAGCCTCCGCCGTTGAGTCGCGACGGATTCGGCGGCTCCGCCTACCGCCTGGTTCGCCTCCTCCTTCACCTGGGGCGCGGGCGTGTTTTGGCTCACTGTCGAGTCTTGCGCGTTTCGGTCGCATCCAAGTGCGAACACGAATGCGAAGGGCAACAGTCCGCAGATGCCTGCGAATCGCCATCTCGACCCATTCGACCCATGCATCGTCGTGTCCTCCCGGTGGTTGCGCATCATTGCGCTTGCCCCACGTCACGGTAGCAATCCGCATGCCCAAGTGTCACTCGCTTCGGCGCCAGCCGCTCTCGTGCCCGTCTATCTTCCTTTCGCACTCGATCCGAGACGCGTAGTCCAGCGGCCACTGTCTTTGGTACGGGTTGTACCAGGCTTCGACGAAGTCGAAGAACGCCATGCGAGCCTCGGCCTGGGCGCGGGTGGCCGCCTATCGAGTAGCTTGGCACTCGAGCGTGGCGAAGACAGAGGAGAAACCCGGTGACGGACATGATGATGACGCCCCAGACCAGCCGCCAGCCCTCGCTCTTCTGCCTGCAGCTGAAGCGTTCGAAACGCACCCGCTTCACGCGCAGGCCAAGAAAGCTCATTCTCTACCGCTGGGACTCGTCGAACTCCTCCGCCTCCTTCTTCTCCATCTTGTGCTCTTCTTGAGCGCGGCGCTCGGCCTCCGTCATCTCGAGATACTTGTCGCTCTCCGGCACCGCCTCCTCCGGTTCCACGACCAGGCCGCGCTCGATCTTGTTCTCTTCGCCGCCGCAGCCGAACGGGCCGCCTGACACGAGTCCCGCCAGGGCAAGGCCGAGCACGATCCATCTGCCTCGACACGCGATATGCATCGGTTGTCCTCCTTCGCATACGATATCCCGAGACGCCTTCTCGCTCCACAGATCCTGCGCGGACGTCACGGCCACTCCTTGGTCGCCGCCGGCGGAACGAATGCTTGGAAGAGGCCGCGTGCCGTCCTCGCCAGGACCAATGCCAGCGTGTACGGTACGTCGAGCTGACGGACGACAATTCAGGAACCCTGCCCCTTGCCCGTTCGCACCAGGTAGACGGCCACGGCCACGGCCAGCACGGTCAGAGCGAGCAGCCCGAGCTCCATCATGCTCTGCTCGAAGGTGATGGTCAACCCCATCTCCCCTGACGTTCCGCTCACGACGGCGGTCAAGACCAGGATGCGTCGTACCACGGCGATGATGCCCACCACCAGCACCGGTTCGACCTGCAGCATGCCGCCATCGGGTTGAATCAGCGTAGGGATGTAGGCTCAGACTCCCCGCGGGACTTGACATGTTGCACGTTATCGGACGTAACCCTCCCGTTGCTCCTCCTACCTGCCCACGTCACGAAGCCTTCATCTTCTCCAAACGCTCTGCCACTCAGACCTTGATGATCGACTGACGCGGCACACCGAGACGCTTCGCTTCCTTGTCCAATGACTGGATCATCCAGATCGGGAAGTCAACGTTTACTCGCCTCTGGTTCTGCTCGGGTCGATGCGCCCTGGAGACCTCGAGATACTTGGTGATGTCTTCGCCGCTGTCGAACTTCTTGTCGAGTTGTTTAGCCTTCATAGACTTCGATCTCCTCTGTCCTGGACCGGCGCACCGAGATGATCCGAATGGAGCCCTCTCAGGCCTTCTTCTTGCCGGCCTTCCGGCGCTTGGGATTCTTCGAACCTGGGGGTCGGGGGTTCGTTCCCTGGGCGCGGAGCGACCAGGCACGCCGAGCCGCGGAGCGGCGAAGGCAATCCCTCCCGGCGCACCAGCCACTCTCTCCAATTCCCCAGGCATTCCGTGCTTGGACCGCGGTGACGAGTCACATACGGCAAATCGGATCGCTTCATGGCGCTCCGGCGAGCGGCAACCGATCGCGGCTTGGATCCGTGTCGGCGACGCGGGCCATTCTGGCGTCAGACCGATTTCCGCGCTCGAACCCGAGCGCGTCGATGTGGCGCTGGGCTTCCTCGCCGTCGGGATGCTGCTGCGAAGGGAGCAGGAAGTTTCCGGCGAGTCGCGATCTGGGGATCTTGGGTGGCTGCCCGCAGGCGCCATCACCGGGCGAGGAGGGATCCGGTAGCCAACGGAGCAGGAGAGTCTGCTGGTCCGCTCCGGAGTTCTCAAAGCTTGGTCGGAAACCGCACGAGATGAAGATTCGGAATTCCGAGGGAATTCGTCTCGGATATCAGATCGATCTAGAGGAAGCGGGGCGTTTGCACGGATTTCCATTTCGAGGATCGCGGTGATCGGGCCTGAGAAATGGCGGTCGCGGCAGTCGCTTCACCGATGGCGAAGATGATGAAGGCGGGGTAGTAGCTCCCGGTGCCGTCGAAGATCAATCCCGCCAGCAAGGGACCCACGGCTCCTCCCACGACGGCGGCGATGGCAAGCACGCCGAAAATGGTACCGACCGACTTGACTCCGAAGCATTCGCCCACCATGAGCGGCGCTAGGACGAGCCCGCCGCCTCCGGTGAGTCCATAGACGAGCACATAGGCAAAGAGCGCCTTGATACCGACCAAGGCCGTTGCCAGAAGAGTGCATACTCCCAAAGCTTCGATCACGAAGCAGGTGGTAAACACCTTTCGGATGCTGAAACGGTCGGCCGCATATCCGAATCCGAAGCGCCCTGCAATGCTCAGCCCCGCCACCAGACCCAGGCAGTTGGATGCAGCCTGAGAGCTCATTCCCATGTCGGTGAAGATCGCGACCAGGTGGGTTGCCAGGCCGACGCCCGACATCATGGGGAAAAAGAACGCGATGGCAATCAACCAGAAGGAGAGCGTCCTCACCGCCTGCTTCAGCGTGAGGCTCTCGTCGCAGGAGTGTTTCGCCTCCTGCCCGGGAGCCGCGTCTCTCTCCAGCGCCGCGCTGTCCTTGTCGACGGATACGGCGATTTCGCCGTCCGGCAGAAGCCCCATGTCCTGTGGACGTCTCCGCAGAATCAGCCCCGCGACCGGGACGATGCCGAGCCAGAGTGCTCCCGCCAGGAACAGGTAGGCGTTGCGCCAGCCGGCAAGCCCCACCAGGTAGTTGGCGAGAGGTGGCATGATCAAGCCGCCCACGCCTCCTCCGACCAGGGTCACCCCCATCGCAAGGCCGCGCTTGCTCCGGAACCATTGGGAAATGGCCGTGCTGAGAGGAATGAGGTCGACCCCGGAGAAGAAGAGCGCGCCCAGGACGGCGACCAGATAGAGATCCAAGAGCGAATGGATGCGGGCGCGAAGCAGCAGGCTGAAGCCTGCGAAGAGGGCGGCCGTGACGACCACCGCGCGGGCGCCCGACCGATCGGTCCAGTGGCCCCAGAAGGGAGTCACCAGCCCCCCGACGATCAGCCCGATCGAGACGGTGCCGGAGAGGGCGGTTCGGCTCCAGTGGAACTCATCGATCAGGGGTTTGAAGAAGACCGGAAAGGTGGCTCCCGCTCCCGCAGCCACGGCCATGGTCAGGAAGCACGCTCCGACGACGTACCATCCGTAGAAGACACCGGCCTGCGACTTTGACTCTGTCATGCTGCTCCCGATGCGATCTCGCCGATCAGCGGCGTCTCGGCGACCAGCGCCGTCAGCCGATCCAGCCGGTCCACGTGCTCTGGAGCCATCCAGGGGTGAACGCCAAAGGCGGGCAGCACCAGGGGGCAGTCGCCGGCAAGCTCCTTGGTGGCCGCATACGCGTCCGGATCGAGGGCGACCGAGATCGAAAAGATGCGGTGCTCCTCGATCTCCGCGACGACGGATGCCGCATCTTCACCGTAGATGGCGAGGTGGAAGTGGGCGTCGATTCGCATGTCTGGGCTCCCTGTCCTCAGGCCAGATTACGGCTGCACGGGCGCCACGGCCAGGACGAGGACCGTGAGGGCCAGCCGAACTTTCTCGACTCGGTCCACCAAGAGACGCCGCGCCATCGGAGAGCCAGCCTCGTCCGCCGCGCGCAGAAGCGGGAAAGCCAACACAGTCCCCGCTCAGTCCTCCAGGTAGTAGTCGATCGTGGAGACCACTCGCAACGTCTTGTTGAGCTGACTGCCTTCGTCGATTCCCGGAGCACGATCCCTCGGGAGAATCACGAAGACGCCCTGCTTCGCCCTCCGAATCCTTCCAATCCTGCTTCCCGAATCCGCGGCGAACTGCTCGGCAGCCCGGCGGGCCTTGGCCGTTGCCTCGGCGATCATTTCCGGCTTGCGTTCGCTGAGTGCCGTGAAGAGATAGGTGGGGCCGCCCGCCGCGCCTCCCGAAGACGAGAGGACCACGCCCTGATCCACGAGATCTCCCAAGGCCTGGCCGCCCGCTTCGACCTTCTCGATCTCCGTCGTGCGCACCATGAGGGACTGCGAAACGATGTAGCGGCTCTGCGTCGTCCCACTCTGATATGGATTTGCCAGCCGGTCGTTGACCTCCAGCGTTTGGACCTCGGCTGCCGCCGGATCGATTCCGTGCTTCTCGAGAAAGGCGAGGACCTCTTGATGGCTATCTTTGATCTCGGCCTGTGCCACCCTCAGGTCATCGTTCGTGGCGACGAAACGAATCGGCCAGAGCGCCACGTCGGCCCTCACGTCCCGCTCGGACACGCCCTTGACGGTCACGAAGCGGTCCGCCGCCCGACCCTTGAAGAAGCCTTCGCCCACGAACCAGCCGGCAGCCGAGATGCCGAGCCCTAGAACGATGGCACTCACGACTATCACTGAGCTTCTCATGGCATCCTCCAGTTCCCCATGCTCACCCGGGAGATTATCATCCACTCGGCATCCATGTCGGTTACGGTATGGGGATCCCATGCACCCGAAAGACTCCGAAGCCAGGGCACAAGGGAGCACAACAACGACAACTCCCGGCGCGCCGACTTGATGCTGGCGGGTGGGGATGACTCAGCCGGTGTTGCGCAGCCCTGCCGCCACTCCGCCGATCGTGAACTGGAGGGCGGCTTCGAGGCGCTCGGTCGCCCTTCCCTCGCGGCAGCGACGCAGGAGTTCGAGCTGCAGGTAGGAGAGCGAATCGAGGTAGGGCTTCCGGAGAGTCAGAGAGCGACGGAGTTCGGGGTTTCCAGCCAGGAGCCTGGGCGCCCCCGTGGCTGCGCGGACCCCGCGCGCTGCGAGGACGTACTCGCGCCGAATTCGGCTCAGGATCGCTTCCACCTCGAGAACGTTCTCCGCCAGCGCTGCATAGCGTTCGGCGATGTGCAGGTCCACCTTGGCGAGGACCTGCTCGAGGTTGTCAATCACGTTGCGAAAGAAGGGCCAGCCCTGGTAGAGCTCCCTCAGGGACGGACACCCGCGATCCCCCGCCTTCGAGCCATATGCGGCGAACGCCGTCCCTGCACCGTACCAGCTCGATAGCAGGAGACGGCTTTGATTCCAGGCGAAATTCCAGGGAATCGCGCGGAGATCCTCAATGTGACGGCTCCGCGCCCGCCGCGCGGGACGCGAGCCGATGCGCAGGCGTGAGATCGCGTCGATTGGCGTCGCCGAATGGAAGAAGTCGACGAAGCCGGGCGTCTCGTAGACGAGGCTCCGGTAGGCGGTGCGGGATTCGGCCGCCAGCTCCTCCATCGCACGGATCCAGATCCGCTTCGGTGGGCGGTGCCCCATCTTGCGTTCCGCTGCAAGGCTCGCCTCAAAGGTCGCCGCCAGGAAGCGCTCCAGATGATGGCCCGCCTGGGCCACAGAGCCGTACTTCGTCGCGATCACCTCACCCTGCTCGGTGAGCTTGATGCGGCCGCTCACCGTTCCCGGAGGCTGCGAGAGGATCGCGCGGTGCGTCGGGCCACCGCCGCGGCCGATCGCTCCGCCCCGACCGTGGAAGAACTCGAGCTGGATCCCATGCTCCCGCGCCTGTCGCGAGAGCTTCCACTGGGCGAGCTGCAGGGCGAAGGCTGCGGCCAGGTAACCGCCATCCTTTGCGGAGTCCGAGTAACCGAGCATGATCTGCTGGCGGCTGCCGCGAGCGTCCAGCTGCGCGCGGTAGGCCGGTGATCCATAGAGTCGCTCCATGGAGTCGTCCGAGCGCCCGAGGGCGTCCACCGACTCGAAGAGCGGAACCAGGTTCACGCTGCTTTCGAGTCTTCCATCGGACAGGGGACGGATCAGCCCCGCGTGTCGAGCCAGCACGAGAAGCTCCAGCACCGCAGACGAGTCCTCGGCGTTGGAGACAACGAGGTCGTGGATCGCATCGTGTCCTCGGTCCACTGCCTCCTTGATGCCGCGCAGGGTAGCGATCACCTCCCGCGCGTCCGCGGAGAGGAATTCGTCAGGCAGGAGATCGTCGCCTTCCATGAGTGCCAGGTGTTCGAGAAACGCCTGCCTCCGATCCAGCGACAAGCTCTCGAAGGGACCCTCCACGGGGCAGAAGAGTTCCGAGACGGCGTGGCGGTGCCGGGCCTCGTGTTGGCGCACGTCGAGCGAGGCGAAGTCGAACCCGAAGGCCTCTGCTGCGCACTGCAGGGAAGCCAGTTCACCCCCGGCAATCCGCTCGCCGCGGTTGCCGCGGAGACTCCGATCCATGAGCTCGAGGTCCCGACGGAACTGGTCCGCATCCGCGTAGCCCCCGAACTCTCCTGGGGGACCGAGTGCGTCGTTCTCGCGCAGGCTCTCTTCGAGGCGCAGCGCCACGAGGTTGATCATCGTGCGATAGATCTCGTCTGGATTGCGACCTTCGACGCGAGCCCGCAGCTGCTGGGAACGCTTCAACGCACCCTGGACGTGGCGGCGCAGGGCCCCCGAGACCGGCACGTGAGCACAGGACGACGTGAGTTCCTCCACCAGCTCCGGGAGACTCTCCAAGTAGGCGTTGAGCACTGCTCGCCGATAGAGCCGGAGCGCCTCGGTGGTCACCGCGGCCGTGACGAACGGGTTGCCGTCGCGGTCGCCACCGATCCACGAGCCCACCCGCAGGATCGGGGGTCCGTGGAGCGGCTCCTCCCCGAAGACCTCGTGCCACGCTGCTTGCCAGGCGTTCACGACCAGCGGGACGGCGGTGAAGAAAGCACTCTCGAGCCGGTGCACTGCATGGTGCACCTCGTCGATCGGGGTGGGCTTCCGGTGCGGGACGATCGCGGTCTGCCAGAGCGCCGTCGTCTCCCGCAGGAGTTCCTTCCTCCCCTGTTTTCGCTCGACGTCGGAGAGAGAGCGACTCAGGGCGCGTTCGATCCAAGCTTCGATCCGTTGGAGTGCGGAGTGCACCGTCCAGCGGGTGGCGTCCGTTGGGTGCGCCGTCAGCACGACGGTGGCAGAGAGCTCGCGGAGAGCCCGCTGCAATACGGGCGTCGGAACGCCCTCCTCCCGCAGCTGCTGGAACAACCGCCGCGCGCAGGAGCCCGCGGGCTCGGAGTGCCTGCGCACCTCGTCGCGGACCTCACACACGTTCACGAGATGCATGAAGAGCAGGAATCCCCGTGCGAGGAACTCCAGCTCTTCGGCCGGAAGCGCCCGCAGCTCCCGCTCTAGAATCCGCTCCTTATCGGGATCGTAGCGGCGGCGGAGGTCTTCGGTGGATCGCCGCAGCGTCTCGGCGCGCCGATAACGGGGCTCGCCCTCCTGTTCGCGCAGGGCCTGCCCCAACGTCTCCCGAATCAGCGTGATCTCGGCCCGAAGTCGACGCGCGTCGCGTCGCTGCCGTTGGCTGCGCGGCGATCCCATCTTGGGCGGATTCTAGCTCCAGAAGAGTGGCTTGACCCGCCTATCACGCTGGAGGCTCGGAGCGTCCAGCAGCGCGACCCTATGCAACCGCCACCTGATCCACCGGCTCCGGCGCGCCTTCCTGATCCGGGAGCACAGGAGTCCGGATCAGGCTGTCGAAGGCGCCCAGGGCCGCATTCGCGCCGTCTCCCATGGCGATGACGATCTGCTTGGTCGGCACGGTGGTCGCATCGCCGGCGGCGAAGACGCCGGGCGCGGAAGTCCGGCCTCTGTCATCCACCTCGATCTCACCGTATGGTGAGAGCGTGACGCGACTCCCGCTCAGCCACTCGGTGTTGGCCACCAGACCGATCTGGACGAAGACGCCTTCGATGCGGAGAGAACGCTCCTCGCCGCTCTTGCGATCGGTGAACGCAAGCGCCTCGACCCGTTCTCCGTCTCCCAGAACGGCCGTCGTCTGCGCGCTCTCGATGATCGTGATGTTGGGAAGCGATCGAGCCCGCTGCTGGAGCACCGCATCGGCTTGCAGCGAGTCCTCGAACTCGAGCAGCGTGACGTGTCCCGCCAGACCGGCGAGGTCGATGGCGGCCTCGACACCGGAGTTTCCACCGCCGATCACGGCCACACGCTTCCCCTTGAAGAGGGGCCCGTCGCAGTGGGGACAGTAGGCGACGCCGCGGTTCCGGTACTCGCTCTCGCCGGGCACACCCAACGATTTCCAGCGGGCGCCCGTGGCGAGAATGACCAGGCGTGATCGCAGCGTTGCGCCCGACTCGAAGGAGAGGTGCACCAATCCGTCGGGGCTCTGCTCCGCATCGACCAGCCCTTCGGCCCTCTGGTCGAGCATGATGTCGACCTCGTACTGTCGGACGTGCTCCTCCAGCTGTTTGGTGAGCTCGGGGCCGTGGGTCTCGCGCACGGAGATGAAGTTCTCGATGGAAGCCGTATCCATGAGCTGGCCACCGAAGCGCTCCGCCACGATTCCGGTCCGGATGCCCTTGCGCGCGGCGTAGATGGCGGCCGCGGCACCCGCCGGGCCGCCACCCACGACGAGAACGTCAAAGGGCTCCTTGCAGCTGATGGCCTCGCCCTTTCGCTGCGCCGCTCGTGCATCCAGTTTCTCGAGAATCTGAACCTCGCTGACTGCGCCCTGGGCGAAGATCTCGTCTTCGCGGACGACCATGGGCACGGCACGAACGTTTCGCTTCTCCACCTCCTCGGCGAACGCGGAGCCATCGACCATCGTGTGGGTGATGCCGGCGTTCAGGGTGGCGAAGAGGTTGAGGGCCTGGACGACGCCCGGGCAGGTCTGGCACGAGAGCGACACGAAGGTCTCGAAGTAGTGTTCCCCGGGTAGCGCCCCGATCTGGGCGCTCAACTCGGGATCGACCCGCGGCGGGTGTCCCCCCGCGTGGAGGAGGGCCAGCACCAGAGAGGAGAACTCGTGACCCATGGGCACCCCGCAGAAACGCATTCTTCCGAGCGCACCGGGTTGGCCGACGGCGAAGGTCGGCAGTCGCGTGGCAGCGACCGGGCCCTCTCGCCAGGAGAGAGCGGGGGACAGCTCCGCGAGCTCCTGCAACAGGGCTCGGACGCGCTCGGAGGTCTCACCCGCATCGAGCTCGGCGACGATCTCGACGGGTCGTTGAATTTTCTCGAGGTGTTCCCGGAGCTGGCTCCGGATGGATTCGTCCAGCATCTCGTCTCTCCGTCTCTCGGCTGCTCCACGCTCGGGCACGACCAGCGGATGTCTTCTGGGCGGGTCGATGAGCGGGCCGCCCCGGCCGCGCGGCCCGCTGCAGCTGCTCTAAATCTTGCCCACGAGGTCGAGGGAGGGCGACAGTGTCTCCTGGCCGGGCGTCCAACTGGCCGGACAGACCTCTCCATCGTGCTCGGCCACGTACTGTGCCGCCTGCACCTTGCGAACCAACTCGGCGGCAGCGCGGCCGATGCCGAGGTCGTGAACTTCGGCCACCTTGATTTCACCCTCGGGATTGATCACGAAGGTTCCGCGCAGTGCGAGACCTTCTTCCTCGATCATGACGTCGAAGTTGCGCGAGATCGTCCCGGAGGGATCCCCGAGCATCGGGAATTGGATCTTCCGGATGGTCTCGGAGGCATCGTGCCATGCCTTGTGGGTAAAGTGAGTGTCGGTAGAGACCGCGTAGACCTCGACGCCCATGGACTTGAGCTGGTCGTAGTGGTCCGCCACGTCCCCGAGCTCCGTGGGGCAGACGAAGGTGAAGTCCGCCGGGTAGAAGAACACCACGGACCAGTGGCCGTGCAGGTCAGCTTCGCTGATTTCTTTGAACTCGCCATTCACGAAGGCATTCGCCTTGAAGGGCTTCACGGTGGTGTTGATGAGAGACATCTGGAACTCCTCTTCTTTGTTGGTTCGAAACTGATGCGCCGCGGCTTCGTCCGGGACGCGAGATGGTGGTGACAGTCGTCTTGCGCATGCTCGATGATCTCAACACGGAGGATCGGTCCCGATGGTCGATCGGTCCAATTGATAATTTCTTTGATATCGATAACCTATGGTAATGATTCGACCCACCCTTCGACAGCTCGAGTACATCGTCGCAGTAGCCGACAAACGCCACTTCGGCAGGGCCGCAGAGGCCTGCTTCGTGACCCAGCCGGGGCTGAGTGCGCAGGTTCGGGAGCTGGAGTCGCTGCTGGACATTCAGATCTTCGAGCGGCATAGCCGGCGCGTGCTCGTGACGCCCGCGGGAGCGGGGCTCGTGGAACGCGCCCGGAAGATCCTGGTGGAGGCGGACGAGCTCGTGGAGGCTGCGCGGGTCGCCCAGCAACCTCTCTGCGGGGAACTCCGGTTGGGCGTGATCCCGACAGTGGCTCCCTACCTGCTGCCCCGCGTGCTCCCGAAAATGCGCAGGAAGCACACGGAGCTTCGCCTGCTGCTACGTGAAGATCACACCGCGCGGATCGTGGCAGAGCTCGAGGCGGGGCGTCTCGACGTGCTGCTCCTCGCCTTGGAGGCGGAGCTCGGAAAAGCTCAGACCTTTCCCCTATTCCGCGATGATTTCCTCGCGGTGATGCCGATAGATCACCCCCTCGCACGCAAGAGGAGCTTGCGACAGGAAGATCTGAAGGGCGAGCAGGTGCTGCTGCTCGAGGACGGCCACTGCCTGCGCGATCAGGCCCTCGCCGTTTGCAGTGCCCAGGGCGCGAGCGAGCTGGGCGACTTTCGCGCGACAAGCCTGAGCACGCTCACACAGATGGTAACCGGCGGAGACGTGATGACCCTGCTTCCGGAGCTCGCCCTCGACGTGGAGACGCGCGGTCGTCGCGACCTCGCGGTCCGGCCCTTCCGACCTCCGGCTCCCCATCGGACCATCGGCCTGGCGTGGCGGCCGAGCAGTCCGAGAGAGGAGGAGTTCCGCGCCCTCGCGGACAGCTTCTCGATCTGACTGGGCCGGTACGGCCCTGCCCCGGGGCATGCGGGCGGCATCTTCAGAGCATCCTCCAGCTCGCAGACGCCGCATTCGAACCTGACCCGAGGGCAAAGAGCGCAAGTAATTCCAGCTGGCCCGAACGAGAGTGTTGGGTTGACCGGTTGAGCCCAAGCTGGCCTGCTTCGCGGGCGACCAGAAGTGAAGTTCCGGTTCGTCCAGGAGCACCGGGGGACCTTCCGGGTAGAATTCTCAGCTGCGGACGCGATCTGCAGCTGGGCTGAGGGCGTCACGCGCTGTGCCGCGGGAGCGGTGGATCAGAACCAGGTTGCGCAAGTAGAAGACAGGACCTGGCGCAAACGCGATCAGCATGACCCAATCGCGGTGCCACGACGCATAGACGAGCAGCAGGCAGGCGCCAGCCAGGGAGACGATCCAGAAGACCGTGCCCAGCGTGGGCGTCCCGCTCCGTTCGGAGATCCACCATTGGATGGGAAAGCGGCTCATCCACAGCAACCAGCCCCCGAATCCCAGTGTCGAGATCAGAACAGGTCCGCTCAGGGGCTTGCGGAGGGTCGCCCAGACCGCGAGCGCGGCGATCGGCGCCGCAAGCGCGAGAAGTGCCGCCATGCCCACCCGCCTGCGGAGCATCAACATGCGAGCGTAGATGAACGCACCGGGCAGTACGCTCAGCAGGAAGATGACGTTTCCGGTGAGAGCCGCGTAGGTTCCCACGCAGGCGGAGGCGAACAGGCTCAGATGCCAGAACGAGCGGGGCACCACGCTCCGGCCGGCCCGCTCGGAGGCGATCCACTGCAACAGCATGCGAGCCGCGAAGATGGCCTGTCCCACCAGGCCGAGCATCAGAAGCGGACCCTGGCTCATTGGACCTCGATGTCTTCCGCGGGGAGCGCGAGTCGGCGCCGCAGCAGCCAGCCTACACCGATGAGATCATACAGGCCCCGGACCGCACGTCCGAGGTTGCCGTAGTGGGTCCTCCCGAAGCTCCGCGGCCGGTGGGAGACTGGCACCTCGACGACGCGAAAGCCCTCGGCGGCGGCGAGAATGGGCACGAAGCGATGGAATCCTTCGAAGCGGGGGACCCGCCCCACGACGGGTCGGCGCCAGGCCCGGTGCGCACAGCCCGTGTCGTGGTAGTGGGCGCCGAGTGCCCCGCGCAGCGCCCAGTTGGCCACCCTCGAGCCGTTCCGCTTGGCCAGGCTGTCCCGGCGGTCCTGGCGCACGCCGCAGGCGAGGTCCGCATCCTCCAGGGCCTTCAGCAGGGCCGGGGTGTCGCCGGGCACGTTCTGGAGGTCGGCGTCCAGCGTGACGACGATGTCTCCGCGGCTCGCGGCCAGGCCCTGCGCCAGAGCCGTCGACTGGCCGCGTTGCCCGGGCAGGCGCAGGGCCCGGAGATCAGGCGATGTGCGGACCTGGTCTCGCAGCCAGGCCTCGGTGCCGTCGCTGGATCCATCGTCGACCACCACGATCTCGTAGTCGCCGTCCAGATCTGCCGCCACGGCGCGGATCTCCCCGACCAGGACGGGAAGCGACTCGCGCTCGTCGTGGGCCGGCAAGACGAAGGAGATCCGGGGATTGCCTGCCGAGTCCATCATTCCTGCCCGTCGGCAACCGCAAGGCGAAACAGGCCACGCCCTCCCTGCTCGGCCCGAAGCGTGCCCCGCAGGCCGAGCCTTGCGAAGCGCGTCGGCCAGCGGTCGAGCTCGCCGACGGCGTAGACAGGATTGCCCTCCCGAACCCAGCTCGCCAGCTCGGCCTCGTCGATGACCCGCTTCTCGTATTCCTTGAACGAGAAGTGGAGCTGCGACTCCTCCGCGTCCCGCACCAGCCAAGCCGGCTCGTCGAGATAGAAGTTCAGCGCGCAGACATGGGCGAACTCGCTGCGCTCGTCGCTGACGATCCGGGCGCTCGGAGGCGCCTCGGCCCGGTAAGCCATGGCGGCGAAGTGCATGGACTCATCCTGAGCCCGGATCTCGAACATCCCTTGAAACAAGACGAAGAAGACCGTCATGTAGACCGCGATCCCGGCGAGCGCAGTGCGCCGGCGCCCGAGCAGCACCGCCCCGCCGATGGCGAGGCCACCCGCGGCCGCCACGGGGACGAATCGTCCCGCGAAATCTCCGGGTGAGGGTGGCAGCGTCCAGAGCCCCAGCCGCTCCGCGGCCAGGACCCCCAAGGCCAGGCCCGCCGTGACGAGCCAGGGGGCCCCGAGCCAGCGCAGGTCGATCCGCCGCTCCAGGGCTTCGTTCCACAACCACGCCACCAGCAGGCACCAGCCCGGGAAGATCTGGAGCGCGTAGTAGTCGCCCTTGCTGCGCGCCAGGGAGAAGAAGACCAGCGGGAAGCCCGACCAGACCAGCGCCAGCACCACGCCTGGCGCGCGCCCCGCCCGCAGGCGCCGGGCAGCCGCAGTCAGCGCCTGGGGCAGGTGCAGGATCCACGGAAAGAAGTGCCCCATCGTCAGCGCCAGGAAGATCGAGGTCGGAAAGAGCGCCTCATTGGGAGTCCGCTTCCCGAGCACCCGGTAGATCTGCTCGTGCACGATCGTGTACCAGAGGAAGTCGTCATGGCGGAGCGCCATGAGCGTCGGCCAAGGCAGAGCGAGGAGCAAGAAGACTCCGAACGCCCGCCCGTGCCAGAGCCTTCTCCGCTGGGACCACTGCCCCGTGAGCACCAGCCACAGGAGGACGGACGCGAGCGGCCAGAGCACCCCCATGGGTCCCTTCAGCAGGAAGCCGAGGGCCATGCCGACGTAGGCCGCGTAGAGCCAGCGGCCCTTCTCCAGACCGCGCACGAAGCCATAGAGGGCCAGCCCCATGAACAGGACGAGCCAGAACTCGAGACCCGTGTCGCGGCTGAAGATGAAGACCAGCGCGGTGGTGAGCCAGGTGAAGGCGGCGAGCCAGCCGGCGCGGCGGCCGAAGAAATACGTCGCGAAGGCACCGATGAGGCCGCCCACCGCGATGCCCGCCAGGGCGCCGGGCAGACGGGCCGTGAACTCGTTCACCCCGAACGCCCCGTATACTGCGGCGCCGATCCAGAAGGCCAGAGGCGGCTTGCTCAGATAGCGCACGTAGTCGTAGTGGGGCGTCAGCCAGTCGCCCAGCACCAGCATCTCGCGCGGCGCCTCGGCGTACTTCGACTCCGCGTCCGTGATGGGGGCGTTGCCCAGCGCGATCAGGTAGACGGCAACCGCCGCCGCGAAGAGCGCGACCCACGCCCAGCGGTCCATGCCCCTCGACATCACGGTGCCCCCCGGGGCGCCAGTATACATGTGTCCCGGCTCCCTGCATCTTCAATACAACGACTTCTTTGCTGGAGCCGTCGGGCGTTTTCGCGGAGAGCGAGCTCCGGTGAGGGACAGATTTCGGTGGCGAACCCGGGCAAGCTGACTTCACACGGATACCGGTCGATGGCGCGGGCTCCCTTTTCTGGTATAAAGCACCGAGAGAGGTCTTTCGACTGGCCTCAGCTTCCGGCCTTACCCGCCTGTTCTGATTTCCTTTCGATTTTGCCTTTTGCGTCCGCTCCCGTGGTCGAACGATCGCTGTTGCGGGCGGTGCCCATTGCGACGGAACTCTCGCGTCCGGATTGACCGGCCCGGAGCCCGGCGTCGGTCGCGTCCTTCTTGAAACAGTGACGCGACGAGGATTACAGGTTGAGCAAGAAGATCTATATCGGAAACCTTCCCTTTTCTTCCACGGAGGACGAGCTTCGTGCCGTCTTTGAGCGGCACGGCCGCGTTGAGTCCGTCAACGTGATCATGGACCGCGATTCCGGCCGCCCGCGCGGCTTTGCGTTCGTCGAGATGGACGAAGCAAGTGCAGCCGACGACGCGATCCGTGCCCTCGACGGAAGCGAGCTCGGAGGCCGAAGCATCCGGGTAAACGAGGCGCAGAACCGCAGCGGTGGCGGCGGTGGTGGTGGCGGCGGCGGCGGCTACCGCAGCGGCAGTCGCTACTAGGCTGGCCTCCGGCGAGGCCTGATCGGAACGGGAGGGTTCTCCTCCCGTTCCCTCACCCCATCCTTCCCAGGTCGACCCGAGCGAATCAAGAGAACACACAAGGAGCACAACGAATGCTGCGGGAGCGCTGCCCCAACGACAATCACGGACGCGCGGTAGTGACGGTACGCTTCTGTCCGGATTGCGGCGAGGTCGTGAACCAGAGGATCCTGGCAAGAGGGTGCTCTCTGGAGAAACATGCGAGACTCCGCCGTGTGCGAAATATCTATTGCGTGGATTGCGGGCAAGGACTCGTCCAGGGAAGATCGGGCCGATGACCCGCGGCTCGGGACCCCGCTGCGTTTCAGGACATTCTGAAGTGGACGCGTTGCAGTTGCAGTGGGCGGAGTGCGGAATGTCCTGAGATGCAGCAGGGCTACCAGTCGTGCGCGAGGCACTCCCCAGAGCTATCCGGGGTCGACACGGGGTGGGGACTCGTTGTCGAGGCCGTCGCTGCCCCCAAAGTCGTGGTAGTTGCGGCACTCCTTCTCGAATGCCGCTTCGGCGGAGCCTGCGTAGCTGTACGCAAAGCTCGTGTAGCTGCTGTCCACACCGATCCCGACGCGATCGAGCGCTGGAGCGCCTTGGGGAAAGTACCCCCGAGGACGAGATCCCCACGCTGCCTTGGCGGAAGGGGCATACCTCTCGTACCTGCTCGGCGCGCCAACCCACTCGTGCAGCCGCCGCTTCACGTCGGCGTCCGAGCGACCTACGTAGAAGACCATGAACGTGGTGCCATCCATGTACCCGAGGGCGTAGTTGCCAGGTGACGTCCGGCTCACCATCTGATCGATGGCGTCGTGGCTGAGCGGATAGGATCCGTTCATCTCCAGCGATCCCATCGGATACCTCCCCGTGCAGGAGGGACAGACGGGGTGAAACTCGAGCGGGTCCTCCACCTGATGGAGCCTCCCACACCAGATGCAGCTCACTTGCAGTGACGTTTCGTGCACGATCTTCGACTGGCCGCCCACGAAGTCTCCGCCTTCGCTCTGTTTCATGACTGCCTCATTGTCGTACCCGGCCTCTCTCCGCGCAGAAGATCAGCGCGAACGAGGCGATTCGGGTAGGGCTCTTGCTGGGCGATCCGGATAGCAGCGGTCCTGGGTGTCTTGCGGATCGGAAGGGCGGGAAGGGGGTCCCTCTTCTCGTGGGGCCGCTTGGCAACTCTGTCTGAGTCCCTGGCTCGTCAAGCCCGGTGGTTGCTAATGGTACTAAATCTGCAAAACTCGTCAAGCGAAGCGCGCCTACCCGAGCAGCACCTGGACCCGGTGCTCCGAACCGTCGTCGCGCAACGGGACCAGCGCGTCCTTCGAGAGCACGGCTCCGTCGAGGCTGACCCGCGACACTCCGCGGCAGACTCCCTTCGGGTTCTCGACCGTGATCCGGTAGAGGGTGCCACCGTGACGGTAGATGAGCCCGAAGCGCTCCCACTGGCCTGGAATGCAGGGGTCGATGCAGAGGGCGGAGCCTTGCTTACGGAAGCCGAGAATCCACTCCAGCCCCGCACGATAGAGCCATCCCGCAGCTCCGGTGTACCAGGTCCATCCCCCCCGTCCCGCGTGGGGCGGGCAGGAATAGACATCGGCGGCTATGGCGTACGGCTCGCTCTTGTAACGGTGAAGGTCCGCCCGACGACTCGCGTGATGGATCGGGCTCAGTAGATTGAAGAGCTCGACGGCCTTGCCTCCCTCGCCGAGCATGGCGAAGGCCACGACCGACCAGGCCGCGGCGTGTGTGTACTGCCCGCCGTTTTCTCGAACGCCAGGGAGATATCCCTTGATGTATCCCGGGTCCCGAGGTGTTCGGTCGAATGGCGGGGAGAAGAGCAGCATCAGGCGGTCGTCCCGACGGACGAGCCGTTGCTCCACGGACTCCATGGCCTGGCCTGCCCGCTGCTCGTCCCCCGCGCCGGAGATGACGGCCCACGACTGGGGAATCGAGTCGATCTGGCACTCGTCGTTCTTCGCCGATCCAAGCGGCGTCCCGTCGTCGAAGAAGGCGCGCTTGTACCACTCCCCGTCCCATGCCTCCGCGTCCAAGGATGCCGCCAGCGAAGCGATCCGGCTCCGCCAGCTTGCTGCACGATTACTTTCTCCGCGGCGGGCGGCGATCGGAGCGAACTCCCTCAGATTCACCAGCAGAAACCAGCCCAGCCAGACGCTCTCCCCTCTACCCTCGTGACCGACGCGGTTCATGCCATCGTTCCAATCGCCGGATCCGATCAAGGGGAGGCCGTGGCTGCCCACGTCGAGGCTCCGGTCCAGGGCCCGCGCGCAGTGTTCGTATAGCGTCGCCCGATCTTCCGACTCCGTGGGCTCGAAGTAGGCCTCTTGTTGGCCCTCTTCCAGGACCGGCCCCTCGAGCCACGGAATCTCTTCGTCGAGCACCGCCTCGTCCCCGGTCGTCAGGAGATAGTGGACCACCGCATACGGCAGCCAGAGGCGGTCGTCGGAGATTCGGGTCCGAACCCCGCGGCCCGTCGGGGGATGCCACCAGTGCTGGACGTCTCCTTCCCGGAACTGCCGCGCAGCGGCTCGCAGAAGGTGCTCGCGTACGAGCTCAGGCCTCGCCACCGCCAGCGCCAGGACGTCCTGGAGCTGATCGCGGAATCCGTACGCCCCCCCGGACTGGTAGAAGGCGGAGCGGGCCCAGATGCGGCAGGAGAGGGTCTGATAGAGGAGCCAGCGGTTGAGGAGGAGATTCATCGAGGGATCGGGCGTCTCGACCTGGACCGTGCCCAGCACCTGGTTCCAGTGCTCCTGAACCTCTTGTAGAACCGCGTCGCAGCTCAGCGCGCGGTAGCGTTCGACCAGGGATCGGGCCTCCTCGGGGCCACTCCCCTGGCCCAGCAGGAACAGCACCTCGGTGCGTTCTCCCGGCTCGAGCTCCAGATTCGTCTGGAGAGCGGAGCAAGGGTCCAAGCCCGCTCCGGTCTTCCCCGAGAGCTCCTCCCCCCGCTCCAGTGACGCGGGATGGGCGAGGCTCGCGTTTCGGCCCAGGAACTCGAGGCGGTCACCGGTCCAGGAGTTCTGGCGCCCGGCCAGATCGGCGAACGCGACCCGATCCGCGAACTCCCCGTTCCAGGCGTTCCGCGCAAACATGGCTCGAGTCGCGGGGTCGATCTCGCTGATCACGAAGGGCGCGGACCCGCTCCGCGAAACCCCCAGCACCCACTCCGCATAGGCCGTGACCGCAAGGCGTCGCTTGCGGTCGGACCGATTCTGCAGGGAGAGGCGGGAGATCTTGACGGAGTCCCGGAGTGGGACGAACTGCAGGAGATCCAGTGCGATGCCGTGGGATGTGTGCTCGAAGCGACTGTACCCCTGGCCATGCCGGATGACAAAGGGCCAGGGCTCTTCGCGGATGGGAAGGGGGGTCGGCCCCCAGACCAGACCGCTGTCCTCGTCCCTCACGTAGAACGTCTCACCCGGAGTGTCGCTGACGGGATCGTTCGACCAGGGTGTGAGCTTGTTCTCGCGGCTGTTCACGGACCAGGTGTAGCCCGAGCCCGACTCGGAGACCTGGAAGCCGAACTCCGGGTTCGCCACCACGTTGATCCAGGGAGCCGGGGTCCACTGCCCCTTGCCCAGAACCGTGACGTATTCGCGGCCGCCCGGTGCGAATCCGCCGAGGCCATTCCCGAACTCCAGATCCAGTGCCGGAGGAGAACCGGCTTCGGCCGTCTCGCGCGGCGAGCGGAGACGCGGCGGGACCGGCCCGGGCCGGAGCCGTCCCAGCCGGGCCGTCTGCTCGGAGAGCGTACCCCGTTGCGCGAGAATCACGAGTCGCGCCGCCGCGCGCAGGAGAATCTGGTCGCGCGGAGGCACGAGGTCGGCGCGGAGCAAATACACGCCTCCATGTTCCCTGCGCTGCTCCTCCCCCGCCGCCTGGCTTGCTCGGACCATGCCCTCGAGGGAGTCCTGAAGAGCCTGCGCGTAGGAGGCACCGGTGGCGTTGAGGATCACCAGGTCGGCGGCAATCCCCTTCAGGCGCCAGTATTCTTGCGCCCGCAGCAGCTGTCGCACGACCTCCCGCTCCTCGTCCCGCTCGATACGCACCAGGGCGATGGGAAGATCGCCGGAGATGCCGTAGGGCCAGAGCCCGGACGCGCCACTGCGGTTCGTCGCCAGTACCTGAGGCGCTGCGCGCAAGGTGGGATCGGTGTAGAGCAGACGGTTGGCCAGACGCTGGAAGAGATGCGCCTCGTCCTGGGTGATCCGGAGGTGGTGCAGCTGGACCTGCGCCTGCGTCCAGGCCAGCGAGCTCTCTCGCTCGAAGGTTGCCGGCTGGCGGTACTTCTCCGCGATCTGGAGCGCCTCGTCCCGCGACGGCGCCACCAGCGTGGTGAAGACGAGACGAACCGTCCCTCCTTGCGGAATCGCCAGCCGCTGACGAAGGCTCACAATGGGATCCAGAACCGTTCCGGCCGAGTCCGAAAGGGGTCCCCCGTCTTTCACGGAGAGCGGAGACCGAATCCCGCGGCCCCGGCCCAGGAAGCGCGCGCGGTCGCTCTCGTACTGCAACGGCAAGGCCGTCTCCCCCTCGACCGCGACCAGGTGAGCGAGCCAGACCTGGGGCTCGTCTGCTGAACGTGGGCGCCGTGTCGCCAGCAGGGTCCCGAGCTCGGAAACGAACTCCGTCTCCACGAAGAGGTTCGAGAAGGCGGGGTGGGCCTCGTCCGCGCCCTGGGGAGCCAGCACGATCTCCGCATAGGAGGTGAAGTCGATCTCACGGTCGCGGCTCCCGAGATTGGCCACCGTCAGCTGGCGGAGCTCGGCATCGTCCTCGGGGGAGACCACGATCTCGAGGGTGATCGAGAGGGACCGGTCTCGCTGCACGATCTTGGCCCGGTCCTCGGAATAGACGACCTCGTAGTGGTCCACTTCCGCTCCGCTCGGCTGGAAGCCGGCGGACCAGACTTGACCGGTGTCCGTGTCGCGCAGGAAGACGAACGTGCCCCAGCAGTCACGCGTCGTGTCCTCCCGCCAGCGGGTGACGGCGAGGTCGCCCCAGCGGCTGAACCCGGAGCCCGCTGCCGTGATCATGACCGTGTAGCGGCCGTTGGAGAGGAGATGGGCGCGCGGCGTGATGTCGTGCGGCGATTCGAACCGCCGCAGCGTGGGGAGAACCAGGTCGCGGACCAGCGGCGTCCCCCGCACCTCCTCGCCCCGGGACCGGGCCACCGCCACCGAACGCGGCGTCCGTTCCTGGAGCAGGAGCTCCGCCGCCTGGACCATTGGATGAGCGTGAAAGCGTCTCCGGGTCAGGCCGTCGTGAACCACGTTTCCGAGGGAGACGATGGTCATTCCCTGGTGATGGGCCATGTAGCTCCGTACCACGGTCACCCGGGCGTTCTCGGGCAGGTTCGATGGTGTGTAATCGAGTGCTTCATAGAACCCGTAGGCGCCTCGGGCTCCGGCCTCCTCGAGGCGCGCGAAGTTGGTGAGCGCCGCTCTGGGCTCCAGCATGGCGGCGAGTGCGGTCGCGTAGGGAGCCACCACGACGTCCTCGAACAGCCCGCGCTTGAACCCCAAGCCCGGCACGCCGAAATTCGAGTACTGATAGGTGAGCTCCACGTCTCGAAGAGCGTGGCCCGATTCGGAGACCCCCCACGGGACCGCCCGCTCCGCGCCGTACTGGATCTGGCGCGCTACCACGAGACGGCAGGTAAGATCCAGAAGGCTGCGGGCGGGCTGCTGCATCACCAGGAGCGGCATCAGGTATTCGAACATGGAGCCCGACCACGAGACGAGGGCGGCACCGCGTCCCACCGGCGTGAGGGCCCGGCCCAGGAGAAACCAGTGCGGGGGCGAAACGTCGCCCTTGGCGATGGCCACGAAGCTTCCCAGCCTCGCCTCGGATGCCAACAGGTCGTAGCAGCTGGGATCGAGCGTGCCGTCGGCGACGCGATAGCCGATCGAGAACAGCTTGCGCGAGGAGTCGAAGAGGAACCGGAAGTCCATGGCCTGGACCATCCGTTCGGCGCGGAGTGCGAGGGCGGATAGGCGATGCCCAAGGGCGGTCTCCGCCTTATGGGACGGGTCCAGACCCTCGAGAAGCCGGGCCGTTTCGACGTCGCGAGCGTGGCTCTCGACGCAGTCCCGGACGCTCCTCGCCCAGGCCAGGACTTCGGATCGGGACTCCTCTTCGACGTCGTTCGCGAGCGTGCGGGCGATGTCCAGCAGGGTCTCCGCGTGGAACTCCAGCTCCTCGAGCCGGTCCACCCATTCGGGAAGGGAGGTCGGGGGATCGTCGAGAACCGCCCCCACCGCCTCCGCGGCCTCGCAGAGATGCGCCTCCGTGACCGTCTGCGCACGCCGGGGATGCTTGGCCTGCTCCTCCGACTCGAGCAGCAGCTCGAGCGCGTCCCGGATCCCCTCCAGGATCTCCGGGCCGAAGAGTGGGCGATGCACGAGCTCGCGGCACGCCTGCGCCACGGCGATCAGGTGCCCTGCCAGGTTGCCGCTGTCGACGGTGGAGACGTAGACGGGATCGAGCGGCCGGAGGTCCCGGGTGTCGTACCAGTTGAAGAAGTGCCCGCGGAAGCGGCGCAGCTTGTCGACGGTCTCGATCGTGTCCTCGAGCCGCTTCGCCATCTCGAGGATCCCGATCCAGCCGAAGTCACGGGCGACCGTCGTGCTCAGCAGATAGAGACCCAGATTCGTCGGCGAGGTGCGGTGAGCCGTAGCCGGCTCGGGGTCTTCCTGGAAGTTGTCCGGTGGAAGCGCATGCCCCTCCCCGTCCACGAACGTCTCGAAGAAGCGCCAGGTGCGCCGGGCGAGGAGCCGCAAGGAGCGCGTCTCCGGGGGAGAGAGAACCTGCGCCTCCACGAGCTTTGGCGGGAGGCTCATCCGCCAGGCGATGACGGGCGACAGCGCCCACAGCAGAACCAGTGGCGTGGCCACGGGCCAGGCCGCCGGCTTGAGCACGACGAAGAGCAGGCCCGCCAAGGCGGCGAGGATGACGCCCCAGCCAAGGTGTCGGTAGGAAGCTCGGAGCCTCAGATCGGCCCCGTACCGGGCCTGCGCGGCCGGAACCCACTCGAGCAGGCTCCGCTTCGTCACATAGAGCCGCCAGAGCGTGCGCACCACCGCGTCCGCCATCAGCCAGGCCTGGTAGGCCAGCATGGTGATCGCCAGGAGAGTCTGCGACAGAGCCACGAAGATGTCGTCGGCCACCGCGCGCAGGTGGCTGCGCTTGGAGATTCCCCGTCGCCGAGGGATGAGGCCGTCGAGAACCGGGATGAAGGCCGGCACCGCGACGGATCCGACCAAAAGGCCGGTCCAGAGGAGCGCCGAGACGCTCGGCAGGGTCCAGGCGGCCACCGCCAACAGAAACGACGAAGGTGCGGCGAGGCTTCGGCGGAGATTGTCGACCATCTTCCAGCGGCCCTGGGCGGGGATGCGAGTCCTCGGCTTCTGCCCTGCGGCGGCGCGCGCGTAGCCCAGAACCCAGGGGAGGAGCTGCCAGTCACCCCGTACCCAGCGGTGGTGGCGACGCGCGGCCACCTCGTAGCTGGAGGGAAACTCTTCGAAGAGATCCACATCGGTCACCAGCCCGGCGCGCACGAACAATCCCTCGAAGAGATCGTGGCTGAGAACCGCGTTCTCCGGGACCTTCCCCTCGAGCGCCGTCTCGAAGGCATCGACGTCGTAGATCCCTTTTCCTGTGTAGGACCCCTCCCCGAAGAGGTCCTGATACACATCGGAGACCGCAGCCGCATAGGGGTCCACGCCACCGCGTCCCGAGACGATCCGCTGGTAGGTGGTGCTGCCCGGGCCGGTGGGCAAGGACGGCGTGATCCGGGGCTGCATGACCGCGTAGCCTTCCACGACGCGCCCTTTCCGAGGGTCGAAACGCGGTCGGTTCAACGGGTGCGCCATCGCCCCGACCAGGCGGTAGGCGGTGCTCTTGGGAAGCCGGGTGTCGGCATCCAGGGTGATGACATAGCGGACGCCCTTGGGCACCGCAGGCGGCCGTCCGCGGATCGGAATGAACGTGGTGTCCGCGACGCCGCGAAGAAGCTGGTTCAGCTCGTGGAGCTTTCCCCGCTTCCTCTCCCAGCCGATCCACTTGCCTTCCCGCTCGTTCCAGAGACGCCGGCGGTGCAACAGAAGGAACCGTTCCCCGCCTCCGGGCGGACCCTCGTACCGTGCATTGAGACGGTCGATACCGTCGGCCAGCGCGACAACCAGTTCCTCGTCGCCGGGCATGCGCTCTCGGGACGCGTCCGGCCAGTCGGTCAGGAGGGCAAAGTGGAGATGGCCTTCCGGGTTGGCAAGGTAGTGCACCTCGAGTCGTTCGAGCTGCTCCTCGATGTCGGAGTGGTTCGTGAGCAGCGTAGGCACGGCGACCAGGGTTCGAAGCTCGGGCGGCACGCCCTGGGCGAGCTCGAGCTTGGGGAGCCTCGTGGGCGGAAGCAGAGCCGCAACCAGGCGATGGACGAGGGATACCGCGATCTCCGAGGCGGGCACCAGGCCGAGAATCGCCAGCAGGACGAGGATCCAGGGCCTTGCGCCAGCGGACTGGGCGATGAACAGGGCGGTGCAGAGCTGGAGGGCGGTGAGGGCAGCGATGCCTCCCAGGTATCCCCCGATCGCGTGGGCGCGGTAGCCGCGTTGCAGCCAAAGGCGGAGATGAAAGCGAAAGCCCAGCCTTCGCTCGAATTCCCTCCTGCCCTTGGAAACGAGGTAGTACCCGGGGTCCTCTTCGGCGCGCTCGGGAACAACGAAAGGCCTCGGCTCGCTCCCCGAGGAAACGCCCTCCACCGCGGGGGAAGGCGAGCGCAGTCTCCCCTGGGCTGCGCTCCGGGCCAGCAGCACGGCCTCCCGCGCCACCTCGATCTCCGATCGGCCCGAACCCCGAGAGAGGAACTCGATCTGCTTCCGGTACTCGTCCCGCGTCGCGAAATCCATGGCTGGGAACGCGGGAGCGGTGCGCAGGACTTCATCCACCAGACTGACGCTCTCGAAGAACTCGAGCCAGTCGATCGAGGACATCCATCGCATGCTGGTGATGATGTTCCGGACGGTCGCGTTTGCCGCTCCCTGGGAATGGTGTTCCCGGGCAACCACCTCACCGGGCGACGTCCCTTGGGCACTCAGCTTTCGGTTCAGCCAGTCCAGGGCCGGCGTGATCGTCGCGTCCTGGTCGCGGAGCCGCTGGACCAGCTGGACTGCGAACGCCCGGGCCAAGGGGGTGTCGTCCAGACCACGCAGGACGTCCTCGGTGCTCTCCACTGGCCGACCGCTCAGGCCCAGCAGGCGGTCCGCCAGCTGGTCGGCCTCGGCGCGCGCCTGGCGAGAGCCGACGATCAGCAACGACAGCCGCCGTAGGTTCTCCACGAGGGCCACGCGCAGGTGGATGGCGACCGCCCAGAGCTCGCCGATGCTGAGCGGGTGGACGCGCTGGTAGGCGCGGACGAACCGCTTCAGCGTCTCCAGCTCGAAGCGGCTGTCGGTGTGCGCCACGTAGGCCCAGGCCAGCCCATAGACGCGCGGGGTTCCCGCGAGGTGGCCTGCGGCGATCTTCGGCAGCCGGCGGTAGTAGCCCTCCGGGAGGTGGTCTCGGATCTCCCGGAGCTGCTCGTCGACGACGTGGAAGTTGTCGAGGAGCCACTCCGCGGCGGGCGTGATCTCGCTCTTCTCCCGGACCGTCTCGGCGATGTTCCGGTACGCGGCCAGAAGGACCCGCCCGTTCTCGCGAACCCTGGGGAGAAGATCCCGTCCTTTGGTGGGCTTCTCGGTGGTGCGTGTGGCCGCCGCCAGGCTCTCGGCGTGTTGTGCCAGGCGCTCGGCGCCAAAGAGCTCGGCGCGGATCGGTTCTTCGACCCGAGAAGGAGCGGCGATCGCGGCGTCGGTGCTTCTCACTTCCGCTCGCGTTCGGCCGGCGGCAAGATCCTGTCGAGATCCGGGCTCATGACGATGGGTTGCGGGAGCGAAGGAACGCCAGGTACTTGAGGAGTTCTTCCTCTTCCTCGGCGGTCAGATCGTCGATCGCGAAGGCCGCCAACCTTCTGCGGTGCCCCGTCGCGTTGCCCTCGGACGGCAACAAGTAACCGGCCTTCTCCATCAACGCCTCGTAGGGCACGGCGTAGACCTCCGCCAGGCTGTGCAGCACGTTGGGCGAGGGCTTCTGGATCTTCCCATTCTCGAGCTGGCTCAGGTAGGCGTTCGAGACCGCCCTGTCCGTGGCCTCCTCGACCTCCCGGAGTGAGAGCCCCTTGGCCGTGCGCAGATCGGACAGGAGGCCGCCCAGCTCGTTGGGCTGCCCCAGAAAGCGGGATTGCTTGCGCCGGGGTCGTCTGCGGCCGGCCGCCATGCCCCGCAGTATGGCGAAAGATGCATAATCGAGCAAGCGTTTTGCATCATTGCTTGACAATTTTTATATTATTAGTATATTTAGCACCTCGGAGCAAGAAGGCCGCAGCCCGCTCCCGAAGCCGACTCCGACGGCAGCGTGCGTGAGCTCCTGCGAGCGGAGGCCACGGAAGGAGAATCGAGCCATGAAGGTGAGACCGTTGCACGACCGAATCCTGGTGAGGCGCATCGAGGAAGAAGCGAAGACCAAGGGTGGACTCATCATCCCCGACACCGCCAAGGAGAAGCCCCAAGAGGGCAAGGTCATCGCGGTGGGCAAAGGGCGAGTCTCTGAAGACGGAAAGCTCCTTCCGCTCGACGTGCACAAGGGTGACCGGGTGCTCTTCACCAAGTACGCGGGCAGCGAGATCGAGGTCGGGGGCGACGAACATCTGATCATTCGCGAGGACGACGTCCTCGCGGTGCTCGAGTAGGAGAGACGAGTCATGGCAAAGCAGATCAAGTACTCACAGGACGCCCGGGAGCGTCTGCTGCATGGAGTCGACCAGCTCGCCCACGCGGTGCGCGTAACGCTGGGCCCCAGGGGCCGTAACGTCATGCTCGAGAAGAGCTGGGGCCCCCCCACCATCAGCAAGGACGGCGTTACGGTGGCGAAGGAGATCGAACTCGAGGATCACTTCGAGAACATCGGTGCGCAGATGGTGCGCGAGGTGGCGAGCAAGACCTCCGATGTCGCCGGCGACGGCACGACCACCGCCACGGTGCTCGCGCAGGCGATCTTCCGCGAGGGGACCAAGATGGTCGCCGCCGGGATGAGCCCCATGGAATTGAAGCGCGGGATCGACAAGGCGGTGGGGGTCCTGGTCGAGGACCTCGGCAAGCAGTCGAGGCAAACGCGCACCGGCGCGGAGATCGCCCAGGTGGGGACGATTTCCGCCAACGGCGATGAGGCGGTCGGAGCCATCCTCGCCGAGGCGATGGAGAAGGTCGGCAAGGAGGGCGTAATCACCGTCGAGGAGGCGAAGAGCATGGAGACCACCCTCGACCTGGTCGAGGGCATGCAGTTCGACCGCGGCTACCTCTCGCCCTACTTCGTCACCGACGCCCAGAGCATGGAGGTGGTCCTCGAGGATGCGCTGGTTCTCCTTCACGAAAAGAAGATCAGCGGCATGAAGGATCTCCTGCCGGTCCTCGAGCAGGTTTCGCAGCAGGGCAAGCCCATCCTGATCGTGGCCGAGGACCTCGAGGGAGAGGCGCTGGCAACCCTCGTCGTGAACAAGATCCGGGGCACGCTGCACTGTGCGGCCGTGAAGGCGCCCGGCTTCGGTGATCGCCGCAGGGCGATGCTCGAGGACATGGCGATCCTGACGGGAAGTCGTGTGATCGCCGAGGAGCTCGGCCTCAAGCTCGAGAACGTGACGCTCAAGGACCTGGGTCGTGTCAAGAAGGTCGTGATCAGCAAGGACGACACGACGTTCATCGAAGGCGCGGGTTCGAAGAAGGACATCGAGGGCCGCTGCAGCCAGATCCGCAAGCAGATCGAGGACACCACCTCGGACTACGACCGGGAAAAGCTCCAGGAGCGGCTGGCGAAGCTCGCCGGCGGCGTGGCGGTGCTCAAGGTGGGCGCGGCCACCGAGACCGAGATGAAGGAGAAGAAAGCCCGGGTGGAGGACGCGCTGCACGCGACGCGGGCCGCGATCGAGGAGGGCGTGGTGCCCGGGGGCGGCGTGGCGCTGCTTCGCGCACAGAGAGCCCTGGACGGCCTCGAGGAGAGCCTCCCAGAAGCAGAGCAGCGAGCCGGCGTGAAGATCGTGCGCCGTGCGATCGAAGAGCCGCTGCGGTGGATTGCCGAAAACGCTGGGATCGAGGGATCGATCGTCGTGCAGAAGGTGAAGGAAGGTCGCGGGGCGTTCGGCTTCAATGCGGCGACCGAAGTGTACGAAGATCTCGCCGAGGCGGGAGTCATCGACCCCACCAAGGTCGTGCGCGCGGCGCTCCAGAATGCCGCCAGCGTGGCGTCCCTGCTTCTCACGACCGAGGCGCTGATCGCGGAGAAGCCGGCGAAGAAGGCCGGGGCGGGCGCGATGGGCGGCATGCCCGACATGGGCGACATGGGGATGTAGGCCGGAGCCTCGGTGGGCGGCGTGGGAGCAACGCCGGATCCCGCCTCGGCGTCCGAAACGGGGTTTTGACATGTGGAAACGTCTTCGCCACGCGCTGCGGCGCCTCTGGCGACGGTCGCAGCAAGGTCCCGGCGAGCGCCGGACGGCCGAGGCGCGCGCCCGCTTCTGGGCCGAAGTGCGTGAGGGACAGCGTGAGGCAGAAGCCCATTCACGCCCCTGAGCCGACGACTCCATGCGGACCATCCCGGATCTCAGCGCCGCGAAGATCGAATTGCCTCCGCACGCCTTCCTGGGTTTCTCTGGAAGCGCATGGAAGTGCGATCGAGGGTACCAAAGGGTCGACGATTCCTGCGTGGCCATTGCGGTACCTGAGAACGCCTATCTCGACGCTTCCGGAGACCGCTGGAAATGCGAACGAGGATTCCGCGAGAGCGGCGGCTCGTGCGCACCCCTCGAGATACCTCAGGAGGGATACGTCGGGCGTTCGGGCAGCGATTGGGAATGCAATCGCGGTTACCAAAAGCGCGACGGGTCGTGCATCGCGGTGGAGGTGCCTTCGAACGGCTACCTCGACACGTCGGGACGCGACCGGGACTGCGAGCGAGGCTTCAAGAAAGGACTCCGCTCTTGTCTGGCCCTCCAGGTGCCAATGAACGCTCACCTCGTTTACTCGGGAAACAGATGGACTTGCGATCCGGGCTACCGGCAGCAGGGAGAGAATTGTATCAAGGACAAGGGATAGAGAAGCCGGGCCGCCCTGGGAGGAAGAGCTCTCGGGTCGAAGCGGACAGGAGGCGCGGCCAGTCCGTATGGCTAGCGCTGGAGAAGCTGCGATGTTCGAATCGGTAGGTTTCGGAGTGGGGTCGGAGCAGATTCGCGTCTTCGTGAGCTACGACCGCGAGCACGACGGAGACCTGCACGATCGGCTCGTCGAGCAGGCGTCGAAGTCGACGTCCGGATTCGAAATCTCGGCCCGATCCAGGGCCCGGACCCCGACGGATCTCTGGGACGAAGGGCTGCGCCGCGAGATCCGGGAGGCGGACGAGGTCATCATCATCTGCGGTGAGCACACCGACTGCTCGGAGCGCGTGGGCACCGAGCTTCGCATCGCCCGGGAGGAGGAGCGGCCCTATTTCCTGCTCTGGGGCCGGCGGGAGCGCATGTGCACCAAGCCGGCGGCGGCCAGGTCGGCGGAGGGCATGTACAGCTGGACGTCGGAGATCCTTCAGAGCCAGATCCTCACCCTCCACCGCGCCGCCCAGTCGAACGAACGTTGCGCCGAGCTGAAGCGGCCCAAAGCGACCCCGAGCTGATCGCCTCCTCCTGACCCTCGGCTACACCGAGCCCACCCCATATCCGCGGCCTCTTCGGTGCCCCTCGGGCTACTCTCGCACCACGAGCTCGGCCTCGGCACCTGCCATCTCTACCTGCTTCGGCTCGAAGGCCTCGTTTCCCATCAGCGACCTCAGCGCCTTTGGAGAAGCCGAGCGGTAGAGGAGCCTCGCTTCGATGCGCACGGGGCCTGCGAAGCTGTCCGGTAGATCCACACTGAACCTGTCGCTCTCGAAGCCCCTTGCGGGAACCTGCCGCTTCCACAGGAACTGACTGATCTCCCACGGCTTGTATGTGACGCTTCCCTGCGCATCGCCGGCGATCGCTCCGAAGCGCATCGCACCGTCGGGTATCTCGCCATCGGGCTGCAGATGACCGGAGTGGAAGAGAAGCTGGCCATCTTCCGCGCGCACTTCGAGCTCCACCCACATCTCGCGAAGCTCCGTCAAACTGGTGGGAAGGCTGTGGCCCGCGGCCACATTGTGCACCACCACCTCGAACTCGAGCGCACTGCCTGAACTGACCGACGGCGGGACCTCGATCTCCAGGCGGGCGGCGCTCTCGAGCCGGGCTTCGGCCATGGCGACGTACCTGGGACTCCCGCCGAGCTCTTCCGCATTGGCGTTGGCGCCCACCAGGTAGTGGGGATGGATCTCGCGTTCGTCTCCCGTTGGCTCCGACTGGCCGATCACCACCACGGGCGTAAGAGTCTCGGCGACCTTGACGGCGTCCTCGATGCTTCGCATGTGGCAGTCCTGGCACTGGATTCCCTTCTCCGCGTAGACGCTGTTCTTCCACTCGTCGTAGGTGTGCTCGAGACGGAGCCCGTTCAGGGGGTGAATGATGGTGTGGCAGGAGGCGCAGAATTCGGAGCGGCCCAGGAACTCGCGCGTCTCGACTTCGTGGTCGGCAGCCTCGTCGTCCCCACCGGGCGGCCCGAACTTTCGGTCCTCGTCGGGGCTGAGCACCACCGAGGCATTCCCCGGCTCGCCCCAGGGACCCGAGGATCCAGTCAGGCGCGAAACCTGATGGCAGACGTCGCAGAGGATTCCCGCCGTGACGACCTCCGGCAGGTCTTCCTCGGGCGTCGCCGGAATCAAACCCGTCGTGACGCCTTGGGGCGCGTGACAGCCAGCGCAGTAGGCGTAGATCTCTTCCCCCGCTTCGAGGAGGGCGAGCTCGGCGGTGCTGCGATAGATGGGATCGGTATGCGCGATCACGTGCATCGAGCCCCTCAGCTCTTCCCACTGGCGCTCGTGGCACTCCTCGCAATCCTCGTAGGAGGCGAAGTCCTCGACATCGAGCAGTGCGCCGTCCTCAGAGGCGATCATCGAGTAGCCCAATGGTCCCATCGGGGGGTTGTCGAGAAGCCCCGCCGCGCCACCGGCAATTGCGGCGGAGTCGCCCGCTTCTGCGCCGGTGCGGGCATCGGCGCGGTCACCCGGAGCCGAGTCCGCCCCTTCCTCCGCGCCCGGGTGCGCGCATCCCAGGGGCGGCCCTGCCGCGAGACTCAGGAAGAGAACCAGGCACAGGATGGGAGAGCGGGGCATCGGAAGCTCCTTTCGAATGGCGGGCCGGCACGTCGAATGGGTGCACAATGACGGCGCGGGAGAGAGCGTGTCACTCTGCGGAGGGTACGGCCACCGGGGGGATGCATCGTCCTTCGCGGTATCGCTTTCCGGGGTGGATGGGGTGATGTCCAGGATGAATGTCTCCTGGTCCTGAACGTACATCTGCCGGACGTCATAGTCGCGTTCGGGAGCGAGGTCGAGCACCACCCCGGTCTTGGTCGGATCCCGGTGGACACCCACCCTGATCCGTTTGAAATAGTCAATCAAATATTACTATGATTCTCATCCACACGGCACGCGGTTGAACGGGGATACGCCGGCTGCGGAGCGGCCCCCAACAGGAGAGGCTCTCGTCATGAAGACACGCATCACCGAGCTGTTCGGCATCGAGCACCCGATCGTCCAGGGCGGCATGCACTTCGTGGGTCTCGCGGAGCTCGCCGCTGCGGTTTCCAATGCCGGCGGCCTCGGCATCATCACCGCCCTGACCCTGGCCACGCCGGAGAAGCTGGCCGAGGAGATCGCGCGCTGCCACCAGATGACGGACAAGCCCTTCGGGGTGAACCTCACCTTTCTGCCCGGGTTCGCGGCGCCCCCCTATCCGGAGTACATCGACGCCATCATCAAGGGGGGGGTGAAGATCGTCGAGACCGCCGGGCGCAACCCCGAGCAGTACATGCCGGCGCTCAAGGAGGCCGGCGTCAAGGTCATCCACAAGTGCACCTCAGTGCGCCATTCGCTCAAGGCCGAGAAGATCGGCTGCGATGCGGTCAGTGTCGACGGCTTCGAATGCGGCGGTCATCCCGGCGAGGACGACATCCCGAACATGATCCTGCTGCCGCGCGCGGCCGAGGAGCTGACCATCCCCTTCGTCGCCTCCGGCGGCATGGCCGATGGGCGCAGCCTGGTCGCCGCCCTCGCCATGGGAGCGGACGGCATCAACATGGGAACGCGATTCATCGCCACCAGGGAAGCACCGGTCCACGACAAGGTGAAGCAGACCATCGTCGCCGCCAGCGAGCTCGACACGCGGCTCATCATGCGGCCGCTGCGCAACACCGAGCGGGTGCTGAACAACCCGGCGGTCGAAGAGCTCCTCGCGATCGAGCGCGACAAGGGCGCCGAGCTGACCATTCAGGATATCGTCCCGCAAGTCGCAGGGGTCTATCCAAGGGTGATGGTCGACGGCGATGTGGATTCCGGCGCCTGGTCCTGCGGCATGGTGGCCGGGCTGATCCACGACGT
>Ga0307423_1000205_pt1 | contig 39896 bp, 37 predicted proteins | sample SalMarWE160310MG_FD_202154 | JGI IMG/M metagenome (GOLD analysis project Ga0307423, IMG submission 202154) | Salt marsh sediment microbial communities from the Plum Island Ecosystem LTER, Massachusetts, United States - WE1603-10 | ecosystem: Environmental > Aquatic > Marine > Intertidal zone >... | reverse complement strand
TCTGCATCAGCGAGAGGTAGCCGGCGTAGCTTCCGTAGGGGCTGCGGATCTGTTCGTTGTCGTTGGTCTTGGAGAAGGCCAGCCAGCCGGTGACCCCGCGGAAGCTCGTGGCGGCGCGCCCGCCCGTCACCCAGGTCCGGAAGGAGCCGAGGAGCTCGTCACCGACGCTCGCCTGGTGGGTGAACTGCCCCTGGAAGCGCATCCCCCAGTCGGCGTTCAGCTTCCACAGATAGTCGGCCGCCAGGTAGGCGGTGTTGAAGGTGTCCTTTACCCAGTAGTTGTAGCCGCCGACCGAGAGATCGTTCAGCGGCTGGAACTGGAAGCCCGCCAGGAGCATGCCCTCGTTCGTGCCCGACGCACCCGCCTGCTCGGACATCGAGATGAAGTGGCTCTCGTTGCGGGGCCGTATGTCCGAGAGGTAGCCCGCCACCCAGTCCACGCGGTTCAGCCAGGGGACACCCCTGGCGATACCCTTTGCCACCACACCCTGGAAGCTGTTGGGCGCCATGCGGCTGTCGTTGCGGTTCACGTAGGGGAGATCGAGCTCCTGCCGGAAGAGCGTGGCCTCGGTATCGCGCCAGCGCAGCCGCAGGAATCCCTCGCCCAGCACAGCGAAGCCCCGATCGTTGTCTCGGAGCAGGGCGGTCAGGGCATCGGGATCGTCAGCGACCAGCGGGAACGAGGTGTAGAGCCCGGCGCCGAGCTGAAGGTGCTCCTTCCACCAGCCCGTGCGGAAGGCAAACTTGCCGCCCGCCGTCCAGGCGTAGGCATCGCGGCCATCGCTCTCCCGCAGGGGGAAGTAGTAGCTGCGGAAGTTCAAGGTCAGCTCGGTGTCCGCGACGAAGCTCGGGAAGAGCTGGAGGTGCCGCTTCAGCCATGGGAAGAGCGTCTTCATCCGTTCCCGCTCCTCGATGGCTCGGCTGAGCGGGCTGCCCAGGTCCTCCACCGAGTCGCCCGCCGGGCGATCCTCGAAGCTGGACTCGTCGGCCCGCAGGGATTGCGGCGAGGACGCGATGGCGAGGAGGATCACCAGCCGAGCGGCCAGCGCGACGGTTCGGGAGCCGATCAGCCACCTCGCTGCCCCCGAGGCGCCTCTCTTCATGCTACGGAGTCTCGGGCGCGCCCGGAGTGCCCTCGAGCGACTCCCCGCGTCCCAGCAGCACCACCTCGACGCGCCGGTTCTGGGCACGTCCGGACGCGGTCGCGTTCGAGGCCACCGGGTAGACGGGGCCGTAGCCCACCGCCAGGATCCGTTCGCCGGAGATCCCGGCCTCCTCGAGGCGGGACTTCACCGCCACCGCGCGGCGCCGGGAGAGGTCGAAGTTGTACTCGAGGATGCCGGTCCCGTCCGTGTGACCCTCGATCAGCACCGAGCGCCCCGGGTGCGTGCTCAGGAATTCCGCGAGGCGAGCGAGATTCTCGTCCGCCGCCGGCTTGGGCTCCGCCCGGTCGAAGTCGAAGAGCACGTCACCGAGCGTCACCACGCCTCGCTCCGTCGGCTCCGCGTCCAGCTTCTCGAGCAGCTTCTCAAGGTCTTCGGCTCGATCCTGCGAGAGGTCCACACGGTGGTCTCCGCTCCTCATCGACGCGGCCGAACGCTGCTCCGATTGGCGCAGGAGCAGTGCGCTCTGTCCCGGCAGGGCCGCGATCTCCTCCTCGAGCGCCCTGCGCTCGCTGGCGACGCGCGCGATCTCGACCTTGCGCGAAGCCAGGTAGGCCAAGTGGACGGCCTCGTCGAAGTTGCCCTCCTTCTGCCATGCCGCCTCGGCCCGGTCGAGCGCCTGCTCGGCCTCGTAGATCTCCACGCCGGCGCGCTGCCGCACCGCGGCGTCGGCGGCCGCCCGCTCGTAGGAAGCCCGGACCTGCGCGAGTTCCGGCGGCTCCTGCGCGCAGGCCGTCGCGAGCCCGGCCAGGGCGAAGCCCGCCGCGGCGAGCCCACGCCCTCGCGCGGCTCGGCGCCAGCCGGAAGCCTTGGTTCCGGTCTGGCGCCTGCTCAACGGCTCCGCCTCCCGGCTCCGGCGTCGCCGACGGCTTCGATGCTCTGCTCCAGCTCCGCGAGCGAGATGCGAAGCTGCTCGGCCTGGGCCTTCTCGACGGCGAGCTCGGCGTCCACCGAGGCCTTCTCCGCCAGGCGGCGGGCCTCGATCCAGCCGGAGGAGGACTGCGCCATCTCCCGCGCACTTCGCAGCTCCTTCAGCGCGTCTCCCATCTCGGGCGCCGCGTAGCGGCGCGCCTGGGCCTCCTCTGCCAGCTGCACGGCACTCTCCGCGTTGGCGATGGCGGGCTGCGGCGACGGACCGGCGCAGCCGAGATGTACGGCCAGCGCCGCGCCGAGTACACCCAGCAGCGCGGTCCGACTCACCATACCCCCTCTCCCGCGGTGCCCCCAGAGTACCCCCAGGCACGGTAGGCCATCTCTCCGCGCTTGCCAGCACGGAACAGTCCACCGGCGCGGCCGGCGGCGAGTGGCTCTGATTCGGCGCCCTCCGGGACGGGAGGCTCGTAGCATCCACAATATTTGACAATGCCTCGGAGTGGGTAGCATCAGCTGAACGCGCGGGCCCGAAGATGATGAGAGAGCCAAACGGGAAACCTCGGTCGAGATGCCGCGGCTGAAAGTGAAGCGCTGCGGCCTCGCCGAGCCCTGCCGCCGCGTCTATCTGGTGGCACCGCGCCACCCCGAGAGCTTCTGGTCGCTGATCGAGCCCAAGGACTATCTGAGCATCTCGGTCCAGACCAGCCGCGGGTGCCCCAACCGGTGCGATTTCTGCGACGTGATTCAGTACGTGGGGAGGAAATACCGGGTCAAGCCGGTCCCCAAGGTCCTCGACGAGATCAAGGCCGCCCACACCCTGGGCGCCCACTCGGTGTTCTTCTCGGACGACAACTTCCTGGGCAACAAGGCGTTCACCAGGAGCCTGCTCACCGAGCTCGTCAAGTGGAACAGGACCCAGACCCGCCCGCTTTCGTTCTCGACGCAGATCACGGTCCAGGTCGGCGACGACGAGGAGTTGCTGCGATTGTTCGCCGACGCCCTCTTCCGAGTGCTCTTCGTGGGCGTGGAGACCCCCCGGCGGGAGTGCCTCGAGGAGGTGCACAAGGTCCAGAACCTGGATCGGCCGCTCGAGGAGCGGCTGCGCGCCATATCCAGTTTTGGCATCGTGCCGTTCCTGGGATTGATCGTGGGTTTCGACGGCGACGGCCTGAGCGTGTTCGACGACATGTACTCGTTCATCGACAGGACGGCCAGCCCCGTCGCGGGCATCAGCATGCTCAACGCGCCGCGGTACACGCCGCTCTACGAGCGGCTGTCGAGAGAGGGCCGGCTGGCCGGGGACGACTTCTCCGGCGAGTGGCAGCTCGACACCAACATCGTGCCCAAGCAGATGACCCGTGGCGAGCTCGTGCGGGGTTACTGGGAGCTGTTCGTGCGAGTCTACGATCCGGAGCTGTTCGACGAACGCCTGCAACGCTGGCTATCCACGGTGGAGTACCACGGCGAGCGGGGCTACGCGACCAACAAGATGGACTTGCAGGAGGCGTGGATGATGCTGCGGGTGCTCGGCAAGTTCCTCTTCCGAAGCGAGCCGAGGGTGCGCCGACTGTTCTTGCGCAATATCGCCCGGGCTCGCGACCTCGATCGAGGCACACGCATCCGCATGTTCACCCTGCTCGCTCAGTACCGCCACTTTCGCGACTTCGTCTCCAAGCCGCGAACTCTGCCCGCCGGATGCAGATAGACCTTCCGGCTGCGCCTCCAGCGCGGATCATTCGAGTTCAGACGTGCTGTGCTGCCTCACGGCCGGCTTCTTCGCCAAGAGCGATACAGGTTCCGATCACCCTGGTGGACGCCAGTGCCTCCCGGGTTGCCGATATGCAGCGGCCCGCGCACCAGCAGTTGGAAATATCCTGCGCCTTCAGACAACGCAAGGGTATTTCGTGGTACTCCCCGGGAGCCAGATACCGGTAGGATGGTCCTCTTTCCTGGTCCCAGAACTCGATGGGCCAGGCATTCCTGACTGTGCCATCCGGGAATCGTCTCGCCTTCAGAACGTCATCGGCGGTGAGCGTGTATTCACCACACAGCCGGGGGCCTTCCCGGTCCACCACGTGAGGAGACATCTCGGCGATCTTGGAGGTCTTGAAGCCATCCAGAACCCGGGACAGGTAGCGGTGTACGAGCAGGACCTGGTTTCGCGCCTGCGCGTCCCTGTTCTCTCCCAGATGAGGAACATTCAGTCTGCAGTACCCCTCATCGGGGTCATCGCCGGGCGTGTAGGTCGTGAACCGGAGGTGGGCGGGCATCCTTCCTTCGCCCACTGCCTTGGTGAGATGGTAGGGGATCCGCAGTGGAAGCAGGTCGTCAGGATCTTCCAGGCCTTTGACGCGAAAGCCAAACCCTGCCAGCTGATATTGTCCGCGCGGGGGCAGCTGATAGCGCACACCACTCATCTGGATGATGACGGCGTCGCCGCTGCAATCGACGACGGCTTCCGGAGCGATCCGCAATTCTCCGCGCCGGCCCTGGACAGTGACTGCGGCAATGGAGTTCTGCTCCATTCGTACCGAGACCGCGCGGGTGTCGTAGAAGACTTCCAGGGCCTTCTCGCCCTCGCTCAGCGATTGGAGAACCGAGACGAGATCCGGAGTCGAAAACGGAAGCACATGGACCTTGCCCATGCGCTGGATCCGCCTTTCGGGGGCCAGCTGCCTCAACTTAGCGCATATCTCCGCAACAATTCCTCCGTTGAGGGTGCGGTCCGGCACCTCGTCTCCGTTGGCGTACAGACCACAGATGAATCGATGCATGCCCGCTACGGCGACACCGCCGGGGAAGCTGTTCCTTTCCACCAGGATCGTGTGCGCTCCCTCCCGGGCGGCCCGAACGGCAGCGCTGATGCCGGCAACGCCGAAGCCCACCACGAGTACGTCACAGGTGACCCTCGTGCGAGCCATCACCCTCCCAGCCCGGAATGCAGGGCCTGCGTGATCGTCTCCACCTCGCCTTCGGCCAGCACACCGCGGAGGTAGGAAAGGTGGACACTGAGTCTTCCATGGGTTTGGTGAAAGAAGACGCCCAGCCCGGGAGGTACGGGGACCCGCGCCATGTGGTAGCTGCGAGAAACCTCCCTTCCCATGAAGCGGGTCGGCATGTGCCCGGTGTCTCCGAGAAATGAGAAGCAGAAGGAAGCGATGTCCCTCTTGAGATACAGCTTCACCAGGTAACTCACCATCGGCAGAGGGGCAATCCTTATCAAGAGGCTCGCCTCCAGAAGATCGCGGGCGAGTCCCATCCTTGCCTGCTCGTACATCTGCTGTTTGATGGACTTGAGAAGAGCGTGGAAATCGCCTACTTCGCGGTCGTGAATCCGAAACAGTAGCAGCGACACATGATTGAAGAACACCGCGTGGGGTCGACTGCCGGGTACGCGTGTGTCCATGGTGACGGGGATGACGTAATTTCCCGTCATTATGCCCCTATTGACGAAGATCGCGTGGAGCGCCTGAATGGTGAGCGCCATGGTGTAGGGCATCGCCATCAGGTATCCGGCCTCGCTCTCTGCTCTTTCGATGATCTCCTGACTCTGCTGCTCCGTGAAGGTGATCTTTCTGAAAGCGAAGCCTTGCGAGATCGACCTGGGGCCCAATGGGAGGGCGCGCGGCGGACCGCTCTCTGCCAACCGCAAGAAGGTCCGGTTTACCTGTTTGCCCGCTTCGAATTTGTCCCGCCACTCGCTCAAGTGGGCGGGCTCGCAGGGCGGCGGCTCCCAGTTGCATCTTCCCCCCTCTTCCCAATCTCGCTGGAGCATGCTCAGGAACATCTCTGCGCCGTGAGCGTCGAACAGACGATGATCGAACTTGACCGCGGCATGGCTGCTCTCCCCGGCATGGATCAACTGGAGGGCGAGGTGCTCGCGTTCACTCCGAAAGGGGGTATTGACTCCCCTCTCCAGGAGCGGAAGAGTCTCGTCGCCGGCTTGAAGGCGATGGACATCGAACGATACCTGCGGTGGACGTGAAGGCATCTGCCAGTACGGGGCAAGATTGAAGTCCCGCCTGGTCCTTCCACCGAGCAGGGGAAATTTCCGGGTACAGACATCGAGCCAGTCGCGGACCTCGTTCTCGGCGGGCAGGCCTTCGAGTTCCATGACGATCTGAAACATGTTGCCCGCGCCGGTTGCCCGCTTGGTCATGAAGTCGAAGCCGTGGAGGATCCAATCGATCCCCGTCAGATGGTGCTTGTTCTTCGAAGAAGGAAGGCGCGCCATGAATGGATCACGTCATCCTGCTGATACATGATGCGAGCGAGCGAACTGTCTGAAAATCCTCCTTCGTCAGATCCGTTTCCATCAACTTCAGCCGGAACACCCTTTCGATGACGACCAGCAGCTCGACGAATGCCATGGAGTTCATCCCGAGCGAGTGAAGGGGGGCGTCCACAGTCACCGTATCCGGGTCGGCCAGGAGAATGTTGGCCACCTCCGCCAGCAACAGCTCTTCGATCTCCTCGACGCTCATCTCGGGCATAGGGCAACTCCGCGGCATCCCGGCGGCGGCCGCTTCCGCAGACGCCGGGAGAGTGGATTGTAGAGCATCCAGTCGGCCGCGGAAGGTGGCGGAGTTCAGAGCGATTCCGATGCAAGAACGGTTACTTGCGGGAAGGCCTTGCAGCCGGACAACGATGGGCCAAGCTAACGAAAATCGGGGAGACCCATGGGAACAGATGATCCCCTCCATATCATACGGGCAAATCTTTTCTACGGGTTGCTGGACTATACGAAGAGCTTCCCCGATTTCTCCATTCCCCAAAGATTCGAGATGGTGAGCCCCAGGGAAGGAAAGGCCCTGCTTGCAAAGCTGAATCGCAGTCTGATGGGAGAGGAGAAGCTCCTGCTCTACGTTCACCTTCCCTTTTGCTCATCGGAATGCGTGTTCTGCAACGCCTTTCCCCAGAAATCCAACGTAGATATTCAGAAGAGATACCTGGAGGGCCTGCTCGAAGAGATCCGGATCTATGAATCCTCCGATATCTTCAGGGACAGGAGTGTCGAGTGTCTCTACCTGGGCGGCGGAACGCCGACGTCGTTTTCGACCGATGATATTCGACGAGTCATGGCCGCGCTGAGATCGGCTGCGGATTTCTCCGAGAGCTGCAGTATCACCTGCGAAGCCCACATCAAAGATCTTCTCGACAATGCTCGGATTGAAGACCTCGCACGATCCGGCATCAACAGAATCAGCATTGGCTGCCAGACCTTCGATCAGCAGGTGCTGAAATCATGCAGGAGATTTCATCGTGCGTCGCAGGTAGAGAAGCTGATCCGGGATGCACAAACCCTGGGACTGTCGGCGAATGTCGACATGATGACCGGCCTTCCCGGGCAGACCCTGGAGGGGGTGAGAAGAGACCTCGAGATTCTGGGAGATATTGCGCCAGACTCGATTGAATACATGAGGCATGAGATCGTCAATCCGTTGGCGATTTCTCTCTATCGGCAGCATCCGGACCTTCTCGTCAGCGATGATGAATTGTTCTGGATGACGTACGAGGCACAGGAATGGATGGAGAAGAAAGGCTATGAGCAGAATGGGAGCTTCACGGGTGAGAAGTACTTCCCATATAGATATCACTGGCTGAAAGGAACGCCCTTTGTCTCATTCGGGTGCAGATCGAGATCCTTTACCAAGGACATCTGCTGCGACAAACACGAGGATCTCTCCCTATATCTTCGACTCATCGACAAGGGCATGCCACCAATCGCCAGATTCATGCTCCTGAACGAAAAGGAGAAGATGTACAGGTCGCTCTTCTTGAGCATTCAGACCACGGATGGCCTGGACTCGAAGGCATTCGAGAGAAGGTTTGGGCGCGATCCAGTGGATGAATTGTCTCCTCTGATGGACCGATTGACTGCGTACGGTTGTGTCGAGGTGGATGATTCGTCGATCAGGCTGAGCAAATACGGGAGATACTTCGTCGAAGACGTGTGCTGTTTCATCATCGACGAAGCGGTAAGGGAAGGTGGGTATGACACCCCGGCCAGGCGGATGCCCCATTCTTCCGGTGCCTTTACGGAGAGATTGTCTTCGAGACTGAAGCTCCAGGACAACAGGTAGCTCGGCTTCGAAACCCGGTCAGGCCTGCAGAAATCATCATCCGTCGCGGATGCGGCAAGGAATCCTCTAGGTTCGGAGGTGCGGTCGGTGAAGAAGGATGGCAGAGAAAGAATCGCCTTGATCGTCGGCGGGAGCCGTGGAATCGGCCGCGCGATCGCGCTGCGCCTTGCCCGGTCGGGATTCGACATCTGGTTGACCTACCGGGACAATCACGTCGCCGCGCAGGGGGTGAAGGAAGAGATCGAGGGAATCGGCAGGTCCTGCGACACGCTCGCTTTCGACGTCTCCGATTACGAAGAAACCAAAACGGCATTGGAGAAGAGAGCTGAGGAGCACCCCCCGGAGGCCGTGGTGTTCAATGCGGGCATCGCCAGGGACAACCTGATGATCTGGATGACCAGGGAGGAGTGGGACTCGGTGCTTTCCACCAATCTCGACGGATTCTATAATGTGATCCGTTCCGTGCTGTTTTCGATGCTTCGGGTCAAGCGGGGGCGCATTGTGGCCGTATCCTCGGCATCCGGCCAGACTGGCCAACCAGGTCAGGTAAACTACTCCGCATCGAAATCCGGGCTGATCGGCGCTTCAAAGGCGCTCGCCCGGGAGGTGGGAAAGAGAAACATCATCGTCAACGTGGTCGCTCCCGGCATGATCGAAACAGACATGACCGAGGATCTTCCCAAGGACCACATCCTTCCGCTCATCCCGTTGCAGCGACTCGGCAACACGGATGACGTCGCATCGGTGGTGGATTTCCTCTGCAGCGAAGAGCACATGTACATCCACGGGCAGGTCATCGGCATCAATGGTGGGCTGGTGATCTGAGTCGGGCGGAAGCTGGTGATCGCGATCGCTTGATGGCAGGAATCGAGAGTGCGTCGATTTGACGAGATAGTCGTGGGCAGCGGCATCAGCGGGATGACGCTTGCGTTGCTGCTCGGCTTGAACGGACGTTCGGTTCTGCTTCTCGAAAAGAACTCTCAGATCGGCGGTTCCATGGCCCGTTTCCATAGGAACGGGATCCCGTTCGATACGGGTTTTCACTTCACAGGTGGCTTCTATGAGGGCGGCATACTCCACGATATGCTGACGGCCCTGGGGATTCAGGATCTAATCACGCCGATATATGTCACGGGCCCAGGGAGCAATCGGTTTGTTTTCGAGAGAGAAGAGGCGGAATTCGAGCTACAGACCGGCTATCAGGCCACTATTGCCTGTCTGAAGGAGTACTTCCCGGCTGATGCCCGCGCCATCGGCCGATACTTCGAGATGGTCGAGAGCGTGTGTCACCGAACGGCCCGGATGGACCTGCGCAAGACCTCCCTCTTTCCCGCCTTCCTCGACGAGGATTACCTCACCCTCACCGAGGTGCTCGACAAGTTGACCGAGAACCGCATCCTGAAGGGGTTGTTGGCCGGTTTCAGCATGTGCCATGGCGTCAAACCGGCGGAGATCTCCTTCGCCAATCACGCCAGGGTCAGCTACGGGCTGTATCAATCCGTAGCGCGGGTGGAAGGCGGCGGGGACGCATTCATCCAGGCCTTTCGGAAGCGCTCTGCTGATCTCGATATCGAAATCATGCCGGCCACCCACGTCAGTGAGTGCGTCGATGTGCGAGATCGAAGAGTGGGTCGGTTCGTGCTGAATACCGGCGATGAAGTATCCTGCGATCACTGCATCTTTACCATTCATCCCCAGGAAATACTGACAATCCTGCCGCGAAATCATCTGACCAAGGCGTTCGTGGAGCGCGTGACCGACTTTGAGCCGTCGGTTGGGATGTTCTCACTCTACGGAGTCGTGGAGAAGGATGATTCCTGGACTGGCCGGGAAGACGATTTCGCTCCATCGATCCTCTCCCTACTTCCCACCTCGGATCTCGACGAGCTGATCGATCCAGCGAGGAGGGGTGACCAGGCGCTGGCGATCATGAGGAGTCTCGAGAGGGCGAGTGGGAAGGCGTACGAGGTCGTGAACGCCTGCGAGGTATCGTTTGTCGAGCATTTCCATCCGTGGAGAGCCTCGAGGCGGGGCAAGCGCCCCGCCGGGTACCTGGAGTACAAAGAGCAACGCGCAGAGAGGATCAGGGAGCGGATCGTCAGCGCCTACCCGGAATACCGGGATTCGTACAGGGTGATGGATGCGGCGTCCCCCTTGACCTTCAGGGACTATCTGAATTCCCCCGACGGATCGGCGTACGGTGTGAGACAGAAGATCGGGCAATTCAACCTCTTTGGCCGGCTTCCACTGCGAAACACCTATGCCGCGGGGCAAAGCGCTCTCTTGCCAGGGCTCGTGGGGGCGATGATGTCCTCGTTCATCCTGGGAAGGAAGATCATGGAAGAAGAGGACTACGGTAGCTTCATGAAACAGAGGTTGAGTAGTTGAGAAGGGTGGTCATATCGGGCGTCGGGGCGATCTCAGCGCTGGGCAACGACGTGGCTTCGCTCGTTGGCGGCATTGAAGAGAGGAAGAGCGCAGTTCGATACATGGAGGGATGGGATCAATATATCGGCCTTCGCAGCCTGGTGGCAGCACCGGCCGAGCTGAGAAACGAGAAGGCGATTCCGCGCAAGAGTCGGCGGTCCATGGGGCGGATGAGCATCTTCGCAGTACAGGCGGCCGAGCAATCTCTGGAGGATGCCGGAATCGGACGGGATTTGCTCTCGTCGAACAGACTTGGGTGCATCATCGGATCGACCATGGGCAGCGCGGGAAGTCTCAGTGAGACCTTCGAAACCATGTTGCCGGAAAAGGACCTGTCGCGGTTGTCCGCGATGAAATTCTTTCAGTGTGTGTCCCACACCGCGGCGATGAATGTGGCTCAATACCTGGGCATTACCGGGTGCGTGATGGCGAGCTCGGCCGCCTGCGCGTCGTCGCTACAGGCGATCGGGCTGGGGTACGACCTCATCAGGATGGGGAGACAGGATGTGATGATATGCGGAGGTTCGGAGGAGCTGCACCCAACCGTCACGGGCTCCTTCGACATTCTCTTCGCCACATCTACCGGCTATAACGACGATCCTCAGCGAACTCCGCGGCCCTTCGACGCCGACCGCGACGGACTCGTCTGCGGTGAAGGATGCGGGATTCTGGTGCTGGAGGAGCGTGAGAGGGCGCTGGAGCGAGGGGCAAGGATACACGCTGAAATCGTCGGGTATCATACAGGTGGAAGCGGGGAACACGTGAGTCAATCCAGCAGGCCGTCGATTGTTCACTGTCTCAGAGAAGCGATGGCCAGTGCGGAACTCTCGCCTGGCGATATCGACTACATCAGTGCTCACGGGACCGCGACGAGACACGGTGACGAAGTCGAAGCGCAAGCGATCGCTGAAGTCTTTGGTGACGCCGTTCCCGTCAGCAGCCTGAAGGGATACATCGGACATACCTTGGGTGCATCAGGGGCGCTGGAGCTGATCGTCTCGCTGGCGATCATGAAGAGCGGAGTGATCTATCCGACGTTGAACCTGGAGACGGTGGATGAAGGTTGCAGGGGCATCGGTCACGTGAGAGAGCCGTTGCGCCGCGATGTCAGGGTCGTGATGAAGAATTGCTTCGCGTTTGGTGGCATCAACGCTGCCCTGGTGTGTAGACGTCCAGAGTATTGAAGGTTGGGATCCGGCATGACAGAGCAGGAAATCGCGGAAATGGTGAACGAGATACTCGAGGAGTACTTCGAGATCGAGAGCGAAAGACTGCTTCCACAGGTGAACATCTTCGAGGATCTCGAGTTGGATAGTCTGGACATCGTCGATCTGGTCGTCGCCATGCAGAAGAAGTTCAACGTGAGAATCCGCGACGACGAACGGATCAAGAGCATTCGAACACTGGAAGACATCTACCGGTTCGTTGCATCCCTGGAGAAGGAACGGGTTTCCCCGGCATCCGGTCGTTCCTGATCAATGTACCAGCTCGGGTTCACTAGAGAGGAAATCGAAGAGGCCGTGAGAACCGTTCGGCTTCTCGCGCTGGAAGTCGAGCTCGGCCCCGGCCGCAATCCCCGCTGCCCGCACTGTTACGTTTCCAGGAGGTCGACTTCTGCCAATGATCTTTCTGAAGAGGAAATCTGTGATGTAGTCGTACAGGCGAAGGACCTGGGGGCGAGGAGGATCACCGTTCTCGACGGGGAGCGGAACATCCACCGACGTATTTCTCCGCTCAGCCGCTTCGTCAGATCCCAGGGTCTCGACGTGGAGGTGTACACCAACGGAGCCGGGATCTCGGCTGATCTCGCAAGAGAGCTATTCGAAGATCGCGTACCCGTGGTCCTGAGAATGGATTCACTCGATCGAGAGACGCAGGACATGCTCACCGGGATCGAGGGGTCATTCGAGCTGACTCAGCGGGCATTCCAGCAGCTGAGAGAAGCCGGGTATTCAGCAGAGGAGAGGTCTCTTCGGGTGGATACGGTGATCTGCCGCGAGAACGTCGATGAGATCGCCAGCCTATGGCGATGGCTCCGTGCTCAAGGGATCCTTTCCCGCTTCGAGATCGCAGGCCCCCGGCCGGATGCCGGAGAAGAGGGATGGCTGCACGTCGATCCCGCGAAGGTGCAGGAGGTCTTCGCTGAGATCGCTGAGATCGAGCGAAACAGGTACGGTGGAGTGTGGGATTCCCAACTTCCCCGGTGGGGGAACGGATGCATGCTTCACAGGTTCTCGTGCCTGGTCTGCTCGCAGGGAGATGTCCTACCTTGCGTGGGCGTGAGCATACCCATCGGAAACGTCCGGAAGCGGAGACTCGGTGACATCATTCGGGAGAGCGAGATTCTCGAGGATCTGAGAAGCCATACCGGTACGATGAAGGGGCCCTGTGCGTTCTGTGAAGAGACCGCCACGTGCTACGGGTGCCGCGGGGCTGCCTACCAGTTGACAGGTGACTATCTCGCTTCCGATCCCTGCTGCTGGAGGAACAGCGACCGTCAGAATGAGATCGTGCGCCTGCCGATTGCAGCAGACGGAATCATTCCGCAAGCGCTGCCAATGCGGATCATTGATGAATTGACGAGCGTAGGCGAGCGATCAGGAGAGGTCTCGGTCGTGGTGTCGGCCGAAATGCCGTTCGTCGGAGAAGACGGTGCTGTCGATGGAACCATCTATTTCGAGCTGATGGCCCAGTCCATTGCCGCCCTGAATGGGTTCAAGCAGTTGGGCGGATCGCAAGAGCCGTCGGGTGGATATCTGGTGGGAGCGCAGAATCTCGAGATACTGGGTTCGGCTCGAGTCGGCGACAGATTGGCCATCTCCGTCTACAAAGATCTCCGATTCGGAGGCTTCGGGATAGTAAAGGGGACTGTTTCGCGAAACGATACGGTACTTGCTCGCGGCGAAATCAAGATCTGGCGCGATGCGTGGGACGTCTCGGGACCCGCCGGTCCGGCAGAATGAGCGCGGCAACTCTCTCACGTCTCTGTCTGTGTGTTGTCCTGATCCTGGCGGGCGCCTCTTCGACGGCGAGCGGTCAATCGGCCGGCGATGCGCCTGATCTGGAGGAAATCCTCTCCAGGCTGGAGGCGAGGGTATCTGGCATCGAAACGCTGAAAGCCGACTTCGTCCAGCAGAAGTTCCTGGCCATTCTCGACCGCCCCCTTGTCTTGAAGGGGACGATCTTGATGCAGAAACCGGACCTGTTTTCCTGGACTGTCAGGGAGCCGCTCAGGTACTCGATGGTGATCCGGGGCGAGATCGTCGAGCAGTGGGATGAGGATACCCGGCGGGTCGAGAGGATGTCGCTGTCGAAGAACCCGGTCTTCAAGATGGCCATCCAACAGATGCGCGATTGGCTTTCGGGCGCATACAAGTCGATGCTGGGGCAATACGAGGTCAGAGTCATCGAGGAGACCCCGATTTCTCTCGAGTTCGTCCCGCTCGATACAGCACTTGCTCAGAAGGTGATCGACAGAGTCACGGTCGAATTCGACCGTGACGAACGCTACATCTGGCGAATTCACATCTTCGAGAAGGGGGGAGACAGAACGCTCATTACCTTCGAAAACACTCTATTGAACGCTCCCATTGCCCCTGCGGCGTGGAAGGTCGAACAGGATGTTCAATGAGTATTTCTCGATCCTCTTCGACAGCTGTTCCAGACGGAAGCGGCTGATCGCGGGACTGGCGGTGATTCTCACCGCTGCCGCAGCACTTGGAATCCAGTGGATCTCGTTGGAGAATGATCTCGAGCTGATGCTCCCAGCGGATGAAGGGATTCGCCGCAGCCTGCGCTTCCTTCAGGAGTCCCATTTCTCGGATGACGTCATCGTCTCCCTGGAGCTGAGATCACGGGATCACTCTCCAGAGGAGCTCATCCAGGCCGCCGGGCGGCTGGAGCGAGCTCTTGGACCGCCGCTGGTGACGGGGGTGGTGAGCGGTGTCTCCAGAACCGACATGGTCGACGAGACGCTGGCCCTTCTGAAACATGTTCCCGAGCTGCTCGATGAAGAGGCGCTCTCGCGGATCGACGAACAGCTGACTGCAGAGGGTGTCCAGAAGAGCCTTCGCAGGAGCTACCGGCAACTGGTGAAACCCGCCAGCACGTTTCTTGCACCATTTCTTCGCTCTGACCCTCTCGGAATAAGCTTCGGCATTCTCGGCTCTCTCCAGGAACTCTCCTCCTCGCTCGGATACCGGGTCGACCTCCAGGACGGGCACTTCATCAGCCGCGATCGTGCGCACGCGCTGCTCGTTCTGCAGACACCCGTCACCATCACCGATGCTTCAGGCGCTCGAGAGCTCGTAGCCTATCTGCGCGAGAGGCTGAAGGAGTTGCCCGATTTCGTCTCGGCCGACATCATCGGCGGGCATCTGCATACAATCAGCAATGAAGACGTCATCAAGAGGGACGTCTGGTTGGCTCTTGGCATCGCGGGCGCCGCCTTCTTCTGCCTGTTCGTCCTGCTGTTTCGGGACATCAGAGCGGCCATGCTGTTTCTTCTTCCTGTGGCTTCGATTCTGGTCGCCATCAACTTGTCCAATCTGATCCTGCCTCACCTGTCCTATTTCATCGTCGGTATGGGTGGAGTGGTGGCCGGCATTTCCGTCGATTACGGAATCCACGTCTACATGGCGGTGCGCTCCGGAGACGGCCGGGCGGATGCGGTCAAGCGGGTGGCGAAACCGGTGGTGACAGGTGCGTTGACGACCCTTGCCGTGTTTGCCGCTTTCTTCTTTTCGAGCGTCCAGGGATACCATCAGCTGGCCCTGTTTTCCATCTTGAGCATCGCGCTGTGTCTTGCCAGCGCACTGTTTCTGCTGCCGCATCTGATGGGGGGTGACCGCCGAATTGGGCCCAGACGAGCGTTTGGGAGAGGTTGTATTCGAAGATTGCAGGGCTTCAGCGGGATCATCATTGCCTGCTGGGTAGTGGCCATGATCGCCGCGATACTCTCGATGAGACAGCTCAGTTTCAAAACCGATCTCAGGCGGCTCGACGGGAGCGAGTCCTGGGTTGTCGAGGCAGAGGAGAGATTCCACCGGGTCTGGGGAGGACAGAATCGGCCAGCGGTGTTCGTGGTGCCGGGCAGCAGCCTGGAAGAGGCTCTCAGACGCAATGGAATGGTCTATCGAGACGCGCTGGCTGTCATGGAGGGCGAAGGATTCGCGAGCGTGTCCGCGGTCTGGCCGAGCAGAGAGGAAAGGGCCGCGAACAGGGCGCGCTGGAGGGAGTTCTGGGAACAGGGAAGGGAGTCGAAACTGAAGAAGTTGCTTCAGGAGAATGGTGCTGCCTACGGCTTCTCTGAGGACGCATTCTCTCCGTTCTTCGAGAGCCTGTATGCTGACAGTGGGGCCGCGGATGGCCTGGAAGGCCTGGAGATCTTCAGGAGGCTGAAGGAGCGGTTCGTGCAAGAGCGGGCGGGAGGCTATCAGCTGCTGTCGTTCTTTCCCGATGAAGATCGGCTGGTTTCACGACTGTCTGGAGTCAGCGAGCGCTTTCCGGGGACTTTCGTGGTTTCCCGCAATGCCTTTTCCCGGGCGCTTTCTCGCTCGGTGTCTTCGGAAATCGTCTATCTCTTCGGAGTCGCCGTCCTGCTGGTCCCGATCCTGGCAGGCCTCTTGTTGAGGAGTATTCGTCTGACTGCTCTCGCTCTGGTTCCGGTGGTCACGGGTGTGATCGCGATACTGGGGATGATTCCCGCTCTTGGGCTGTCTCTTGATGCGCCGAGCCTGATTTCCGCAATGGTGGCTATCGGGCTCTGTATCGATTACGGGATCTTCATGGTCTATGAGTGTCATTATCGCCTGGAGACGGGGACGCTGATGGCGGTGACCCTCTCCGCCGTGACCACCCTGATCGGAGCAGGTGCACTTCTCTTCGCCCGTCATCCATTGCTGTTTTCCATCGGCTCGACCATGGTGACCGGGGTGCTGGCGGGATACGTCTCATCAATGCTGGTTCTTCCCTCCTTGTATCATCGGTTCATAGACGATGGAGCGAGATCGAGGTGAAGATACGTCAGGTGGCGCTCTTTGCGCTCGGGATTCTGAGTGCTGTTGGCTGTAGTAGCGTACCGTTCCACCAGATGGACCTGGTATCCCTCGAGGGGGTCGATCCGGAGACGGTGAGGGAGCGGTTCGCACTGGCGCTTCCCGTCGCCTTCCGAATCGTAAATACGGTGACCTTCGAGTTCAAAGGGCACGCCCTTGCCGCTATCGGGTATACGCAGGTCGACACCTCCGAGGGGACGTTCACCGTTGTCGGCCTTCATCCGGCCGCCGGGGTCAAGTTGTTCGAAGTCTCGGGGAATTCCGAGAGTGCAGGCTCCAGCTTCGCCCTCGACGCCTTCGCGATCCAGGGGGATATCGCGCGGGCCGTGGGAGACGATACCAGGAGGATGTACTTCGACCGCGTTCCTACGTCCCACGCTATGGTATCGAGGGAGCCGTATCGGATTCTCTTCCGGCAGCAAGAAGGGGATGGGGAGCTCGAGTTCGTGTTCGCTGGAGGCGATGGTGTCCTGGTCGAAAAACATTATTACGAGAACGGCCGCAAGGTCTGGAGCGTTTCGTATTACGAGTATCGCCGGGACAATGGCAAGCTCTACCCGTACGGGATCATTCTCGACCATCACGAATACCGGTATCGACTGGTGGTACGGCTAAGAGAGATCCGCTCGTGAGTCAGATCGCTCGGCAGATTCGGGAGTGCATGTCCGATCTGGGGCAGGCGGACGACGGCACCCTGACGGCCCGCTTCGTGTTTCCGGCGGAGTTCCTGGGTTTTCAGGGTCATTTTCCGGGTGAGCCGGTTCTGCCAGCCGTCTGTGAGATCCAGGGAGCCGTCGCGATGCTGGAGGCGTGGAGGAACAGGCGGGTGGGGCTGAGAGAGATCATCCTGGCGAAGTTCTCGGCGCCCGTAACGTGCGATGAGGAGCTGGTGTATGCGTGCTCCGTGACGAAGGAGGATCCCCATGGCGCCGTGGTCAAGGCGACCGTTGCGAAAGACGGTAGGGCTGTCGCCCGGTTCAGGCTAAGGGTGGCTTTCGATGGCGAAACCGAGGGGCGTTGATGAGGATTCGGCGGAAGAAGGCGGGCTACTTTGGACGTGGCGAAGGGGCGCCCGCGCCCCTCGTCATGAGAGTGAAACGGCGGGTGCGTTTCAACGAGGCGGATGTCATGGGCATTGCCTGGTACGGAAGGTACGCCGTATTCTTCGAGGAAGGGTTTGCGGAGTTGGGAAGGCTTTGCGGGCTTTCGTACCGGGAGTTTGCCGAGGCCAACCTCCGTGCTCCCATCGCTCAATTTCACATCGATTATCACCAACCTCTCGTTCTGGATGAAGAATTCCTGGTTACGGTCTCGTTGATCTGGGGCGAGGGAGCAATCCTCAACACCGAGTACACGGTGACGAAGGAGGACGGAAGTATCGCCGCCACGGCCTACACCGTACAAATGTTCGTCGATGGCGTATCTGGGGAGACTTGTCTCACGCCCCCAGGGATCCTGGAACGATGCCGCCGGCGGTGGAAGGCAGGGGAGTTCAGTTGGCTGGAATAGAGACGGTCGTCGTCGCCTTTGATGTGGTATCTCCCTACGGTTGGGGTGTGGAGTCCTGCTGGGAGGGTCTCTTCTCCGGGAATACTGCAATCAGGCGGTTCGACCGGTTCTCCACCGAGTCCCTTCGCACGGACAAGGCCGCTCTCGTGTCAGGCCTGGATCCGAATGCTGACGAGACTCTGGTGATGCAGATGGTCAGACCCTTGATCGAGAGAAGTATCTCCGCGATTCCCACGGACGCGCTTTTGCTTCTTGCCACCACAAATGGTGAAATCGACGTTCTCGAGCGCTCCGTGCTGCATGGGACTCCGAATGCCAACGGTAGTTGCCCGGATCATCTGGCGAGCAAGATCCAGGACCTGTGCGGTCTGCATGAGCCAGGCCTGGTCGTCTCTGCGGCCTGCGCTTCTTCCAGTGCGGCCGTCGCTCAGGGGGCGGCGATGATTCGCGGTGGCGATCGTGATTGCGTGCTGGTGGTTGCATCCGACAACGTGAGCGAATTCGTCGCCGCGGGATTCTCCTCGCTCATGGCTCTGGACAAGGACGTGGCGCGCCCCTTCGACAAGAGCAGAAGAGGACTGAGTCTGGGAGAGGCGGCGGCATTCGTCTTGCTGATGAGCGACGAGCGGGCCTCGAGGGAAGGGCGGCCGGCGCTTGCCGAGATCGCAGGATGGGGTCTTGCCAGCGATGCCAACCACATCACCGGGCCCTCCCGGGACGGCAGCGGCCTGGCCCTTGCCCTTCGCAAGGCGCTGCAAATGGCAGACATGCCCGCACAGGAAGTGGGAAGCATTTCCGCTCATGGCACCGGGACGGAATACAATGATTCCATGGAGATGAAGGCGTTCAAGTCGGTGTTCAGAGAGAAGAGCCTTCCGACCTATTCCGTCAAGGGAGGGATCGGACACACCATGGGGACAGCGGGCCTTGTCGACATCATCGTGGCCATCGAGACGCTGCGGGAGAAGGCTGTACCGCCCACCGTAAACCTACGGGATGTTGACGATGAAGCGGTGGGATGGGCTTCTCCGGAACCTCGTGCCTGCGATGGCGCGGTCACGGTCTCGACGAATTCGGGGTTCGGTGGGATCAATTGCGCAGTCGCATTGAGAGCGAGGCAATAGGGCTGCGAGAGGATCCTCTGGTGATCAATGTCGTTACGGGGATCGGTTGGATCACCCAAAGAGAATACGGGTGTGTCAGACGGAAACTGCGCAAGTCCTATTCCGAGATGAAATCCCTCCGCACGGATCTGCAGGGCGAATTGCTGTTCTCCTATCCAGTCAAGGGCTTCGGCAGATTCGACCGGGTCTCGCAGATGACCTGCTGTGTCACCGCCCTTGCATTCCACGATGCCGGGATGTCCTACGCCCAGGATAGAAAACAGGACATAGGGATTGTCGGCACCAATTCGGATGGATGCCTGCAGGCGAATCTCGACTATTTCAACGATTTCGTTGCGAATGGCAGGAGCCTTGGCCGGGCCAAGTTATTCGTCTATACGCTACCATCGATTCCCATGTCGGAAGCGGCGATCTATTTCCAGTGCCAGGGACCGCTGCTCTACATGACATTTCCCATCAGACCGGTTGCGTCATTGCTGAGGCAAGCCGACAGGATGATTCTCCAAGGGGAATCGACGGCGATGCTGGCCGTCAGTGCCAGTGAGGAGGATGCCCAGTGCTTCATGATGAGGCGGGCGGACGACGTCTCGGGGGAGCAGGTATTCAGGATCGAGAAGGTGATTGAGATCGCAGAGAGAGGATCACCTGTTGGCGAGATGATCGCGGCGCTCGCCAACCTGTAACGCCAGAGAGGCCCGTCCGGTGTACGGGTGGGTCCTGGAAGAGAGAGCCTTGAAAGTCAAGATCATATATCCCAAATGGCCGAAGTTGAGGCACCAGCCCGAGTTCAGGTTGCCGCCCCATGGGCCGGTGGTCTTTGCGGCCGCCCTGGCCGACGAGATCGAGATCTCCTTCTGTGACGAGCACGTTCAGGAACTCGATTTCCAGGAGGACGCTGACCTGATTGCCCTGTCGGTCACCTTGACCTGCCAGATGCCGCGCGCATGGGAGATCGCAGACCGCTACCGGAGAGAGGGGAAACAGGTGGTCTTCGGAGGAATCGCCACGATGCTCCACGCGGCGGAGACCATGGACCACGCCGACGCGGTCTTCGTCGGAGAAGCGGAGGGGCACTTCGATGAGGTCATTGAGGATTTCAAGAGGGGACAGCTGAAGCCGGTCTACGATCACCTGCGTGACTATCCCGACATGAGGCTGGTCAAGACCGCGCGCCGCGACATCCTGGAGCGCCGGCTGTACAGCTTCCGCGGCGTGCAGATGGTCGATCTCGTCCATGCCTCCCGGGGATGCCAGTTCAACTGCTTCCCTTGCTGCACCCCGTATCTGGGGGGACGCGTTTTCAGGCCTCGCCCCCTCGATGAGGTGGTCCGGGAAATCGAGAGCATCGACAATAATCGCCTGTTCATCGTCGATAATTCCCTGGCGCAGGATGGTGATTGGTTGAAGGCGCTGTTCACCGAGCTCGCCCCGTTGAAGAAGAAGTGGGTCTCGCATCCGATCAAGGACGACGACCAGATACTCGACCTGGCTGCTCAGGCCGGCTGTTGGTATATGTACCAGGCCATCGTGGATGACTCCGACCATATCCGGCGGAGGATCAAGCGGGTCAAGGAGCGCGGCATAGGTGTCGAGGGAACGATCCTCCTGGGATTGGATGAGCACGATGAGGACTACATAAAGCGGCTGGTCGATTTCCTTCTGGAAATAGACCTCGACCTTGCCGAGTTCACCGTCCTGACGCCATTCCCGCATTCGCCCGTAAGAAGCCAGCTGGAAAAGGAAGGCAGAATACTTCACAACGACTGGATCCGGTATACCGGCGATGAAGTGGTCTTCCAACCCAGGAGAATGAGCACGGACTCGCTCCAGCAGATGTACGAATACGCGTGGGAGGCCTTTTACGCCAGCTGCTCCAAGGAGATTCAGATGGCGAAGCTGTACCTCAAGGTGCTGGAGATGGAAAAGAAGGACGGCACGTACAAGAGGGTAAGGCTGAGCCCAGGTCGCTCCTGGGGATGAGAATCGGCGCCACAGATCCTGTTCGAAGGGTGTCTTGATGCGGATCCTGCTCATTTCCGCCAACGTCGCCTCCACCCCGTATTCCGTATATCCGCTGGGGATGAGCATGGTGGCAGCATCCCTGTGCAATGCGGGGCATGAAGTACAGCAGTGTGACCTCATTCAGTCGGATATGTCGTTGGATGCGATCGTCGATACGATCCGAGAATACCTCCCGGAGATGCTCGGCATATCGATCCGCAACATCGACAACGTGAACCTTCTCAATGAGAAGAGATACATCGAAGTCGTTGGAAAGCTGGTCCAGCGAATACGAGAGGAGACGAAGGTTCCCGTGATACTGGGCGGATCCGGCTTCTCCATCATGCCGGAGGCGGTCCTCCGCGAGACGGGGGCCGATTACGGCGTGGTAGGGGAAGGCGAGGCCTTGATGCTGGAGTTCGTGGAGAATGCAGCCAGAGGGGTGCTTCCCGAGGAGCGGTGTATCAAGGCGCCCCCGACGCTCAGAGGGAAAGAGATCCCCACGCCGAAGTATGACGACCGCCTGATGGAGTTCTATCTCAAGAGCGGCAATATCGCGGCGGTGCAGACCAAGCGGGGCTGCACGCACTCGTGCGTGTACTGCTCCTATCCGGTTCTGGAGGGATCGGAGATTCGATGCAGGGATCCAAGGGCGGTCGTCGACGAGATCGAAGACCTCGCGGGAAGGCACAAGGCAGGGCACGTCTTCTTTACCGATTCCGTCTTCAATGACGACCAGAACCACTATCTCGCGGTGATCAGGGAGATGAGGGAGCGCGGTGTGTCGATTCCCTGGACTGCGTTCTTCAAGCCGGAAGGTCTGGACGATGAATCCGTGAAGCTGATGAAGCGGACAGGGCTGGCATCAGCAGAGATCGGCGCCGATGCATCCACCGATACGACCCTTCGCAAGCTGGGAAAATCGTTCCGGTTCAAGGACATCCTCGAGTGCAACGATCTGTTCGGACGGCACGATGTTGGAACGGCCCACTTCTACATGTTCGGATCGCCGGGAGAGACCCGCGAGACGGTGCTGGAGGGCATAGACAACATCAGAAACATGAAGAAGACGGTTTCGTTCATCTACATGGGAGTGCGAATTCTACCGGGCACTCCTCTCGCCAGAATGGCGAAACGCGAGGGATTGCTGTCCGATGAGCAGGATCTGTTGGAGCCCGTCTATTACATCGCACCGGGTATCGATAGAAAGTGGCTGGAAAAGACATTGACGGATGGATTTGCGGGCGTCAGGAACTGCGTCTTTCCTCCCGATCGGCTGGACAGCGGTCTCCAGTTCCTCTACCGGATGGGGCATGCAGGGTTTCTCTGGAACATGGTGCTGCCGAGAAAGAAGAGCGCGCGGGAAAGACGTACGCACCATGGAAACAAGTAGTCGTACTCGCCTTGATCACATCTGGTGCGCGATTCCCGTGTACAACAACAAGGAGACGGTGGCATCCGTTGCAGTGGAGTGCCGCTCCCTGATGCCGCAGGTCGTAGTGGTCGATGACGGGAGCACGGACGCGGACGTCGAAGGGCTGTTGTCCGGCAGCGACATCACCGTCCTGAGGCACGAGAAGAACCGCGGCAAGGGGGCGGCGATTCTCACGGCCCTGCGGTATGTCCGGGCGCAGGGCGCCCGCTTCATGATCACGATCGATGCCGATGGCCAGCACCAGCCGCGGGATCTGGAGAAGTTCATTCCTCTACTTCAGGGGGACGACGCGGCCATTGTGATTGGATGCAGAGACCTCACCGAAACCAATGTCCCTCGAAGGAGCCGGGTGGGAAGTCAGATCGGCAATTTCTGGCTGCGAATCGAGGCAGGCGTTTCAATAGACGATTGTCAGAGTGGCTTTCGAGCCTATCCGGTCGAGCATATTTCGCAATTGAACTTGAGCGGTTCTCATTTTGACTTCGAGACCGAGGTGCTGGCCAAGGCGGTGTGGGCCGGCATGAAGCTGAGAACCGTCGAGGTCGACGTCTGGTATCCGGAGCCTCGACTGCGCGTGTCCAGGTTCAAACCCTTCGTCGACAACCTCCGAATCTCCGGCATGCACGCCCGCCTGGTGGGAAGGCGTCTCTTGCCGGTCCCGCACCGAAGGCTGCTCCCATCGGAGAAACCGCGCCTCGAGCTGCGGATGCTGCTTCATCCGATCAGGATGTTGAGGGGCCTGCTGGAGGAAAACGCAACCCCCGGTTTGTTGGGAATGTCTGCGGCAGTGGGTACGTTTCTCGCTGCGTTGCCGCTGATTTCGCTCCACACAGTGATGATCATCTACATAGCAACGCGTCTGCGGCTCAACAGGGTGATGGCGGTATCCATCCAGAACCTGTGCATGCCCCCTTTTGTGCCCATGCTCTGCATCGAGCTGGGATACCGCATGCGGTACGGGCATTGGCTTACCGAGTTCTCGAGGAAGACTCTCGTCGGTGAGCTGCATCACCGGCTCTTCGAGTGGTTGCTGGGGTCGCTGGTGGTGGCCCCGGTAGCAGCGGTGCTCGTGGGCGGAGGCGTGTTTCTCGCGGCGCGGGCGATCCAGGGCCGGGGAAGAAGGCAGAGCGATGCCGCAGGGGCCTGACGGAAGGCAGAAGACCAGGGGAGAGAAGAGAGAAGGCAAGAGGGGGAACGAGCTTGGCATATGGTTCTTCAAGGCGTTTCTGCGGTTGTTCGGCCTGCGTGGGGCATACGGATTGTTGTACCTCGTGAGTCTCCATTATGCGCTCTTCGACCGGCTGCTGGTCGCTTCGGCTCTGCCCTACATTCGAAGGCGATTCCCGGGCTGCGGTCTTCTCGAGGAGCGCCTACATGTATATCGGCTCTTCGTGAGCCAGGGAAAGCAGTTGATCGATCGTTACGCGGCCGTTTCCGGGAGTGCCGTGTTCGAGATCCGGTTCAAGGGAGGTGAGGATGTTGTTTCCCTGATCCGGAATTCCCGGCGGGGGGCGATCCTCTTGACATCTCATCAGGGCAACTGGCAGGTGGCCATGACTGCCCTCGAGAAGCTGGAAAAGACCGTCCACCTGGTCATGGTTCCGGATCAGAATCCCAGCATGCAGAGAGCGTTGTATCCCGATGGCGAAGGGGGGCGCCTGAGGATCATCTCTCCAGAGCGGTATCTCGGCGGCATCGTCGAGATCCTCAAGGTGCTGAGGCAAGGGGACGTGGTCTCGATCATGGGAGACCGCGGGTATGGAGCGAGTGCGGTCGAGGTCTCCTTTCTGGGGGACAAGGCCTGGTTCCCCTACAGCGCCTTCAGGCTGGCTGCGGCAGCCGAATGTCCGCTGGTCGTGATGGAGACAGCCAAGGTCTCCAGCCACTCCTATGTGGTCGACATGAGCAATGTACTATACCCCCGGTACGAAGGCCGGAGAAACCGGGCGGGGCAGCTCCAGCCGTGGGTCCAGGAGTTCGTGAGTTTGATGGAAAGATTCGTCGAGGAACATCCCTACCAGTGCTTCTTGTTTCGCGATGTCTGGAACCAGGAAGCCGATACCATTTCGGCATGACCAGATCGATCCCGCACCGGGAGCGACCCTGAAAGAGGGGACGGATTGCCAATCGCCAGGAATCGTGCAGCGCGGTGGCCCCAGCGTAGTGACGAGGAGAGAGAGATGCAGAGCCAGAAGAGCAAGTCATTCGAGGAGATTCGGACCGAACTGAAGGAGCTGCTGGTGGTCAATCTGGCACTGGAAGACATCACCCCGGAAGAGATCGAGGACGATGGAGTCCTGTTTGGAGAAGGCCTGGGTCTCGATTCCCTGGATGCCGTCGAGATCGTAGTTCTCATCCAACGGAACTATGGCCTGGAGATCCTCGACGAAGAGCAGGCGAGGGAGCTGTTTCAATCGGTGAACACCCTTGCGCGATGGGTGCACGAGAATCTCGGAGACTGAGTACCTGACTGACTCGAAAACGTGAAGGCAGCGAACGTCGTCATCACCGGGGTAGGGGCCATTTCCGCTGCGGGGGCGGATCTCGCGGAAACCCTGGCCACGTTTCAGAAGGGCAGGCCAAGGGCCGGCGCGGTATCCCTGTTCGAGACTTCGCTGACGTATCCGGTCTTCGAGGTGAAGAACATCCGGAGGAAGGGGCGAGACGACGAGATGCGCAGCATCCGTCTCGCCTTATGCGCGGTGGAAGAGGCTCTGATGGATGCCGGGTTGAGATCGGGTCTCTCCCTTTTCAAGGTCGGCGTATGCCTGGGGACGACCGTCGCGAGTCAGTTGAACGACATGGATTTCTACCGCGCCTATCGCAGTGAGAAGACCGCATCGATGCGTTCCGTCGACCGGTACCTGAAAGGGAACCTGGCTGAAGCGGTTGGACGAGCCATCGAGATACGCGGGCCCTCCCTGACCGTTGTGAATGCGTGCTCGTCCGGCGCCGATGCAATCGGTGTCGCTCTCTCGTGGTTGAGGGACGGGGTATGCGACGTTGCCATTGCCGGCGGAGCGGACGAGCTGAATATCGTCCCACTCTGCGGCTTTGGCGCGCTTGGGATCCTATCTGACTCTATTTGCGCTCCTTTCGACCGTGACAGGAAGGGGCTGAACCTCGGAGAAGGGGCAGGGGTTCTGGTGCTCGAATCAGAAGAGATGGCCCGGAAGAGGGGCAAGCCGTCTCTGCTCCATCTTTCAGGATACGGGTCGGCGGCAGACGCATTCCACCTTACCGCGCCGATCCCGGACGGGTCGGGGTTGGAGGCCGCCCTGAAGAAGGCGATGTCCGAGGCGGGTATCCATGCCGGTGACGTCTGCTTCGTCAATGCCCACGGAACTGCGACTCCCGATAACGATAGAATCGAAGGATCCGTCTTCAGGAGAATCTTCGGTGACGAAATCAAGTTTCTCTCCAGCAAGGGGTTCACCGGCCACACCCTGGGTGCCGCGGGAGGGCTGGAAGCGGCATTCACCGCGGCTGCTCTTCGGGAGGGTTGGATACCGGCAAGTGCTGGATTCGCCCAGGAGGACGACGAGATCCAGCTCAGTCCAGTGAGGGAAACGACAGCGATTAGCGGGCGTTTCGCCGTCTCGACCTCGTTGGCCTTTGGCGGGAACAACGCCGCCATCGTGATGTCCCGCGGCGCGTTGGACGCCAGCGGCGCGCAGAATCGGAGCGGGGTGTGAACGTCACCGGTGTAGGAGCGGTCTTCGCCCGGGGCCGAGGAATCGGGAGTCTCGAGGAGGCGCTGCGAAAGGGATGGGTTGCCCCTTCTCGAAGACCGCTCGCCTCGTCACCGGGAAAGTCGATCCCCGTCTACTCCGTAGAGGAGAAGACGATCACCGACAAGGCGGTTCTGAAGAAGATGCGGCGGGCCGACCGTTTCAGCAAGATGGCCGTGCTCGCCGCCTGGGATGCCGTGAAAGATAGCGGCATCGAGATCGACGAGGGAGGCGCGAGTCTCGGAATCATCTTGGCCACTGCTTTTGGGCCGCAGGTGACGGCGTTCCGGTTTCTGGACGAGATCATCGACCACGGCGATGCCAGCGTCTCACCCACCTTGTTCTCTCATTCGGTCCACAATGCAGCCGCTTCGTACGTCGCGTCAGCTCTCGGCAATCATGGGCCTACGCTGACGGTGACGCAGTTTGGCTTGTCGTTTCACCAGGCCCTGATTCTTGCGCGGGCGTGGATACACGAAGGAAGGTGCGAGCATGTCCTGGTGGGGAGCGTCGAAGAGTGCGGAACCGTGATGGAATATATCTGCAGCAGGAAGCTCGGAATCTCTGAGGACGGAAGGATCAGGCCGTTCGAGTTCTCCCCTTCACCGTCGGCGGTTCCGGGGGAGGGAAGCGTGTTCTTGCTCCTGAGTGGAGAAGACAGGGGCCAGAAATACTGTGAGCTTCGCGGTGTATTCCTCGATGATGAGTCTGCCGAGGGAGATCCCGATCTTCGTATCCTCGATGCGGACGGCATGTCCGAAGACGAGACATGCTATCAGGAGATTGCCAGTCAGGACGTCCCGATCGGCGGTTATCTGCCCCTTGCCGGAAGTATGCTGACGGGCAGCGCGTTTCATTGTGCCGTGGCTGCGGTGATGCTGCGGAATCAGACGCTGTATGCCTGCCCCGTTCAGGACAACCCGCACGCCGTGCGTGCGTGCAACTCGACCGAGCAGAAAAATCTGGAGAGGATTCAGTGTGTCCGCTACGGCTGTCTTCATGAGAGGGCCGTGATCGAACTCGGCCGATGAGTCAGCCACTATCGGTCCGCTGCCTCTCTCTCTCTTCTCAATGCCTTCAGCTCTTCGAACATCGAGAGCCGTACCTGCTGGGCGAGGTCTCGAACGACGCGGCGCTGCGGGCCGTCTCCGTAGGGCGGCTCGATGGGGTCGAGGTAACGAACCTGCACCGGATGTCGTTCCCGGACCTGGAGGATCAGGCTTCCCGGCGGGAGGACTCGGTGGAGACCGTCGGTCACCACGGGCTGAATCGGCAATTGAAACTCGACTGCCATTCGAAAGGCCCCGTGATGAAAATCACCGATCTCTCCTGTCCTGGTTCGGCTTCCCTCCGGAAAGAAGAGGAGTTTTCCGCGACGGTCCAGGGCCTCCTGGACTCCCTCGCGCATACGGTCCAGGGGAGCGGGCTCACCGCTGTCGGAGAGAAAGAACCGCCCGAGCTTCAAGACGGACCGTACGATCGGTACGCGGAACATGTATCCTCGCGCCGGACCGCTGAGGCGGGGCTCCAGAGAGAGCATCACGATGGGGTCCAGGAATGACTGATGGTTCATCACCAGGACGAGCGAGCCATCAGAGGAGATCCTCCTGCTCCGGTCGACGTCGAGCTTGATGAAGGGAAGGCGTTTGATGTAGGCGCCGAGCACGAGTTGGGTGCCGTCATTGAAGCGGTCGCGGATGCTCGGCCGGAAGCGACTGAGTACGAGGGTCAGCGGGATGCCCAGGCCGCCCCAGACGATGCAGCCCAGAATGAAGACGAAGTAGCCCCAGACGGTGACGAGAACCCGGATCAGCAGTCCGTAGAGATCAGACAACCGCTGAGCGCTCCGAACGCCAGTTGGCCTGGAGCCGCACCACGGCGGCGCGAATCTCGTCTGCGATCTTCTGGGCGTCGAGATCGGCAGGGTCGTGCGAGCCTTTCCCCTCCATCTCGAGCTCGGACCAGCGGATGTCGATCCGGTGGCCCGACGTGAGCCAGCGGCGGGAGGAGATGGGAATCACCTGCTCGAGCCCGCGGTGGTGGATGGCAATGACCACGGGGCGGATTCCACGGGCCTGGAGCCCTTTGACCACTTGACCGATGCCTGCCCGCGCCGGCCTGATTTCGTCGGGTATCCTGCTGCGCCCGCCTTCGAAGAATATCCAGATCTGCTCTCCCTCTGCCGCCAGCTCGATCCCGCGTTCGGCCGCACGGACGCGAGATCGTCTGCCCTCTTCTCCGGGCCGTCGATCCACGAGCACCGTTTTCACCGTAGCGCTTCGCATGAAGAAGAAGACCACGGGATCGAGAGCGGCGAGGAAGATCCGCGCCGGAAGGGACAGGGGGCGATCCCGGCCGGATTCCATCTTGCCGCGCAGCGCCGAAGCGCCGCTGAAGTTGACGAGGTCGCCGATCGACCACCAGGTCTTTCGCGCTCCCAGAAGGGCAATCGCCAGCGCGTAGCCGATGAAGAACGCGGCGACGACCTCCGGTGGCGCGACCTTCAGGGAAGTCACTCGCCAGAGGAGCAGGAGAACGACGAGACCTGAAACCTCGGCGGCTGCGCGGGGTCCGGTCCTGAAGAGGGCCATCGGAACCACTGGGTCGTCGAACATGGAGAGGTGATTCGAGGCGAACAGCACCGGATCTCCCGCCCCTCGAGCCCGCTTGATCCGCCGAGCAAGCTCTGAACGGCCGTGGAAGGTGGTGCGGTTCGCCCATGCATGAAGCCACCAGACGAAGATCGAAATGGGCTTGGCCAGGATCAGGTTGAGGAGGATCGACACCGAAGCGTCGAGCGCCCTCGGCACGCACCGCAGAATTCTGGCGCCAGGAATCAGGGGTGGCTCCTAGTCGAGAAAGCCGAGGCTCTCCAGTTTTCTCTTCAAGAGCTGAAGGAATCGCGCCGCCGGAGCGCCATCGACGATCCGGTGGTCGAAGGACAGGGACAGCTTCATGATCGGGGCCACTTCGATCTTCCCGGACTTCACCACGGGCCTGTCCACCACGGTGCCGACGCCGATGATTGCCGCCTCTGGAAGATTGACGACGGGCGTAAAGGAGTCGATGTCGAAGCCCCCCAGACTGGATATGGTGATGCTGTTGCCCGTGACATCGTCCACCTGCAGTCCGCCACTCTGGGCCTTCTCGATCAGCGCCGCGGCCTCTTTCGCGATCAGCCGCAGATCCTTCTGATCGGCCCGCTTGATGGATACCGTGATCAGACCCTCTTCGAGAGCGACGGCCAGCCCGATGTGGATGTCGCTGTGCCTGCGGATCACGTCATCCTGAAACGAGACATTGAGAACGGGATCTTCTCGCATCGCGGAGGCAGTTGCCTTGATCAGGAGCGCGTTATAGGAGAGATCCGCGTCGATCTCCCTCCGGAATGATTCGCGGTTCTGGTTCCGATAGTCCACTGCCCGCGTCATGTCGACCTCGGCGAAGTGAACCACGCGCGCCACGGTGCGCGCGCTTCGGGCCATGTTGTCCGCGATCGCCCGTCTCATCCTGGTGATGGGTACGCTCTCGCCCGGTCTCTCTTCGTCGACTGCGGACGCGGCCTGCTTCGGGCCCCCTTCGGCAGCCCGCATGACATCTTCGCGTACGATGCGTCCGCCAGGACCGGTTCCCTTGATTCTGGAGGGATCGACCCCATGGGTCCTGGCCAGCTTTCTCGCTGCCGGCGAAATGCGGACCTTGGTGTCGGGCTTGCTGTCTCTGGCTTCCTCGGTGACCTCCTTCAGGGCCTGTTTCTCTTCCCACTGCGAGCGGCTCATCACCACGGCCCGTGATTCGGCGACGATCGCGTCCAGCTCGGGGATCTCCTCGGTCTCGGTATCGGCGATGATCCCGACGACCGTTCCGCATGGGACGATCTCCTCTCCCAGGACGATGATCTTCCGCAGTACGCCGGAAGTGGACGCCTCGATCTCCGTGGTCACCTTGTCCGACTCGATCTCGAGGAGGAGCTGGCCCTTCTGGATCTGCTCATCCTCTCCCACGTGCCAGCCGACGACGAGGCCGTCCTTCATCACCATGCCCAGCTTCGGCATAATGATCTTCGTGATCACGCTACCCTCCCACTATGGCGCGGATCGCTTCCTCGATCCGGTCCTCGCCGGGAATCACGGCCTGCTCGAGCTTGGGTGCGAATGGGACCGGCGTATCCCGCGCAGCCACCCTCTCGATCGGGGCGTCCAGATGATCGAAGGCCTCCTTCGCCGCGGTCGCGGCCACCTCGGCGCCGAAGCCGCCGGTGAGGCAGCCCTCCTCGGCGATCACCAGCCGTCCTGTCTTCTTGACCGATTCGATGATCAGCTGCCTATCGAGCGGGACGAGCGTGCGAGGATCGATGACCTCGATGGAGATCCCCTCCTCTGCGAGCCTCTCGGCGACGCTGAGCGCCTTGTTGACCATCGCCGCGATTGCCACGACCGTGACGTCGGTGCCCGGGCGTTTGATGTCGGCCGAGCCGAAGGGGATCGTGTATTCACCCCTGGGAACCGCACCCGGATTGAAGTAGATCCCCTTGTGCTCGAAGAAGAGCACGGGATTGTCCGAGCGGATCGCCGTCCGTAGCAGGCCCTTGGCGTCGCGCGGGGTCGACGGGACGGCAATCGTCAGCCCCGGAACGTGCATCAGCAGAGCCTCGAGGCTCTGCGAATGCTGGGCCCCCGCCGAAAATCCGCTTCCCGTGTTGGTCCTGATCACGAGTGGCAGTCTCACCTGCCCACCCGTCATGAACCTGAGCTTCGCCATCTGGTTGATGATCGGATCCATGCAGCAGGTGAGGAAGTCGCCGAATTCGATCTCGGCCACGGGCCTGAGGCCGGTCATGGCCGCGCCGACGGCCGCCCCGGCGATGACGTTCTCGCTGATGGGTGTATCCAGAACGCGGTTCCCGCCGAACTTGGACAGCAGGCCCGCGGTGACGCCGAAGACGCCGATGGCCACGTCCTCTCCCAGGATGACGACGCTCTCATCGCGCTCCATCTCTTCCCGCAGGGCTTGCTGGATGGCCACCGCCATCGGCAGCTGGTCGACCTCGTCGCTCTCGGGGATCACTCCGGAGCGCGACTCCACGGCGTAGACGTTCTCCGTCGCGGTCGAGGGATCGGGATCGGGGCTGCCCTCCGCAAACTCGATCGCTGCAGCGACCGCAGCTTCGACCTTCTCGTCGATGCCGTCGAACTCCTCCTGGCTGGCAATCCCCTCGGCGATCAGCCTGGAGCGGAGGCCCGCGATGGGGCACTTCTCCTTCCACTGCTCGATCTCCGCTTCGGTCCTGTAGCCGTAGACATCGCCCTCCATGTGGCCGTGCCAGCGGTAGGTCTTGCATTCGATGAGCGTCGGTCCCCCGCCGGATCTGGCTCTCTTGGCCGCTTCATCGGTCGCTTCCCTGACCGCCAGGACGTCGTTGCCATCCACGATGACGCTGGGGACGCCGTAGGCCCTGGCCTTCTCGGCGACGTTGGGGACTCTGGTGTGCTTCTCGTAGGGAGTGAATTGACCGTACAGGTTGTTCTCGCACATGAAGATGACCGGCAGGTCCCAGAGGGCAGCCAGGTTCATGCTCTCGTGGAACATCCCCTCGGTCGAGGCGTCATCACCGAAGAAGCAGACGACCACCTGCCCGCTGTCCCGCACCTTGGAGCTCAGCCCTGCGCCCGCGGCGATCTGAGTGCCGGCGCCGACGATCCCATTGGCGCCGAGGATCCCGAGGCCGACGTCGACGATGTGCATCGAGCCTCCGCGACCCTTGCAGTACCCGGTCTCCTTTCCGTAGAGCTCGGCCATCATCTTGTCGAGCTCGCCGCCCTTGGCGATCAGATGACCGTGGCCGCGGTGTGTGCTGGTGATGTAGTCGTCCGGATTCAGGCCCGCGCAGGCGCCGACGGCCACGCCCTCCTGACCGATGCACAGATGGACGAAGCCGGGAATCTTGCCCGCGGCGAACTGCTCCGAAACCCGCTCCTCGAACCTTCGGATTCTCTGCATCGCCTCGTACAGGTCGAGAAGCTCCCGTTTCGACGAACTCATCCAGATTCCTCCCTCGCTAATTCCCTGCCGGGGCGCAGAAGATACGCGCTACGGACGGCCATCGGTCGCCAATCGGGAGTCGACTTTAGGCCGTCGGAGGCCTTTGGACCAGCTGGGCAGTTGCCCCAGAAGACGCTTTCCGCTTTCCTTTTGTCTCGCGCACGCGGCTCAGGCTCGGTTCGCCCGCACATGATCCGATTCGGGGCGCCGCTTCAACAGGAGGAATCGTGAACGAGATCCGACTGACGTCGATCGTTCCCGCTGGCGGTTGAGCCCGCAAGCTGGGAGCGCGGGACCTGGTCCAGGTCCTGAAAGAGGTCGCACCGTTCGAACATCCCTGGGTGGTCGACGAGGCCGGACCCGTGGAGGATGCGGCCCTCTTGCGCCCCGAAGGCGGCTCGCCTCTGGTGTTCACCGTGGACTTCATCACGCCCATCGTCGATGATCCGGAGACCTTCGGCGCCATCGCCGCCGCCAACGCGCTCTCCGACGTGTACGCCATGGGTGGCGAGCCTCGAGTGGCCCTGGCGATCTGTGGCTTCCCGACCGACGTGCTGACGATCGAAGTCCTGACCAGGATCCTCCGAGGCGGGCGGGACAAGGCGGCGGAGGCCGGCTGCGCCATCGTCGGTGGGCACACGGTCCAGGATCCCGAGCTCAAGTACGGCCTCTGCGTGATCGGAGTCGTGGAGGATCGCAGCGCACTCTGCCAGACTCGCGCCTGCGCCGGCGACCGACTGGTCCTCACCAAGCCCCTCGGGTTGGGGATTGCGGCCCAGGCGATCAAGAAGCGCCGCCTCTCCGACGCGCAGCTGGAGCAGGCGGTGGCGATCATGACGACCCTGAACAAGTCCGCCAAGGACGCAGCGCTGGCCGCCGGCGCCCACGCAGCGACCGACGTGACGGGCTTCGGCTTCCTCGGGCATCTGCACCATCTGGCCAGCGCATCCGGGCTCTCGGCCCGGGTTTTCGCGGACGCCGTTCCCAGGCTCGACTTCGTCCGCTCACTGGCTGCGGAGGGGATGGTGCCGGGCGGCAGCAAGGACAACCTCGCCTACGTCGAGCCTCACGCGAGCTTCGATTCCTCCCTGGCCGAAGAGGAGCGCCTGATCCTCGCCGATGCCCAGACCTCGGGGGGTCTGCTGATCGCCGTGCCTCCGCAAGCAGAGGCGTCGCTTCTGAGGGAGCTGGAGGAGCGCGGAACACCCGCCCGCTCCGTGGTGGGAGAGCTGCTTTCCGGAGAGCCGGGTGGTCTCGTGGTGGTGCGCGGCGAGCCGTCCTGATCCGGAGGTCTCAGCGGGTTGCCCCCACCAGACCGCCGCTGCGCGCCAGTCGTCTGCGCCGTTCGGAGCCCTTCCGCCGGCGCTTCGATCTGGCTCGCTTGCGAGGCAAAGCCAGTCCCGAGGAGGTAAGAGCCTCCTGCAGCAGGTCTCGGACGTTCCTCTCCCAGAGAAAGGAGACGTGGCCTCCCTGGTACCACTCGCAGCGCGGACGATCCCAGTGATGCCAGAGGTCGAGTGCGTGGTCCGGTGGTGCGAGACGGTCCGCGACGCCCGCGTAGAGGTAGCGCCTCGGGAAGGGTACCCGCGGCCGGTGCGCCAGCGGGGAGATCACGCGCAGCAGCTGCTCGATCCGATCGAAGCGGATCCCCATCGCCCTGGCGACGTGCAGCAGGATCTCCGGTGTGTGGCTGCGCAGGAGCCGCAAGAAGTCGACGGCGGGAATTCCCGCAATCACGCAATCGAGGTCCTCTTCGAGTGATGCGAGAAGTGCGGCGGTGTAGCCGCCCAGGGAGACGCCCTGCACGCCCACTCGCGGCGCGCCCTCGGCGCGCAGCCACGCGATCAGGCGTCGAATGTCCCAGACCGCCTGGGTCTGGGCGTGGATGGTGTCGAGGAAGTCGCCCGACAGGTAGCCGTCACCGCCCCGGCGTCCCACCCGGCGCGGGCCGTGGAGCGGCATCACGGGGATCGCGACATTGAGCCCCAGATCCCGGTAGAGCCAGCGCGCACGGAAGCCGGTGAAGTCGACAGCCGGGTGTCCCATCCGGTAGCCCGGGACGCAGACGATCCAGGACCGGTGGGGCCCGGGGTGCCGCATCGTCCAGATGTGGGCGGTGCGGTTCGCCTGGTATTCCAGGAAGCGCTTCCGGCCGGGCTCTCCCGGGTGGGGCTCGTAGCCGCTCTCGAAGCGCAGATGCTGGAAGGGTCCGAACGCGGAGCGATGCTCGTCGATGCGGACCTGCTCCACCACCGGGGGACGGCGGTGGAATCGAGCCGGCTCCCGGAGCCAGCCCTTCCGCTCGTAGAGGCGCACGGCGCTCCCGATCTCGTGGACGATGCGCCGGCGATCTCGAAGCGAGAAGAAGGTGGCGGAGGCGATCTCGGTGGCGAAGAAGAACTCGTCGAGAGCCGCCTTCGAAACCAGGCGCAGGTCCCAGCGGGGTGGCGGTGCGTCCGGGCGTCTGTCGTTGCCCCTCCGCCCCACCACGTGCATGCCTACCAGGAGTGGCGCTGCGCTCGCGCGGAGCGCCAAGCTGATTCCGTGACCGACCCCCCAGCCGATCCTACCGGTCATGCGACGTTCTCCCGGCCGCGGGCACTGCGGGTGCTCTCGACATCGTCCGTCCCGGGGGGCGATCGCGTTCTGTCACCATACTGGGCGGAATTCGTCTCTTGCGCAACCGCTGGTGCCAGGGGTCACCCCCGCAGGGAGAGCTGGGCTCTGGCCACGATCGCCGGGGGGTCTCGGAATCGGGGGTCCGCCTGCCTTCTCCTCGCCGGCCGATCCGATCGACGTCAGTTTCGTCCTGTTGTACACAGAAACCCAGGCCAGGCCGGGTGAGGCCGGAGGGAGGTCGAGTCGTGGCGACGATCAATGGAGTGCTCGGCCCCATCGAGACGCGGGATCTCGGCTTCACGCTCATGCACGAGCACATCCTGGTGGCGAGCTGGGCCATGCGTCAATGCTTTCCCGGCTACGTCGACGAGGAGAAGCTGATCCGCGATGCGATCCGGGAGCTCGGCTCTTTGCAGCAGCGCGGCGTGCGCACCATGGTCGACCTGACCGCGATCAATCTGGGCCGCGACATCCGCGTCATCCGCGAGGTCGCCGAGAAGACCGGGATGCAGCTGATCGCCGCCACCGGCTTCTACTGGACCGAGGAGCCGTGGATGGACGCGTGGGACGCGGAGGTGCTCTCCGAGTACATGATCCGGGAGATCCGCGAGGGCATCGGGGGCACCGATACCAGGGCCGGTATCCTCAAGTGCGCCACCGACAGGCTCGGCGTCACGCCCTTCAACAGGAAGCTGCTTCAGGCGACGGCGCGGGCCCACCGCCTCACCGGCGTGCCGATCTCCACTCATACGGCTGTCTCCAACCAGAGCGGGCTCGCCCAGCAGGACGTCTTCGAGGAGTGTGGAGTGGATCTCAGCCGCGTGGTGATCGGACACTGCGGTGACAGCGACGACATCGCATACCTGGAGTCGATCCTGACGCGCGGCAGCACCATCGGGATGGACCGGAACGGAATCGACCTGATTCTTCCGACGAAGCAGCGCGTGGCCACCATCGCCGAGCTGTGCCGCGGCGGCTGGGCCGATCAGATGGTGCTCTCTCACGACGCTTCCTGCTTCATCGACTGGTTTCCGAGACAGCTGGTCGAGCAGTCAGCGCCGGAGTGGAACTACCGGCACGTCTGCGACGTGGTGATCCCCGCGCTTCGCGAGAGCGGCGTCAGCGACGAGCAGATCGGCAAGATGACCGTCGACAACCCCCGCCGGTTCTTCGAGCAGCAGGGCGCCTACTAGGCCAGGAGATGGGGCCGGGAAGGGAAGGCGGAGCGAGGGATCGCAGGCGGGCGGTGGCGCTGCTCTGGGCGGGTGCCGTGGCGGGCCTGGCGCTGGCGGCTCACGGCCTGATCGCGAGCGGCGCCCGCCAGGGAGACGCGCTCCCGGAGCGAGTGGTCGCGCGCGTGAACGGCTCCGAGATCCTCACCGACGACTACCTGCGCCTGGTCGCGGGCCTGGAGCAAGACACCCGCGAGGCGGCCGACGAGAAGTCCCGGCGACATGTTCTCGATCGGATGATCGACGAGGAGGTGCTGGTCCAGCGGGGCCTCGAGCTCGGGCTGGCGGAGAGCGATCGCAGGATTCGCGCCAACGTCACCGCGGCGATGATTCGCTCGATCCTGGTGGAGGTCGAGGATCAGCAGCCCACGGCCTCGGAGCTCCGCGAGTTCTACGAAGAGAACCGCGATTTCTTCACCCAGCCGGGGAGGATGCGGGTGCACCAGCTCTTCTTCCGCGTTCCCAGCTCGGCGGAGGAGAAGGCGGCCGGCGAGAGGGCTCGCACGGTGAGGAAAAGCATCGAGCCGGGGCAGGACCTGGCCGAGCTGCGCGCCGACTACGGTGACCCGGAGGTGTCGCCGCTGCCGGATGTGCTGCTCCCCGCCACCAAGCTCCGGGAGTATCTCGGGCCCACGGCGCTCAGGGCTGCCTTCGAGCTCGAGCCGGGAGAGGTGAGCCAGCCGGTTCGCTCGGGGACGGGGTACCACCTGCTCCAGCTGGAGGAGCGCGAGCTTCCGAGGACGCCCGATCTCGCGGCGATCGAAGCACAGGTCCGCGCCGAGTGGCTGCGGCGGGCCGGGGATCGCGCCCTTCGCGAATACCTCGACGAGCTTCGCGACCGGGCCGAGATCGTCGTCGCTCCGAAGCTGCCTTGAGGGGGGATGCGAGTATGGACGGGGCGTCCGAGCTGCGCATCGGGATCCTGGGCGCGGCGCGGATCGCGCCGACGGCGCTGATCCGACCTTCGCGCCAGGTCGGGGGCGCGTGCGTCGTCGCCGTCGCCGCCCGCGACGTCGAGCGAGCCAGGGCCTTTGCCCTCAAGCACGGAATTCCGCGAGTCCACCCCAGCTACGAGGCGTTGATCTCCGATCCGGAGATCGACGCGATCTACAACCCCCTCCCCAACGGCCTCCACGGTGAGTGGACGATCCGGGCGCTGCGCCAGGGGAAACACGTGCTGTGCGAGAAGCCGATGGCGTCGAATGCCGCGGAGGCGGAGCGCATGGCCGAGATCGCCGGGGAGACCGGCCGCTTCCTCATCGAAGCCTTCCACTGGCGCTACCACCCGCTGGCGGCGCGGATGAAGGAGATCGTCGACGGGGGAAGCCTGGGGAGGGTCGAGCACATCGAGGCGCATCTGTGCGTCCCGCTGATCCGGCCCGGCGACATCCGCTTCCGCTTCGACCTGGCCGGCGGGGCCACCATGGACCTGGGCTGTTACGCGATCAACGTGGTGCGCTTCCTCGCCGGCGCCGAGCCCGAGGTGACGCGCGCCGAGGCGCGGCTCTCGTCGCCGCAGGTGGACCGCTGGATGAGCGCCGATCTCCGCTTTCCCGACGGCCGCACCGGGCGGATCACCTGTTCGCTCTTCTCCAGCGTCCTGGTCCGGGCGAGCGCTCGGGTTCGGGGCGACCAGGGGGAGATGGCGGTGTTGAACCCCATCGCACCCCACCTGTATCACCGCCTGAAGCTGCGTGGCCCCCGAGGAACCCGCACGGAGCGCATCCCCGGCAGGGCGAGCTACACCCACCAGCTCGAGGCCTTCGTGAAGCTGCTGCGCGACGGCACGCCCATGGTGACCGACGCCCGCGACGCCATCGCCAACATGCGAGTGATCGACGCGGTCTACCAGAAGGCCGGGCTTCCCCTCCGCCCGGTCACAACGCTAGCACCGTCGGCGTAGGGTGCGCGTCAAGGAAGGGCGCCGGCCATGGAGCTGATCGCCCGCGAACGCCGAGTTGGCGGGATCACCGGCGTAGAAGTGCAAAGGATCTACCCGGACTTCCGTAAAGGACCGTCCAGACCGCACACCGCACGCAGATTACGACAGGACCAAGACAGAACCCAAGGCAACCAAAGGAACCAGAATATGGATTCCGACGCCGAGGGCAACGGCATTGCGGAAGGCCGAAGCTGCGAGCATCCGCTTGCCGCGTACGAGCGAGAGAGCGCCCAGCGGGAGCCATAAAAACACGCCAGACATCATGCCCGGCGAATAGCTGCGCGTGAGAAGAGCCGCAGCGCCGTGCAACACTCCATTGATGGTAACGATCGTGGCGAGCACGACGACGATCGGAGCACCCGATTCAGAGCGCATTGCCCACGAGGCGGCTGCCACCATGAGGATCCAGAAGATCGCGTTGACCAGAAGGAATGCGGTGTTCGAGATGGGGAGGCCCGTGAAGTCGGCGACGAACAAGGGGAAGCCCCCGAAGTACTCCTCGGCGATGTGGAGGAGGTAGCTCACCGGGAACAACCACACCCACGCTCTCCTGAACGAAGCGCTCGCCTGCGACGTGCTTCTCGTCACTCCTCGTCACTCCGTGCGGCCCAACGCCTTGGCCGCCAGGATGCGGAGAGTCTAGTCAGGAGCGAGAGTCGTGTCATGCGGCGTGCTCGTGGTCGGCGAGGACTTGATCGATCATGTGTCGGGCATCCCGGACGAACACAGGATTGGTGTCCAGGTAGTAGGGCAGGCCGATCAGCGCGACGGACAGCGCCCAGCCGCGACCTCGCGCCCAGGTCGCGTCATCGACCGGTAGGGCTGAGCGGAAGACGTCCCGAGTTTCGGCGGCGAGGAAATTCCACGCGACGATCAAGTCGCATGCGGGATCACCCACACCCAGACCCCCGAAGTCGATGACGGCGCTGAGGCGACCCCGTACGGCCAGCAGGTTCCCAGATGTCAGGTCTCCGTGGATCCAGACGGGCGGGCCGTGCCACGCGGGTGTCTGGAGGGCTGCTTCCCACGCCGCGGTCGCCCCGTCGACGTCGAGGATGCCGTGCAGGGCTTCCAATGCGGCGCGGGTGTGAGAGTCCCGCAGCGCCAGCGGCACGCCGCGGAAGAAGTTGTGGGGCCCGGGGGGCGGCCCGCCCGTGGGATCGATCCGCTGCAGGGCGGCTACGAATTGCGCCAGCGCGGTCGCCGCTTGGCCTGGATCGGCGATACGGTCGATGGTCTGGTTCTCTCCTTCGAGCCACGGGTAGATGGACCAGTGCCAGGGGTAGCCCTCGGCGGGTTTCCCCTTCGCGAGCGGGACAGGGATGGCAAGCGGTAGGAGCGGGGCAAGTCTCGGCAGCCACTGGTGCTCCTTGTTCACTTGCCCTATGGCCCAGTGGATGCGGGGCAGTCGCACGGCCATCTGGTCGCCGAGCCGATAGATCGCGTTGTCCGTCCCAGCGGATTGGACCGGGTCGATGGGAAGGTCTGCCCACTGCGGGAACTGCGCCGCGAGCAACCGGCGCACGAGAGCTACGTCGGTGTCGACCTCATCGGCATGCATTCTGCCAGCAGGCATGGGCAACTCAGGCTCTTGGCAAGTTGGCGGGTGCTCTGGCGGACCTGGAGGCGAGACAAGCGATCGCAACAACGACGCCGACTC